>Ga0315545_1003961_pt1 | contig 12407 bp, 9 predicted proteins | sample SalMarSW160210MG_FD_203096 | JGI IMG/M metagenome (GOLD analysis project Ga0315545, IMG submission 203096) | Salt marsh sediment microbial communities from the Plum Island Ecosystem LTER, Massachusetts, United States - Salt Marsh Sediment SW1602-10 ... | reverse complement strand
TGAGCCAGGAGAAGGAGTCGGCCCAAAAGGCCGAGGAGGCCAGCCGGGAGCTAAAGCAGAGGCTGGAGGCCGACCAGGAAAAGAGCCAGGAATTAAGCAAAGCGCTGGAAGCCCTCCCCCAACTGACCGCCGATTTAAGCCAGGCAGAGGCCGAACACCAGGCGCTGGCTGCCCGGCAGAAGCAGGCCCAGGAGACGGCCTGGCAGGCAAGGGCAAAACTGGAGCGCTGCACCGAGCTTGAGGCCAAGCAGAAGGAAACGGTCAAGCTGGTGAGCCAGGCCTCAAAAGAGGAGAAAATCTACCGGGAGCTGGCCCAGGCCTTCGGCAAGAAGGGGATACAGGCTTTGCTCATCGAGATGGCCCTCCCCGAGATTGAGGCCGAAGCCAACCGCCTGCTGGGCAGGATGACCGATAACCGGATGCACGTCACGATTGAGACCCAGCGGGAGACCAAGAAGGGAGAAGTTCAGGAGACGCTGGATATCAAGATTGCCGACGAGCTGGGGACGCGCAACTACGAGATGTTCTCCGGCGGCGAGGCCTTCCGCATCAACTTCGCCGTCCGCATCGCCCTCTCCAAGCTGCTGGCCAGAAGGGCGGGAGCACCCCTCCCCACCCTCATCATCGACGAAGGCTTCGGCACCCAGGACATCATCGGCATCGAAAAGGTCAAAGAGGCGATAAACTCGATTCAGGACGACTTCGAAAAGATACTGGTCATCACCCACATGGAGGAGATGAGAGACGCCTTCCCCACCCGCATTGACGTAATCAAGACCGCCGAAGGCTCAACGATTGAAGTGAACTGATTTAAAGCCCCAGGCTGGGGGCAATCGCCTTCATCGCCGTTAGCCCCAGCTCGATAAACTGGTCAAGCTCAATACCCAGGTCGGCGCAGCCGGCAATCTGCTCCCGGCCCGCCCCGGCGGCAAAGCTCTTTTCCCTGAACTTTTTCTGTAGCGACTTCACCTCAACCCCGGCCAGCTTTTTATCGGGGCGCACTAGGGCGGCGGCGACAATCAGGCCGGTCAGCGGGTCGGCGCAAAAGAGGGCTTTATCCAGTTTAGTCTCGACAGGAATGCCATGGGCCTGATTATGGCATAGGACGGCGTGGGCCATCGCCTCGCTGGCGCCCAGCTCCCGGGCCAGGTCAGCCCCCAGCTTGCTGTGGGTGCTCATATCCCCCTCGGTGAGCTCCATGTCGATATCGTGCACCAGCCCGGTAAGCCCCCACTCCTCCTCGTCCTCGCCGAAGCGGCGGGCCAGAGCCCTCATAATCGCCTCGGTAGCCAGCATATGCTTTATGGTGTTCTTGTTCTCGATGTTGGCCTTGATTGAGTCCAGGGCTTCCTCTCGGGTCACCTCGCCTCCTTTAGTGCCGGGGGTTCACCGCTCAAAGCATACTCCATATCCTTACCCTTAGGCAACACCCGGCTTAAATACTGGCCGGTGGCCGAAGACTTCACCCGGGCAATCTCCTCCGGCGTTCCGGTGGCGACGATATAGCCCCCCCGGTCGCCCGCCCCCGGCCCCAGGTCAATGATATGGTCAGCGTTCTTGATGACGTCCAGGTGGTGCTCGATGACCACCACGGTATTGCCGGCGTCAACCAGGCGCTGCAGCACCCTCAGCAGGGCGGCCACATCATCGAAGGCAAGGCCGGTGGTCGGCTCGTCGAGGATATAGAGCGTCCTGCCCGTAGACCTCTTCGATAGCTCGGTGGCCAGCTTCACCCGCTGCGCCTCGCCGCCGGAGAGGGTCGGCGCCGGCTGGCCGAGGCGGATATAGCCCAGACCCACGTCCCGCAGCGTCGCCAGCTTGTTCTTGACCCTGGGGAAGTGGCCAAAAAAGGCAAGAGCCTGCTCCACCGTCATGTCCAGCACCTCGGCGATGTTCTTACCCTTAAACCTTATCTCCAGGGCCTCGCGGTCATAGCGCTTGCCCTGGCAGACCTCGCAGGGGACGGTAACGTCGGGCAGGAACTGCATCTCAATCTGGATGAAGCCCTCCCCGCGGCAGGCCTCGCAACGCCCGCCCTTGACGTTAAAGGAAAACCGCCCCGGCTTATAGCCCCTCATCCTGGCTTCGGGGACGGTGGCGAAGAGCTCGCGGATGGGGGTGAAGGTGCCGGTATAGGTGGCCGGGTTGCTGCGGGGGGTGCGCCCGATGGGGGACTGGTCGATGTTGACCACCTTATCAATGTGCTCGGTTCCGGTGATAGCGTCACAGTCGCCTGCCCTCTCCCGCGAGCGATAGAAGAGCTGGGCCAGCCTTTTATGTAAAATATCGTCAATCAGGGTGCTCTTGCCCGAGCCGGAGACGCCGGTGACGCCGACGAACTTGCCCAGTGGAATGTGGACATTGATATTTTTAAGGTTGTTCTCCCTGGCCCCCTTGATGACTATCTCTTCGCCGTTGCCGGGGCGGCGCAAAGGAGGTAGGGGAATCTTCTTGGCGCCGCTCAGGTACTGCCCGGTCTTCGACTCGGGGCAGTTCATGATATCGTCTATAGTGCCGGTGGCCACAATCCAGCCGCCGTGCTCCCCCGCCCCCGGCCCCATATCAATGATATGGTCGGCCGCCCTCATCATGGCCTCGTCGTGCTCGACCACCAGTATGGTATTGCCCAGGTCTCTCAAGCGTTTCAGGGTCTCAATCAGGCGGAAGTCGTCGGCGGGGTGAAGGCCTATGGTCGGCTCGTCGCAGATATAGAGCACCCCCATCAGCCCGCTGCCAATCTGGGTGGCCAGCCGGATGCGCTGGGCCTCGCCGCCGGCCAGGGTCGCCGAGGAGCGGTCGAGGGTGAGGTAGTCCAGGCCGACATCTTTAAGGAAGCCCAAGCGGGACTGAATCTCCTTGATAATCTGGTGGGCTATGAGCTTCTCCCGCTTACTGAGCACCGCCTTCCTGCCGTCGCCGCCGATAGCGGCCACCCAGTCCATCGCCTGGATGACCGACATGGCGCTGACCTCGACGATGTTCTTAGCGCCGATGGTCACCGCCAGCGACTCCGGCTTCAGGCGCTTACCCCCGCAGACGGGGCAGGGGCGAACCACCATGTAGCGTTCGATGTTTGCCCGCGAGTTCTCCGACTCCGTCTCCCGGTAGTGCCTTTCCATGGTCGGGATAATGCCCTCAAAGCCGTCATCGTAGCGCCTGAGCTTACCGAAGCGGTTGCGGTAGTATTTAACCTCGCCCCCCTCCCCGTAGAGGAGGAGGTTGAGCTGCTCCGGGGTTAAGTCCTTGAGGGGCTTATTCAGTGAAATACCCTGGGCCCGGGCCATCGGCTCCAGCCGGTAGAAGTACCAGCTATGGAACTGCCAGGGGCGGATGGCCCCCTCCATTATAGAAAGCTCCTTGTTCAGCACCAGCTCCGGGTCTATCTCCAGCTTTACTCCCAGCCCGGTGCACTCCCGGCAGGCGCCGTGGGGCGAGTTAAAGCTGAAGGTGCGGGGGGCAATCTCCCCCAGGCTGATGCCGCAGTGGACGCAGGCGAAGTGCTCCGAGAACAATAGTTCCTCGCCGCCGTCTATAGCCACCAGCACCACCCCAGCCCCCAACTTGAGGGCGGTCTCCACCGAGTCGGCGATGCGGCTCTTGTCCTCCAGCTGCCCCGTCACCAGTCTATCCACCACCGCCTCGATGGAGTGCTTCTTGTATTTATCCAGCTGGAACTCATCGGAGAGGTCGTGGAGCTCGCCGTCAACCCTGACCCTTACGTAGCCCGCCTTGCGCAGGTCGTCAAAGACGGTCTGGTACTCACCCTTGCGGTCTCTGACCAGCGGCGCCAGAATCATAATGCGGCTGCCCGCCGCTATATTCTGGATAGCGTCGACAATCTGCTGCACCGTCTGGGCCGTTATCTCCCGCCCGCACCGGGGGCAGTGAGGGTGGCCGACGCGGGCGAAAAGCAGCCTCAGGTAGTCATAGGCCTCGGTGACCGTGCCCACTGTGGAGCGCGGGTTCCGGCTGGGGCCCTTCTGGTCGATGGAGATAGCCGGGCTCAGGCCCTCGATATAGTCAACCTCGGGCTTCTCCATCCTGCCCAGAAACTGGCGGGCGTACGCCGATAGCGACTCGACGTAGCGGCGCTGCCCCTCGGCATATATAGTATCGAAGGCCAGCGAGCTCTTCCCCGAGCCGGAGACGCCGGTGATAACCACCAGCTTGTCGCGGGGTATCACCACGTCTATATTCTTGAGGTTGTGCTCTCGAGCCCCTTTAACGACGATACTGTCTAACGGCATTCTTATTGCCTTCCCTATTAAATTTTACCATTTGCCCCCATGCGCAACAAGTTTAAAGCACGAGTTCTCGATTAGGCCAAGCGCTTAAATAAAAAAGAGGCCAGTTTTAGCAACCAGCCTCTCCTCAGAGCTTACGATAGCCTTTTAGGCCAGCAGCTCCATGATATGCATCACCTTCACCGGCACCCTGTTCCGCAGCAGGCTGTCAATAAGCTGAATCTCACAGCCGGGGCAGCTACTGACAACGATATCAGCCCCGGTGGACTTAATCGCCGCCACCTTCCTGTCAGCAATCTGCTTTGATAGGTCGTAGTAGTAAAGGCTGAACGTCCCGGCCATGCCGCAGCACCGGTCGGCGTCGGGCATCTCGATGTACTCTACATCTGGTATAGATTTTATCACCTGCCTGGGCTGGCTGGTTATCCCCAAATGCCGGCTGAGGTGGCAGGGGTCGTGCCAGGTGACCTTCTTCCCTTTAGCTTGAGCCGAAGCTTTATAGGCCGACGCCGGCAGTTTCAGCACGTCAACCAGGAACTGGGAGATATCCAGTATCTTACCGGCAAACCTTTTATAGGCTTCTTCTCTCTCCGGGCTATCGGCCAGAAATTTGGGGTAGTCCTTCAGCGCCGAGGTGCAGGTGGCGCAGTCGGAGATAATGTAGTCCAGGTTCTCAAAGGCCTTAACGTTGCTATCAGCCATCTTTCGCCCGGTGTCAAAATCTCCTGCCCCCAGGAATACCGGTGCCCCGCAGCAGCCCTGCTCCTGGGGAACTACCACCTCCACCCCATTCCGGGTCAGGAAGTCGATTATATGCTTGCCCAGCTCGGGGAAAACGAAGTCGGTCATACAGCCGGTGAAATAGCCCACCGTCATCACCGTCTTAACGCCGTCGGGCGGCTTATTGACCACCGGCACCATCTGCCTTAAGAATCTGGGGGCAATCTGGGGTATATTCCTCCCCTTACCCAGCGCCGAGAGGAACATAGATAAATGCCGGATAGTGCCCTCGGTTTTGGGCATAAAGATGCCCTGGAGCCAGGAGGCGAAGCGGACAACACCGCCGAAGAGTGTCCGGCGGGGCAGCAGCCAGCGGTAGACGATGTTATAGGGGAACTTCAAGCCCCGGTTCTTGACCACGTCCGCCCTGGCGGCGACGATGACGTTGGGAATGTTGGCCTTGGCCGGACAGTTGGTAGTGCAGGCCATGCAGAGGGTGCACTTATTCAGACGGTCAGCATACTCCTTGGTATAGTCCAGCTCACCAGCCAGCAACCCTCTTATCATCATATTCTTGCCCCGGGCAACCGAAGGCTCTAGCCGCTCCTCCTGATATACCGGACACCAGAAGGTACAGAAGCCACACTTCATGCACTGGCCCAGGTCACTCTCGAACCTCTTTATCTGCTGGTATCTATCCGGCTCGGTCTTGGCCATATTAAACCCTTTCCTCTTCCCATATCTTGCCCGGGTTGAGGATATGGTTGGGGTCCAGGATTCCCTTTATCTTTATCATCAGGTTAAGGGCCACCGGGTCCATCGCCCGCTTGAGGAAGCGCTGTTTCTCCAGTCCAATGCCGTGTTCCCCGGAGAGGACGCCGCCCACTGAGAGCGCCGCTTCGAATATCTCCTCCATCGCCTGCTGGGCCCTGGCGAACTCCTCCTTATTCCTGATATCGGTGAATATAGAGGGGTGGAGGTTGCCGTCGCCGGCGTGGCCCAGGTAGCTGATGAAGAACCCGGTCCGCTCCGATATCTCCTCCAGCCTGTGGATGAACTCGGCCAGCCGGTCCCGGGGCACGGCCACGTCCTCGGCCATGACGGTGTGGGCGGCGCCGAAGGTAGCGGCGAAGCCGGCGCTCCTCATCTTCCAGTACATCGCCGCTTCAGCCGCGTCCTTGGCCACCCTGACCTCCTTGGCCCCGCTCTTCTTCAGGATATCAACAATCTGCTTTGAATCCGCCTCCACCGCCGCCGGCGAGCCGTCAGCCTGAATCAGCAGCAGCGCCTTGGCCTCCACCGGCAGACCCATCGGGGTCATCTCCTCGATGCGCCGCAGAATAAAATTATCGACGAACTCAATCTTGGCCGGCACCACCCCGCTGGCCATGATATCGGATACCGCCTGCCCGCCGGCGGCTATATCGTCAAAGACGGCCATCACCGTCTGGTTGGCCGGGGGCATCGGCAGCAGCCTCAAGGTTATCTTGGTGATTACCCCCAGCGTCCCCTCGGAGCCAGTGAACAGCATCATCAATTCATAGCCGGTGCGGTTCTTCACCGTCACCCCACCCAGCTTCATAATATAGCCGTTGGCCAGAACCACCTCCAGCCCCAGGACATACTGCTTGGTCACCCCGTACTTGACGCAGTAGGGGCCGCCAGCGTTCTCAGCCACGGTGCCGCCTATGGTGCAGCCCAGGAAGCTCTGGGGGTCGGGGGGGTAGAACAGCCCCTGCTTGGCCAGGGCCAGATTGAAGTCCTGGAGCACCACGCCAGGCTCAACGGTGGCCGTCAGGTTGGTCTTGTTTATATCCAGTATTTTATCCATCCGGGTGGTGCAGAGGACGATGCCCCCCTTTATGGGAATAGAGCCGCCGCTGACGTTGGTGCCGGCCCCCCTGGGGGTGACCGGGACCCTGTGCTCGTCGGCCAGCTTCAGGATGCGGGAGACCTGCTCGGCGGTGGTCGGCAGCACCACCACGTCGGGGGCATGGGCCCAGGTAGTGGTGCCATCATAGGAGTAGGCGTTGAGGTCCTCCTTTGATGTCAAAACGGCGTCCTCGCCCACAATCTTGCGTAACTCGGTTATGATTTTCTTATCAATCATATCAGTCCCCCTTAGAGACTTTTTCCCCGGCCAGCAGGGCCGCCCCCAGGGCGGCCACAATCTGCGGCTCGTCGGGAACCAGGAGCCTGCCATCCAGCCCCGCCTCTATGCTCCTGACCAGCCCGATATCCTTGGCCCCGCCCCCCACCACGGCGCAACCAGGCTCAATACCGAGCCGGGACACCATGGCCTGAATTTTAGCGGCCAGAGTCCGATGCAGACCGGCCAGAATATCTTCTTTGGCCGCCCCCTCGCCGATGCGGGACACCGCCTCCGATTCGGCGAAGACGGCACAGCCGGTGCTGAAGTCAACCCTTTTCTTCGATCTAAGAGATAGCTCCCCAATATCTTCCAGGTCAATCTGAAGCACCCGGGCAATCACCTGCAGAAATCGCCCGCTGCCGGCGGCGCACTTCTCGCTGAGCAGGAAGGAGATGGCCCTCCCCCGCCCGTCTAACTTAAGCACCCTGGTGAACTGCCCGCCGATATCAATGGCAGTGCGGGCATCAGGATATAGATAATGCACCCCCCGCGCCAGGCAGGATATATCGGAGGCCGTCCGCTGGGCAAAGGAGACATTGGCCGCGCCATAGCCGGTGGCTACGGTACAGGCTATATCTTTTAGAGTTAGCTTGGCCTCGGCCAAAGCCTCCTCCATTACCTGCTCGGCAGTAAGCTTATAGTTCCCCCCCGATGGCTTTACCCGGTGGGCGATAATTTTATTCTCCGCCATTATTACTGACTTGGAGAAGGCGGAGCCGATATCAATCCCGGCAACATATATCATTACTATAGAACCCTATCCCCTTTATCCCCTTCCCCTTAGAAAGGGGAAGATTTTTTCTTAAGAGGGGCTTCGCCCCTCTTAAACTCTCTTTATGTAAACAGAGTCGCCTCGGTCAGGCGGCGCGGGCTTATTTTCAATTTCTCCCCCTTCTCCTCCGCCTCCTTGACTATATCCCTGCCCAGCAGGGCAGCCCCGATAGCGCCGGTAAGCAGCGGCTCCGGGGGCAGCAGCGCCGGGAAGCCCAGTCTGGCCTCTAAAGCCTTGACCAGGCCGATATTCTTGGCCCCGCCGCCGGTCAATGCCACCTCCCTCTCTATCTTCAGGCGCCTTACCATCCCGTATATCCGGGTGGCAATCGCCTCGTGCAGGCCGGCGATAATATCGGCCAGCGCCGCCCCCTCGGAGAGCTTGGCCACCACCTCCTGGGCGGCAAAAACGGTGCAGGTGCTGCTTATCTCGACCCTGTTCTCAGCCTCCAGCGATAACCTCCCCATCTCCTCCAGGCTGACGCCGAGGCTCTCCGCCGCCACCTCCAGAAAGCGGCCGGTGCCGGCGGCGCACTTGTCGTTCATGACGAAGTCAACCGCCCGACCATCTCTGAGCTTGATTCCCTTGCTGTCCTGGCCGCCGATGTCAATCACCGTCCTTACCTCGGGCAGCAGGTGGGCAATCCCGCGGGCGTGGCAGGATATCTCGGTTATCTGCCTGTCGGCGAAGGGGACGTTGATGCGCCCGTAGCCGGTGGCCACCACGTAGGTTATCTCGTCGAAGGCAAGCTTTGCCCTGCCCAGCGCCTCCTCCATTACCCGGTTGGCCAGCTTGCGGTGCTCGGGGCCGGTGGGCCCGATGACCGAGGCCAGGGTTGCCTCATCCATGATCACCACCTTGGTCATGGTGGAACCGATGTCAACCCCGGCGAAATACTGGCCTTTCACCGGCTCTTGACCGCCTCCAGGGTATCAATGAAGGCGTCTATCCTGGCCCTGGTGTCAGCCTCGTTATAGGAGCTGATATCAACGATATCGCTCTCCAGAACCAGCGAGGGTATATCCCGGTAGACCCGTTTAAGCTGGTTCAGCTGCCAGATGAGGCCGGGGTGCCAGCTCCGGCAGGAGAAGGCCTCGTGCATCACCACCCCGTCTATTTTATAATCCTCGATATACTCAATAAGGCGCTCAACATCGGGGGTAGAGCCCGGGCGTTTTCTGGCTCTGTCATGGCGGTAGGTCCAGTATCTCACCCACCGCCAGGCCAGGTGCTCCAGGGGGTCACTTACCCTGGGCAAGTCCAGATTATAGACCGGCTCCACCAGCCGGTAGGTGACCTCAGCCGGAAATACCGCCCCCTTGCTGTTGAAGTAGTTAAAATCGGTCAGGGCAAACCACGAGGGCAGCCCCCCACCCCACAGCAGCCGGTATTTCTCGTCGGGAATTATGCCTTCCCTGTTGGCTATCTTGCGCTTCAGCTCGTCATACAGGTCCTTAAAGAAGTCTAGGCCCTCCTGAGTCCCCATCATAAAGGTCATCGGCACCATGGTGTTCATGGCGTCGCCGGTGCCCATCGGGCAGGGAACCGCCTTGCGCAAATCATAGGCCTCGGAGATCATGTTCCAGGTCCGGTCGCTGATGTCAACCACCTGGCTCAACCGCTCCCAGTCCATCTTCCGGTTAGTATGCTTCTCCAGAAACTCAACCAGGCCCCGCAGCTCCTCGACTATATATTTAACATAGTAGTCCTGAACCTCGCGGTAGTCATAGTCTTCCTCATAGGGCGGATAGGGCAGCCCGCCGACATAGACCGGCACGTCGGGCATATAGTGCTGCGCCGCCTGGTACCACTTGTACCTGGGGTCGCAGATAACCTGGCCGCTACCCAGCATCACCGTGGGCCGGGCCTGACCCCCCCAGGGGGGATCGGGGGGCATCTCCCCCAGCTCCTCACGCCAGCTATCAAAGCCCAGACCGCAGAGGGCGTAGGTGCAAAGGGAACGGGAGAAGTTCTCCCCCTCCGCCCTCTCCAGGAATCTCTGGGCATCACGCTTAACGCCGCATATGCCGGCATAGTTCTCCGTCCAAGCGGGGACTATATCCATCGCCCGGATGATTTCATCGTAACCGCTATAGATGAAGGAGTAAGCTATTGGCTTGCCTTCCTCTTTGGCCCGCAGGTTTTCCGCTAAGGCTGCCTTAACCATAGGGCCGATTTTGCCAGCTGCCTCAGTAGCTGTCTTCCTCTTCTTTTTCTCCTCCGGTTTCTTCTCCTCGGTCATCGCCGTTCTCCTTCTAACGCTATTTTGCAATTAATTCCAGGAAGGCTTGGATTCTGGTCCTGAGCCTGCCGATGGTGGACATGGAATACTCGTCCTCAAGATAGAGCACCGGCGCCCCCGCCGATTCAATGTAGCTCTTCATCGCCGGTACATCAAAGCCGTAGGGGTCACAGTACTTGTAGATATAGAGCACCACCCCGTCCACCTTAAATTCTTTAATAAAACGCCCGATATGCCCGAACCTATCCTCGAGATAGTCGTCATAGCTCCCCTCCTTCTCCCGGAAGGTACGGCCGCACTTTATCTTCCTCAGGTACCGCTCGGCGATGCCGTCAACCGGGTTAGCGGTGACCGCCACATCGGCAAAGAACTCCCTGGCCCCGGGGCAAAGGTCGTCGGCCACCACCCAGGCCCCGCTGTCCTCGATGAGGTCGAGAAAGGCAATATCATCAACCTCGGCGCCGACCACCATTATCCGGGCCGTTTTGGCCGGGGCCGCCTGCCTCTGTTTAACTTCTTTGATAACGCTGTCAATGAGCCGGGTAGCCTCCGCCACCGGCAGGCTCACCGCCGCTACCAGCAACTTGGTGACCTCGGCGCCCGATATCAGGGGCGGCGAGGCCTTCCTCAACTGGTACAGCTCCCTGACCTTGGCCCGGTTCTGATTGTAGAGTCCGACTGCTTCCTTCAAGTCCTGGTCAGAAATCTCCCTGCCGGTAAACTTGCCCAGGCTCGTCCTGAAGGTACCCAGCAGCGACTTATAGAAGTCGAGCGACGGCTCACCGGTGCCGTGGGGCATATCGATAAAATGGGAGTAGGGGAGGTTAAGGGTATACTTCCAGACATCGTAGGTCCGGGAGATGCTGTCACAGGCATGGGGGATGACGATGCCGTCAAGGAACTCATATTTCCCTTTGAGCGAAACATCAAAGCAGCTCCGGACCAGAGGGCAGACAATGGTCTCCATCTCAGTATCGGCCTTAGTAATAGGCTCGTTGACGTCCCCCTTTATCCGGAAGGGCACCAGGCCGGCGGCAGTGATAATCTCCACCGGAGTAAAGGCGCAAAGGTAGCCTATTATCTTAGCGCCGCCCTTCTTCAACTCTCTGGCCCTGGAGCCGTAGTCCCGGTAGTATTTATCTGCCGCCGCCAGCCCGCCGGCAACCTCTTCTGGCATAACGTTACTCCTTTCCGCTGCATTATAACACCTTGCCCGAGTTCAGACATACCCCAAACAGGCTAAAACCGACGATATGCCTGCTGGCTCAGGGGATATCAAACAGGCCTTCTTTACCGTCCACCGCCTGAGAATGCCTGAGGGTAAGCCCGGTCATGGCATGTATCAGTTTAAACGGCTGGAGGTTGGTGAAGGTGTACACCCACTTTGCCTTCTCCAGGGCGATCTCCTCAGGGCTCTCCCCGTTGGCCAGCCTGTCTATCATCTCGCGGTGATAGGCCTCGGTGGCTTTTATCACCCTCTGCAGATAGCGTCTGGGCTCCCCTTCAACAACACCGCCGTGACTGCGGGCGCCTATCCGGGCCGGCAGCGCCGCCAGCTTGCGAATGCTGTTGCAGTATTCCTCCAGGGACTGGAAGTAATTAGGCCAGAAGACCTCCTTATCGGGCTCGTATATGCCGGTGGCGTCTCCTATAACCAGTATGCCATCCCTCTCGCTGTGAAGAGAGATATGGCAGGGCGAATGCCCCGGCGTTTCATAGACGGTCCACACCATACCCGAACCGAGGTCTATCTTATCCCCCTCGCCGACAATCACATCCACCTCGAAGACCGGGTTTTCCAGTTCAACGGGCCACCAGTCGATATCGCCCTTGACCAGCAGAATCTCGGCGATGGTGCGGTCCATGCGGATAAAGTCCTTGATAACCTCTTCCTTCTGCAGCAGCTTGGCCGCCAGGTCGCTGGCGATAACCTTCAAATGAGGCCACAGTTTTTTGAGGTGCGGCACGGCACCGATATGGTCGGGGTGGGTGTGGGTGAGGGCCAGGTATTCTATCCGCTCCGGCTCGATGCCCAGCTCCCGGACCTGGTCAACGATGATGGGAAAGGTAGCACCGGTGCCCCCCTCAATAATCATCCCCTTATCCCCCATCGTCAGATAGGCCGGGTAGGAAGGCGTGCCCAGCTGGTAGAAGCTGCGGGCAATGGTAAAGATTTCATACCTCCGGTCAACCATTCTTTGGCTCATTTGATTTTTGGTCCTCCTTTGTTCACTATTTAGCCAACCTGCCCGGCGGTGGCTATATCGCTAAAAAAGA
>Ga0315545_1003957_pt1 | contig 12415 bp, 9 predicted proteins | sample SalMarSW160210MG_FD_203096 | JGI IMG/M metagenome (GOLD analysis project Ga0315545, IMG submission 203096) | Salt marsh sediment microbial communities from the Plum Island Ecosystem LTER, Massachusetts, United States - Salt Marsh Sediment SW1602-10 ... | reverse complement strand
AGCATCCTCGATTCCCACTTCGGTATCCCGCCCCGGGGTTCGGTCTTCGACGAGGAGCCGCTGCAGTGGTGGGATCTTCCGGCCGGCCGGCATTCGCAGGGCGGCAACTTCTCTTTCGCCGATGGCCACGTCGAGCACTGGCGATGGGTTAGGCCAAAGATCTTCACTGAACTTGGCCAGCTCGTCAGGCAAGACGGCGAACTCCAGGACTTTCTAAGGGTTCAGCGAGGTGTGAAACCCGAAGTAGGGTTCTGAAGGAACTGCGCCATGCGTCAGGTTGTAGCATCGTAGGGTGGGGCTTGCCTCACCATGATTTAATCGGTGGGCTACTCGTCTCGGCGGAGGCCAAGCTGGAGCAGGAAAGCCAACCTACAAAGCTGGCCTCGCCTTTCCTGCCACTGCCGTAAGGCATACTATGTAGATTTTATTGATAATCATAATCGATATAATTAAAGTGGTGCGAAATGCTACTCTGCGAAGTTAGCTTCGCCTCGAAGCGCGAGTGTCGCACCCTGCAAGGCTTTTACCGATAATATTGCAGTGCATATTTACAGTAGATAATTATTCGGGTGATTTTATTAACCACCCTTGAACTTGTCGATTATCTCCTGTACCTCTTCGGCGCCTTCGTCGTAGAATTTCTCTTCATCCGGGGCAAGCTGCTTTAGCAGCCGAAGGAACTCACCGGCGTGTACTCTTTCCTCATCGGCGATGTCCTTCAAGACCTCCTGAGCGAGCTTGTCATCGGTCGATTCGGCAAGCTGCATATAAAGCTGGACAGCTTCATACTCGGCGGCGACCATAAACCTTATGGCGCGAACCAATTCGGAATCCGTGAGCTTTCTGTCGTTTGCAAGCCCGGAAAAAGGTGAACCAAATTCAGGCATAATCAACCTCCTATGTTAAAAGTCCACTCCAGTTTTTTTATTATTCTTCTGAAGCATTATATCAATTCTGCAAAGTACCTCAGATGTGAACCACCTTGATTCCTGCGAGCTGGCAGTATGCCTTAAATGGCAGCTCCAGGTCGCCGTATATGAAAAGCTGGTGGAAACCCTTTGTATCGCGGCAGTCAGCTACATCGTCCAGCTCAAGCTCGAGAGAAGTACGGCAGCCGCCCGCGGGCGGGGTATCAATGTTGCGAAGGACGCGCCCGGTGCCGAGGATGATGGATTCCGGCCCCTGGAACTTCATAATCGTAACCTTCTGCCCCTCCCGCCAGAGCACCTGCATTGCGACCCCGATATTCGACTCGGAGTGACTGCGGAGGATAAAAGGTGCAGGGGCCTTGTCAAACCCGTCAAGTTTCGTTGCGCACGTGCAGTGGGCCCCCATCAGTGTGTTGTTGACGGTGTTGGGCGCGGGGTCCTGCATAAATCCGGGTCGGTCAAATAGGAGGTCCGTCAGCCGGGTGGAGATAGCGGCGTTCCAGTCGGCCTCACACGTGCCCAATCCGCCCTCGTCGCGAAGCCGTGAAAACGCAAGACACGGCGGTTGTATCAGGCGGTTACTAATAGGCCCAAGACAATCCATAGAGAAGCCGTGGCAGTTCTCAGCCTGCATAAGCCGTCGGCAGACGAAGTAGTTCTTCGCAGCAGCCAGTATGTCTTTCTTTGTCGGCTCCACAATTTTCTTGGCGTTCTTGGTATAATACTCAGCAATTGCTCGCATCTCATCGCTTTCATCGACCTTTTCTGACTCCTCCAAGAATCGTTTGGTCGGGATGTAATGGAGCGTGGTGCCGATGACGTTGAGCTTGCGGTCTTCGGTCTTGTCGCCTGCGACGATGCAAATGCGGGTGTTCTTCATCTGCCAGATGGTATTGAGCATCCGTATGCCAAATTCGAGCCAGTCGAGGTCCTGTGTCGCGGCGGCAAAGACGCCGGGGATATTTCGGGTTTCCTGGAGGTGTCCTGTAAAGGAGGTGCCCATAGGACTGAAAACAATCGTCGGGATGTTGCCCCGGTTCTTGGCGATGTTGTTGACGTGAGGCCACGAACTGGAGGTGCTATAGTGCAGGCACATACAGGTAACCACCAGTCCATCCGGAGGCTGATTCTTGAGCTGCTCGAGGTAGGAGCTGACTGCGTTATCGCTGTCGAGAGGCTCGTTCCTGACGTCGAGCCGGACACCGAACTTCTTGGCGGCAGAGGTGAGTATTTCTGTATATTGGCGCTGACGAGCTTTGATGTCGTATGCTGCACCGGGCCAGCCCATCCAGTACCTATCGACCTTCGGGCGGGCAAAGACCGCCTGGATGAGTGGTTTGGTTGTGGGTTCCGGCTGGGCAGCGTACAACGAAGAGGCGAAATCGAGCAAGCCGATTTTGGTAGCCGCCGCCACGGTTCCCGCAGCTGTCAGGAAACTGCGACGATTCATTGTGAGGGGGCAGCCGGATTGGTTACAGGTTTTGTTGGTTTGCATTGTGGTTCCTCCTTATATGCAATTTTTCATTACCGAGGGCATAAATTGGCCTTTTGCGAAACATATAAATCTGCGATATTCTACCCTATTAGAAACTTTATAACAAGAAATAACATTGTTGAAAAAGGGAAGATTTCCCGAAAAAGACGGGGAAACAAAAGTCCAGCAACGACACCGGAGTTTTCTAACGGGATTAACTACCGGTTGGCAAGGATAATCAAGCGAATAATCCTTTTGGCTTGTAATTGAGCGGTGCGGTCGTTATATTTTTGACAGCTTATTTGTGATAGGCCTTTAAAGGAGTTGAAAAATGAAGACCAAACTCGTAGTTGTCGGTGCCGCGGGTCGAATGGGCAAGCGCATCATTTCGTTAGCTGCCGAAGGCGGCGAGTTCGATATTATTGCAGCGGTCGAAAGACAGAACCATCCCGATATCGGCAAAGACGCCGGCCTTGTGGCGGCGGCAGGGCCGTTGAACGTTAAGTTGACCGATGTGTTTCCGGCTGCCGGTGACCCGCAGCCCCGTCTTGCGACGGGAGTCGCTGGGGCATGTGTGGCAATCGATTTTTCGCAGCCCGAAGCAGCGGACAAAACTATTGATTACTGTCTCGAAAATAAGGTGGCTCTGGTATCAGGCACTACCGGCTTGAGCAATCAGCAGCGTGAAAAGTTCAAAGCGGCTGCTGAGAAAATTCCCGTTATATACGGCACTAATATGAGTGTCGGTATGAATGTTCTGTTCAACCTCGTTGGCAAGGTCGCAACAATGTTAGGCGAAGAATACGATATTGAGATAATCGAGCAGCACCATCGCTTCAAAAAAGATGCTCCGAGCGGTAGTGCCCTTACATTAGCCGAGAATATCTGCGGGGCGACCAGACAGGATTTCAGTAAATCTATCACTCACGGCAGGAGCGGCAAAGACGCCCTGCGACAAAAAGGCACTATCGGCATGCACGCCATCCGTGCCGGCGATATTACCGGCATTCATTCGGTAATCTTTGGAACCCTCGGCGAGACGGTTACTCTCAATCATACCGCCAACAGTAGAGATACTTTTGTAAGGGGGGCACTGCGGGCGGCCAAATGGCTCGTCGGCAAAGAACCTGCTTTATATTCAATGGCTGATGTCCTGGGTATCGAGCACTGATTGACACGGACTCTTCAGACACTGACTGACACGGATTTATTTTGGAACCACAGATACCCGCTTGCGCGGGTACAAGTTGCGCAGATTTCAACCACAGATTAACTTGGCGCGGCCTTCGGCCGCAACCAAAAGATTAAAGAACGGCTCTTGAGAATCCGGCGAATGTTTTTCGCCTCCGCCTTTCTTTTCGCCGCCTCAGTTTCTTGCGAAGGCGGCGAAAAGCGGACTACGGCGAAAAACAAAAGGCCAAAAGTTCATTTTTGAAAAAAGTCTCATAACATATTAAGAATAAATAGGTTACAGTTAACAGTTTTAAAAAACACGCATAAAAAACAAGAAGTTGACAGATTGTAGTACAGATTATTCAACCACAGAATACGTAGATTTAAACACAGACTCGCACAGATTATTTAGCCACAGAGGTAGCGGAAAGTTTTCGTTAATGCTCAGGATACTTTTAGAAAGACAGGGGGTTGGGTCCGCTCCTTCGGAGGTGGGCTTTCAGCAGAAGCGGAGCTGCGATATATTTTTGGAGCGAAGTGCGATTATTCCATACTTACTTTGTGCATGTGAACACATTCACAAAGTATTAAATGAACAATAAGCTACTTTGCATTTGGATGAAAGATGGCCTTAATGAACAATAGGTTACTTTCCCTTGTGTGAAATGGGGCTTTGGCGAGCGCGGAGGGTAGAGGATGGAGAAAAGGGGAACAGGAGATCAGGGGAACAGGTTATCAGAACAGCAGGGTATCAGGGGGGCAGGAGATCAGGGTATCAGAATATCAGGAAAACAAGGAGTGCAACCGGCGAGATATATGATACGAGCGACAAGCGATGAATGACGAGATAAAGTAGGTAAAACTTGTCCTGAGCGCATTCGACCCTTCGACTACTTTGATTTAACTTAGTATAAATGCGCCCGGGGCTATGACTAATTCAGGACAGGTCTCGTATCTGGTATCTCGTGAAGCGTGTTTGGCTGTTTAAAGCACGATATCACCAACCTCCGCCCCGATGCAATCGAGGCTACGGAGGACGGGCAAAACAAATTCAAAATGCGAATTTTCAAATGTTCACAAGCTAATAATGGTGTGCGGTGCACACCATACGTCACTTTAATCTTTATTTATAGCACCTTTGTCTGTCCGGGCATTGCGACAGGGTAGCGGCCATGGGCGTTGGGCATTACCGGCGGGTCGGATTCTATCGTGTAGTGGTCCAGGCCCGGAGCCAATTCCAGGTTCGAAGCCATTGCTTGTTCCCAGGTAATCATCTGGCCGGACTCGGCAGCCATACGTCCGAGAATCCCGGCCATGGCGGCGTATGCGCTGCGTTCGGTCTCGTTGTAGGGCATGTCCTTGCGAATCGCTTCGAACAGCAGGTCGTGCTCATTCTGGTAGGCATTGTGGCGCGGCCCATCGTACTCCCAGATAACATTCTCAGAGGTCTGCAGGTGGCCTTTGAAGATGCGGGGCTTTGGGATTCCTTCGCCCAGAACGGCGGAACCTTTCGAGCCATGTATAATGTCGCCGAAGAATCCCCAGCAGTTATCCATATGCCGGCCCTGGGCGAGCAATCGCGTACCATCGGGAAAAGTGTACTCCACCGAATAGTGGTCAAACAACTGGTCGGGCTGGGTACGGACCTGTCGTCCGCCCTGACCCTGGGCCGATACCGGCCAGGCGTTCTTGCACCAGCAGCAGACGTCGATGTTGTGGATTAGCCAATCGAGAATAAAACTGCCGTTGAGCCAGGTGAAGCAGGAGTAGTTGCTGATCTGATGGGCGAGTTCGCTCACCCCAGGTGGTTTTGGAGCCAAACCCACCGGGCCGTGCTCGCGGTAGGCCCAACAGGTGATGACATCGCCGATAATGCCTTCATGCAGTTTGCTGACCGCCAGTTCGAGCGGCGTGTAGTGCCGACTCATCAATCCGCCGGCGATCTTTAGCTTCTTCTTTGCGGCCTGCTCTCCGGCCTTGAGCACCCGGCGAATACCGGGAGCATCGACGGCGAACGATTTTTCCATGAACACATGGCAGCCTCTTGCCACCGCATATTCCAGGTGGATTGGGCGAAAAGCCGGAGGCGTGGCCAGGATAACGACACCGCCGGGAGCGATGGTATCGATGGCCTTTTTGTACGCATCCAGACCGAGCAGTCGTCTGTCCTGGGGGACGTCCAATTGCCCGGGGAATTGCTTGGAGAGACTCTTTAGGCTCGTCTCCAGGCGATTGTCGAATACATCAGCCATTGCGATGAGTTGAGTGGGCCCTTTGGTCGAGAGGGCGTTGACCGCGGCGCCGGTTCCGCGTCCGCCGCATCCGACCAGAGCTATCCTGATGGTGTTCTGTTCGGCGGAGTAGGCCCGCGCGCCAATTGCGCCCGCGAGCGTCGCGCCGGCTAAAGCGCCGGAGGTTTTCTTTAGAAACTCACGGCGGGAGGTTGAAGGTTTGTGAGTCTTGCTTCGTACATTCATAATGAATCCCTTTCTTTTTTGTTCGATGACAGGTAGTCGGGTAGGATGTCTTTCCGGCCATGAATCCTTCTTTACGAGAGGTATCATGTTTCGACAGACAAGTCACCCTTTAATCCTGTATACTATTATTTTGCCGATTCAGATACATGCCGGCTTTGTTGTATCTACGATACGATGACGTGAGCCAATATTCAACATATTTTATAAATAATCTCTACAGATGTTGGATATGGAAAGGCCGCTTGTTTTTGGTATTTATTTTTGCAGGAGTGCTTTTCAGGGACACTCAAGCGGTTTTTTAGAAGGCCAGTATATTTCATCCGTGCAATGTATGGTTCAGAATGTATGCTTCAGCCAGCCTTGTATGGTCTTTAATTTTTTCGGTGACCAGATGCCCAGTATGGATGGGGCATCCATATCCATACTGCCGTCTGAGGCGTATTTGTGATAGAGCCAGAGGTCGACCTGTTCCTGGGTCTTTAGCCACCATATTGCCTGTGTTTTCATGCTGAACGGGTCGATATCGAGGGCGAGGTCCTGGTGCAGCCTGAAACGGTTGTGAATACCTTTCTCTACCTGGCCTCCGGAACGAAAAAGGCTGTGGTGCCTGAATACATAGTGGGCGCCCGTCCTGATCCAGGCCAGGAGGTCGTCCCGTTTGTCCGCCGGCACTCTGTATCGGAAGTAGCCTTTATCGTCCCTTGTGCGGCCGGAGCCGATGCAACTGCAATATTCCGGCACGGGTTGAATTGGCATAAATGCCTCCTTTCGATGACGGTTCGTTCATAATTTTTTAATGATTTGCAGTGGTTCTACACTGTGGGACGGGACATTTCAAGGAAAAAGTTTACAAGACACGGGACCACAGACGCAAGACGAATGGTGAGTCCGCCCAAAGATGGCGGATTCCGCCTATAGCGGTTCTTCGACTTCGATAATTACTTAGTGAGTCCGTCTGAAGCCGGACAAACTCAGTGGTCCGTCTGAAGCCGGATAGACTCCATTTAACGAGTTCCACGTCTTTGCACAAATTTTGTACGAAAGGCATAAAATTCTTGACAATAAAGCGGCTAATTTGGTACAAATGTGATTAGCAGTGCCGGTACTCGTATAAGCGAGTATTTGTGGATTTTGGCCCTTCGAGATGAGAAATGTGTGTAGTTCTGGGTGTTTGAAAGAAGGAGGTAGTGTCAAGTCATAAAATCGTTCTGGACAGATATAGGTAAAATGTAATGAGTATGAAAATTATTATCGGTCGTTTTCATTTCAAGTTGTTTGTTGAAGACAACAAGCGTTTTGGTGTGTAGCTAAAACATTGCCGGTTTTATAACTTTTTTGAATCCCGCCCGTCGTCCGCAGGATGCCTTGCGGCAAAGACGGGACGGGGTGAAGGAGGATTATTATGTGTAGAAAATTGATTTTTCTAAATTTTTTTGTTTTGGTGCTGAACATAGCGGGCAATGCCTCAGCGGCCCTGGTAGCGCACCTGCCCTTTGATGAGGGCTCCGGAACAGTTGCTCAGGATGTCACAGGTAATGGGCATGACGGCACTTTAACTGAAGAAGGTGTAGTATGGTCGGATGGAAAACTCGGCGGCTGTGTTGAGCTGGACGGTACCGGCTACATAGATGTTGCCGGTCCGAAGGGGATTGAAATCGGCGGTGCGGATGTTACGATAGCCCTATGGCTCAAATCGTCGGCGACCGGAGTTTTTGCTATGAGTGCTATAGGTAAACTGGATCCTACGGTACACTCACCGCAAGACAGAGTATTCGGTATAAATTCTGCGGGTCAATGGGATATGTACCAGTACGGGGTTGGCGCTCTGACGAGTCCGACCTTCATAAGGGACGGCCAGTGGCATCATGTAGTATTTTCACAAGAGCATGACTATAAAGATTCCTATGACTTATGGAATTTCTATGTGGATGCGGAACTGATGGCCACCAGGGGTGATTTCGACTCGGGCGACGATGCGGATGGACATATAATACGTATCGGCCAGGGGGTTGGACCCGTCGGGGGCAGTTTCATAGGCTCTATTGACGATATCCGAATTTACAACCATACTCTGACGCAAGCCGAGATAAGAGACCTGATACCGTTAGAGTTATATGCTACGCTTCCCTACCCGCGTAATAGTGCCAAAGACGTGCCGGACAGTCCAACTCTGACATGGAGAAGTGGGATTTACGGGGCTCAGCATGAGTTGTACATTGGCACGAGCTCTTCCGAGGTAATGTCCGCTGAGGTAACCAGCACAGACATTTATAAAGGCCGGCAGACTGTTGGCAGCTATACGTTTCCTGAACCTCTTGAATGGGGCGAGACTTACTACTGGCGTATCGACGAGGTCAATGATGCCCAGGCCGATAGTCCGTGGAAAGGCGATGTGTGGGGCTTTACCGTTGCTAACTTTATTATCGTGGATGACTTCGAGTCCTATAACGACATAGTGGCAGGGGAAGAGGGCAGCAACCTTGTATATTATACCTGGTTAGATGGATTGGACAATCCTTCAACAAACGGCTCAACAATGGGCTATTTTACAGGCTGGTCTCTTGAGTCAAGTATCGTTCATGGCGGCGGGAAGTCAGCACCGTTTATGTACAACAACAGCATAGCGGGTATATCAGAGGTCCGGCGTGAGTGGGAGACGCCACAAGATTGGACGGCGAATAATCTTAAATCGTTAACCGTATGGTTCGAAGGTGACCCTGGTAACTCGGCTGAGCCATTGTACATTTTGATTGGAGACAGCACAAGTGCAGAGAAGGTCTTCGCTCACGATGACCCGGCCGCTGTTCAATTAGACGGCTGGCAGGAGTGGAACATTTTGCTGAGCGAGTTAAGCGATGCGGGACTAAATCCGGCCGCTATCAAGAAGATGTGCATCGGTGTGGGTAACAAGGATAATCCTCAGACTGGAGGTAAGGGCACTTTGTACCTTGATGATATCCGGGTGTATATACCCAGATGCAGGCCTGAAATTGGACAGCCCAAGTGCGATTTCAATGACGACTGTGTTGTTGACGAGTTAGACCTTGCGATATTGGAAAGCGAGCTGGGCAGTAAATCAGTACGTCCTGAAGATGTTGTCGAAGTTTTTCGTGAAGTAGAGTCAGCCGATACAATAGCCGAACCCATGCTGTTATGGGACGACCCTGAAGCTTCCGGCGGACAGTATATGGAGTGTCGGCCCGGTAGTAGCGGCGGTCCCAACGAAAACCAAAGCGCCACTTATGATATCTATGTCTCGGGTGGTGTTTACAAGCTCCTTGGTCGGACGCTCTGCCCCGACGGCAGTGACGATTCCTTCTGGCTCCGAATTCAGGGGGCTACCACCAACAGGAGTAACGACACCGGCTGGGTAAGATGGGGCGTAGTGAATAGCAGCGAATGGATGTGGACCCCTGTCCGGAGCATGGACGACGCCGACAAAACAGTGCTCTTCACGATGGAAGCCGGGAACTATACTGTGGAAATCACCTACAGGGAAGATGGCTCTAAGATAGACGCTTTCCTGCTTACTGATGACATGGAATTTGATATATCAGTCTTCAACCCTCTGCGTACCGACCTGAACGCCGATGGAGTGGTTGACGCCGAGGACCGTGCCATCTTGATGGATTCGTGGCTTGATGAGGAACTATGGCCATAGCCTCAGTAAAGATTTGATACCCGATGACTTTGCGTCAATCAGGGGCTTATACCAATAAATTTGGTATAGGCCCCTTTCTTAATTGGCTCGATTCAAAGGTGGTGGATTTTCGATTTGCCGATTACTGAGTATCGAGTATTGCAGTTAAACGAAAAGAAATCCCCGAGATTAAACTGGGAGCTAATTATTTTTGAGATTGCTGCGGGCCTTACCAGGGAAGATGGCAGCTATAGTGACGATAGAACAAGCCGACCGAACGCATCGCGATTAAGAAAACCGCTTGGAGAGCAAAATTCAGCAATAAATAGCCTGTAGCTTCCATATAATCTTGGTGTGCATACTGTTCCGTTTGCATTTGAACAATAACAGCAACACCAAGCAGCACCACAGTTACCAGATAAGGGGTAAAAGCACGAAAGATCGGTATCAGTAAATAATCATATCTTAACATTGTGATTTCTTTACCTACCGCAACGGTTAGTATTGCAATTGGAAGAAGAAAAAGTCCGCCAAGCATTGGTATATATAAGAAAACAGGTGATTCTATCTGCATTTTTTTTAGTATCAGAAAAGCAATAATATAAGGCATTCCAACAACCAGCAGAATAATAAAAATTGTGTATACAGACTTAACAATTTTCCAGATGAATCCGTAAAATCCTCCAAGAGTGGCTACCGGCATCTCTTCATGGTCAAAACCGGTTGAGTAAATCATTTCCGTATAAAACCAAAACAAACATCCCCACGCCGATGCTCTCAAAACCCATCCCAAAGGTATATAAAAATCAAAAGAAAGCCACTCGCCCTGTATAAAAAAGCTAAAATTCCAACCGGCTGTGAAAAACTTGAAGACAACCACTGCCAGTATAAACACAAGACCGGCTGCATTTTTCGGATTTGTGAAAAGTTTCCAGCTATCGACCAATACGGCCCGATAGAAACCGGGTATCGGCTGGCCTTTTTCTTTGGGTAGTTCGACTTTTTTGGTTTTTTTGTAATTTTTGGAAGGGATTATAAAAAGCTGGCCGCAGCTTGTGCATCGTGCGCGCTTTCCGGCGTGCTTATCAGGAAAACCGATTATCTCATTGCAATTGGGGCAAAAAAACTGGATTGTCATTTAGTCGTATTGCGTATTGCGTATATCGTATTGCGTTTTTTATTCGGCACACTACTCATTTACGCATCCACTCATTTAGTCCCGCTGCATACAGTCAGTGAAGCACTTGAGGTCATTGGCCCATTTTTTAGCTTCCAGCAGGTCAACCTTGTCCTGTTTTACGAGCATAGCGAGATGCTTTTCCATCGTCAGCATTTTTTCGTCGGGCCTGTTTCGGGTCTTTGTTTGCAGTTGCGAATAAATCTGCTCTACTTTGCCGGTGCGTATAAGATTGGCACAGGCGTAGTTGTTGTTAAGTATTTCCATTGCTACAATTCTGCCGGAGCCATCTTTTTTGGGTACGAGCTTCTGGCTTACAATATAAGCGAGCCCCAGGGACATTTGATTACGGACCTCGGCCTGTCTGCCGGGGGGGAAGTAGTCCAGTATCCGCGTCATCGTGCCGGTCGCATCCCTCGTGTGCAGCGTGGAGAAGACGAGGTGGCCCGTCTCAGCGGCCATAAGTGTCATAGATATTGTCTCGGCGTCGCGCATTTCGCCGACGAATATTATGTCAGGGTCCTGGCGCAGCATTTCTTTCAAACCTGCAATGAAGGATTCGACGTCCCTTCCGAGCTCACGCTGGGAGATGATGGAGTATTTCTGGGGGAAGATGTATTCGATAGGGTCCTCGACGGTCATAATCCGGCAGGCACTTTTTTCGCTGATTCGGTGGATTAGTGAGGCGATTGTTGTGGATTTGCCTGCGCCTGTGATGCCGGTCATTAGGACCAGGCCGTGCCTGCGATTGATGATGTCTTTCCAGATGTCGTTCGGGAAGCCGATGTCCTCAACTTTCGGTATATCCAGCGATAAGGCCCGGATTGCCCCGGCTATGCCGTCGTTTTCTCTGAAGATGTTGATTCGAAATTGTAAAGAGCCGAGCCGGTAAGAGCAATCGACGCTGTGCCGTTCCCGGAACTTGCGCAGTTTTTCATTGCTTAGAAGAGGATAGAGGAGCTGTTTTGCCATCTGTCGGGTTACATTTGGGCCTTTAAGTTTTACCAGGTCGCCGTCGATGCGATATGCAGGCGGGGCGTCGACCTTTATATGCAAATCGGAGACCCGCATTGCACCGCGCTTTTCAAAGTAATTCAGCATATCAAGGATACTAAGCTTGCCAAGCTCTTGGGTCGGATAAACCTTTGTTGAAGCAGAATGCTCTTCGGCCATATTTGCCTCCACTGGAGCAGGTTAGTGTTGTGAGAACGCAAATTGCCAGTTTGTCGGCCTTTGTAGGCCAAGTATAGTATATCACTGCACCCATCCCAAAGCAAAGGCCAAATTTTTATGAGATTAGCACGGCATCGGATTTTTGGATAATTTGCTTGACAGCGAGGCGTAATAGTGTACAATTATGTTAGCTTTAGAGGTATCCAGCGGCAAGCAACAAGGAGAAAAGGGTGTGCAAATCATTTTATTTGAGTTTATACAGTTTTTGCGGCAGTAGTTTCCTTGTGCATCAGTTACGCTATAAATATTGATAATTTTTATGGAGAAAAGGACATGAAGCGCGGAATCATAATTTTTACGGCAGTTTTTTTC
>Ga0315545_1003956_pt1 | contig 12416 bp, 14 predicted proteins | sample SalMarSW160210MG_FD_203096 | JGI IMG/M metagenome (GOLD analysis project Ga0315545, IMG submission 203096) | Salt marsh sediment microbial communities from the Plum Island Ecosystem LTER, Massachusetts, United States - Salt Marsh Sediment SW1602-10 ... | reverse complement strand
TATAAAACTTATCCAGACCCACATCTCGTGGATATTCCTGACAGGGAAATACGCATACAAGATAAAAAAACCGGTCAACTTCGGATTCCTGGACTTTACGACGCTCGCCAAGCGAAAAAAATACAGCGAGCTTGAGCTTTCGCTCAACAAAAGGCTCTGTCCCGAAATTTATCTGGATGTCTTGCCTGTTACCGAGGCTAACGGGGAGATAAAAATAAATGGTTCGGGGGAAATTGTTGACTACGCTCTGAAAATGAAACAGCTGCCCCAGGCCCGGCTCATGAACAAATTGTTGGAGCTCGGTGAAATAGACAAGGAAATGATTGATAAAATCGCAAAGAAAATCGCTGATTTTCACTCAAAAGCGGAAACATCCATTGAAATAGCAGAATTCGGCAGTCCGGAAAAGCTCCAGTTCAACTGGCTCGAGCATTTCAGCCAGACTGAGGAGTTTGTGGGAAAGGTTGTGACAATGGGGGATTTTGTTTTCGCGAGGGAAAAAATCAAAAATTTCATGGAAAATAATCATGGCCTCTTTGAAAAACGGATGGAGGAAAAGAAAATAAGAAGAATACACGGGGACTTGCACAGTGGCAACATCTTTATAGTTGAAGGGGGGCCGTGCATATTCGACTGCATAGAGTTCAACATGAGATTTTCATGCCAGGATGTCGCGGCCGATGTGGCGTTCTTGTCCATGGACCTGGATTACAAAAAACAAATGGAGCTTTCTGGTTTTTTTGTAAATAAATATGTAGAATACAGCGGAGACAATGAACTAAGAAAAGTGCTAGAGTTCTACAAGTGCTACTATGCATGGGTCAGGGGCAAAGTGACGGCCTTCAGGCTCAAAGAAAAACTGGACTATAAAGCGAAAAGAGAAATCGAAGACAGCTCTGAAAAATACTTCAAGCTGGCGTTGGTGTATGCTAAAAGGCTGGAGTGAACTATCTTCTTCCCTCAACGAAAACCCTCTGAACTGCCGTTGCCATGTCCTCTCCAGGTAACATGAGGTTATAACAATCAACTGGTGCTATAGCAGGGTCAGGCTCGTACCTAGACGGATTCGATTCCATTGCTTTGGCCACGGTGAGTTTATCCGTGTCCTCCCCGCTTTCGATTACCATAAAAGTGATCCCAGGGATAGCAAGCCCCCATGGTCCTCTGTAGTCTGGATATGCCGATCTGTAGGGAGCTTTCAGATTTTTTATAGCCCTGCCAAGGAACGCATTCTCGACTTGATTGAAACTCATAAACCGGCTCACCTATCCGTTAAATCTACTTACTTGTATGCGGACCTTTATATACTTTTATATATCTATCCAAATAAAATTATAACTGTGAGTTATATAAGGTTCCCACGCATGGGAAATCGGGCCGATAGCTTTAAATTCGTGCCAGGACAATTGCTTATATGCTAAGAGCTTGCAGCGTATGCGGGAGAAGGATGCGAATCAAATCAGTTTGCGTTGAGACAGGCAAAAGGGTGTGCAAAAAATGCTGCGAACTGCATAACGAAAGATGTACGTATCACCTTTTCTGTTGGTCCAAGCTCGTGTGAATTCTGGAATTCTGTCTTATTGAACCAGTTTATTTGTTTTCATGTAGTTTTCATATAAATAGCCGTTATTAGCCGCTAGTTAATTGAAAGTATGAATCAGGCTTCAAGCCAATTCCAGCATCCTGTCGATGGCCCTCTTTGCCTTGTGGCTGATATCGGCCGGGACTTTAATCTCGTATTCCATGTTTTTCAATGACAACAGAACTTTCTGCAAATTAATCCTTTTCATATTCGGGCACACAGCCAGCCCGCTTGCCGGGTAGAATTTTTTCCCTGGATTCTCCTTGAGCAGCCTGTGTATAACCCCAATTTCCGTACCTATTATGAATTCAGCCGCGGACGAGGATTTTGCATACTTGACCATGCCGCCCGTGCTCGTAACCTCATCTGCCAGTTCTATCACGTCCAGCCTGCATTCCGGATGGGCCAGAACCCTTGCATTGGGATGCAGGCGTTTTTGCCTGTTTATATGCCCGGGCAATATTTTAACATGCGTCGGGCAATAGCCGTTCCAGGTTATTATTTTTTTATCGACTTTGGACTGCAAATAATTGGCAAGGTGCCTGTCCGGAGTGAAAATGATCTTATCTGACGAAAGCGAATTTGCAACCTTTATCAGATTTGATGAAGTACAGCACACGTCGGATTCCGCCTTTACGGAAGCGGATGTGTTAATGTACGAAACGACGGGCACTCCTGGATGTTCCGCCTTCACTTCTCTGAGTTGAGCGGCAGTAATCATAGCAGCCAGCGGGCATTTGGCATCAGAGTCTGGAATCAGCACCGTCTTTTGTGGCGAGAGAATCTTAGCGGTCTCTGCCATGAAATCCACGCCGCAGAAAACAATGACATCCGCATCCGTCTTTGCTGCCTGCTGGCTGAGGCCGAGGGAATCTCCCAGATAGTCCGCGATGTCCTGCACCTCACCCGGCTGGTAATTGTGAGCCAGAATAACGGCATTCAGCTCAATCTTAAGTTTTGAGATTTCTTTTACCATCTTAGAATGATCCATGTAAAAATATTCGTTAGCGTTATTAAAAATTTGAATCGGGGATTGTCTTTGCATTTGGTTTAGAAATAGGACATTAGAACTATTCCAGTTAATATTAACAGGATCGCAACGTACTGGGGTATGGTGAGCTTCTCTTTGTACACAAATTTTCCATACAAGGTTGCTATCCATGGATTTGAAAATGTCAGTGCAGCAACGATGCTGACGTCAGCTATTTCTATTCCCAGATTAAAAAAGAGGCTGCCGACTGATCCGAACAGGGCCACAAAGAAGATGTGAATCAGGATTCTCTTATCCGGGACGCTGAAACGGATTTTTGAAATTGCAAGGCTTATGCCGCTGAGAATCATAATCCCGAATTCTACGATAAAGGATGTCAAAATCGGGCCCAAAACCATTACAGGGATTTTGAATAAGAAGAAAACAACGCCCCATAAAAGGCATGTGATCAAAGCGTAAGGGATGCCGCTTGAGATTTTGAACAACTGTGAGTTTTTCATGTCTTTGAAATTTAGCGAAATCATTATGATGCCCATTATTATCAAGAGAATGGAGGATAGTCGTGCAAGAGACAGATATTCCCTGAAAAAGATAATTGAAAACAGGATGGTGAAAACAACAGAAGAATTTGAAATGGGGGTTACTACACCAACTTTTCCCAATTTCAAGGCCTTATAGAATGTTAGCAAAGGTATGTAGCCTATAAAGGCGATGAAAAAAGCGATTAAAATATAAGCCAAGGAAAAATTGGTTACTGGCACACTCGGCAAAAGCAATATGAATAACAGCAAACTCGTGCACGCGTTTCTAAAAAATATGGTTTTCCGGCCCCCAATTTTCAAGACAGGAACCTTTGCCAAGGCAGCATTTAAACCCAGTCCCAACATCGCAATTAATCCGAAGATGATTCCCAGTGAAACAGCCATATTTGGTATTGAAGTAATTTTTTTATATATTTTGGCCGAGTCAAACTTCCAGAAGCAGTAACATTCTCAGAAAAACTAAAAAGCAGGCATCGCTATACATATTATATGATGCTGGCGATAACAGGCACGCCCGGCACGGGCAAGACTACTGTTGCAGAAAAGCTATCAGCCATCACCGGCTGGGAGTTGGTCGGGCTCAACGAGCTTGCGGAGCTAAAGGACCTTTATTCCGGATACGATGCTAAGAGGAAATGCAAGATAGTTGACGTGGATGCCATCAAAAGCGAGGTTTTGAAAATAAAGAGGGCGGGGAAGAATCTCATAGTAGAATCCCACTATGCGCACGACATTAATGCGGATCTGGTTATCGTTCTGAGGTCCAAACCGGATGAAATCAGGAGAAGGGGCAAGGAAAAGGGTTGGCCTCACACCAAGACGGAAGAAAACGTCGTGGCGGAAATAATGGAGGAGTGCAAGATTGATTCCATAGAGCAGGGGAGAATAACGAGGGATCTTGACACAACAGGGAAAAGCCCGCTTGAATCGGCAAACGAAATCGCAAAAATCCTGCATGATGAAGGCATGTTTTTGACCCGGGACGTTAAAATACCGGATAGTCTGAGAGAGAAACTGAGGGAGCCCTATGGCGTGTTATTTGGCGACATGGAAAAGGCCGCCGCTTACATGAAAGGTTCCGAGATAATAGCGGTGGGGGATTGCGTCTCCTATTCCCTTTACTCGCTGGGCATCATGCCAAAAATATTCGTGGTGGACGGCAGGGTGAGGCGCAAGCCGTACGAGAAAAAGATCCCACTGGATTACGAGTCTGTAAGCGCAAAAAACGAACCAGGATATCTGTCAAGGGAGTTATGGACGGCCGTCCAGCGCGCCTTGGATATGAGCAAGTCCGTCAAGATTGAGGTGGACGGAGAAGAGGACATGGCGGCTCTGCCTTTCATGTTGCTGGCTAACGCCGGCGCGTCTGTGACTTACGGACTGTTTGACAGGGGAGTTTGTGTAATAAAGGTGGACGACAACGCCAAAAAAATGGCCAGGAACCTGCTGCGAAGAATCGTTGCCTCACAATAGCCACGGGATAAATTAGATAAATTAAAAAGCTTAAGGCACATTTATATAACTATGTTCACGACAGCTGTTCTGCTCGCCCTGCTGACTGCTGTTTTGTTAGCGGCAGGATTCTTCTTTGCAGGCATTTTGGGGATGACGGTCGCTCTGGTAATGGCATTCGCGATAAACTTCGTGTCCTGCTTGTATTCGGACCGGATTCTGCTTAAGATTTACAGGGCGAAACGGTCTAGTGACCCTGAACTGAACAGCATAGTGGAAAACATGGCCAGGGAAGCAGGGATACCCAAGCCCAGGGTTTACATAATCCCTAGCGACGTTCCCAACGCATTCGCAACAGGGAGAGGCCCGAAACACGCTGCCGTAGTCGTTACCCATGGCTTGAGCATCCTGAGCAGGAACGAGATGACCGGCGTTATAGCCCACGAGATGTCGCATATAAAGGACAGGGACATCCTCGTACAGAACGTGGCCGCTACGATAGCTGGAGCTATTTCATATATGGCGCAGATTGGATACTGGGACCTTTACATTGGTAGAGGCAGGGGACTGAAAAAGATTCTCGGGCTGATACTTATCATAATCTTCGCACCATTGGCGGCCTTGATCGTTAAAATGGCAATATCCAGGAGAAGGGAATACAAGGCGGACTTCATCGGGGCCGTCCTGAGCAAGCGCCCTGTTGCTCTGGCATCAGCGCTCAGGAAAATATCCAAGGTCAGCCAGGAAAAGGCTATGCAGGGTTCGCCCGCAACGAGCCACCTGTGGATTGTAAACCCCTTTAAACAGGACTGGTTCACGGGACTTTTTTCAACGCACCCCCCGGTCCAGAGAAGGATAGCCAAGCTCGAAAGGATTGTGGTGAAGAAGGGTGAAAAGAATGACTGATGACGTGAAAACCAAGAAAACCGGGATTCATATCGGGCTGATACCGGACGGCAACAGAAGGTACGCGCTTGAGCATGGTAAACATGTATTCGATGGCCACCTGGAAGGCGCAAGGAGGGTAGAGGAATTCCTGGACTGGTGCGAAGAATACCCAGAGATAAAGATGGTTTCGATCTTCGCTCTGTCCACGGAAAACCTTAACCGCCCAGCGGAAGAGGTTCGGATCCTGTGGAATGTATACAAAAATGAGCTGCGGAAGCTGCTGAAAGACCCGAGAGTGCGGGAAAAGAAGATAAAGGTGAGGGTGCTTGGCAACGACGGGGTCTGGAAGCCCGAGATAAAGGAAATCGTAAAAGAGTTGCTTGAATCGACAAAGAGTTATTCTAGATACGTGCTGAACCTCTTGCTAGCCTACGGATCGAAGTTCGAGATAAAGCAGGCTGTGAAAGAGACCATCAAAAAGCCCTTCACAAAGCTCGATAAGGCGTTGTACGTAAAAGAGCCCCTGGATCTTGTTATAAGGACGGGCAGGCAGCACAGGCTGAGCAACTTCATGCTGTATCAGGCAAGCTATGCAGAGATATACTTTTCCGACACTCTGTGGCCGGAATTCAGCAGGCAAGAATTCGACAGGATAATGGAGTGGTACTTCGAACAGCAGAGAAAATACGGGAAATGATGCAATTCATGCAAAGGTGGCTATCTATGGCGACAAAGAAATTATCTCCTTCTATGTTCATCGGGGTGTCCGGCAAGGGCATGATCTCATTCGGGTCGGGACAGCCGGACCTGCCGCCACCGAAAGAGGTATATGACATATTGCCGACATACAGGTCCTTCAAGTACGGGCGGATACAGGGACAGATCAATCTGAGGGAAGCCCTGTCGAATCAATATCCCAGGTCAACAGCTGACAGCTTCGTCGTGACGAACGGGGCGTCGGAGGCACTGGACCTGAGCCTGAGGATATTGTCGAAATACGGCAAGAAGCCTAACAAGGTCCTTTTGCCAAGGCCTTACTACTATTCATACCCGTTCAGCGTCGAGTTCGCCGGGATGCAGCCGGTATATACGGATCTGGTCGGGGGGAGAATCGACTATGACGATTTCGCAGCTAAGGTCGAGGGCTGCAAAGCCGTGATTATCAATTCGCCATCGAACCCCACAGGTAGGGTCGAATCCATAAAGACCCTGAAGATGATTGAAAAGCTCACGAGCGACCTGGGGGTTTACGTCATATCCGATGAGGTTTACAAGGACATCATCTATGTGAGGGGGAATTATCTCATCAAGGGGCCGCATGTGGTCACCATCAACTCCTTCTCGAAGACATACGCCATGTGCGGGTTCAGGATTGGCTATCTGTGGTCACTGGACCAGGATTTCGTTGACAGGGTCATAGAGATGAAGACCCACACGTCGATGAACACCAACATACTGGGGCAGGAAATGGCCTATGAGGCGACCAAGGTCCCAAGGGCGTTCATAGACAAGCAACTGAGGGTGTGGAGGGAGAGAAGGGATCTAATCTACAACGGCCTGTCAGACCTCGGCCTTGACCTGTGGAAGCCGGAAGGAGCCTTCTATGTCCTGCCGAAAGTGAAGAAGCCTGTGGATTTCGTATTGAACATGTTCAAGAGGTACAAGGTAATCACATACATCGGTGAATGGTTCGGCAGCGGCAACAGGGTGAGATTCTCGTACGCCCTTGACAGCGAGAAGATAGAAGAGGGGCTGGCGCGTGTTGGAAAGTATCTGGAGAAGAGATAGGTAAACCCCGAATATGACAGCTGATTCCCCATTTTATTTTTAGTTTGAACGCACAAGATAATATATTATGGAAAACAAACTCACGTGGTCGCTCATCATAATAAACGTGCTGATATTCGAGCTGATCTTCAGCATGCCGGGGGCCATGTTCAACCAGGCGTTCGACATGCTTTCATTCTCGGGCTGGCAGAGCCTGCAGCTGTGGCGGTGGTTCACTTCGATGTTCCTGCATGCCAACGCATCCCACCTGTTTTTAAACATGCTTGCCCTGTACTTTTTCGGCAGGGTTCTGGAAGATGAGCTAAGCGGTAGGCAGTGGCTGAGCATATACTTCATATCCGGAGTTGCGGGCAATCTTGTCTACGGGCTGACCAGCGGAATGCCTGCAGTAGGTGCGAGTGGGTGTATCTTTGGCCTGTTAGGAGCCGCCATGCTGCTAAAACCAAAAGAGTTGATAAGAATTTACATATTCCCGTTGCCTTTAGGTTTCATAGCCATATTATACATATTGACCCAGGTTGCCCTGGCGGCCATTCCGGCTGACGTTGTCGGAATAGCATACATGGCTCACATCGGAGGTCTTGTAGCCGGATCAGGGTTCATGTTCTATTACAAGCCAAAGGATGCCTTCAGGGGACTTTTTTGGATGATATTGTGCCTTGGATTGCTGCTGATCCTTGGCCCGGTCATCGGCCTAATCGTTGGCATAGGGCAGGTAATACTTGGCGTGTTTGATTTCATTGTGGGCATTGTGTTATACGGTACTGCCAAGCTGCTGCTGGCCTGGATCTGGGCCTGGATTTTGTAATTATGCTGAGCATCTGCTGAGAGACTTTATGGCATAATTTGTCCAAGATGCTATGGCATCATGTACTTCTTTTCCCATTCATCCAGTTCCTGGTCCGAAATCATTTCTCCATGCTCTTTCGGCTTTTCTGGTTCTTTGTATTTCCCCCTGAATTTAAGGCCGGTCACGAACCCGAATCCTAATCCGAAAAGATGGGCGGCGTGCGCTACGTTGTCAGGATAGAACATTCCGGTCAAATCCAGTAATACCCATATGACAGCGGCTACTATGATGTACATGGGAACGCCCAGGGCCCACACTACCTGTTTGGGCCGGATTATCGCAAGGCATCCAAGCAGCCCGAACACGGCCCCTGACGCGCCCAGCGTTGCGTGGTAAAAGATTATGTCGGCAATACTCGAAACGATACCGGTAGAAAAGAAAACGAACAGGAAATTCCTTGAGCCTATGTATTTTTCCAGTATTGAGCCAAACAATGCCAAAGCAAACATGTTGAAGTACAGGTGCCTTAGGTTGGCATGGAGAAAGATGTGACTTAATATCGTCCAAGGTCTGGCGAGAACCTGGCCTGAAACAAGCAAAAGATGTTCAGCGATGCCGGGCACAGCCAGACTAAGAAGATACACAAACACGCAGATGCCGGTGAAGATGATGGCAAAACCGAAAAACTTTTCTGTCATAATTAATCATATTTGGGAGGGAAAGTAAAGTATTTAACTCAAGATGCAAAAAATATCATGGAGGTTATTTATGGGAGAAAAAATACCTGTAGGCAAGATAACACACTACTTCAGTAAAATCGGCGTTGCGGTCATCGAGCTGTCCGGCGAGCTTAAAATAGGGGACAAAATATCAATAGAGGGTGCGACAACAGACATCAAACAAACCATCGACAGCATGCAGATAGAGCACAAGCCAGTGCAAGTCGCAGGCAAGGGGCAGTCGATAGGCCTGAAGGCCGCAGACAGGGTGAGAGAAGGGGACTTAGTTTTTATACATGTTTAGGTAATTCATGCTCCCTTTTTATTCATTTATGTGGATCAGTATTTCCTTACCCTTCACAAGAAGATAATAGAGGGAATGGGCTGGCAGAAAGGGAACAATATCAAGGTTGATATTGCCGGAAAGAACAAGCTGGAATTGATGAGGGAATAAGGAGACGATGTTATATGGAAAGTGATAGGCAGGTAGCAGCCAAATGTGTGGCCAGGTTATTCCAAGGTATAGGACATGAAATCAGGAAAAGCGGTAGCGGTATTGGATACGGAGAAGAAGGTGCGGACAGATTTACAGATTTTGAAAAGAGGCTTCTGAAAGAAGCTTTTGATTTTTTCCTAGATTTGATAAAAGGTGAAAAATCCGAGTGAAAGTGGCCGGTAAGAACAAGCTGGAATTGGTGAAAGACTGATAAAGGAAAAGGGTTGGATAAAGAAATATGACAAAATGATAGGCAGAGAGCCGAAAACAGTAAGAACGATTATCAAGATTGGCGATGATATTTATTTAGACGCTTATACCGATATTTTCCTCTATAATCATAAGCAAAAAAAGGATGGAAAGGGGATTTAATTTAACTTTTCACGGGCTTTTTTCACCTGAAATAACCAAGCAGCACATCTCGATGAGTTCCCCTTTCTTTGATTATTGAAAAACAGCGTCTTGCTTATTCTGTTCTGCCTTTCAAAGCCAGGAAACTTCAACCTGGTCTGTTCTCCATCTAGGCAAAACTTCGGCTTTCTTCGGATTTAAGGGTGGCACGCCATTTTTATATGCTAATATACCTGTCCAAGCTATCATCGCTGCGTTATCCCCGGAGTACTCGTGCGGGACGACCGCGAACTTCGCTCCCCTTTCCCTGCACATCACATCGAGCATCTCCTGCAATCTCTTGTTGGCGGCAACCCCGCCGGTGAGCAGGATCTCATTCTTGCCCGTGTGGGCCAATGCCCTTTCCACAACTTCCGTGAGCATGGCGAACATGGTTTCCTGGATGGAAAAACAGACACCCTCCATTTTATTATGCTGCTTCAATCTCTTTGTTGCCTCGGTTACGATGCCGGAAAAGGAAAGGTCCATCCCCTTGACAACGTAAGGCAACGATATCCATTTCCCACCCCTTGCCAATTCCTCTATCTTGGGGCCGTAAGGGAATTCCAGCTTGGCCCCCCTGCCGAATTTGTCCAGGGCGTTCCCGATGCCGATGTCCTGCGTTTCCCCGAATATCCTGTATTTCCCTGTCACAAATGCTATGACCTGGGTGTTCGCCCCGGAAACGTACAACGTCACCGGATCTTTAAGCTTCGTCGCGAGCCTGCCGACCTCTATATGAGCGACGCAGTGATTCACGCCGATCAGGGGTTTCTTTGTCTTTCTAGACAAATCAACCGCAAAATTAAGGCCCGCATACAAGCAAGGAGGCAGCCCCGGACCCTGCGAAAAAGCGATAACATCCATTTCATTTAACGTTTTCCCTGATTCGAGCAGCGCCCCTTCCAGAACATGTCCAGCAACTTTCTCGTGGTGGAGTCTTGCCTCTAGCGGGACTATCCCCCAGCCCAGCTTGGGCCTATAGGTGTCCCTGACGTTGGCGAGCATCCTGCCCTTGCCGTCCGCAACTCCCACCCCAAATGTGTGGGCCGTGGATTCGATCCCCAAGCATAGCATGGATAGTTTTTTGCTACAATCATTAAAAAATGTATCAAAGTGAAAAACACTTTCGCCGAGGTTAAACAACCGAAATTTATTTCCGCTACTGGGAAAACCCTTATGCACATTGTCCAGAGACATACAATCCCACACCGTCTGCCAGTTTCCCTTCCCTTTCGGCTACGCTGACCGACAGTTTTATCTTTTCTCCAGAAAAGCCGCCAAGGTCTATGTCAGTCCTGCAGTACATCTGCATTGGCGGGTATTCCGGACCAGGATATTCTGGGGTTTCTTCACCTTCCAAGGGCATTGCAGGTTTGCTAAATACGCAACCCTGCAGCGGGAAGGCGATACCTGCGTGTTCCCCCGATATCGACACCGTGGGGTCCAGAAGGTCGTAACCCTCAGCGACAACCACCAGTTCGGTTGTCTCCCCGACCGTCTGTCCGTCTGTCGGGGCCTTTATTTTTATGTATGGGATTGTCGCTTCACCGGATGCGCAAAGGGGCAAAACCAGCAACAGCAATAAGGTCGCCGCTACCAGCAGATTTGCTCTGTTCATAAGTTAAGGAAAGGACGCGGTATTTTACTATGGTTCCGATTTTGTTCGGTTTTTGCCGAAAAAATAATGAGTAAATCCTGTTTAAAAAACTTACGGACAATAATTAACCAAGTGTTTTTGGAATCAACTAAGGGTTTTGGATGTCTAATGTAACAGCGATATTTTCCCATGATGGCAACTTCATTGAAAAACAGGGGCTGGCTAGATCGCTCTATGTATTCAATTTCTGGGGAGACCACAGGGGCCAGGGCGGCGCTGGAGCAGCGATGCTTGACCGGTGGGGTGATGTGAAAAGGGTTAGAGGTTTGGGAGCATCACGATTTTCTACACCTCTTCATGAGCTGTTGGCCAGAAGCAACCGCACAACTTACGCGGGAATCGGCCACACTTGTTACGCAAAACTCAAAGGGCCCGTAGAGGATAATATTCACCCCATAAGAATTGAAAATGACAGGTATGAAATTTACCTGTCTTCCGATGGCATAGTTTTAGGCAAGGATGAACTGAGGAGAAAACTTGAGGATAATAGTTACAAATTCGGTTCAGACACGAACGGTGAAGTTATCGGTGCACTTTTTGCCGACTATCTGGGTGATGGTGATGACTATGCAGGAGCCGGGAAACAGCTTTTAGACAGGATAGAGGGCAGAGGCGGTTTTTCCATCGCGATGCTGATCAAGGATAAAAGAAAGGGAAAAAGCAAGGTTATTGCGATAAGGGACAGGAAAGCGATAAAGCCCATGTGCTACGGCGAACTGGACGGGACATTCTTTGTGAATTCCGAAAGCTATCCGCTTGAGCATTTCGGGGTGGATGTAGGAGATATAAAAAGGCTTAACGGGGGCGAAATGATTATTGTTGACGAGAATGGAATCGAAGGGCCTGAAAATTTGGGGAAGGGTGTGGAAACGTCCTGCATTTTCGAGCGTATCTATTACGGTGGCCCGCATGCAAGGGTTTTGGGGGAGCTGGGCCCTCGCTTCCGGGAGCTTGCAAAAAAGCTAGGCGCTGACCCTGATGTCATACCTACAAACTATACCTTGAGGAAATGCCTCGGGTACACCCTGACCGAGACTTATCCGGATATGAACGGGGATATTCTGACAGGGGTCCCTGCCACGGGCATACCGGGGGCAATCGGTGCAGCCATAGGTTAT
>Ga0315545_1003955_pt1 | contig 12418 bp, 3 predicted proteins | sample SalMarSW160210MG_FD_203096 | JGI IMG/M metagenome (GOLD analysis project Ga0315545, IMG submission 203096) | Salt marsh sediment microbial communities from the Plum Island Ecosystem LTER, Massachusetts, United States - Salt Marsh Sediment SW1602-10 ... | reverse complement strand
CAGGCCTTGAGTAGTCTTAGGGCCACTCTTTTCTCATTGTATAAAGGTAAATGAATGGAGATAAAAGGATATCTTTTAAGGGTAATCTGGTCTACGGAAGGTAAGGGGCCAAGTAGAGAGGGTATGGAGGTTGAGTTCTGTTTCTCTTGAAATTGACTCTTTGCCTTAAATCTAATCTCCAAACCAAAAACCTTGTTAATAAAGGCTAAGAATGGCACTTTAATATTGTTGCCTGCTAAACCTTCTCCCCTGTTGTCTTGGGAATCATTAACTAATGATCTTCGGGAAAAAGATAAGACAATGGCTAGGGTAAAGTAATATTTCAGGGAATAGATAAGGAAAAAGATGCCAAAAATCAGACTTAGGAAAGAAAAAACCAGGCCTATTTGAGCGGGCAGAGAGGGGGCCTGGATAACAGTTCTGATAAGAGAAAGGAGAAAAATTGAGATTAAGGTGCCGTTAATAAAACCGAAAATGAAATAAGAAGTTAAAAACCTTGTTTCTTTTATTTTATCAAAGACTGATTTAAAACTTGGAGGCGGTAAGGCAAAAAGGCTGAAGACCCGTTTAAGATCAGGCTTGAGCCAGTTAAAGATTGGAAGCAGAGGTAATTTCTCTTTGGCCTGTTCTTGAACATAGGCTAATCTTTTCTCATGGGTATTAAGGTTCAGTCTTTTGAAGACATTTTGGACGCCGTGGTTGCCCAAAATAGGCTTGCCTTTTATTTTAGGTAAAACTTTAGCGATTTGATGGGTTGAGTATTCTGGATGTTTTTGTACAAGGTTTAGAACTGCTTTCACTTGTTTGTCTTTCGCCTGCCGCCAATAATGTTTAACTGCTGGCTCCACATTGCAAACCGCCTGATATTCTTGGCCTGAAGCTGATTGATGATAACGTTGATACCATTTATAAAAGGTTCTTCTGCTCTGGGAAAAAAGCCGGCAGGCTTGGCTAACCGGCACCTGATAGCGATCAACCAATCTGACTAATACTAATCTTTCTGCTGGCGCTAATTCTTTTTTCAGTCTTTTCTTAAGAGCTGAATGGATTAAATCAAAAAGCTCAGCCTGATCAATCTTGGAGGCCCATTTAACAAATTGAAGTCTTTTTTTTCTGGTATTTAAAGAAAGATTTAAAAAAAGATTTTGCAAACAAGTCTGGGAAAATTTTCTCTTGGGGAAATTGGCCTTTAACTCTCTTAAAATCTCAATTAAACCTAATTTAGGCTGCTTAAGTATTGTCTGAAGAATAAAATCAATCTCTTGGCGGCTTAAAGCCTTTCTTTGAAGTTTTTTTGTATCTTTGGGCAGTTTGTTGCTCATTCAACTAAATTTCAATAATAGAATAATTATAGGGCTAAAAATATGTATATATCAAGTGGGTACTCCATGTCAAGTGGCAGTTTTTCAGGAACAAAATAAAAAACAGACCGAATGTCTGCTTTTTCAGGCTGTTTTTAGCCAAAGTAAGCTCAACTAGCGCCATTTTAAGCTCCTTTACCGCCCAAAAATGACCATTTTTAGGCTGAATTTGTTTTGTCAACAAAAATCTTCTTAAAGAAATCCTAAGTAGAAAAAATAAGGGTCTAAAACCAGCCTTTTATCCTGCCTGAAGAAAAAAAGCTTTTCTTTGAAAAGCTGATTAAATTTCAAGATTTAAGATTCATTTTTATTCTTCGAAAGATAATTAGCATTTGGCAGAATTCCTTATTTTTGCAGACAATATTTACTCACTAAAAAGGTTTTATCTAACAAGTAAAAAAATTAATTTTTCAAAAATAATTCAAGTTTATTTTGTTTTTAAAAAATAGTTTCTAAAGAACTGATAAACCCGCTATTTTTAAGCTGAAGCTGATTTTTCCCCTTTTTTAAACTTTTTGAATAGTTTTATATCCCATAATAATAAAAATTTTTTGGCTGCTATTTTGATTTTTAAAACTGATCTATTTTAATATAAAAGTTGTATTTGAAGCTTAATTTGATCTTTTCTGATCTTAAATGATCCTAAAAAAATGTTGTTTTTCTCAGCTTAAAAATTTCACTTGAATTTTTTATGCTTTTAATACAAGTCCTATAGAAAATGAATTGAAGATAAAATTTAATTTTTCTCTTTTCCTCTGTAAGTAAAATTACTTTAATATAAAAATGTATTATTATCTATTACTTTTACTATCACCACTATAGTTTTTCGTTAAAAAACATAAATAAAATAATTAAATCGTTAAATGAAAAAATGGATTCATTTATTGTCCTATTGTTTTATTCATGGAGTTCTTTAATCCTTTACTACTACCTTTACTGATTTACTGAAGTTATCCCGGTGTTTCGCCGAGGATCCTCCGACAGAGTCTCGATATTCTCGACTCTCGTCGAGAGTTATTGGACCGTGAAGGCTTACGCCTTACCGGGACTGGTTTATTGGAGTTAATGATTTACTGGCTTACTGAGGTTACTGACTTATTGACTTATTCTTGTTGATAGTCAATATACTATAAGACTCTTTTATAAAAAGATCGAAAAACCTATAGTTGTTTATGTTCTCTTCGGCTTGCGCCCAAAAATAACTCAGGCTAGAAATAGATTAGTAAGCTTATGAAAGAGGGTTAAATTATTCTCCAACCGCCATTATTGTTCCATCAAATGTCCTCTGATAAACAACGCCATTGCTTATAGGGCTGTGAATGTTTCTGTTCATTTCTTGAGGCATGGCCGTATATTTTGGCGCGGTATAGATGAAAAATGATTTACCATAACAACGTTTAGAATCGCAATTAGAACAATCTGAAGGAGCGCACGCCCCGCCTGAACAATAATGATTTGTATTGCTTGAACATGATTCCTGATTCCATACTGAATGTAGTAAAGCATATACTGCCTGGGATGGGATCGGGTTGTTGAAAGTATCACCTCCGTTAGATGATCTGTCTATTTTTTGCGCTCCTAATGACTGCCAATTATTATGGAAAAGAACATCGCCTGACATACTCATAAAGTCAAATTCATCAGTAATAACCCTGTTTGCATTATCATCAACCCTGAGAAATCTTATATTCCCGGTAGCAATATTCATTTCTCCTAAAGTTCCATCACTACGAGCATCACAGGCTCCAGTTCCATCGTCCCAAGAACACGCTTGTTTTGTCCTCCAAACCACATAAGCTGCTTCTTCACTACTTGAGATTGTCCTCAAGACTGGAGGCGGTAAAACATCCCTATCATTGCAACCAGTATTTTCAAAATGAAGCTCATGACCAGCATAAAGGATAGGCACAGTATAAGCTTCTCCTCCATCAGAAAGTCTGAGGGCAAAATAAGATTTGTATTGAGAGTTTTGGTTTATCCAGGTTCTTATTTGTGATACTGTCGTCGTATCTACCTCATTACTAGGGGCTGCATGCCAAATTAAATCACAAGCTTGACTACCTGTCCCCAGGTGAGATGTTATAAAAACAATTCCATGAATATCGGAAACTACAGGATAGCTATGGCAGAATGTATTTCCGTTCAAAACCGCACTCCTCCATTTTTCTTCTAAAGTTTCCGGATCAAGGGCATAAATTCTCATATCATCTACGGCCACAATAACATAGCTCCTTCCCCAAGAATATGCTGCTGGCGTATTGATTGCTGATCCTCCTAAGTTTACTTGTCTATTGATATTAAGGTTTTTCTTGTCAATTGAATAGAAATTGCCACTTTGAGTGCCAATATAGATTTTGTCCCTGACGAGAAGAGGAGCAGCCGCTACATAACCAGATAATCTTCTTTCCTGACCAGCTCCGGTTTCACTATTAATCTTATAAAGAATACCGTTACCCTCAGAATTACCCACAAAATAGACTGATTTCGTTTCCGCATCATAAGCCCCTGTATGCTCTATTTTACCGGTATTAAACCTCCATAATTCCTGGCCCGTTTGTTGATCAAGGGAGATTACTCCTTTTTCAAGGGTGCCAATATAAACCCTATTATTACCGGTGATTGGTTCTACGCTTTGTGACAAACAAGTATGATTTCCGCTTCTGTAATCATCTCTGGTCCTGCAAGTACTACTGTCTATATAGGCATACTCACATCTTCCATCTCCTGCATTACTGTTCCATATCCATTTGGAGCTCCAACTACTACTTAATTGTTGTGGATTATAGGAAGTTCTTCTTTCATCATGAGCAAATTGGGTCCATTCTGAAGATTGAGCTGGGGAGCTCGCTTGAGGGCTAGGTTGAGGACTGGGACTAGCAGCCGTTTGTCCCCAGGCTTTTAAAATATAACCAGCATCAACTAGGTTGACTTTTTGGTCTTGATTAACGTCTTCTTGCCTGTTTCCGGTTAGGCTAAAGTTTTGCAGAATCCTAATTAAATCAGCTCCATTAACGACACCATCATTATTAACATCAGAGCCCGCAGCTAAAGCAATTTTAGGAAAGACAAGAATTAATAAGAAAAGAACCACTAACCAATTAAATCTTTTCATTCTCTTTCTATTTTAAACAAGCTTTCCATTTGAAAGCAAGTCTTAACCTATTTTAACCTACTGTTAAGTAATAGAAAAATGTTTTAAAATCAAAACAGTGAAAAAAGCTGTTCTTTCGTTCTTATTTTTATTACTAGGGTTAATCTTCATTACTAAAACCGCCCTAGCTATCAACGGTGATATTAACGGTGATGGCCAAGTTAATGTTAATGATGTTTGGCAAGTAATCTTAAAGTGGGGACAAAATAATTTTTCCGGGTCAGAAGATGTTAATAATGATCAGAAAATTAATTTATTAGATCTAGGTCTTACCCTTAAATACTGGGGAGGAAGCGAACCTTCACCCCAACCCTCTTCTCCTCCTTATTCACCTCCTCCATCTAGTCAATGCACTGAATGGAATCAACATGCCTGCAATGCTCAAAGAAGCGGCTATATTAATGAAGAACCCAATGAGCCTTGGACTTTTGCCTGGCATTGGGAGCCAAACTCTATTGGCACCGAACCTCCCGCCCCTCATCCGGTGGTTGGCGCTGGCCTGGTCTTTATGCCCTACGGCAATCAGGGAATTTATTTCATTGATCAAAACAGCGGTCAGACGGTCGGCCAATATACTGAAGCCACTTTTAATGCTGCTCCTGCCTATAGCAATGGTTATTTGTATGCCGGCGCTACTAATGGCCATGTTTACAAAATCAATACTTCCACCAAGCAAAAAGAGAGAGAAGTAGATACGGGCGGAGCCATTAATACTGAAACCCTTTTGGTGGGTAATGATGTTTATGTCACCACTGACAACGGTCTCCTGGTCAAGATAAATACTGCTAATATGACCAAAACCTGGGCTTATACGGCCGGTTCTGCTGCCACTACTGGTCCGGCTTACTCTGCTTCCCGCCAGATTATTATTTTCGGCACTCATGATTTAAATGTTCATGCGGTCAATGAAAACGGCACTCCAAAATGGGTTAAAAGAGCACCTGATTCCCAAATTCAGCCCGGAAGCAATGACTTTGCTTATACTTATAAGCTGGGTTGGCCGGTAGTAGCTGATACTGCCGGCGTGGTTTTGATCAAAATGCGGCTGGGCTATTTTGACTCCTGGCTTTGGCCCAAATTCCCCACTTCCAATGCCGCCATTAGATCTCTGCTTGAATCCGACCCACAAAAAAGGTCCTTGTTTGCCTTAAATTTAGATGACGGTTTCCATCAGTTTACTCCAGCGGTTGGCGGCGGCGGGGTTGACTGTTATGAAAACGGCAGTTTAATCGCCACTATTGGTCCTATGCCGGCCATCAGAACCCTAAGCACCGGCAAACAAGTAGCCTATACTTCCTGGCGCCATGGGGATACGGCTGATTCAGGCTGGGATGCTCGCTGGGACAGCCATATGGGAGAAATGGTTTTGGACAATGATACTGTTAATGATTTGAGCGCTGGCGACCTCCGTTTTGTTAACTTTGACAGTTCCTCTTTAAGTAATGGTATGATCACCGACGAACAAGGTTTTGTCTCCATAGCCGGCAAAACTATTCTCCATGCCCATTGGGGGGCCAGTGAAAACTTTACCGTTACCAGTTTAGATACGAGTCAATCCAATCCCATTTCTACCCAGCGAAAACCCTGGGTTATTAGAAGACTCAAAGATGGCAATGCCAACAATCAACATGAATATAGCGGCTCCAGTTGCTTGGCTTGTGACACTCGCTGTTGGCCGGGAGAAAGCGGCTTTTGGGTTTACAAAGACCAGGCCGACCCACCTCAGTCTTGTAATGATGTCTCCGGAAGCTACCATGCCTGTTATCTCAGACGCTACACCTTTGTTTCTAATGGGAAGATTTTTGTGGTCGGTAATGGTGGCGATATCTTTGCCCTCAACCACAATTAATCATCTAATTGAGAAGATAAATCCTTCTGTTTTGTTTTTATCTACTTTTACCAATCTTTAATCAGCCAACCAAAATCCATCCCATTTACCTTGTTATCACCATGAATGTCCTCTCTGAAGTTATTAGCCTGTGTTCCTTGTCCAAACCAGGCAGTTAATACTGTCAGTGCATCAATATTATTAACCTGAGAGTCACAATTAATATCGGCCGGATTACTGCAACTGGGCGCTGAAGAAGCAGGTGGACTCGCCGGTAGGCTGGTAGAAATTATCTTCACCGCCGCATCCTCTGTTAGGCCTGATACTGCCGGTAAATTAAAGGATGGGCCGTTAGCAGTATTTGTGGAAATGATCTGACCGGAATGAGTATTCCAAACTTCAATTTTGTAATTCTCATTATTTAGCCCGCTAACGAAAATATTGGTAGCCACAGAAGGTTTATCGCTACATGAGGTGCCACTCACAGAACAATTACTCCAGGTGCTGGCCGCATCTACAATCCAAAGATACATCGCCTTTCTGTCTTCTCGGCGCATGCCGAAAACCCGATCATTACTGCCACTGACAGGAGAAATTGACTCTCCACCATAACCAGAGGTTAAATAAGTAAATCTCCCTCCGTCGTAATCAATCCCTTTAAAAAAAGCCGCTGTAGCCTTCCGGTCGGCATAACGAGCTTGAGTAGTGGCGCTGTCTTCCAAATCCCAATACCAATCAAGCGGACTCGTTCCCATGGGTGAAAAAAGTCCAGCCCAAGTAGTATTATGAAGCATTCGAATCCTGGCCCCGCCGGATTTTGTTTTAGGATTGGTTTCGTTCCATTGAGTAGTCCCCACATCCAATTCACCCCAAACCCATGGTTTATGGGTACTACTGGTTAAGTCCCAAATTATACTGCTAACAAAATTAACCTCATCATTCACAAACTGTTGGCTGTAACGACCGCCTGCAGTCATCATATAATCATGATAATTAGCCACATTGATATTATTTAGCGCCCATAAATCCGGATAATAGCTCTGAGAACCAAGAGAAGTAGTAATTAAGTGATGATAAGGATCCTTCTGATATAAATAGTCGCTCCACTGCTGGTAAAAACTAAGGTATTTATTCATCTCTTGGGTACTTCCGCCTGAAGGATAATGTTCATTCCAAGCTTCCCAGGCAAAAATTGCCGTAGAATAGCCCCAACGGGCAATCCGGTAACGATAATTCCGTTTCCAATAGTTGATATGTTTTGGATCATTAAGTTCTGTCCCGGTCCCATCTGGCGGACCATAAACCGAAGCATCCCAAATCCAGTAAGGATCACCATGGGAACAAAGTTGAATGTAGACTCCGTTTTCTTCGGCTGCTTTAATAATTAAATCCTCCTCATAATTGCCCCTTTGGTTCATTTGGGTTCCTAGTTTAATCGTATCCACTTGACCAGTGTCCAGTGGTTTATAGTCATCTGGGTAAACGTATTGGTCAAAATGACCTTCCACGGTCAGATTGTAACTGTCATTTTGATCCCAAATCCGGACAAAATTAATGCCATTAGCCTGGTAATCTGCAAAAGTGTTAATAAAATCAGAGGCTCTATAGCCGCAGCATTTCCAGTATTGATGGCCGCTGCCAATGGGAATAAAGCTTTCACCGTTGTTAAATTCTAAAAATCGCGGGTCGCTTTGGGAAACCTGAATAAACCCTTTGTTATCAGATTGGCTGGCACTAAAATTATGCGTTTCTGAAGTAAAACTGCCATTTTTATCCTCAATAGTCAAATAATAACTATAGTTTCCCGCTCTTGAAGGACTAAAACGGACTTTCCAAGAATAATTTTGTGTCGGCGTCATGGTGGCCGGTGGACTATAGTTATAGTCTTGATAATAAAAAGCCGGCACTATTTGAGTCATCCCTGTTTGTTGATGAATAAAATGAGCATTAATAGTAATCCCGTCAGCGGCATATCCGCCGGCACCTGGATCATAATAATAGTAGGGTAAGAAAGCCTCGGGGACATCCTTGTCAGGTGGATTATCTGAGGCAGGCAAGCCAGGAAAACTTCGGGAAATCTGAAAAGTAAGCTCAAATTTTTTATAAGTCGGCACCTGATGGTTGGGATAAGAAGCAAGATTATCACTCATACTGGTAACAGTGGTGGTCGCTAAAGCTCCCCGAGGAAAAACAAGAAGTAATAAAAGAAAGAAAACTATCATCCAACCAGATTTTTTCATTCTCTTTTCATTCTAATTAATTTTCTATTCTTAAGTCAAGGTTTTATAAATTTTGTCAGCTCTTTTCCTCTTTTTCCTTGCCAATTTATGAATAAAAGGAATCACGACTAAAAAGGGCCATAAATTTTCTGGTACCACCACAAAGGTCTGGTTATCTGAAGAAATATTAGAAAGATATTGTAAAAGAACAATGTCAGTTCTGATGGTGTTTTCAATCGGATAGGTGGAATAACTACCAGAGGTTACGTAAGCCCTAATCCACCAAAGGGTTCTGCCAGAATTAACTTGGGCCCGGGCCCAGTTGGCCGGGTCAGCAAAGTAGAAGTTGCCTGAAGTCTTCAGATTATAAGCACCACTATCGGTATCCGTGACTGATAGATTAGTCCAGGTGTCACAAGCGCTATTCACCGCCGCATTGGCCGAACAGTATTGCCATTGGAGCGCCGCTGTCCCTGCCCCGGCGGTGGCCAAGTCCAGGTTGACACCGGTAAACTGGTCATGAGAACCCAGATAAATGTAGTCAGTGTTGGCATTAAAAGTATAAGTAACGCCAAAGTCATTATCATTACTGGCATCATTCAAATATTCATCGGCATCATCAACATCACCGCCGTCAGCTAGTTTTTTATAACCTGAACCATCAGAATCATAAATCCAGGCTTCAGAAAAAGGAGCAATATCCATATTGTAATTAGTGCCATCAACTAAACCTGCTCCTTCTAAGGTCACTGAAGAGGGTTCACTGTAACTCCGCCAGCCTCGGATTTTAAAAAAGGGATTATATCTTGTGTGAGTACCGCCATCCATATCCCACTCGGCAAAACTACTTGGGCTCATGGTTCCCTCCAAACAATAACTTCCCTCTTCTTCATTAAAATAATCGGACGGGCTGCTGTAATATTTCACCCAATCAATGTAATAGATTTGGTCCATCTCCGCGTCCAGATATTCTGCTTGCATTACCCCCCCGTCAAAATAAATCCGGTAATTATCTATCCAGGTTTCTATTCTCTGTATCTGATTTGGCAACAAAGTGTGATGGGCTATTTCTTCCCCATCAACAAAAAATCTGGTGCCCGTAGAAGAAAGCATTTCCACTCGATAAGTGTGCCAATCGGTCATATCAGTGGCAATCGGTTCGTTTATTAATAAATTACCGCCTCGATAAAACATGACTCGATATCCCTGAAGAAAAGCGTCGCTTTCCGGAGAAGCTGACCAAAACCAAGCTAAGTCAAACGTGGCAGGATCAGTCCAGTTAATAACATCCCAAAAACCCCAGCCTCTGGTTCCGTGACCAGAGCCTGAACCGGTGTTATCATCAGTACAGCGAAGCCTGGCTTCAAACACGCCCGTATTATGACTCTGACTATCTTCATGAAAAGAACAGTCAGAGTAACTTGAACTACTGGAATCTTCGGTAATGCCGCTCTCCACCACCGAATAACCTTCCTGGCTGGTTAAGTTATGATAACCTGTGCCTTCGGAATAATCCCATTCCCAGCGGGCATTTTGACCGGTAAATTCGTCTGTCCAATCTAAACTCTCCTGGGTGCTTTTTTCCACCGAATCAAACCAGCCTTGACCAGCGGCTAAACCGCCAGGAAAAGATTCGGGAATGCGAAAGTCAACTGCATAAGCATCTGGAACAGTCTCATTGGTGCCTAAATCGTCTGTATCCGGTCTCAATTGAAGTTTGAAAATCCGGGTTAAAGTATTACCGTTAGCCTGAGTTTCACTGGTATCCCGCTCCAAAGCCACCTTGGTTCCGGAAACATAATATTCGTTATAATCAAAACCAGTATAATAATAAAGAACGGCCGCATCTTTTTCAGTCGTCCCATCACCGACCCATTTAACCCAATTATTTTTCCCCGGCAACATCGCATCTCCGTCCGAAGCTACCCCATCACCGTCAGCACTGTGATTAGTAGTTGAATCAATCGTAATCTCTGCTCTCTGTGCTGTCCAAGTAATAGTCCCGCCAGTATTATTAGTGATTTCCAATAAAATATTAACTAAACCTGCCGCCGAAATAGTGTAGGTTAAAACATAATTATAATTGGCTGCACCTAAATTCCCTGAATAACGAATAACCGTCCGAGTTTGACTAATTTCTAAAATTTCTTGGGTGGTCGAGGTGCTGTCAGAAATCCTTCGAGTGCTACCGCTGACTAAACCATAAAAATCAAATAAGCCATCGGTGCTATCAGCCAACTGATCAGCTTTAGCGGCATCGTTTTCCAAATCATACCAAGAATCAATAATCCCTCCTTTGGTCCGATCCAGTTCAATCTCAAATTCACCACTAACTGAAATATTAACCGTATCCGCTGCTGTCGTCACACTTAAGGTAGGATCAATCTCTAAACTTCCTCTCTGTCCATCTTCGTGGAAATAAATCTTAATTAATCCTTCGTCTTTTTTATAATCAACTAAGGCCCTAGTCTCTTTAAAATCAGACCAGTCTATAAATAAATCTTGGCAGTAAATTGTGGCCTTATCCTCCTCTGTACTACAGTTCTTGTCGCCTGTTAACAAATCATTTTCCCAAACTAGCCGATTAAGATTTTCATTTTCTTCCAACCTAAAGGTTAGTTTATTAATATAATTTTCTCCATCAAAGCCAAGTTTAAACTCCAGCTCCCCTTTAGTTGCTTGAGAAAGTCCCTTTTCCGCTAAAAGATCAAATGAAACCAATAAAATAAGATAATCTTCAAACTCTTTTAACTCAAAACTCAACGGTAAAACTACCTTATAGTCCTGCCAATGGTCAATTGTCCAATATTGAAAAACAGGCTTAGAAAAAGCTTTTTTTATAAAAACGTTTTCCTTTTCCTGCTTCTCTGATAAATAAAAACCAAATAAATCAGGTCTAAAAGTATATTGCTGGATGCCGTCTGCTGATTTTAAATATAGCTGATGCTCTTTTCCTTTTGTTTGATAAAAATAGGGTAAAAAAACTTCTTCTTCGGCTAAGGCTTTTTTTACTTTAACTATTTCTCCCATTTTATTTTTTATCTTTTCCAGCTTATTTTCCCCTGTCTCCGATTCAACCATGCTTAGGCTTTCAGGTCTTAAGTAAAAATCCTCCGGGTGGGTTAAAGAATTATGTTTTTCTATTTTTAGCCCTGGTTTCTCCTTTGATTCTGGCCATTTTTCTTCTCGGGATTTTTTTTCTTCTTGAGAGTTAAAACTTGCCATTTTGAATCTCTCGTTAGCAGGAGAAACTGGTTTTTCTATCTTGCTAACCAAAGGTATAAATCTAATTAAGTTAAGAGTAAAAATAAGGAGAAAGACTAAAAAGCCAGTCATTAATCTTTTGCTAGTCTTTTTAAAAATCCTGAATTGATTAAATCTATTATTGCCTGTTCTCAGGGTTAAGTAGTTTAGGGCTGGTTGGGGTAAGAATTGATTCAGGCTGGTAGCCAGTCTTGATCCACTCCATCCGGGAATAATCCCGGAGACCCATCGGTAGAACTTCCCTCTTTTGAAGATGTCAGTAATCCTACCTGTCTTGGGAGTTCTAAACCAGGGTCCTTCTTCATCCTTGAGAAAGCCTCGGAGAGAGGCATAGGCTTGGAAAGGAGCCAGGATATAGGAAAGACCAATAAAGGAAAGTATTCCCAGGTAGTCTTTTTCTTCTGCTTCTTCCAGGAAGAGGCCAATGGCATTCATCAAAGGCAGGGAGAGGAAGTTGGTAAAGACTAAAGACCAACCCCAGAGGGCAGTCCAGAAAGGGAGTTTGACTCTAAAAACACCTTCAGAGATAATCCAGGCTAAGGTACCCAAGAGGAAGAGGAAGGCTTGGAAGTAATAGGGAGAGAGATAAAGGAAT
>Ga0315545_1003954_pt1 | contig 12422 bp, 6 predicted proteins | sample SalMarSW160210MG_FD_203096 | JGI IMG/M metagenome (GOLD analysis project Ga0315545, IMG submission 203096) | Salt marsh sediment microbial communities from the Plum Island Ecosystem LTER, Massachusetts, United States - Salt Marsh Sediment SW1602-10 ... | reverse complement strand
TGAGCCGCTGTTGACGACGATGATTTCGATTTTATCTGCGATTGTCTGGTTTTCGAGGTCTTCGAGACAGCCATTTAAGAAAATTTGCGAATTGTATGTTGAGACGATAGCGGTAACAAGGGGTTTATCCATTGTGTAGGTAGGCTGGCCGGTTGGACGGCTGGCAGTTGCTGGAGGTGGCGGGGAGGTCACGGGCCGGCTGGGCAAAGGTTTATCAACGCGTGATTCCGAGGTTACATTTTGACCGGCTGATACAGGACGGTGAGTGCTATCATCTTTTTTTACGCTCCATTTTTTACTGTCCGGTGAGAGCAGCAGTTTACCTGTAAAGTAGTCTTTGATGAATTTTTTTGCATTGCCCTGGAGATGAAGAGTGTTAAATGCAATAAGGCTGTCTTTGCCAAGCAGTTTGCCATGCGGTTTTCCGTTGACCCAGTAGATTTTTATTCGGTCGTGCTCGGCCTCGAAATTTCCGGGTTTGTTTATGTTGGCATCGTATTTGGAGGCATTGATAATAGGTGACATTTCGGCTATTTTGTCCGGATATTTTTGTTTGAATCTCTCGAAGAAAGTCATGTCACTGACACCGGCTAAATTTTTACCTTTTAGCGGCTCGAAGAAATTTTCCAGTTGCTGCAGAGAGTCCGGGTCAGTATAGCCCTGGATTAGAGAGTTACAGAACTCTTTTAGCAAATTGACATCGGTTATAAAATTGCAGCCGGGGCTCCTGTTGCAGGAAAGGGTCATACCAAATTGAGCAAATTGTTTTGCCTGGCTGGTCAAGTCAGCATAAACCATCACATCCGAATCAAGGACGACACATTTGTTGATATTCATCGCCTTGAGAAAATCGTGAAGAATAAACCATCTAAGAAAGCACATAAGCTCGAATTTGAACCCGTTGGGGCTAAGGTGTTTGTAAACACGTTCAAAGTCCGACGCAGAGCGGCAGTACTTAGTGTAATCGATATGCTCGGTAAAATCATATTTATCATTTGCCTGGTCGCCGAGAAGATAGATTTTTGAATTCGGATTGGACAGACGGGCCTGGGCAAGAGTATATTTGAGATAGTCGCTGTCACCGAAGTGAATGAATACTATTGGGATATTTTCTGTCTCGTCCGGGTTCTGTTCTAATTGAACTGCAGATTTTTTGATTGCGGTTATGTTTTCGCTTACCCCAATCTTGGCGGCCAGTTGTTCAATTCTGCTTCTTAAATCACTGGGGAGTTTTAGGAGCTCGTTGGTTAGCATATGGGTGTATATATTTTTAAGATTCTGGAAATCTGCTTTTGCCATATAGCACTGCGCCAGCTTCGTGCAGCAGCTTATATAGCAGTTTTGGCCTCCGGTGTGTTTTTCGAGCTCTCTTTCGGATTGTCCGGCAGGTGGAGAAATGATTGCGGGCTTTAATAAGTGGAGAGCTTTTTCGAGGGTGGTTTGTGCCAGTTCGAAGTTTGCGAGTCTGAAGTATAGTGAGCCGAGGACGTAATGAGTTTTTGCAATGTTTGGATTTGCATTGAAAGCTTTTTGTGCCCACTTGAGTGCGAGGTCGGGATTTTTTTCCTGCAGGATGACGGCGATATTCAGCAGCTTTGCGAAATCGGTTATCTGCTTTTCAGTGTTTTTTGGGTATCCGGCCTGCATAAATTCGAGGAAGCTCTCGAAACCGAGTGAGTATTTCTGCCAGAGGGATTTTCTTATAGCGATTTTTCTGCCGATGCGTTCGTCAAGTTCGGTTTCGAGGGCTTTTGATTGGTCGGCGAGGTAATCGTGATAAACAATGACATCCGGGAAATAGAACAGGCTGTTAAAATTTTCGCCGTAGGAGAGAAATATTTTGTAAGTAAGCTGCTGACATTTGTATGCGGCGAGGTCTTCATCGAATCCGCCGACATTCAGCAGAATATCTTTTTTGAATGCGCAGTTCGTTTCAGTTTCACAAAGTGAATAGATTGGCTCGTCTGCAAGGTCGTAATAGTCGGGTGTAAATGCCGAGTTTTTGGCGAGGGGCAGGACTTTACCCCTGAGTGCGAGGATGTCCTTTGTTTCAAAATGATGGCAGATGTTTTTGACGAAGTTGCGGTGTGCGATAGCATCGTTGTTCAGGAAAGCAACGTAAGGTGCTTTGGCAAATTTTAAGGCGACGTTTCTTGCGAATGAGCGGCCGAGATTTTTCCTGAGGTTTATAAAATAAAGATTGAGCCGGGCGATTCGATTGTCAAGTTTCGGGGAGTCTTTGGAGGTGATTACGACAATTATCTCGAATTTTTTTTCGGACTGGTTGTTTAGTGCAATTAAATTGCTCAACAGAGCATCATTTAAATCGGGAGTGTCAATTATGATTGACAGCTTTGGTTCGGATTCTTTACAAAGAAAAGTGACATTTTCAATGTAGTCGTCGGGATTCAATTTTCTGTCTTCAAGCTTTGCACGGAGTTTTTCCTTTAAGAGGCGAAGCTCGAAAAGGTTTTCGAACTCGGGATTTCCGCTCAGTCCGCTGGCGTCAATTTTGAAGCCTTTTCGCAGGGCGTTGTGATAGCACTTCAAGACGAGGGCGGTTTCGAGATGGTCGATTCCTTCTCTTTCTTCGACGTTTTTTCTCGAGATGCAATCGGGAGTAAAGCGCCTGATGCCGAGCGTTTCATTTATATGGAGAAAGTCGTAATTTTGTGATATTCTCAGCCAGAATTCCTTATCACCAGCAACAAAAAATAAATCTCCCTCGAAGTATCCGAATTCGTTATGCACCGATTTTCTCCAGACCGGATTCGAGCTTACGTAGCATTTATCCGACAGCAAAAGATACCTGGAATGCTCCGGTGCGATATAATCCTCGACAACCTTTCCGGCATCATCGACCCAGTGCTGGTCGCAATATACGAGAGCGATTTGTGGATTTGCGTGAAGCGTTTTGACCATCAGCTCGATAGCATCTTTTCTGTGCCTGTCGTCAGTGTTTGCATTTGTGATGTATTTACCGCGAGCCTGTGCGATGGCCCGGTTCCAGGCTTTGTAAACGGTTTCCCTCTGCTCGGTCCTTAGATATATTATGTTATCGAATTTTTCCTGGAAACTGCTGACAATCTGCTTTTCGTTTTGTTGTGAGCCGGAATCGACAACGATGATTTCGAGCCTGTCGGCGATGGTCTGGTTTTCAAGGTCTTCGAGACATCCTGCGATGTGTTTGCTGGAGTTGTAGGTCGATACAATTGCGGTGACCAGATATTTCGGTTCTGAGGGAAGAACTATTGTGTTTATTTTTTCGCGATTGTATTGCGGTGTTTGGCTGTTATTTAAGCTGATAGTGTCCGGATTTTCGGTCTGCTTAATCATCATCGGTTTGGTATTGTCATTTTCATCAGGATTCAAAGTTTGTTGTATTGCCTTTTCAACAGTTTCGAGTTTTATCTGACTGATGCAGAAAGCCTGCTCGTCCTTATAGGGGCAGAGCCAGTTGCAGTTGTAGCAGGTCATCGGCAGATAAATCATTTTTGTTGTCGGACTGTAAGGTAAAAATCGGCCGAAATGACCACCCCCGGCGATTACTACCTGCGGGCATCCGACTGCTGCAGCAATGTGTACGGCGGCAGAATCGACAGTTATGCACAGGGCCGCTTTTTCAAAAATGGCAGCAAGGGTTCTGAGTGTGGTCTTTCCGCAAAGATTGTATATGCTTGGATGGTCTGTAAGATTAATTATCTGCTCGGCCTTCTTTTTATTATCTTGTGAGCTGCAAACCAGGATGGGTTTTTCTCTATGTTTATCCAGAAGTTCTGCCCATTTATGTATCGGCCAATCTTTTATTTCGTGTTGGCTGAAAGGACAGATAACTATTGGATTTTGTATTTTTAGCTTATCGAGGATGTTTTCGGCTTCTGAGCGGTCTTTGGCTGTCAGCCAGAGCTGCGGCTTACATTGGTGCGGGGGACAGATGCCGAAACCGGTGAGCAACTCATCGTTTCTTTTTGTCTCAAGCATAGGCCTGTAATCGGCGGGCAGCAGATGCGTGTAGTATTTATCGTTGTTGAGTTTTTCCTCCAATGAGATATTAGTGTCGTCACCTATTGATGCGATTTTTATTTTTGCCGAGGAATTCAGAGTTAAGAAGTCGCCGAGCTTGTCTCGGGAATAGACGGGGTAAAAGGCGACGTCGAAATTCTGCTGCTGGATTTGAGTTATGATTTTTTCGGTGTACTGCTGGTCGGTGAATATTTTCTTTCGCTCGAAGCCGATTACTTTATCGATAAAGGGGCAGTTTTGTGCGAGTGGAGCGATGTGCGACTGCAGCAGGATTGAGATTTCGGCATTTTGGAAGAGCTGTTTGATATGTTCAAGGATACCTGTGAATATGACGAAGTCACCGATAGAATCGGGTCTTACGATTAGAAGTTTTTTGACATTTTTTAGCTGGGTGGTCAAATCATAGTTTTGTGATTGTTTATTTTCAATGAGCGGGATTTGCGCAGGTGTGAATTTTGCAATGCAGAAGCCGAATTTTTCTTTCGAGGTGACAATAACTTCAAATCGCGGGTCGGATTGGATTTTTTTGAAGCTATTGTGGTGCTTGATGTGATAGATATCATCGAGCGCGATGCAGCAGGTGCCTTTGAGATTTTCGAGCAGGTAGTTGAATTCGATTTCACCGATGTGGCCGGCGCTGTCGAGCAGGACAAAGTCGGGCTGGAAATCGGTCATTTTAAGGCATTCGTAGAGCAGATTGTCGGGGACGTCAGAAAAGTTTGTCTCGTTGTAATAGAGATCGACCCTTTTTTCTTCGCTGTGGTCAACAAATATGTCGGCTGCATAGTTTTTGAGCAGGGTCTTTTGTGCTATTTGTTCGCGGTTGGGCAAAAGGGTTCTCGGGACCGACAGGCCGTTTAGGGCTTTGACTTTAAGATGATTTGAAAGAAGATAATTTTTTGCCTTCTGAAAAAAGCGTGGATTGACTTCAATTGTAAAAAACAATGCATCTTCAATTTTGAGCCGGCGGAGTGCTTTTGCGATGATGGTTGTTGTTCCCGTACCAAGGTATGTGCCGGTTTCGATGATTTTTTTGGGCCTGATTTTTTCGAAAAGCTCGTTTATTTTTGTGCTGAATTGTGATTTTTGTTCGACCTTCATGCCGTCTTCGAGGTAATCTTCGGTTACTTTTACTCGGGGCAGATTTTTGTTTTCGTTTGCTGCGGTTTCGGTCTCGGCAGGCTGGAAATTTTTCACAATCACAGGCTGACTTTCTGTTGTAGTATCGTTTTGAATCTGCTGTAAGATTGTCTGACAGAATCTGTCCCAGTTGTGATATTCTTCGATAATTCGGCGATTTTCTGTCTGGAGAGCTTTCAGCTCTTCGGTAGTTTTGAGCTGTGCGGTTTTTAACGTAATGAGGTTGTGCTCGGTGTCGTTGAGCGAGAGCAGTATGAAAGACGGATAATAATAACCGCACTGCGGAGTGGTTATCGGGATGAGGCCGAGAGCCATAGTTTCAAGCAAAGTTGTCGGCGAGGCGTCGCTGACCGACATATTGATGAAGAAATCACAGGTTTGGAGTATTTCGTCGGTGGTTTTATCGTCGTGCCAGTCGATGTGGCCGAGGATTTTTGTGTTCGGCCTGTTTCGAATGATGTCAAGGTCGTCATCTTTGTAATGGCCTGCAATTACGATGCGATATGGTGTTTTGTTTAAGAGATTGAATAATTGCTGTATTCCTTTTTCATCACCGCTTCTTGAGAAGACGAACAGTCCTCTTTCGTTCGGCGGATTGAATGTGAGCTTTTTTAGAGCAAAGAAAGTTGAATCGATAGCGTTATCGATACGTACGATTTTATTTTCCCAATCGGCGTATTCGGTTTGCTTTATGGTCTGTGTCCAGTATGGGCCGCTTATTAAGAATAATTTATCTGCTTTGTCTGCGAGCTCTTTTGCGTACCTGTTGAGCTGAGGCAGGCGGGAATGAAACGGCCAGATGAGATATTTTTTAGAGCATCGCTGGGCAAAAAGCTTCCAGATGATAGTATTTCGGTCGGGATGGGGATGGCCGAGAATGATATCATTGGGTTTTACCACGGGGAAAGTTCGTATATCGTCCCAGTCATAGTGTTTTACGTTTGTATATTGAGAGAGGAAGTGAAATACTTTTCGTGTTATTATTATCGGTGCACAAATCGAGTTGTTATCAGGGCTGCCTGAATAAACAAAGTGAATGACCGGTTTATTTACAGAATTGTTTCGGCTGCCGGATATTGAAAAATCTGCAAAGTTATCTTTTAAGTTTAAATCAGCCGGTTGGGCATTGAGATTGTTACGTATTTTTAACACTATTAGCTTCCTTATATGAGGTTGAGGTCTGTAACGATAATTGTCTTATAACCTCGGTCAATTTTCTGGCAAGGTCGGGAGTCGTTGCGGAGTTATCAGATTCGCGGTCTGCGAGCATAAATTTTCTTACGATTTCGAGCTGCTTTTGATAATGATATTGCATATCAAAAGGTTTCGGCTGGGTGGGTTGTTGTGCCCATTGAGCGAGCTCGTCGAGATTTAACTGTGACGGCGTCGTTACTTTTGCATCGGAGAGCCTTACAGCGGCCAACCTTGAGTCGTAGTTGACACACCAGGTGTCCGCATTATTTCCACGAGCAGCTATTGCGCCATGTATTCTGTTTCCGAAGAATTTACCGCATTTTCCGTAATATTCGAGCAGGCCGCAGGGATTTCCGTTGTACGGGATTATTTTTTTGAAGCCGCACTGCCGGGCGAATTCATATTCCTCCAAATCGTGAGCGAGGAATAAAAAGTTGTTATCGAGCAGGATTTTAGCGATTTTGAATTTTTTTATTTTCCAGATTAAGGCCTCTGCCGGCCCGAAACTGGGGTAGTGACTTCCGTAAGGCATCAGGTTTGTAATCTTCAAATCGTTCGATTGCCTGAAGTCCATTATGCTGAAGACTGCAGGACAAACGAAAGCAGGAATAGGTTCGCCTGTCATTTCTGGGACGACGCTGTCGCGTGCGGTGACATAAAAACTTCTGTCCAAGATATCTTTAGCTGACTGGTTAAGCTCTTTTTTATATAGTATTTCATCCCGTTTTACGCCAAGCGGAAAGTAGCCGCCGGCACCGAGTACTAAGAAGTCATTTTTTCTCTCGGAAGGCCATCCGAAAAGAAAACTCTTCCACAATATATTGGTGTCATTTCGGTTTTCACCGTCAGACCAGAAAAGAGGCATACCGCACCATATACATTTGTCAAAGCTCAAGATAGTTTTTCGCATTGTACCGACGTCTTTGTCAAGAAGAAGGTATTCGGGCTGATGGTCGGCGCCACGAATCAAGTTCTGGATTCCGATGCGTATCATTTCGTCGCCTGGATTTCTACCCATTGTTGTGATTAACAGCCATAACATTTTGTTTGCTTTCGATATTTCAGATATTTTTTTTGTAAGCCTTGATGGTTTTTTTGCCCTTTTTAATTCGGCTTACTTTTTCGGCAATGTCATCTTTCTGTATTTTCAGGGCTATTGACAGGTCTTCGTATGCTTTTTGTAACTGCTTTTTGTGAGTTCTAAATTCGTTCAGTTCGAGGATTTTTTCCCTATTGATTTGCTGTACTACAGCGTCACTTTGTGCGCTTAATGCTTCAATGGTGCTGATGTCACCATGCCTGGCGTAATGCAACTGTTTTTTTAAGAGGTTCTGTAAGGTGTTTACCAGGCTTTTCTGATTTTCCGTGCTCATATAATCTCAACTTTCTGACGTTTATTTTTTTATTGTTTTTGCGATTTCTGAACAATTGAGCGTTCGACTTCCTCAAGCAGGTTTGCGGCATCTTTGTGGTCGGCATCGAGGGAGAGGATGTTTACGAGCAGCTGCTTCGATTTTTCGGGGCGGTTGTCCTTCATATAGAGCGCAGCGAGTGTGAACATAACGTGAGTATCAGCGGGGTGCATATCGAGGTACACTTCGAGATAGTATATGACTTTTTCGAAAGAGCCCATCTGGCAGGAGGTCTGGAACAGTCCGAGCAGAGCGGTCAGATTGTCAGGGTCAAGCTCAAGAGATTTAAGATACATATCAAAAGCGTGCTTGTAGTCATTTTTCTGCTGCGCGACCATAGCCAGGCCTGCATACGCCTTCGAGGATTTGTTGTCGAGTCGTGCGGCGACTTTGAAGGCGATTTCGGCGTCTTCGAGCTGAGCTTTTTGTGTAGCGATTACACCGAGGCCGATGTAAGGTGCGGCTTCGTCGGGAGCGAGGGGGGCAGCCTTTTCGAAACAACTTTGAGCGCTGTCGTAATTGCCGAGCGCAGTGAAACAGTCACCAAGCTCTTTGAGGATTTCATAGTGCTGGGTGGTCTTACTTTCCTCGGTTTTTTCTTTTTTTGATTGTGTTATGTCCATACGAGATTTTTCCCTTCAAGAATGGCTTGTGCGTTTTCGAGTAATTCGACGGCAGTGAGAAAATCTTTTTGTTTCTTTTTGAGTTTTGCTTCGAGCAGGAGTGTATCAACGGTTGGCCGAGACTGATTTACCCGGCGACATAGCTGAGATGCTTTTTCGTAGCGGCCGGCTCTGAACAATGCATCAGCGGCGAGAGATTTCATCCATAGCTGGTTTTTGTAGTTGTCTGCGATGTGCTGGTAGATTTCCGCGGCGAGGGGCCAGTTTCCGTTTTTGTATTCTGTTGTTGCCTCTTCAAGAAGTGCGTCAAATTTGAAGGGTATCTGCTCTGGTAACAGCTTTTGTATTCGAATTCCTGCTGCGGATAAGGATTGCCTGAAAGGCAGATGATTGAAATTTTTCCTGGCGTAATAGAGATGCTCTTTTTTGAAAACGGCGGCCAAAAGCTGGTCGGTCGATGAGTCAAACTCGATGGCGTGCATCTGGTCGGATGAATCTAAGAGTGCATAAAGCTGGTCTTCGAGCCACATTTCTTTGACAGGGAAATGGCTGGGCACAATTGCGACGAATTCGGCATCGGCCTGCATAAGTGCGGCGTCAATTTTGTGAGAAGTATCTGCGGAAGGGGCTACGGGTACGAAGATGAGATTGGGCATATCGGTCCTTATTTTAGCGATGTCTTCCGGGGTAATGGGTAAATAGATTTTGTAAGGGTGAAATGTGTATCTCCAGATACGGCCGATAGTTTTTGCTGCCTGCTGGTCGAAGAGCCCTGAGATGAAGATGATAGCAAGGTCTTTTATTTTTGGCCAGGGTTTCGGCGGTCTTGTTGTTCTTATTGTCAGAACATTATTTGCATAGTTTTTTTTGTCCCTTCTCTGCTGATAAGAAATTCTGTCGGATTGTCCGATGGAGCTGTAAAATTCGCCTGTGATGTCGGGGATATGATAGAAATCAGTGAAGAATACGAGTTTTCTGGTCATATCCCAATCGATGAGAATATTCAGGTTTTCGTTGTAAGGTCCTGTTTTTTCGAGCAGGTCCTTTCTGTGCATAAGACTGACGTGCAGGACGTGGTTGTAATAGAGCATAAAGTACCGGTCGAAGTCGCGTGATACCTCGACGATTTTGCTTAAAATCTCTCTTGTTCCGTCTGGCAGGATTCTGCAGTATGTTTTGTACAGGTCGCTGTAGGCTGCGCCGCAGTCGGGATTTTTTTCGAGGGCATTGACAAGCAGCTCGATATGGTTCGGATAGTATAAATCATCGTCGTCGAGGTAAGCGATGTATTTTCCTTCGGCTTCGGCGAGGGCCTGGTTGAGAGAGAAGGCTTTACCATAGTTTTGCTTTCTGTTCAGGAAGATGATTCTGGGGTCATTGGAGGCGTTGATGATGTCGGTGACATCCTGTCCGCCGTCGTTTACGACGATGATTTGCAGGTTTTCGTATGTCTGATTCAAAGCGCTGGCAAGTGCCTGCGAGAGATATTTCGGCCGATTGAATGTCGGCATCAGTACGCTTACCAAAGGTTCGGTTGTTTGAGGGTGATTTTGCATTGTCCGTTAATTTTCATTACACAGTTTTTTGTAAATGCAGGTTAGACCATTGCCGTGTTTTTTCCGGTTGCATTAAATTTTCGGTCGAACAGGATGTATTTTGATAGTCAGCGGGCTGTTGCGGGTTTTCAAGACTTGTGGGCCTGCGAGCGTTTAGGTGTGTTTCAAGCTCGTAGAAAATCTTGTTTATTTTTTCGAGCTGATTGCGAAGGGGATATTTTTGTTCAACGAATTTTCGATATTTTTTCGGCTTGTAATCTTCGCTGGTAACGAGTGAACAGAATTGTTCTGAGATATTGAATATGAATTCTGAGGGGAAAATCTGTTCAGCTCCGGGGAAGTTGTGGATGACAGGTTTGAGTCCGCAGGCCATACCTTCGAGAACGCCCATACCCTGACTTTCGCCGATGCTGGATGAGACGATAAAATGTTTGTTTTTAAGCCAGGCAGGGATGTCCTGCTGCCAGCCGTCAAAGACTACTACGTCCTCAAGGCCAAGTGATTTTACCATATATTTTGTATACTGCTCGAGCATCGGGTCCTGAAAGTTGCCTGCGAAAAACAGTTTGTATTCTGGGTCGATGAAATGCAGCTTCTGCATACACTGCAGCAGGAACATCGGGTTTTTTCTCATATTGAGGTATCCGATGCAGGCGATATTTTTTCCGCGGCTTCTTTCTGTAAATCTGAATTTATCGAGATTAATACCGTTTGGTATGGTAGCAATTATAGTACGAGACTCGATATCGGGGACCTGCTGGATTAGCATATCTTTGATGTAAGAATTTCCGACTGTAATGAGGACGTCGATGTTTTCCCATTTTACGTGTGCGGGCCAGTCGGTATAGGCCTCGAAGCGGTGCAGCCTGACGATATTTTTTGAGACTTTCGGCAGCTTTGAGGCCTGAACGACGAGGTCTGTACACCACTCGAACCAGCAGATGTCATTGCTTGAGAGCATCTTGTACAAACTCTCGACAGTTTGTGCCTCGTTGAACTGAACGGGATATCTTAACTTTGTGAATTCGTAAATATCAGTGAGGAATTTCACATCGTCTTTGAGGCCGCAGAAAAAGTGGATTCGAGGTCTTTTGCTTTTGATGACTTCGAGCATAGGCTGCAGGATTTTCTGGTCGGGAGCTAACTTCAGTGAGCGAATTAGCATTTCGATGGCCTGTGCCTTGTTTTCGAGGTCGACAAACTGCTTTGCGGTTCTGTTGATGAGGTCAGGATTGAGGATACCCATATTCTGCATATCGTTAAAGAGCTGAGCTGCGTTATCCGGCCTGCATAAGGCAAGATAAGCTTCGGCAAGATTCCAGGTTATCTGCGTGTTGTGGGGCTGGAGAGCCTTTGCCCTGTTGAGGAAATCGACGGCTTCTTCACTTCTGCCAAGACAGTGCAGCACGGCGCCTATGTCGTTGAGGGCCTCAGCGTCTTCGGGATTGATTTGAATGTGCTGCTGTAAACATTCGAGGGCCTGCAGGTATTGTCCGGCTTCAGCCAGTTGAAGTGCGTTTTCATATGGGTTTTTGAGAGCTTGCTGTGTCATTTTTTTACTCCCTTAAGCGACTTTTTTACTATATTTCATTCACCATTTTGCGATAGCGCTCAATTAGAGTTTTAACCGCAAATCTCGTGCCTGCCGGTCAAATCTGCATTTATAAACAGTTTTGTTGATACCAGCAGCCTAACTGTATAAAAATCAAACATATCCGTCATAAGTCACAACTTGTTATTTTTTTATCAGCCTATATGTAGTCGAGCAGAGAAGTTGACAGGATTTTAGCAGCTATAGACAGAGACATCTCGTAGAGCACTTCCCGCCTTGACAGCTCAATAGCAATCTGGGTGATGTCGGCTTCTTCAAGCTCGGTGGTTCTGTCTTCGGAGCCGTACTTTATCTCGGTAATATTTTGCTTAAGGTCGTCGAGAAATCCTATTTTTGCTCCTATCGAGACATTTGCCTGCAATATCAGATTGCTGACTTCTTCGAGTGTACTGATGGTATCCCTCAGAGCCAGCTTTATCTGTTCATCGGAGAGGCCTCTTTCGTTGGTGAACGTGTCGCGTATAGAAATAAGGGTGTTAAATAAATCATAAGTTCCCGGGACACGGACAAGCTCGATTCCTGTGCTGTTTAACTCGGTGGTATCGACGTAAAGGACCTTTCCTGTTCTTGAGTCTGTTACAGCCTGGTTTGTGTCGCCGCCACTTGGGACAGTTGTATAAGTTAGTCCGTCATCAATTGAGATTTTATAATTGCTTCCGTCGTGTATAACGGTCATCCATACGTCACCAGTGACGCTTGATGTTCCGGAGCCGTTCTTGGCGCCGGTGTCGCCTGAAAAGATGGGCTGCTGTCGATTATCGGAGCGAAAGAGACTGTCAGCGACGTAATAGATTTCGTACTGCATTCCCGGTGCGACCTCAACACTTCGGCTGACAGAAGCGGCCTGATATGTAATAGACGT
>Ga0315545_1003950_pt1 | contig 12425 bp, 10 predicted proteins | sample SalMarSW160210MG_FD_203096 | JGI IMG/M metagenome (GOLD analysis project Ga0315545, IMG submission 203096) | Salt marsh sediment microbial communities from the Plum Island Ecosystem LTER, Massachusetts, United States - Salt Marsh Sediment SW1602-10 ... | reverse complement strand
ATTGAACGGCCGGAACCTTGAGCGGTGCCATTTTCTCCAGCGGTATTAATCATAATGGTCGGGCGGTAGAATTTATCTACGGTTCTGGAGGCAACGATTCCCAAAACGCCGCTGTGCCAGTCTTTATTTGCCAGCACAATGCTCCTTCGATCGGGATGATTCAGACCCAGTTGAAATATCATTTCGCACGCGTGTTTGAATATCTTGCGTTCGACCTGTTGTCGCTGGGTGTTCTGCTGCTTGAGGTACTCGGCTATTTGAATTGAGCGAGCCTGGCTGTTGCTTGTTAACAGCTCGACCGCCAGGCGTGCATGGCCCATTCGGCCTGCAGCGTTGAGCATCGGAGCAAGCCTGAAACCTATGTGGAAGCTGTCAAGACCCTGGCCGGTCAAGCCTGCCGACTCGATCAGGGCTTGAATTCCACAAAGCTTGCACTCAGGAATGGCCTTGAGACCATAGCTTGTCAGAACTCTGTTTTCGCCCCGCAGATCGACAACGTCAGCGATCGTTCCAATAGCTGCCAGGCTCGTCGCGTTTAGCATAAACTCGCGTAGTTTCGGCTCAAGCCTTGGTCCTCGGCTGAATTCTTCGGCAAGTGCCCACGCCAGCTTAAGCGCTACCATTGCGCCGGCTGAGTCCTGGTTTTGATAAGACTCGTCCAGAGCAGGATGGACAATTGCTGCTGCTTTAGGAAGTGTGGCTTGCGGCTGGTGGTGGTCGGTTATTATAAGGTCCACTGCCAGTTGCTCAGCAAGCTCGGCAGAGTCGAGTGCGCAAATGCCGCAGTCAACCGTGATTAGAACACCGGTGCCGGACTTGGCCAGATAGCGGATTGCCTCGGTGTTCAGGCCATATCCTTCATCGATGCGGTGCGGAATGTAGTAATCGACGTTGGCGCCGAGCAGAGTTAGAATCTGCCAGAGAATCGATACGCCGGTAATACCATCGACATCATAGTCACCATAGATTGTAATCTTTTCTTTTTGTTCGAGAGCTTGCTTCAGCCGATGAACCGCTGGTTCGATTCCAGGCATTTGCTCAGGCCGGATTAGCTGGGTGAGTTTAGGGCGTAGAAAAGTAGAGCCTGTTTGAGGATCGGTGACCGAACGATTGATCAAAATCTGCGACAGCAGAGGTGAAATCTTCAGCGTTTTTGCCAGTTGCGTGCGATAGTCCCTATGTGGGTGAAGAATCCATCGCTTTTTTTGGATGCCCAAGCGTTGTTTATCGCGTGTAATAGATGACTGCGCATTACGTGCCTTTTGAACACGTATGTACTCGTCAGCTTGCGTCCCTGCAAAAGGCTGCATTAAAAATCACCCGATACTGTGCAGGATAAAGCTACTTCCTGCATTTGGTTCCTTACAGATGCTTTATATACCAGAAGAATCAGTTGATTGCAAGATTAGTTTTTTAGATTTGATAAGGGCAGAGGATTAGATTTAGTCAACCTGCATGTCTCACAGTATTTTACCGTCTGTGCATTCGCTCTATGGCCGCATGTACAAGCCGCCGTTGACGGCTATATATTCGCCGGTGATAAAGCTGGCGGCGTCACAGGCTAAAAAGAGTATCGCCTTTGCCACGTCTTCGGCAGTGCCGTTTCTGCCAAGCGGCGTTTGCTGGGCGACCTTTTTCCTGCGCTGGGCGGAACTGAATCGCTGATGAAAACGTGTCTCGATAAGGCCAGGGAGCACGCAATTTACACGAATGCCATACTTAGCAAATTCCTTTGCCATAGCGATGGTTTCGGTTGCAACGGCTGCCTTTGCGCCTGAATATGGTCCGGAGCCCGGTCCCCCGCCGGTGTGACCTGCAATTGAGCCAATGTTTACGATGTTACCCTTGCTCTTTTTCAAGTATGGTAGAGCGGACTGTGTTGCCAGAAAGACGCTGCGTACGTTGGTTGCGAATACATCTTCGTGATAGTCAAGGGTTGCAGTTTCGAAAGGCTGTCTGTCGATCAACGAACCTGCATTGTTAATAAGTATATCGATGCCGTCAGCCTGCTTTACAAACTTCTCAACCATTCGCCCGACCTGGAGTTTATTGCGCATATCTGCCCGGAGCATAACGCCGTCACAGTGAGTTTTGACCTTTTCGAGGGTTTTTTCTGCTCCGGCTTTTGTTTGGAAATAATGGACTCCAACAAAGCAGCCTTGTTGGCTGAACATTACTGCCGTTGCTGCGCCGATTCCGCTGCTGGAGCCGGTAACCAGGACCTTTTTGTCTTTTAAGTCTTCGTAAATCATTCTGACGCTGTGTTTAATTTTTGTAGGACAATGGCAACTTAATAGCGCGGCTTGTTGTGCACGTAGGCATTTATAAAATTCTAAAGCAGCTCATTGATTGCGGTAATGAGGTCTCTCTTACTGGTTAGGCCCACCCATTTTTTCTGTACTTGACCATCCTTGAACAAAATTGTGGTTGGTATTGCATTTATGCCGAATTCCACGGCACTGTCGCGGGCTTCGTCGGTGTTGAGTTTGCAGATTTTTGCCCTGCCGAGATAATTATTGGCAATCTCCTCAAGTATCGGGGTCATTATCTTACAGGGAGCGCACCAGGGCGCCCAGAAATCCACCAGTACAGGTGTATTGGAGCTGTGAACAATTTCGTCGAAACTGGTATCGGTTAATTCAACTACGTTACCAGTCATTTTGTGTATCCTTTCAGGCATTATTGCACCACGTATATATAAATGCGGATGTAATCGGATTATTGCCCGATATGATAGCTGAATTGCCTGGATAAATCCACACTGTTTTGCAGGTATTTTGTGCTCAGGACAAATTTATACGCCGGAGGCGTACCTGTGGTAGAGCTATTTACCATCCACCAGGAGTAAGCAGGTCGCTGACCGGCTCATTCCACCAGGCTGGGTCTCGGAAGTATTCCTTGAGTATCATTGCAGCGACTATACCATCAGCGACAGCGGTTGCCAGTTGCATGACTGCCCCGATTCGGCAGTCGCCAGCCACGAAGACGCCCGGCACGTTGGTTCGCAGATATGCACAGTCACATTTGATAAATCCTCTGTCGGTAAGCTGGACAAAGCCTTTCAGGAATTCGGTATTCGGTACCATGCCAACAAAAATGAATACACCATCGCATGGATAATCTTCTTGCTGGTTAGTCTTGACGTTTTTCAGCTTTACCGACTGAACCTTACCATTGCCCTGAATATCGGTCGCAACGGTGTTATATTTTATGACCAAATTTGAATTCGGCTCGTTGGCTTTTTGTTTGACCTCTTCAGCTAAGACCTTGGTGGCTCTAAATTCATCTCTTCTGTGTATAAGTGTAACTTTGCTGGCGTACTTGGTTAGATGCAGTGTTTCTTCGACGGCGGTGTTGCCTCCGCCCACGGAGACTACCTGTTTATCTTTGAAAAACGGCGCATCGCACGTTCCGCAGTAGCTTACACCTGAGCCTTGAAACTGCTCTTCGCCGGGTATACCAAGTTTACGATAGTTGCTGCCGGGTGCGAGAATTACGGCCCTGGCAGTGAATTTATCCTGATCGCAGTAGATGGCGATATTGTTATCCTGCAGCTTTTCTAATTTTGTCACTTCACAGCCGGTCTTTATCTCGGTACCGAAGTTCTGTGCCTGTTTTTGCATGCTTTCAATGAGGCTTGGCCCTTCGATTTGTTCGATGCCGGGGTAATTTTCTATTCTGTCGGTGTTTATAATCTGTCCGCCGGGCATAAGTTTTTCGAGTATCAAGGTGTTGAGTCTGTCGCGGGCGGTATAGAGGGCTGCCGCCAGACCGGCCGGTCCGGCACCAACGATAATAACATCATATGTAACATCGTTCATCTTTCGACGCCTTATAGTATAAACCTGCCGTAAAACGGCAGGCTAAATATTTATTTAGCCCCACGTTTTACGTGGGGTTTTGTCGTTGTACATACTGAATTCTTCGTTCCAATGATTCCCTATTAAAACAAAATCTTTTATCGTATCCCTTCGTCCAGAGTTTGCCTTCGTGGCCGATAGACTTTAACGCAAGTCGTGCAGCTTTCTTGTAATAAGCGACAATATTGCTTATTGGTTTTGAAATATTCCCGGAAACGATATGAACATGCGTTGTATTTACAGATAGAGCAAGTATTTGTTGACCTTGCGCTCGGGCTTCTTTGACGATGGCTTCTCGGACAATTTGCTGTTGAATTTTTATTAATCGAATTTCATCTTGTAATTGTAATTGTTTGTTGGCCCGCATTAAGTGGTCATTTCCGGAATAAATATGTCCATTTTTTACATAGCCACGCTGGTCTCCTTGCAGCCAGGTGCCATAAGTTGTCCAGGTAATCATGTATCCCAGCAATTTCGCCACAGTGTCATCCTTGGTTTGAACCTGCCGTAAAACGGCAGGCTAAATACTTATTTAGCCCCACGTTCTACGTGGGGTCTCTCACTGCAATTGTTGCACTGCAAGACAGGCAGGCTATTGATGATTATAATAGAATAGTGATTAACCTTGAAAGGCAAGTTGGTAATTAGCTTTTCTAATTTTCCTCCACAAATATGGCAAATCATTTTCTTATTCTGTTTTATTCCAAATGTGGCTCGATCTTTTTTTTGAGGTCTGACTCATAGTTGGGCGTAACGCCGGTTATCTGGTCCACTAATTGCCCATCCTTGAAGATGTGCAGTGTGGGGATGCTCATAATTCCGTAGTTTGTGGCGATCTGACGGTGCTCGTCGACGTTGAGTTTGCAGACCTTTAGCTTGCCTTTGTATTCGCCAGCTATTTTCTCCAGCACCGGCGCAGCCATCAGACATGGCCCGCACCACGGCGCCCAGTAGTCGACTACCGCGGGCATATCAGATTTAAGGACCTGGGTCTCAAAATCGGCGTCAGTTACTTGGATAGGTTTTTCTTGCTCCATTTTTCAGCCTCTCTATAGAAGAACATCAAAAATCGAATACTTTATAATAAAAGGTAAGACGGTCGATGTCAATTCCGTTTGTTCTGATTTTTCGGCATTTCGAGCTTAACTCGGTTAGCACAACTGTTCCTGGAATACCTTGCTAGTATCCGGCATCAATACCTTGCGCTATGGTGTTAGAGATTTTGCTCAATCATGTCTCGTGTAATAATGACTTTGCCCTCGGTGCAGACCTCGCACCTTCTGACGATGCGTTCAGGAATCGGCCGACCCGTATCTATCGGCGTGCCATGCATCACGACATCGGGCCCCAGTATATCTTCCAGATCAACCTCGTTGACATGCTGCTCTCTGCCAGTACATTGTACCTTTATGATTTTCGCCATAGTTTCTCTCCATCATAAGTTCCGCCACAGGTGGATTTCACATTAGCGGATTTTCAACTTTGATTTCTGTCCCGCCACAGGCGGGCAAGCCTCTGTTATCTGCCTTCCGTCTTCTGCCCACTGTCCTCTTCCTTCAGCCACTTAGGGACATCTTCGCCGGTTTTTTCGCGCCAGGCCTTATCGAAATTTTCGGCTCCCCAAGAGACACGAAGCTCTTTCAGGTCATTAGCTGCCTTGAATCTTTCCGGCGATCCTATCCGGCTGAATGTGGAAATCGAGAATAGTAGCCATTCTGCGTCCGCAGTAAAAGAGTATTCATGCTTTCGTCAAAAGACCGGCTGTTGCAAGGATAGCTTAGCGTTTAATTATACTTTTGGCATTCAAAATTGCAAGATCAAGTTTCTTAGGTACGTCGTTCAGCATAACAACGGCACAAAGAGCAACTACGAAGCAGGGGGCTAAAAAGATTGCAGCGTAGGCGTGGTGATTTCGCGGTCTTGTGGAATCGCCGGAACGTCGATACAATAATGCAACGATTGCAGAAATATGGTTTTTTCAGTGAAAGGAATTGAAAAAGAAAAAGGCCGCTATAATACCGGCCATAGTATTTTTGACAATTGTATCAATGACAGTACCATACAGGGTAGTGGCTGTCCAAACGCAGCGTGAGACAGCCGGTCATAGTCCTGTTCTATGGAGTAGCTCTGCTATGCAGCATGAGGACACGATAGTATAAAAAGATACGATACAGTTTCTTGATGTACGTGTCGCCGATCTAATTTCCCGAATGACTTTGGAGGGAAAGGTCTCGCAGATGATATATGGCGGTCTTATTTGCTGGACGCCCAACATTAATATCTTTCGTGATCTCCAATGGGGACGCAGCCAAAAAACCTATGAAGAAGACCCATATTGAACCTCTGTGTTAGGAACTGCCTTTGTTAGGGGCTTACAAGGTGACCATCCCATATACCTCAAAGCATCAGCCTGTGCCAAGCATTTCACGGGAATAACAAGATCGACTTATCGGCAATCAATAAATAAAATTGGTATTAGAATAAATGGACAAATACGATCGAATCTCATAAAATCTTGATCAAATTTAAAGTAAAGTGACTAGCATTAATTCGTAGGAGCAAAAAATGCACTCTGAAACACAAAAAATCTCAATCAAGGAGAAGGTAGGTTACAGCTTGGGTGATACGGCATCGAATCTGTTTTTTCAAACTTTCATATATTATATGCTCTTTTTTTACACGGATGTGTTCGGCATCACCGCTAAGGCGGCGGGAACTATGTTTATAGTTACCAAAATCTGGGATGCCGTGAATGACCCGATGATGGGTATGATTGCAGACCGAACCAACACCAGATGGGGTAAATTTCGGCCCTATTTAATTTGGGGCGCCATTCCATTCGGTGTACTTGGAGTATTAACGTTTACAACACCCGAACTCAACGATATCGGTAAGCTTATATACGCTTACATCACATATACATTTCTGATGATGGCATATACGGCTATTAATGTACCATATTCTGCAATAATGGGTGTCATGACATCAAATTCTCATGAACGTACAACGGTATCCTCTTTCCGATTCATAGCTGTTTTTGCCGCACTGCTCTTCGTCCAATACTTCATCCCAACAATGACCGATGGTGCAGAGATTCCAACTAAGAGCTGGCAATTGACCATGACCATCGTTTCCGGATTAGCGGTTGTTCTTTTTGTAATTGCTTTCTTTTCGAGTAAAGAACGCGTTCAACCTCCAAAGGGACAAAAAACCCCAATCAAGCAGGATCTTGCCGATTTGATTTCTAATAGGCCCTGGGTATTTGTCGGTGTCGCAACCGTCTTCCAGCTTATATTCATTTGTATGCGAGGTGGAAGTACGTTTTACTATTTCACGTATTTTGTAAAAGACCAGGAGATAACTTTGCTTGGAAAAGTCTTTGATTTGTCCTATTCAAAGTTATTCTCTTTATTCACGATGTCAGGGACTGCCTTTACAATTCTCGGAGTCGTCCTGACAACACGTATTAGTAAAGCCTTCGGCAAGTCAATAACTTATGCAGTCTCTTTGGGTATAGCCGGTATAACCGCAGGACTCTTCATTTTCTTAGGGCCACAAAGTCTCGCTCTTATGTTTATTCTCAATCTGATTACATCGTTTGCGGTCGGGCCCGTATCTGTTCTGCAGTGGGCCATCTATGCTGATACGGCCGATTATTCGGAATGGAAAAAGGGACGCCGGGCTACCGGGCTTGTGATGTCAGCCTCACTTTTCGCGCTGAAGCTTGGAATCGCCCTGGGAGCTGCAGCTAATGCTTGGATACTGGCAGCTTATGGTTATCAGCCTAATGTTGAGCAGACTGCAAATGGATTGTTAGGCATACGTATGGTTATGAGTGTTTATCCGGCTATTTTCGCCATGATCGGCATGGTTCTCATGTTCTTCTATCCATTAAAAAAACAGTTGATGGCACAGGTTGAGACCGAGCTGGTTGAACGTCGTAAACAAGCTAAAGACGATTAAAAGTTGATGAGGTGATGATTGTGGTGACAAAAAAACTGTTGATTGTAATCTTATTGTCTTTGACCACATCATGGTCTGCCGCTGCAGGTGCCGAAGGCTCTGATAAACCTGCTCTTAGAGATGTGTTCGCAGTGCATTTCCTGATCGGCGGCGCTTTTAACCGTAATCTGGTCTCGGGCAAAGACCCTAATGCCGCTGCCATCGCGATAAAGCACTTCGATACTGCAACATCAGAAAATGACATGAAGTGGTCCCTCATCCACCCTCAGCCGGACCAATATAACTGGGAACCAGCTGATCGTTTTGTGGATTTCGCCGAAAAGAACAATATGGTTCCTATCGGACACTGCCTCATCTGGCACGCTCAGGTCCCTCGCTGGACATTTCGTGACGATTCCGGAAATCTATTAACACGTGAAGCGCTGCTTGCCGGAATGAAGGACCATATTATGTCCGTTGTCGGTCGTTACAAAGGCCGCATTAAAGGCTGGGATGTTGTGAATGAAGCTCTTAAAGATGACGGCACATTACGCAAAAACCGTTGGCTTCAGATAATTAGCGAAGGTTCGGAGGAAAAGGAGTATGATTTCATCGCCAAAGCCTTCGAATACGCCCACCAGGCCGATCCCAATGCGGAATTATACTACAACGATTACAGCCTTGATACTAAAAAGGAAAAGTGCGACGGCGCGGTAGCAATCGTGAAATATCTCAAATCCAAAGGACTCCGAATCGATGGTGTTGGTATCCAGATGCACAGCGGCTTGGATTATCCTGATAAGGAATCCCTTGAGTATAGCATCACCGCTTTGGCAGCAACCGGCGTTAAGGTCATGATTACCGAGCTGGATATCAGGACGCGGACTCGCGGATACAGGGGAGCGGATATCAGTAGGATTAACAGGCAAAGTACGTCTGATTCCAATGCCGTGGATGACGAGACACAGCAAAAGCTTGCTCAAAAGTATGCGGAGCTTTTCTCGGTTTTTCTAAAACACAAGAACAATATCTCCCGCGTCACCTTCTGGGGCGTTTATGATGCAACATCATGGATCGGAGGTTCTCCTCTGTTGTTTGATCGAAACTACCAACCCAAACAGGCTTTTGATGCAGTAATTGAAACAACCCAGTAGAGGAATTTTTTTAGTTTAAAAACTCTGATATGTAATACCTCAAAATTTCAAGGAGAATATCATGCAGCTTTTAGTAGTATTTTGTTTATCCATTTCCTTACTCGTTGGAGGTTCGGTTGAAAATACCAAAACTTATCAGAACCCCGTTATTAGTGGGTTTTATCCCGACCCAAGTATCTGCCGAGTGGGTGACGACTATTACACAGTGCACAGCACCTTCGAGTATTTTCCGGGCGTTCCCATCTTCCACAGCAAGGATTTAGTGCATTGGCGGCAAATCGGATATTGCCTTACCCGCAAAAGCCAGTTGAACCTCGACAGAGTTCGGGCTTCGGGTGGGATTTATGCACCGACGATTCGTTACCACGAGGGCACCTTTTATATGATAACTACCTGTGTGGATTGCGGCGGAAATTTTTACGTTACCGCAAAAGACCCGGCAGGCCCCTGGTCGGAGCCGATTTGGATAAAAGACGGCGGCGGTATTGACCCTTCACTGTTTTTTGATGACGACGGCACGGTCTATTACCACCGACAGGAAGGCGGACGCCACGGCTGCACCGCTCAAACAACGCTCAATCTCAAAACCGGCAAACTCGACGAAGGACCATTGAAGGAAATATGGCGAGGCACGGGCGGCATCTGGCCGGAAGGGCCGCACCTGTATAAAATCAACGGCAAATATTACCTGATGATTTCAGAGGGTGGGACAAGCTATGGCCATATGGTCACCGTCGCCCGCAGCGATTCGCCGTGGGGACCGTTCGAATCAAATCCGAATAATCCTATCCTTACACATCGTAGTCTCGATGGCAATCCGATCCGCGCTGTCGGACATGCAGACCTTGTTGAGACTCCCGACGGCTGGTGGCTGGTCTGTCTGGGGATTCGACCACAGGGAGGTCGGTTCCATCACATCGGCCGTGAGACCTTTCTGACACCGGTTGTCTTTAACGAAGACGGCTGGCCGGTGGTTAATAAAACCGGCACAATTGACTTAGTAATGACTGCACCGAAACTAAAACAACATATCTGGCCGAAAGAACCGGCAAGGGATAACTTCGATAGTAAAACATTGGCGTTGAAGTGGAACTATTTGAGAAATCCTAACAAGGGCGATTATTCGCTCACAGAGCGTCCCGGTTTCCTGAGACTCAATGGCTCTGCAATAACTATGAGCGACAAGGATTCACCCGCCTTTGTTGGACAAAGGCAGACTGATTTCAATTGTGTCGCTTCAATTATGCTTAAATTCGACCCCGATAGTGAAAATGAGGAGGCCGGTCTTGTAGCCCGACAAGATGATAGACATCATTACGAAATTGCGGTAACGCTGAAGGACGGCAAGCGCCAAGTTCTTTTCAGGAAAGTCGTCAAAGGCAAAATAATCGAACCCATTCAATACGCAGATATCCAGCCAGGCCCAATCATATTGTCGGTCAAGGCAATGCCGCTATCTTATGAATTTTCCTGTCAGTCTGCAGACGGCTCCCGACAGGTATTGGGCACAGCGTTGACGAAAGACTTGTCCGTTGAAACGATAGGTTTTGACTACGGGATGTGTTTTACCGGCGTGTATTTTGGAATGTACGCCAGTGGCAACGGCCAAAAGTGTACAAGCCCAGCGGATTTTGATTGGTTTGAGTACATAAATAAATAAGGAGGAAAGCCGATTGAAGCACAACGAAAATGCACAGCATGGCTTACGCCATACACAAGACCTACCTGCCTTGAAAGATGTGTTTAAGGACGACTTTCATATTGGTGCTGCCCTCAGTTTGAATCAGATTTCCGGCAATGAACCAGACACCATGGCCCTTGTGGAAAAACACTTTAACAGCATCACGCCGGAAAATATTCTAAAATGGGAAGAGGTTCATCCGGAGCCGAACAGATATAATTTCGAGCCGGCGGACCGTTATGTAGCTTTTGGCCAGAAGAACAAAATGTTTGTAGTCGGTCACACTCTCGTCTGGTTTTATCAGACGCCGGACTGGGTGTTTCAGGATGAATCTGGCAAACCCTTAGGCCGCGAGGCGTTGCTTGAGCGAATGAAAGAGCACATCTTCACCGTGATGGGTCGCTACAAAGGCCGAATCCACGGCTGGGACGTCGTCAATGAGGCAATTGCAGCGGACGGAGGTTTTAGAAAATGCAAATGGCTCGAAATTATCGGCGAAGACTACGTGCTCAAGGCCTTTGAATACGCCCGCCAGGCCGACCCTAACGCCCAGCTCTATTACAATGAATACGATCTTGTGAAGCAGCCCAAATGCGAAGCTGTCATTCGGCTTATCCGCGACCTGCAGTCAAAAGGCGTCCGCATAGACGGCCTTGGCATACAGGGACACTGGTTTCTGGATTATCCGAGTATCGAGGAGCTTGAGACCGCCATCCAGGCTCTTTCAAAATTAGGCATCAAGCTGATGGTTACGGAGATGGACGTAGGCGTACTTCCTTTTTATCCTGTCGATGCCAAGTTAGTTGACCTCTCCTCCTTTGATACTGCAACGCAGAAAAAGTACAACCCATACCCCGATGGCCTGCCGGATTCCGTTCAAAAAGACCTGGCCGATCGTTATGCCGAATTGTTTTCACTCTTTCACAAGCACCGTGATACAATTAGCCGAGTGACATTTTGGGCCGTCCACGATGGCCAATCATGGCGCAGCTACATGCCCATAAGTGGAAGGGCCGACTATCCTATGTTGTTCGACCGTCAATGTAAACCAAAGCCGGCCTTTTACGCTGTCGTTAAAATAGCTCAAATCAAAAATAGGGTGTAGGGTGCGATATTTCGCACCACTAAATATTGCGTTGCCCCTCAGTCATACGACGCGGCTAATCGGCGGCCACTATGACGTCCGATTTTACTCGGATGCGAGATACTCTATCATTATAACATCATGGTTTCACTAGCCCCAGAATCTCTGATTCAGACTTATCGCTGGCCTGTCCATAAGTATGTTCGGCAATACCTTCCATTGGGAATACAAAGCTCGGTTGTACGCAAAGCAAAGTGCGGTCCGCATAGGGCACTCTGAAAAGACTACGCAGGAATGGTTTCTTAACCGTCTTCATGTGTTGTTCAATCAGGGAATGCCCGATATCGAGTGTGTGCTTAGCTAGTGCCGTTACATTCTTTGCTTCAATAGCTGCAACGAAAAAACGATCTTCGCGAATTATATCTGATGTTTGCATAATACAACGAACCAAGTGGAATTCAGATTCTATTGCTTTACTATGCTTTGGATTCTGTTCTTCCAAGATAATGTGAGTAGGATGAATGAGGATGGGTTCCGGTATTACCACACAGTCATAGGGTTTAAGATTTAATTCGTATTGGATATGACCCTGTTTTGTCGCGCTATTAGTTGTTCTTCGAACCTTGAGTCCCTGTGGTGCTTTTAGTTCCATGAGGTGATCGGGCATGAGGTGTTGCGGCAGAAGAACGCTTAATACTACATCT
>Ga0315545_1003949_pt1 | contig 12426 bp, 8 predicted proteins | sample SalMarSW160210MG_FD_203096 | JGI IMG/M metagenome (GOLD analysis project Ga0315545, IMG submission 203096) | Salt marsh sediment microbial communities from the Plum Island Ecosystem LTER, Massachusetts, United States - Salt Marsh Sediment SW1602-10 ... | reverse complement strand
ATGAACTAAACGAACCGCTTGGAAATATTCTCGGATTTGCACAGTTGGCAAAGAAATACCCGGGTATTCCGGCCTCAGCCGAACAGGACATTGGAAAAATTGAAGCCGCTTCTTTGCACGCACGTGAAATTATCCAGAAGCTTCTGGTTTTTGCCCGACAAGCACCACCTGAAAAGAGACAGGTCAACCTTAATCAAGTGGTGAAAGAGGGCCTTTATTTTTTCGAGGCTCGGTGTGCCAAGGAAGGTATAGAGCTTATTCGCTTGCTTTCGCCGGACCTACCTGAAATCAGATCTGATCCGGCGCAATTGAATCAGCTTCTGGTGAATTTGGTTGTCAATGCCTTGCAGTCAATGCCGGGAGCGGGCAAGATCACGATTCAGACACGATTTTACGACCATAACGTCTATCTGATTGTGGAAGATACGGGCACTGGTATGAGCAAGGAGGTTCTTGACAAAATATTTATTCCATTCTTCACGACAAAGGACGTTGGTTATGGAACGGGGTTGGGTTTGCCAGTGGTATATGGAATCGTTACCGCGCACGGCGGTTCGATTAATGTTAAGAGCGAACCTGGCTGTGGCACTCGATTCGAAGTCCAATTGCCGGTGGCAGAGCCGCAAGATACGGAGGAAAGTGCTTAATATGTCGTCTTCTTCTAAGAAAGAACGCATTCTGATAGTGGATGATTCTGCAAACACGCTGGAGGTCCTACGGCGAAATCTGACAGCGGAAGGATACCAGGTCTTCACTGCACCCGGCGTGGCTGAAGCAATCGAAACTCTTGAGGGGACTCAATTGGATCTGGTCATCACCGACCTTAAGATGCCCAAAGTTAGTGGTCTCGACCTGGTGAGGCATATCAGGGAAAACTTTAAGAATACTGAAGTAATGATGATTACTGGCTATCCATCAGTTGAAGGAGCGGTCGAGGCGGTCAAGAGCGGCGCTGAAGAGTTCCTGCCCAAACCTTTCACTGATGTTGAGCTTTTGTCTGCTGTTCGGCGTGTGCTCGATAAAGCAAGGGTGTGCAGGTCGGGACGTGCTAAACCAGACCAATCAGTTTCTGTGCACAAAGGTCTTATCGGGACATCTGAAGGAATGCGCGAGGTTTCCATCGCTATAAGTAAGGCTTTGTCCACTTCAGCCACTGTGCTCATTACAGGGGAAAGTGGTACAGGCAAGGAGCTTGTAGCCAGAGCTATTCACTATGGTAGTAAACGGTCGTCTTCACCATTTGTGCCGGTCAATTGTGGGGGTATTCCTGAAGGCCTGCTTGAAAGCGAATTGTTTGGGCATGTAAAAGGGGCCTTTACCGGAGCGACCGAGTCCCGTGCAGGTTTTTTTCATACTGCCGATGGCGGTACAATTTTTCTGGATGAAATTAGTGAGATGAGCTTGTCCATGCAGGTCAAACTTCTTCGCGTCCTTCAGGATAAACAAATTTGTATGGTTGGTTCCGACCGAACTCGAAAAGTGGATGTAAGGATTCTGGCTGCAACAAACAAAGATTTACCTGTTTTAGTGAAAAAGGGACTTTTTCGGGAAGATCTGTTTTACCGCCTCAATGTTATTAAGATAGCTATCCCGCCCTTGAGAGAAAGAGGGGATGATATAATATTATTAACCAATCATCTTATAACCAAGTTCGCAGCCGAATTGGGCAGGTCGCCGCTTCGTTTTTCCGATAAGGCACTACAGAGTCTTCGAAACTATAATTGGCCGGGAAATGTAAGAGAACTGGAGAATGTAATTCAGCATCTTGTGGTAATGACTGACGGTGATCTTATAGAGGTTCCTGATTTGCCTTCTCTTATGCGTTTCTCAGCCCTTCGGAAAACAGGTTTCACCCGGACTCTTGCCGAAGTGGAAGCCGAATATATCAGCAATGTTCTGGCAGAGGTGCACGGCAACAAGACCCGGGCTGCAGAGATTCTTGGTATCGACCGTAAGACCCTCCGTGAAAAGCTTAAGAAAGTAGAATAGTCCTCATCCTGAGTACTCAACACCGAGTAAACTTTCCCCGGCGGTTCAAATCTCTCCACCGATACGTTACATTCCAGACAAGAGTGACATTGCAATAAAGTTAATTCCCTAAAAAGAATCATTTCGCCAAGTTCATTGATCCAGCCCCAAATTCTCATGGTATGGTCGCTGCCAAAGGACCTTTTGTCGTTGATATATCTCCACAATTCAAGAATTGGCACAGTTATTGCATTTATAGATAATCACAAAATACAAAGTAAGGAGCGAACTATGTCAGAAAATAATATGAAGTATCTTGGTCTATGCTCCACCTGCAAGAATGCGTCCTTCTGCACATATCCACAAGATCCCGACAAACCTGTCTTTTATTGCGAAGAGTTTGAGATTGAGAAACCTGCTCCGATAAGAACTGCCAGAAAAGAGATGCCGCAAGCGACAAAATCTTACGTCACTAAGGACAAAGATTCGACCGAATTCATCGGGCTCTGCAGCAATTGCGATAACCGCAGAACATGTTCCTTTCCAAAGCCCGAAGGGGGTGTCTGGCATTGCGAGGAGTATCGATAGAATGAAACAAGGCACTGTTATCACAAACAAAGATAATATCTGTCCGGAAGAAGAATTAGATTTGAAAGATATATTAAGAATCCTGGAGAAGCATAACGAGGACAGGGGCGGACTTATCGCCATCCTTGAAGAAATCCAGGCTGAGTATGGCTATCTTCCTGAGAAGTCGCTTAGAATAGTGAGCGAAAAGACCGGCCGCTCACTAGTCGATGTATATAGTGTTGCCACGTTCTATCGCTCATTCAGTTTGAAGCCCAGGGGTAAGCATATTATCTGTGCATGTCTTGGCACAGCCTGCCATGTTCGTGGAGCACCAAGGGTGGTCGAAGAACTTGAACGTGAGCTCGGCATCAAAGCGGGCCAGACAACTGACGATAAGGAATTTACGCTGGAAACGGTTAATTGCTTAGGGGCCTGTGCTCTCGGACCGGTTGTTGTCATCGACGGCCATTACTTCTCGAAGGTCAGAAAATCGAGAGTTAGTCAACTATTAGAGCAAGCTCTGAAAGGATTTGACAAACTCGAAATAGGAAAGGATAAACGGATCTTCCCCATCAATGTAAGTTGTCCCCATTGTAATCATAGCCTGGAAGACGAGACCTTTGTAATTGACGGCTACCCATCCATCCGGGTAACCATATCTTCTGACCACAAGCAAGGCTGGCTTAGGCTTTCCTGTCTGTATGGTAGTTACAATTTTGCTTCCGAGTTTGACGTCTCCGCAGGCTCGGTTGTGAGTTTTCTCTGCCCGCACTGTGGTGTGGAATTTCCCAGTACATTGGACTGTTCAGTCTGCACTGCACCGATGGTTCCAATGCTCATCGATGGCGGTGGTATAGTGCAAATTTGCTCACGTCGTGGTTGTAAAAACCATATGTTGGATTTGGCTTGACTAAGATAATACCAAGAATACCTGTTGTTTAACAACCGATTACGCGGGTGCAAACTTGCCATTAACAAAGCAGGAGTGCTTCTAAGAGGCAACAAAGTGTTAAGATTATCTTCTATAAATGAGCTAAAGAAATTACGAAAAGCGCTTCTCGATGCCACTGATGAAAGCATTCCTTGCATAGTTATTCCCACAGGGACATGTGGTCAGGCCAGTGGAGCCAGCGACCTTGTCCGTGTGGCCAAGCGAGAGATTCTGGCAAAGGGCCTGACCAAAAAGATCCGTCTCCGCATCACCGGATGCCACGGTTTCTGCCAAATGGAGCCCTCTGTGCTTGTCGAACCCCGCCGGGTGTTTTACCCGAGGGTCGGACTCAAAGAGATGGAACGTATTATCGAGGCCGCAGCAAGAGACGAAGTGCTTACAGACATTCTCTTCGTGGACCCTGAAACCGGCAAGCCAGTGGAAAGGCAGGATGAGATACCTTTTTTCGATCAACAGGTTCGTAGACTCCTTGCCTGGAATGAGAAGGTGGATCCTATCCGCATTTATGATTACATCAAAGCTGGTGGATATTCGATCCTGGTGGAAGTATTTGCCAAAGGCAACGCTGCCTGGATAGTGGAAGAAGTCAAGCGTTCTGGATTGCGCGGTCGTGGCGGGGGCGGTTTCCCCACAGGATTGAAATGGGAATTACTGGCAAAACAGCCAAGCAGCTCCGGCAAGTTTCTCGTGTGCAACGCTGATGAGGGAGATCCCGGTGCTTATATGGACCGTAGCGTTCTTGAAGGAAATCCACACAGCATCATCGAAGGGATGATAATTGGTGCCTATGGGACGGGGGCCACAGAAGGTATAGTCTATGTCCGCAATGAATATCCGGTTGCTGTCAAGCATTTGAATATCGCGCTAAAACAAGCACGGCAACTTGGCCTTTTGGGAGAGAATATTCTCGGAACCGGTTTTTCATTTGATATTAAGCTGGTCAAGGGAGCCGGCGCGTTTGTGTGTGGAGAGGAAACGGCGCTGATTCGTTCTGTCGAAGGAAAGATGGGTGAGCCGAGGCAGCGGCCGCCGTTCCCCGTACAGAAAGGCATTGACGGCAAGCCAACAGCTATTAACAACGTTGAAACCTGGGCGAACATTCCGCTTATCTTCAGGCTTGGTGCTGAGGAGTTTTCAAATATCGGTACCAAGGACAATAGCGGCACGAAGATATTCAGTCTGGTCGGCAAAATTAAAAATACCGGTCTTGTCGAAGTGCCGATGGGTATGACCATCAAGGAAATCGTGTATGACATCGGCGGCGGCCCGGCGAGCAAGGCTAAGATAAAAGCCGTTCAGACAGGCGGACCATCAGGGGGATGCATTCCTGCTAACATGTTTGATTTGCCGGTAGATTACGACAGCTTAACCAAGGCAGGGTCAATCATGGGTTCCGGCGGTATGATTGTGATGGATGAGAACACCTGCATGGTAGATATCGCCAAATACTTTATGAATTTCCTGAAGGATGAATCCTGCGGTAAATGTTTCACCTGTCGAAAGGGCACACAACGGATGTACGAGATTCTCGATGATATCTCAAGAGGCAAGGGAACGCTCGAACACTTAGACCTTCTGAAAGAATTAGCGGAAGTAGTGAAGGATACGACGATGTGCGGTCTTGGACAGACGGCCTCTAATCCTGTTCTAAGTACTCTTCACTACTTTATAGACGAATACCGCAGGCATGTGATTGACAAAAAATGTGATGCTTTTGTCTGCAAAGATTTGGTGGGAGCGCCATGTCAAGCCGCGTGCCCCCTGGACACCGAGGTTTGGCGTTATGTTGCCCTAATTGAAAAAGGCAGATACGAAGAAGCCTACAAAGTTATCAGGGATGCTAATCCATTCCCATCGGTGTGCGCCCGGGTCTGTGGTCGCAAGTGCGAAGCCAGATGCAACCTTGCCACCAGTGGGGGTGAAGCTATTGCTATCCGAGCATTGAAAAGATTTATTACAGACCGTATTGATCCATCGGTTTATAAACCTGTCGGAACCAATCATCGTGGCAAACATGTTCGCAGGATAGCAGTTATAGGCGCAGGCCCTGCCGGCCTCTCAGCCGCTCATTATCTATCTCTACTTGGCTACAAAGTGACGCTCGTCGAAGCAGGGGATGAGCCGGGTGGAATGCTTATTAGTTGTATACCAGCTTATCGTCTCCCTCGAAATGTGGCACGCAAGGAGATAGAATTGCTCCTTGATGAAAACATCACCCTTAGGTGCGGGACATCGCTGGGTCGAGACATAACTATCAACGAATTATTTAAGGATGGCTTCGAGGCTGTTTTCTTGGCTACAGGGGCAGATAAAAGCTGGCGGTTGGGGCTTGAAGGAGAGGAAACCGAAGGGGTTTATCCGTCAATGCAATTCCTTAAGGCCTTTAATCTGAAAGGCCAGGAAATGGCAAAGGGGCATGTAGGTATCGTTGGCGGCGGTAATTCTGCTGTGGATGCAGCAAGAGTTGCTATTCGTCAGAAAAAAGTCAAAAGTGCAACGCTGCTCTATCGTCGTACCTATCAAGAAATGCCTGCTTATGCCGAAGAAGTTGAAGCAGCTCTGGAAGAAGGTATAAAGCTTGAAACACTTGTTTCGCCAACAAGCATACGTTACATGAAAGCTGCTGAGGCAGAGGGAGTGAAAGTTGAAACATTCGTCCAGCCGGTAAAAATAGATGCGAGGAATGGACATCTGGCCGATATCAAGTGCATTAGAAATAAGCTGGGTGATGTTGACTCAAGCGGCCGACGCAAACCTGTTCCCATACCTGGTACAGAGTTTACGATCGACGTGGATACCTTGATAGTAGCTATCGGCGAACGCCCGGATAGCGATTGCCTTGCTTCTATGGATTTGGAACTTGATAAGGGGGGCAGATTGCGGGTCGATGCAAAAACTCTTCGCACCAATCGTAAAGGTGTGTTCGCCGGGGGCGACCTTGTAACAGGTCCTAATACTGTTGTCGATGCCATCGCAGCAGGTAGAAAGGCAGCGGGAGTTATAGACCGCTATCTTCATGGCAAAGAACTTGTTGAGCCACCCAAAGTAAAACTGCCGGCAGTTTTCATAGAACCCACTGTGGTCAGTGAAGAAGAGCTTGAAGACGTGGCAAGAGTAGAACCAGCTACTCTCGACGTTGAATCAAGGAAAAGGAACTTTGCGGAAGTGGAGAGACGATTGTCTGTTGAACAAGCAACCCGCGAAGCCCGAAGATGTCTGAGGTGCGACCTGGAGTTTACACAGCGTAACGAAAATGAAGAGACCGAATGTGTAACGGTAGAGGAAAAGTCGGCATGATAACGTTGAAAATAAACGGTTTGGATGTTTCGGTTGAAAAAGGCAGTACCTTGTTGGAAGCCGCAAGATTCCTGGGATTTCCTATCCCGACTCTGTGCCATATGGATGGATTATCGCCCTATGGTGCCTGCAGGTTGTGTGTGGTTGAGATCGGAGAAGGACCTAAGGCAAAATTGGTTTCCTCGTGCACATACCCAGCCGAGGAAGGGCTCAAGGTGCGAACAGCATCAGTGAGAGTGCTAAAGGCACGCAGAATGATTTTGGAACTGTTGCTTGCTTCGTGTCCCCAGTCTAAAACAATCCAGGACCTTGCCTCGGCACACGGTATTCGCCAGCAACGTTTTAAACAAGAATACGAGGATTGTATCCTTTGCGGCCTATGTGTACGGATGTGCGAAGAGCAAATGATGGCCAAGGCCATCGGCTTCCGCAACAGGGGTCAGAACAGAAGCATCGGTACTCCGTTCGATATCAAATCTGATGTATGCCGGTTGTGCGGCGGTTGTATTTATGTCTGCCCGGCCTGTCAACTTCGATGTACATACAACGAACCGGAAAAAGCAATTTGCGGAGGCTGCGCAAATCTTACCCCGCCCTGCATCGAGAAAGAACAGTTCAGTGATATGATGTGCTACATGGATCCTTGTATAGCGTGTGAGATAAATAAAGACAAATAAGAATATAGGAGTCAAATACAATGTCACTTACGTTTTCAAAGATAAACGCCTCAGCGGCAACTTTGACAAAGAACAGAACGGAAGGGTCGGTTGTGCCAGCTTCGGGTATGTGTGTTACATGTGTGGATGGTTGCATTGGTATGTGTGAGATAGGTAAGAGCGCCTACCGTGGCCATGAGGTCATTTACCCGCAGCCGTTCGGGGTAATAACCACCGCCGCTGAGAAAAGCTATCCGGTAGACTATTCGCATTTCAATATCATGGGAACCGCGGTTGGCGCTTATGGAATAGATGCCGACAGCGACAAGGCCATCTTCCCTGCTGTCAATCTGGAAGTTGCTTTTGGTCATGATAAGGGTATAAAGTTCCGCTATCCATGGGGTATTCCCGGGATTGGCTCGACAAACGTTGCCAAGAATAACTGGGAAGGCCTGGCCATTGGCTCTGCCTTAGCAGGAACCGGCCTGACTATTGGTGAGAACGTTGTTGGAATGGACCCCGAAGCTGTTATAAAAAATGGCCGGGTAGTTGATACGGCCGACCTAAAACGCCGTGTTAAGCTCTATAAAGATCATCAGCGGAATGGCTATGGTGCTATCACCGTGCAGGCAAATGTTGAGGATACACGACTGGGTGTACAAGAATATGCTATTGAGAAACTCGGGGTAGAATGCGTAGAACTCAAGTGGGGACAGGGTGCCAAGGATATCGGCGGAGAAGTGAAAATTACGGATATCAAAAAGGCCCAACTGTTGTATGAGCGTGGTTATGTGGTCTTGCCGAACCCGACCGACCCGAATGTTATCAAGGCTTTTGAACAAGGCGCGTTCAAGGAGTTTGAGAGACACTCGAGGGTAGGGATGGTAACCGAGGAATCATTTGCCAAGCGGGTGGAGGAGCTGCGTAAGGCTGGTGCCAAATATATCTTTCTCAAAACCGGGGCCTATCGGCCAGCGGACCTGGCCAGAGCGATTTTATTTGCTTCGCGTTACAAAATCGACCTTCTAACTGTTGATGGGGCGGGTGGCGGCACCGGTATGAGTCCCTGGCGCATGATGAACGAATGGGGTATACCTCCTGTATACCTGCACTCGCTTCTGTATAAGTATGCCAAACGTATTGCCGATAAAAGCGAGTATCTGCCTGCACTGGCTTTAGCTGGTGGTTTTGCTTTTGAAGACCAAATCTTTAAAGGCCTTGCCCTTGGTGCACCGTTTGTAAAGCTGATCGGAATGGCCCGGGCTCCCATTGCCGCGGCAATGGTAGGTAAAACAATCGGACGTACAATTGATGACCGCCAGGTCCCTGTGTACATCGAGCGCTTTGGGAATTCAAAGGATGAAATCTTCGTAACTGCAAGTGTATTGCGCAAAAAACTTGGTAACGAGGAATTTGAAAAACTCCCAACAGGGGCACTGGGTCTCTACACCTATTATGAACGTCTGGCTCAGGGCCTGCGCCAGTTAATGGCTGGTTGTCGGAAGTTTTCTCTGGAACATATAGCTAGGGATGATATAGCAGCCTTGACGCATGAGGCAAAAGAAATCAGTGGAATTGAGTACGTGATGAATGTGGATAAAGGAAAGGTTGACAGAATTCTTGACACAGTTAAAGTCACATAGACTTGTGCCCTGCTGCCTCAATTGCTATTACAAAAGCGAATATCCTGTAGTAATCCAGGATGGCCGTTTACAGCAAAAAACGACAACTTGTAAAATCGAATTGAACCGACCCAGCCACTAAGCTGTGTGACAAGAACTCAATAGCTACCTTCAGTTAGGCTACAATTCGGCTTCGGTTGCGTTACGATCAGCATCACAATCTCTTTTAACAATTATCAGATGTTTATTGACAAATAATTACAAACCATGATTTCGGACTGACGATATAATACTCCTACTACAAAAACCTTAACTGATCGTATTCCGATTTTATACTAAACGTTCGGTGCCCCGTTGACCGACGAGGAGGAACACATGACGCTGATTTTGCCTGAGAGAATTGCAGTGGTTTATCCAATAAGTATTTTCGCACATACGAGTACAAGGTTTAGAATAAATGTGCGTTAATTGCCAATAGAGAAATACTGCATTGTATCGATGACATGTAAATGAAGGCATAAATAAAAACGGGTGCGGCAGGGAATTAGATTGGGCAGTTTTTCGCGGGAGCAATACGGGAGTATTTTAAAGCCAAATTCTGATAAGTAGTGAGAAAATTAAGCACTCATGGGAATGATCTAAGTGCTGCGGTGACAGAGGTATAAATCTTAATTCGTTGGATGTCAACAACTTACAAAATCGACCTGCTTGGGGTTCGAATCCCCCCGCCTCCATCCTGCTTCGCTCGACCAAAGTCGAGCTACGCAGGATGCCCTACATAGCTTCAGCGAAGTAGGGCTTTTTATACCTGCCCTGTCTTAAGAGAAATTAGATAGCAATGAAATACGTATATCTTCTGCAGAGTATCTCACAACCAACGAAACGATATGTCGGTTTAACTACTGATTTGAAAAAGCGCCTGAAAGAACACAACACTGGCAAGTCGCCTCATACTGCCAAGTTCAAGCCCTGGGAAATTGTTGTCGCCATAGCACTTACCGACGACAAAAGGGCTGAAACATTTGAAAAATATTTAAAGTCAGGCTCCGGCCACGCATTTGCAAAACGACATTTCTGGTAAAAAATCTCACAACTAAATTTGTCCTATCCTAAACGATCCACTTACCTTCCGTTCGGTAATTACTGATATATCTCAGAAAGGACGATGGTCACCAACGCTTTATCTATCCGCCATCGTTGTTTGATAGAGATAAGGGAAAGGACGTGTAGCTGAAATATGACAACAAAACAAAAAAGACAAATAGAAAACACCATATACTACTGTGGATTCTTCTCAAAAGATTTACTAAGAATGGTCAAGTGTAGGTCATAGACCGAATTAAACAGAATTTATACTATACGAACATCAATAACACTGTTTGTATGGGGGGATTACTTCTGAAATTCAACGATAAATAGTCACATAAAAAGTTACAGTGTGACACTTCCAAGACAGGTTTTTTACTATAGACGTTACGTACGATTATGTGCTAATTTTTTGAAGAAAACCTAAACGGTTGCGAAAGCTAATCCTATATGATACAAGTGAACTATGCCTGATAAACAGCAACACAAGGTACAAAGTGTTATTCTGGACTCGATAAGTGAAGGTGTCTTCACGGTCGATCTGGACTGGCGGATTACGTCTTTTAACCGTGCGGCAGAGGAGATTACCGGTGTCCAGCGAGAAATGGCTATTGACCAGCACTGCAGGGACGTTCTACGAGCAGATGTTTGTGAAGCCGACTGTACACTCCGACAAACAATGGAAACCGGCAAGCCCATTATGAATAAAGCCGTACACATTATCGATGCCCAGGGCAGGAAAAGAGCAATAGCCATATCTACAGCTTTGCTAAAAGATGAAACCGGCAAGGTAATTGGCGGAGTTGAAACGTTTCGTGATATGAGCATGATCGAGCAGCTGCAGAAGGAAATCCAAGGCCGATACTCATGCGAGGATATAATCAGCCAGAGTCACAAAATGCAAAATCTCTTTGCCATTCTACCAAATATCGCTGAAAGTAACACCACAGTTCTAATCGAAGGTGAGAGCGGAACGGGTAAAGAGCTTTTCGCTCGAGCCATTCACAACCTTGGTTTCCGAAAAGATAAGCCATTCATCGCGGTTAATTGTGGGGCGCTGCCTGATACTCTTTTGGAATCCGAATTATTCGGCTATAAGGCAGGTGCCTTTACCGATGCGAAGAAGGATAAACCCGGCCGGTTTGCTTTAGCCGAAGGAGGCACGATATTCTTAGATGAGATCGGTGACATATCGCCGGCTGTGCAGGTACGATTACTGCGTATTTTACAGGATAAGACTTATGAGCCGGTAGGCGCCGTTTCCACAGTTAAGGCTGATGTGCGTATTATTACGGCGACCAACAAAAAACTCGACCAGCTTGTTCAACAAGGTAAATTCAGAGATGATTTGTATTACAGAATCAACGTAATGAGATTGGAACTGCCTCCACTGAGAGACAGGAAAGAAGATATTCCACTATTAGTAGATCATTTTATCAGCCGATTTAACAGTCTGCATAGCAAGAATATCTGCTGCGTTACAAATGAAGTGACAGCGGCTCTATTGGCATACGACTATCCGGGCAATGTCCGTGAGCTTGAAAATATTATTGAGCACTGCTTTGTCCTGTGTGAGGCCGAGATAATAGAAGTCAAACACCTGCCCGCATCGGCCCGCCCAACTTTGAAGGCGGAAAAGGCAGAAGATAGTGAGCCTACAACTATTAAACAAATGGAGATTATTTTGATAACTCAGGCTCTTCGACGAAATAAGGGCAATAAAACGGCCGCAGCTAAACAGCTCGGAATCGACAAGAGCACGCTGTTTCGCAAGATGAAAGCTTTCGATATCAAGCCCGAAACGTACTCTGAGTAGGTAGTATTGGAGATTGTTACATGGCTAAATCGGTTGATTTTTTCACTAAAGCGGCTTACTTTATAATATCAAATTCGCAAGTCAGGCAAGAGAAATAGAAATGAAATTTACCCGGTATTTTCTTTATACAATAATATGAAGATTAAATACTTTACAGATACGGATACTGCTTTGGTGGAGTTTTCAGACCATCAGGTAGCGCAGACCAAGGAGATAAACGAGAATATATACGTTGATTTGGACGCGGATGGCAATCTGGTGAACATGACTATCGAACATGCAAGCAGGCAGGCCAATATAGCGGAGGTGGCTTATCAGCAAATGGAAAGTGGAGCCCCACGGGCGTAGCCCGTGGCACCTCCTTCTTCGGCGTAACCCGCCGAAGCACATCCGCCTACGCTAAAGCTATGGCGGATACCCGCTTGCATTCATCCACGGGTAGAACCCGTGGCTTTTTGC
>Ga0315545_1003948_pt1 | contig 12427 bp, 11 predicted proteins | sample SalMarSW160210MG_FD_203096 | JGI IMG/M metagenome (GOLD analysis project Ga0315545, IMG submission 203096) | Salt marsh sediment microbial communities from the Plum Island Ecosystem LTER, Massachusetts, United States - Salt Marsh Sediment SW1602-10 ... | reverse complement strand
CGCGATAAAGGATCTGCTGTGGGTGCTGTGGATGGCAAGCGACATACTCGCAGGCGGTGTGTTCTGGCCGCTCGTTTTGGGGATATACGGGAAATGGGGAACCACCAAGGGCGCGATCGCAAGTATGCTCGTGGGCGGCCTCTTCACCCTCTGGCATTATCTGATCGATCTCGGCGTGTCCCTTCCCTACCTCATGCCCGGATGGCCCGGAAGAAGCTGGCCATTCTCCGTATTCTGGAGCATCGTTGTGGGATTCGTCGTCTACACGGTTGTGAGCATGGCAACGCAGTCCGACGAAGAAAAAATGAAGGCGGAGACCTTTATGAACAGGTTCGCCCAGGACGCGTGAACCGCAGATGCACTTTTCGGGGAGCACCGTGGTCGTTCAGGCGCTCCCCTCTTTAAACGGGGTTTCGGGTATCCAGCATTGAAAGCTTGGGGAAGCGCTTTTTTCTCTGCCACAGGAGCAGAATCCCCGATGGATGCCCGAACCCCTTTTTTGCCTGCCTTTGCTGGGCTTTTTCCGTGAAACTGAGATTGACGGTGGTGTTTTTTCTGTTCTATATTTGTGCAGCCGGCATACGGGCATATCCATTGCCGGAGGGAGTAGAATCGGATCTGAAGAGGAGAGGTGAAGATGGAGGTTTTTGACAGGATCTACGAAGGGATCGTCAACAGAGACAGAGAGGTTATTGTTGCGCTCTCGAAGGAAATCATTGAGAAACAGATCGATCCTGTGCAGGCGATCGAGCAGGGTTTCAAAAGAGGAATGGAAAAGATCGGTGACATGTTTGCTGACCTTGAGATCTTTATCCCGGACATGATTACCGCAGCGGACATAATGAACGAAGGGCTTGCCATTCTGCGGCCTGTACTGAAGGAAAAATCCGGAGAAATGCTCACGGGAAAAATTCTTCTCGGCACGATACAGGGAGACGTTCACGAAATCGGGAAAAACATCGTCAAGGTGCTGCTCGAGGGGTCAGGGTTCGAGGTGATCGACCTCGGGCGGGATGTCGACGTGCTGACGTTTATCGACAAGTACCAGGAGCTCAGACCCGATATCATCGGAGTATCTGCGCTCATGACCACGACCATGGTAAACATTCCAAGAGTGATCGAGAACCTGAAGAGCCTCGGGATCAGGGACGAGGTGAAGGTCATGGTCGGAGGGGCGCCCGTTTTGCCGGAGTGGGCTGAGGAGATCGGAGCGGACGGATACGGCGACAGTGCGCGGGAGGCGGTGAAAGTCGCGAAAAAACTGATCGCGGAAAAAAGGGGGAGCAGATGATCGATTTCTGGGATTTCATGCGAAGAACTGAAACCGGCCAGATCATAAAGGAAGAAGAATACGACAGAAAAGTCGGCGCAGCGGCAGCGGAGGTGGTGGAAAAATACGGTATCAGCTACACACCGGATGATCCCGTGCCGTCGGATGACGGGCTCGCCGACCGAGTGTTTGAGGGGGCGGTTGAGCTGTTTGAGCGGCTTGGCGTGTTTGTCATTGACACGCGGAAGGTGGTCCGGTTTACCAGAGACGAGATCATGGAGGTACTCTCCGCAGCCCCGCAACACGTGGTGTACGGATCTGGAAACGAGCGTGTTCTTGTGCCAGCACGGGGAGTGGAGGACAGCCGCGATCCGGTGGTGTTCTTCTCCGCAGTCGGCACTCCCTTCCCTGAAGAGGACTTCGTGAAGGTCTGCATGAGCTACGCGCAGGAACCGCTTGCGGACACTTTTTCAGGCCCCCTGATCACGAGCTACCGCGGGATGCCGGTGACTTCCGGCTCGCCGGTGGAAGTGGAAGCAGGGATCTGGAATGTGGTGAAACTCCGCGAAGCTGCACAGTTCGCCGGAAGACCGGACATACCGATTCACAACTTCATGTCCGTTGCAGAGCGTACGGATGCGACGATCGCGGCCGCACGTCCCGAATTCGGCGTGCGGGACAATGACGGGCTGTTCACTGCTGCGATTGCTGAAATGAAGGTGGATTTCGAGCGGCTGAAAAGGATCGCATTTCTGCTGCACACCCCCTACGTGATCGGCGGGCTGTACGGGCCGCTGATGGGAGGGTACTCGGGAGGGCCTGCGGCAACGGCACTCATTCTCGTTGCGCACTTCTTTCTCGGCCTGTTCGCATTCAGGGCGCAGCGGCACAACGCATTCCCCATAAACATAAACCAGGTGTGCAACACGACCCGTGAGATGTTGTGGCTCGTAAGCGTGACCGGACAGGCGCTCGCGAAAAACACCCACCTCGTGAGCGCCTCGAACGCATTCATGGCCTCAGGGCCGTGCACCGAGATGATCACCTACGAGCTCACAGCGCACTCGCTCGCATCAACGGTTTCGGGCTGGCATCTGAACCCGTCTGCGGTTGCCCGGAACAGGTATCCAAGCCATGCGACCGGGATGGAAGCACGGATCCATGCGGAGGTGGGGCACGTTGCTGCACGCGCCGGAATCACGAGAAAGGATGCGTCGAAAATCGTGCACGCACTGCTCGAGAAATATGAAAAACAGATCCCCAATGCACCGAAGGGAAAGAGCTTCAGGGAGTGCTACGATATTGAAACGGTGAGGCCAGGCGACGAATACCTCAGGCTCTGGGAGAGCACGAAGAAAACGCTCCAGGGCATGGGGCTCGATTTCAGGCTCCTGTACGACAGGAGCTGAGCTGTACAGCCAACAAAGAGGAACGAAAAATGGATGTGGAAAGGTTGATGAACACGGGGCTTCGCAGTATCAGCCCCTATGTCGGGGGGAAGCCCGCAGACGAGGTTTCCAGAGAGTACGGGGTTTCCGATCCTGTGAAGATGAACTCCAACGAGAATCCCATCGGCGTGTCGCCGAAAGCGCTCCATGCCGCGGCCCGTATACTTCCCGGGGCTAACATCTACCCTGAGGGGTCGAACAGAGTCCTTCGGGAGGCGATTGGAGAACGACTGGGCGTCGACCCTGAGTGCGTCATCGTGGGAAACGGAGCGGATGAGGTCATCTACTACATGGCAATGGCCTTCACTAATGACGGTGATGAGGTGATCATCCCATCTCTCACGTTCCCCATCTATGAGATTGCCTTCAAAATGATGCGGGCGAGCATCGTTGCAAGCGAGATGGACGGCTTTCGCATCAACCTCGATGCGCTTCTCTCACACGTGACCGGGCGCACCAAGATGATCGTGCTCTGCAATCCCAACAACCCCACGGGCCACGCGCTCGGAAAAGACGCGGTTTCCGCTTTCGTGCGCCAGGTTCCGGAATCCGTTGTTGTCCTCATGGATGAGGCGTACATGGAGTTTGCGGATCAGGAGGATTTCCCGGACTCAATAGGGATGTGGAAACACGGACGAGAGAATCTCTTCGTCGTACGCACGCTCTCAAAGGCATTCGGGCTTGCCGGTTTCAGGGTGGGGTTTGGAATCGGCAGAAAAGAGATGGTTTCCCTGATGAACCGGATCAAGCTCCCCTTCAACATCAGCATCGTCTCTCAGCATGCGGCTGCAGGGGCGCTCGAGGACAAACAGTTCCTCGAAGAGACCCTGGAAAGCACACGCAGGGGAAGGGAGATGATATACAGAGCACTTGATACTCTTGGCATCTCGTACGTGCGGTCGAGCACGAATTTCATCCTGATTGACACGGGAATAGACGGTGACCTCATGGCTGAGCGGCTGATGAAGCGGGGAGTAATCGTGCGGTCGGCAAAAAACTACGGCACCCCGACATGCATCAGGGTTACAGTAGGCACGGAAAAACAAAACACGCGGTTTATCACAGAACTTACGCACGTACTTGGGAAAGGGGACTGCGGCAATGGCTGAAGACACGGTAAGAATTGATTTCGGAACGATGGAAAAGTTCATGATCGACGTGTTCAAAGGGGTCGGCGTGCCGGAGGAAGACGCGCGCGTATGCGCGGACGTGCTCATCACTGCGGACAGGCGGGGGATCTTTTCCCACGGGGTGAACCGGTTGAAACAGATCTACTACGACAGGATAAAGATCGGAATTCAGCACCCGGTGACCAAGTTCGAAGTGGTGCGGGAGGGGCCGACGACTGCCGTGGTGGACGGCCGTGACGGAATGGGGCATGTAATCGCAAAGCGGGCGATGGAAATGGCGATCCGGAAGGCGGGGGAGTACGGAATGGGCATGGTCGCGGTGAAAAATTCAACTCACTACGGAATCGCCGGGTACTACGCGCTCATGGCAGCCCGTGCGGATATGATCGGAATCACCGGCACAAACGCACGGCCTTCTGTTGCTCCGACCTTCGGGGTGGAGAATATGCTCGGCACCAACCCTCTGACATTCGGGATGCCCACAGATGAGGATTTTCCCTTTATTCTGGACTGCGCCACCTCGATCAGCCAGAGGGGAAAGATCGAAGCCTACAGCAAGGCCGGGAAAAAACTCCCGCCCTCCTGGGTTGTCGGCGAAGACGGCCTGCCCAAAACCGATGCAGTGCAGATTCTCGATGACCTGATAAACGGAAAGGCGGCACTCACTCCGCTCGGTGGAATCGGTGAGCTCACTGCAGGCTACAAGGGGTACGGGTACGCAACGGTCGTGGAGCTCTTGTCCGCAGCGCTGAGCGGCGGAAGCTATTTGAAAATGCTTCTGGGGCTTGAGAACGGAAGGCGGGTCCCCTACCATCTCGGACACTTCTTTATTTCGGTGGATATTTCAAGCTTCATCGAGGTTGAGGGGTTCAAGCGGACAGCGGGAGAAATTCTTCGGGAACTGCGGGCCTCAAGGAGAATGCCCGGAGAAGAGAGGATCTACACTGCAGGGGAAAAAGAGCACTACTACTGGCTCGAGAACAGGGACAAGGGCGTTCCGGTGAACAGGAAGCTGCAGGAGGAAATCCTCCAGATGAAGGAGGAGCTCGGTTTGCATCAGTACGAGTTCTTCTTTGAATAACAAACGCGGGGGAAAATGTGATCGAACTGAACTTCGGCGAAGACGGGGAAAAAATGTGATCGGGTTGAACTTCGACAAAGACGGTGGCCTGATCCCGGCAATCGTGCAGGACGCGGTTTCCGGAGAAGTGCTCATGATGGCGTACATGAATCGGGTATCCTGGGAAAAGACCCTCGAGACGGGATATGCGCACTACTGGAGCAGGTCCAGGAACACTCTCTGGAAAAAGGGCGAGCAGTCGGGGAATTTTCAGGAGGTGAAGGAAATACGGGTGGACTGCGACGACGACTGCGTGCTGATCAAAGTACGGCAGATCGGCGGGGCCGCATGCCACACCGGATTTCGGAGCTGTTTTTACCGCAGGCTCAAGGGTGAACGCCTCGTGGTCGACGGGGTGAAACTGTTCGATCCCCGGGATAAGTACAAAACCCCAAGAGAAGGCGAGAGGTAAACATGGAAGGGAAAGTTCTGAAGCTCGGAATACCGAAAGGGAGCCTTGAGAAGGCGACTATTGATCTCTTTCAGAATGCAGGGTGGAAGATTTCAGTATCAGTGCGGAGTTATTTTCCCACGATCAACGACCCCGATATGTCTTGTTCTCTTGTCAGGGCCCAGGAGATGGCACGGTACGTGGAAAACGGGGTTCTGGATGCCGGACTGACCGGGCTCGACTGGATCCTGGATGCGGATGCGGATGTGGAGGTGATCTCGGATCTCATCTACTCCAAGGCCACGAGAAAAAAGGCGCGCTGGGTGCTTGCGGTGCCCGCGGATTCCGACATACACACAGTGGAGGACTGCGCGGGAAAGACGATTTCCACGGAGCTCGTGAACTTCACGGAGAAATTTTTTTCCGAGAGAAACATCCGGGTGAATGTGGAGTTTTCCTGGGGTGCGACTGAGGCGAAAGTCGCGGAGGGGCTTGTTGACGCAATCGTTGAGGTTACGGAGACCGGAACCACCATAAAGGCGCACGGCCTGAAGATTATCGACACCCTGCTCGAGACCAACACGAAATTCATCGCAAACAAAAAGAGCATGCAGGACCCGTGGAAAAAGCAAAAGATCCGGCAGCTCGCGCTCCTGCTGCGCGGGGCGTTGAATGCGGAAAACATGGTAGGCCTCAAGATGAATGTCCCGACAGAAAGGCTCGAGGAAGTGATAGAGGTGCTTCCGAGCCTTACCGCACCGACGATTGCCCGGCTCTACGATACGGCCTGGTTTTCCGTTGAAACGGTGATCTCTGAGGCAGCGGTTCGCGAACTCGTTCCCCAGCTCATACAGCGGGGCGCCGACGGGGTGATCGAGTACACACTCAACAAGATTGTGGGAAAAGAAGACATGCTCTCATGAGCCCGGCTTAGAAAAATATGATCTTGAAGAGGATCCAGTGTAGGATGCCGAAGATGAGGCCGGCGAATCCAATGGGATACTGATACTTTGCCAGGATGTTTTTCAGCCTCTCGATGAATTTCCCGCTCACTCCTTTGAGGGTCTCGAGAAAATCGATGGAAATGAATATTCCGATAAGCATTGCGAGCACCGAGGGGATTAAGTCACCGAATATCGGGATGAGCACATGGCCTGCATTGTGATAGGGTGCGATGAACTTGATTACCCCGATGATGAGGATTGCCAGACCGATGAGTATCTTGTAGGGAGAAATTTTTTCATCTGCAGTTTTCAACCCCTGATATTTATCCATGAAGAGCGGAGAAACCGCAATGAACCCGCCGAGAATATTTGCCAGTCCTAAGAAGAAAACCATTTCTTCCTCCTTTATGAAGAGAGTGGCTACTCAATATGAAAGATGATCCGCCGCGTGCGAGGACCGTCAAACTCGCAGAAATACGCCGACTGCCAGGTGCCGAGCAGAGGCTTTCCTCCCGATATGATGATGGTTTCGCTCTGCCCGAACAGAGACGCCTTTATATGTGCGTCTGAGTTGCCCTCAGGGTGCCGGTAATTGTCCCGGTACGGAATACGTTTTCCCATCTCGTAGATGATGTCGCGCACCACATCCGGGTCCGCGTTTTCGTTTATCGTGACCGCTGCAGTTGTATGGGGCACAAAGAGCGTAAGAACTCCCTCGTGTATCCCCGATTTTTTGATGAATTCATCTATCCGCTTATCGAGATTGATGAACTGCTCACGCTTGTCGGATTGTACCGCGACTTCTTCTATCATTTCCTTCCTGAACCCTCTCGAGACTGGTCCAGGCACCCTTTACACATCATGGATTCAAAATCTTCTTTATGTAAGGTATGGCTTTTATCGCGAAAATTCAAACGAAAAATCCGCAGCCGCGTATCCCTTTACGACGCTTCGGTCTTGAGGATTCTGTCCATCGAGTTCAGTAGTTCAACGGAGCGGCGAAGCTGCACATCGTAATCGAGATCGATAAGCTCGGGGATTCTGTTCTTTTCCTTCTCGTTTCTGATCAGCCGTTTCACGATGACCTGCTTTATCTCAATTCCCTTTTTCGCAAGCTGCGTCATGAAACCGTCGAACTGCTCAGCGGTGTAAGACGTATGGGAGTTTACGAACTGTTCGATCAGCCCCAGCTCCTCAATTTTTTCGATCGCCTTGATCTCGGCCTCGGTGATTTCGATTTCTTCCACCACTTCATGGGGTTCGATTCCGATTTCATGGATGGACCCCCCGGACGGTGTGTAGTAGAGCGCGGTCGTGATCTTGATTCCCGAACCATCGGGAAGCTCTCTCACCGTTTGCACAGACCCCTTTCCGAAGGTCTGTTCTCCCACGAGAGTGCCCCTGTCGTTGTCTTTGATCGCACCTGCAAAGATCTCCGACCCAGAGGCGCTCCCCCCGTTTACGAGCACAACGAGTGGAAGATCAGGAATGAGCGTTCTCTCGTGAGCGTTGTAGGTATGATTCTGGCTTTTGCTTCTTCCCTTTATAGAGACAATGGTACCTTTGTTCAGAAACATGTCGGAAATTTCGATTGCCGAAGTGAGGAGCCCTCCGGGGTTGTTGCGAAGGTCCACGATAATCGAGTCGATTCCTTGCCCCAGGAGCTCATTTATCTGGGTGCTGAGAGCTTCTGCAGTGGGCTCGCTGAACTGGGATATTCGTAAGTACCCGATGTGGTTGTCGATCACCGTTGATTTCACCGTTTCGAGCTTGATTATTCCACGGGTGACGGTGAAGTGCATGGGTTCTTCAGCTGAACCGCGCATGATGGTGAGCGTGATGTCCGTTCCCACTTTTCCCCGTATCAGTTTCACGGCGTCCATTGTGGTGAAGCCTTCCGTTGACTGTCCGTCGATCTCGATGATCCTGTCGCGCGCCTTTATACCCGCAAGCGCCGCGGGAGTGTCGGCGATGGGCGATATCACGGTAATCCAGTCGTCACGCACTCCTATCACAATTCCGACCCCGCCGAACTCTCCCTTCGTTTCGGTCTGCAGCTCGTCGAAGTACTCCTTCGAGAGGTAGGACGTGTGCGGGTCATCGAGTGAATCGATCATCCCGTCCAGAGCCCCTTCAATGAGCAGGTCGGGTGTGACCCTTGTTTCGTCGTAGTATTCTGTTCGAAGGAGATTGAATATCTCGTTGAACAGCTTGAGATTTTCGTAGGTCTTTTCCGTGTCCCCTGCGAGAATCCAGTTGTTCAGGCCTGAGGCCGTGGTCACGATCAGAAGAATGAGAACAAGCAGTATCCATACTATTCTTTCTTTATTTTTCATATTCCCTTTTCCTGTTGCTGCCTTTCTCATTAAATTTTACCCTTCACATTCTTTTTGTCAAATAAAAGTAACGCAGTGGAATCAAAACCTGGTCTGTGATAGGATGTGAGCATATTATATCCATAAGGAGGAGAAAACCCATGCCGGACGCACACGAAATCGACTACCGGATTGTCGGAGACGACATGCAGGCAGTGATCATCGACCTTGATCCGGGCGAGGCCGTTCAGGCCGAGGCTGGTGCGATGCTGTTCATGGAGGAAGGAGTTGCGATGAACACCGGGACAGAAGGCGGCCTGCTCAAGGGTGTGAAACGGGTCCTTGCCGGGGAGTCGTTTTTCATCACCACCTTTATGAATCAGGCGGGGGAGCGAAGGAAACTTTCTTTTTCCGCACCTTACCCGGGAAAGATTCTCGCACTCGATCTGACCGGAGGAGGAGTTCTCTGCCAGCGTGATGCGTACCTTTGTTCCGCATACGGAATCGACATATCCGTCGCATTCACGAAAAGACTCGGTGCGGGGTTTTTCGGAGGGGAGGGGTTCATACTGCAGCGGCTAACCGGTAACGGGCTCGCCTTCATACACGCAGGGGGAACGCTCATCAAAAGGACTCTCATGTCCGGGGAGAAGCTCAGGGTGGACACCGGCTGCCTCGTCGCGTTGGAAGAAGGAATCGACTACGACATAGAGTTTGTCGGAGGTTTTACCACTGCGCTTTTCGGAGGGGAGGGGTTGTTTTTCACCACACTCACCGGGCCGGGAACCATCTACCTGCAGACGCTCCCGTTTTCACGTCTCGCGGACCGGGTACTCGCTGCTGCGATGAGAAACAGAGGGGAAACGCGCGGCGGAGGGCTTTTCGGAGGGCTGAGCGGACTCACGGGAGGAGACCGGAGATTCTGAAAACACCATACATGGAGGAAATTGACACATGATCAATGAAAATACGGCAAAAAAGGGAAAAGAGTATCTCAGTGTACTCTCGGGCAAGGTTACGCTCGTCGTGTTCACTCAGGAAGACGAGTGCATGTACTGCGAGCAGAACAGGGAACTTGCGCAGGATGTTGCTGTGCTTTCGGACCTCATCGAGCTCAAGGTACACGACTTGGTGAAGGATAAAGACACAGCGGACAAATACGGAATCGACAAGATTCCTGCGATTGCTGTGGTGTCAGATAGCAAAGACTACGGGGTGCGGTTTTATGGAATCCCGAGCGGGTATGAGTTCACCTCACTTCTGGAGGCAATACGTATCATCTCCACACAGGATCACGGCCTCAGCCTGGAGACGGTGAAAAAGCTCGAAGAAATAGACAGGGATGTCCACATCCAGGTGTTTGTGACTCCCACCTGCCCTTATTGCCCGCGCTCCGTAGTGCTCGCGCACAAGCTCGCCCTGGCCTCGGAACACATTCGGGCCGACATGGTGGAAGCCATGGAATTTCCACACCTCGCGAACAGGTACAGCGTGATGGGGGTTCCCAGAAGCGTGTTCAACGAGAAAGATTTCATCGAAGGTGCGGTCCCTGAACCACTCTATGTCGACAAAATCATGGAAATCGTCAATCGCAGATAGCATCTTTTCGCCCTGACACACGGCCCAAGTATTACCTCTCACGAACCAACTACAAGTACGTGCCGATGACAGATAGACAGGCGATTCTCGTAAACAGCGACCTGTTCTTTGAGAACGATCCTTCGAAGCACCTTCCCCGCGACAGCGTGCAATCTATGAATACATCGATGAAAACAGAAACAGGTCGTGGAAAAAACTGGTGAACCGGAGAAACGTTCCGGAAGACATCACACAAAATTGGGTCATGTTGACAGAGCGGATCGAAAAGAGAAGCAGGGGCGAAGTAAAGATACATTGAGAGGATTTGAGGGGGAGAAATTCTCACCGGCCATGAGCGGTTCGTGGATATGATCCTTACCCCTCGATATAACCTACAACCATGTTGTTTCAGATAGGGAAACAATCCCGCCAAGCTATTTCAGAGGTTTTCTACAGGCTTTTGTTTCACATTTCCGCTTTTCGTAGTATCATAGGAAAAACCTCATGGAGAGAGTGCGGTGCGGTGCAGAAGAATCGAGATTGCGGTCAAGCCGGAGCTTGACGATCCCTTTGCCGGACACATCTGCTGGGAGATATCCTCGACGCTCGGATACCGGGTCGACTGGGTGAGAACCGTGTCAGTCTACACGGTGTGCTCAGAGCTCTGCGACGATGATATTCTCAGGTTTACGCGCGACGTGCTCTGTGACCCGGTTCTCTCATTTTACGCGATCGACAGGCCAGCGGCTTCGAGGCTTTCAGAGTTTACGTGGGCGCTGGAAGTTTCCTTCAAGCCGGGCGTCACGGACAATGTGGGAAAAACCGCGACCGACGTTCTCAAAATGATGGATAAAGTGAGCCGCACAGAGCCCGCACATCAGCCCAGGGTGTACAGGTCCACACAGTACCTCATTCACGGTGATCTCTCACACGAGCAGGCGCGGCGAATCGGAAGCGAGATCCTCTACAACGAACTCATCGAAGACATCGACATTCTGCACTACACGGAGTTCATGGCGCGCGGCGGATTTCAGGCTGTGGAGCGCTCCTTTGTTGAGAAAACAAAGCCGCGGGTGGGGATATTTCACCTCCATGTGCACGATGAGGAGCTTTTGCGTCTCTCCCATGAGCGGACCCTCGCGCTCACCCTCGAGGAGATGCGCTATTTCAGGGGCTATTTCGACCGGGAAGACGTCAGGGAGGCGCGAAAGGCGGCTGGAATCGGAAAAGACCCCACTGATGTCGAGCTCGAGTGCTTTGCACAGACCCAGTCCGAACACTGCAAGCACAAGATTTTCAACGCACACATCGAGTACCGTGAAAACGGGCGTGTGGAACAGATCCGTTCCTTGTTCAAGACCTACATCAGTGCAGCCACGAAAAAGCTCGCACAGAAAAAGGGGTGGCTCAAGTCGGTGTTCACAGACAACGCGGGGGTGATACGTTTCGACGAACGGCACAATCTCGCCTTCAAGGTGGAAACACACAACTCTCCTTCCGCACTCGACCCCTACGGAGGGGCGATTACCGGGATCGTGGGGTGCGACAGGGACCCTGCGGGCACGGGGATGGGATCGCGGCTGGTCGCCCACACCGATGTGCTCTGCTTCGGAGATCCGGCGTACAGAGGCACGCTTCCTCCGCGTATGATGCACCCGAAACGGGTTATGAAGGGTGTGATAACAGGAATCGAGCACGGCGGAAACAAATGCGGCATTCCCACAGTCAACGGAGGGGTGATTTTCGACGACTCCTACAGCGGAAAACCGCTCGTGTTCTGCGGATCAGTGGGGATCATGCCGGACAGAATCGGCAGGACCGCGGGGTACGAAAAGGCGGCAAAACCCGGAGACGTGATCGTCATGGTGGGCGGCAGGATCGGGAAAGACGGCATTCACGGCGCAACCTTTTCCAGCGAAGAGATAAAGGAATCCTCGCCCGCGCAGGCGGTTCAGATCGGAGATCCGATTACACAGAAGAAGATGCTCGACATGCTCATCGAGGCGCGCGACGAGCTACTGTACAGGGGCATTACGGACAACGGAGCGGGCGGGCTGAGCTCCTCGGTGGGGGAGATGGCGAGGCTTTCCGGAGGCGCATTCCTCGAGCTGGAAAAGGCACCGCTCAAGTATCCGGGGCTCGACCCCTGGGAGATCCTGCTTTCCGAGGCACAGGAGCGGATGACGCTCGCTGTCCCAAAAAAGAAGCTCACACGGCTCCTCGAGCTCGCT
>Ga0315545_1003947_pt1 | contig 12427 bp, 7 predicted proteins | sample SalMarSW160210MG_FD_203096 | JGI IMG/M metagenome (GOLD analysis project Ga0315545, IMG submission 203096) | Salt marsh sediment microbial communities from the Plum Island Ecosystem LTER, Massachusetts, United States - Salt Marsh Sediment SW1602-10 ... | reverse complement strand
CAACGTGGCCTCTTGGGACTGGTATGGCAGCAAGCGGATTTTCGAACGGCGTACCTTTCAGCAGGTTCAAAATTGTCTCGATCTGTCTGCCCGGACCTCCGAATTCGACGTAAGCGAGGGTTTCGGGCGGCATCAAATCAGCGGGGTCGCGATTGATAATATCATCCAGCATTGGTTTAACTTTCTTAATAATGTCTGTTTGGTCGCTGAACTGGCTGACAAGCTTTTGGAAGTTCTGGCTCGCCTTGCTCTCGTTTTTAAGCTTGAGATAGCACATGCCCTGGCGATATATAGCTTGAGCGAGATGCGACCTTTGCGCTGTAGGATCATCGATAATCCGCTGATAGGTCTCGATTGCGGTATCGAGATTGCCCTCGACTTCTTCGGCGTAGAGAGCTTCTTGCAGCAGGGCACTGGGCGATTTCGCCGGCGCTGTCACTGCTGCGATACCGACAACCAACATTAGGAAAATTGTTGTGTGTTTGAGCGTTTCCATGGTCTTTCTCCTTTCAAATAAAAGATTCTAACAGGAATACTATTTCTCGACATAGATAATTATCGATATCAAATGTTACAGTTTTGTTACGGTTTTATCCTTTTATAGTGATTTTTCATTTTTATTGATTTCCTGTCCTTTCGATAAGTCATATAGGCATATATTCTTCCCAATAAATTGATACAATGCGCTTTTTGGACGTAAAAGTGGTTTTTTTTGAGAGTTTAGCTAAAATAGTGGATTTGTAGGGGTGTAGACTCGATAAACAAATAAGATATAATGTTCCTTGACGAATTTGATCTGCATGTAATTAACTTCGAACAGTAGCTAACGTCGTAAAGAAAACATTTCGTAGTATGGGAAAGTGATGTCGAAATCGCGTGTTAAATCCTCAGAACTGTTTCCCGTTTCGCAATCCTTTGCACAAGATACTGTAAAGCGATATTCAAGCCAAGACCTAAAGTGGTTGCTACAGGGCTTAATCTTCTTTACATTTTTCTATTTTTATTTCTGGCTCTATGTAGATCTGCGGATTCTGTATCATGGGGCTGGTATTATTACAAATTTTCCAGCCTTTTATAAAAGCTGGTCTTTTTTTTCAACGTTTTTATCATACCCGAGCGGGCCTCTGGAGTATTTATCAGCTTTTCTGTCTCAGTTATTCTATTATTCCTGGGCTGGAGCACTTGTTATAACGATACAGGCCTGGCTGCTCATCGTATGTATGGACTACCTGTTAAAAGCTACAAACCTACTGCGAATCCGTTGGCTTTGTTTTATCTTACCAATTCTTTTGATTGCTCTTTACAACCGGTATGCGTATCACTTCGCCACAACTTTGGCATTTTCAACTGCGATGATTTTTACATGTCTGTATCTAAGATTAACTTCTTCACACACTAAGATATTCAGCCATTTGGGCATTTTTCTATCCCTGTCTGTAATTTTATATTATCTTGCCGGCGGCGCATTTTTACTCTTTGCAGTTGTCTGTATAATTTATGAAGTGCTTTTCAGATTGCGATGGAAGATAGGCCTGGTATATTTGTTATCCGCTGCCGTTATTCCGTACGTAGTGGGTCTTCTGATTTTCAGCGTAAGTATTGTCGACGCCTTTTGTAATTTGCTACCCTTTTCCTGGAAAATTCTATATTACGAAACTCGCAGAAGGGCGGTGGCGGTTGTTTATCTGCTCTATTTATTCCCACCTTTGATACTTATCGTATTTGGTCTTGGGCGGCTACTCAGGAAAAGACTTAATTTTATAAAGAGCCGGACAAATAAAGAATCTACTAAAAAACACCGTAATAAATATACAATCCTGTCAGCGAAGATATTTTCCTGGTATAGACGAGCTCCAAAATTCAGGTTAATTATTGAATCGCTGCTTATACTTTCTATGGCGGCTCTGGCCTTTTTCCTTTCCCAAGACGATGCCCTTAAGAGCCGATTTGAAGTTGATTATTATGCGTACCACAAGATGTGGCCGGAATTACTCGCGTCCGCTCGAAGAAATCCTACGGATCCCTTTATAGTTCACGCCGTAAATAGGGCGCTTTATCACACCGGCCGACTCGGCTATGAGATGTTCCACTGGCCGCAGGAACCAGATTACCTGTTTCTCACCGATCCAGCGTATAAATGGACGTACTGGCAAAGCGCCGATGCTTATTTGGAAATCGGCTTTATCAACACAGCGGAAAATGCGCTGGCTGAATGTCTCGAAGGGCTCGGGGAACGCCCTATGGTGTTACAGCGTCTGGCCCTGATAAATATGGTTAAAAGTAATATGGATTCTGCACGTATCTACCTCAATTCACTGAGCAAAACCCTATTTTACGACAACTGGGCTGAACACTATCTTGAACTGCTTCAAACGGATCCCGATCTGTTATCGGATAAACACATTCAAAAACTGCGGTCACTTTCCCTTGGTAAAGACTATTCCACACTTTCAATACCAACACAAACAATGCTTTCTTTGCTATTAGAGAAAAACAGCCAAAATAAAATGGCATTTGAATATTTAATGGCTTGGTATATGTTAACCAAGCATTTAGGCAATTTTGTTCAGAACATTGATCGACTTAAAGATTTCGGCTATAGCCAGCTCCCAATCCACTACGAGGAGGCATCTTTGGTTTATGTGGCCAGCACCGGTAAGAAGCTTCGCCTTAGTGGTTATCAGGCGAGTCAAACACTGAGGCAGCGAATTGAGGATTTCGGCCGGATAGTACGGAGCTATGGCACAGACAAACGAGCCGCCTATGGTGAGTTAGCGAGCAAATACAGGGACACATATTTCTTCTATTGTCTCTATGCACCTTCAGGAACGAAAGAATGACTCAAGCGCAAAAGCGTAAAATTAAAAAGTCTAAATATGTTTATGCACTTATAAGCGGTGTAATCATCATTTTTGCATTGTTTTACGTACTCCGCGACAATAAGGTGACGATTATGCAATACAGTGTTATTAATCGCCCTGCGGGAATTCAGCCTGATTATTCCGGCACCGTCATCCCGCCCAATATAGCCCCGTTGAACTTTGTTGTACAACAAGATGGCTCCGGATATTTCGTAAGAATATACTCTGAAAAAGGAGAGCCTATCGAGATATTCAGCAAGACTCCAAGGATTGTGATTCCCAAAAAAGCCTGGCGCAAGCTTCTCGATTTGAACCGAGGTCAGCAGCTAAGCCTCGATATCTTTGTCAAGTCTCAGGCTATTAGGTCAGCTTCAGAAGCAGAAAATAAAGGATGGTCCCGCTATAAAACAATCACCAACGAAATTGCCAATGATAACATAGATGCTTTTCTTGTTTACAGAAGGATTCGGCCGGGCCATCGCACATGGAGGGATATCGGCATCTATCAGCGCAATCTCAATAATTTTGACGAATCTCTCATATTGGACAATGGATATTATAATCACGGCTGTCTGAACTGTCATACGTTTTGCCTAAATCAGCCCGACAAGATGCTGATCGGCATTCGCAGTGCGGTATACGGCAGTTCGACTTTGTTAATCGAAGACGGCGAAGTAAAAAAGATTGGAACAAAATTCGGATATTCTACCTGGCATCCCAGCGGACGCCTTGCTTCATTTTCTGTGAATGATGTCAGGCTTTTGCTGCATTCCGCCGCAAATGAGGTTCGGGACGTTATAGACTTCGATTCACTGATGGCTTATTATCTAACTGATTTGCAAGCTGTAAAGACTACATCGGACTTCACTAAAAGCGATCGGCTGGAAACATATCCAACCTGGTCACCCGATGGGCGGTACTTATACTATTGCAGCGCACCGATAACATGGACAGACCGCACAGTGGTACCCGAAGATTATGACCAGATAAAGTACGACCTTGTCCGGGCAGATTATGATATTGACCACGACCAATGGGGTCCGCTTGAAACTGTGCTGTCAGCCGAGGATACGGGACTAAGTATCATGTTGCCGAGAATTAGCCCCGATGGCCGTTGGCTGCTGTTTTGTATGTGCAATTACGGCTGTTTCCCGGTTTACCAGCCCAGCAGTGACCTTTATATGACCGATCTTAGTGCCGCCGAACAGACCGGCCAGTTTGAGTATCGCAAACTCGATATCAATAGCGACAAAAGTGAATCCTGGCATAGCTTCTCAAGCAACAGCAGATGGATAGCATTTAGCAGCAAACGAGACTACGGCGTATTTACCAGGATATATCTGGCCTATATGAAGGAGGATGGGACGGTGTGTAAACCAATTCTTTTACCCCAGAGGGACCCGACTTACTACGATTCGTGTCTTTGGACTTACAGTGTCCCTGAGCTTATCACCAAGCCGGTTCGCATCACGAAAGAAGAACTTGGCAGAGTAGTTCGCAGCTCACAAAAGATTCCAGTGGATATACCCGTAACGATGGCCACTCCTAAAGCTTATACTATTCCAGCCCACGACGAACCCTGGCAATCAGGACACCAATAGAAGCGTAGATGCGTTAATGAGTAGATGCGTATATGAGTGAATGCGTATATGAGTGGATGTGTATATGAGAAGATTTTGTAGCGCAGTTATGTAGGCTGCAGTTATGTAGGGTGGGGCTTGCCCCACCATTGTTTCTTTTCCAGCGAAAGTTTAACGTTTATCTCATGGCGCGGCCGCCGCGCTTTAGATATCATCATTGTAAAACCAGAGCCAGACGCAATTTCTCGTTTTATGGTTAGATTAAATTAATTATCACTGTTCACGCAGAATATGATCGATGCCATCGCGTAATAGAAAAGGACCACGAAGTTCGTATTTGTCGTCGTGAACAGTTATTCTGTTAAGAACCGTAGAGATTCGACCATCTCTGTGTCTGATCAGTACACGACCTTGCTCATCGATTTCCCACATGGACTCGTTGGGGTTCGGATGTTCACCAATTGTCCCGTCATCCCTTAGCAGAAGCCCGACATTCTGATGTTCCTTTGCGCCATACGTCCAGAAGAACGCGAATCGCCGGCCCGCCAAATCATTTCTGTTGGCCTTCACTCCCTCCAACGGTGGAATAAGTGATTTAACTTTCTCAACGTCTCTGTTTGCCACAGCCTGACGGAGTGATTCGGCTGCACCTGCCCCTTTCGCCCCGTGCTTGAGTAATAATTCAACGACTTGCTTATGCCCGTTCTTCATTGCTAATGATAGTGGGGTCTTGCCCTTCTTGGTTTTGGCATTTACTTCGGCTCCATTTGCGATAAGAACTTTCGCTATATCTTTATGCCCTCTTTCACATGCTTGGTGCAGAGGAGACCAGCCTGGAGAGTCTGTCGCATTCACATCAGCGCCCTTCTCAATAAGATATTGGGCTAATTCTTTGTGATTTCCACATAATGCACAGTGTAACAGAGTGAGACCAGATGGGCCTCCTACGTTGATAGAACCACCGTCCGACAAAAAGCGCGCAACCTTGTCAATGTCTCCGAAGTAAGCTGCAACGTGCACATCTGATACATCCTCTGGTCTTTTATCACTTAAAAGTGTAACCATTTCCTTCTGGTCCTTCCACATCGCCGAGGCCATAGGATCCCATCCATTTTTTTGAATCTGAACACTGGCACCTTTGTCCAAAAGCATTTCGACAGTGTCCCTATGGCCCTGAGATAACGCACGTAATAACGGGGTGGTCTCTCCATCCGGCATTTTAGCCTCGATATCTGCTCCATGCTCGATAAGCAGCTTCGCTGTTGCAGTTTGGCCGGAGTAGGCGGCCCATAATAAAGGTGTTGCACCCCATTTGCACTTGGCTTCGGTGTCAGCACCGTTAGCGAGCAATAATTCGGTGACATCTGTGTATCCCTTTCCGACTGCACGATGAAGGGCCGTCTCATTATCGATTCCCCTTGCATCGATATCTGCACCTTTTTTGATGAGCAATTCTACTATTTTTTTGTGGCCATTGCTGGTTGCGGCGATAAGCGGAGTCGGCGGCCAATTGTCTGATCTGGTGTTGACGTCAGCTCCTTTTTCGATAAGTGATTTGACTTGCTCGAGGTCTCCTTCTTCTGCTGTTTCTCTAAGTACAGTCCTAGGTGCTATCTCTTTGGCTCCGTGCTTTTTCAGTAGTTCTGCTATTTCGGTATAGCCCTGATCTTTGGCGTACCATAGAGCAGTTCCACCTTCGTTGTCCTTTGCGTTGACATCGCCACCCTTGGCAATAAGCAATTTGACTGTACCTTCCCTATCTATATTTAATTCTGACAGAGATTCAGCAACCGTAAGATGTAGGGGCGTTTGGCCTTTATTATCCTTTGTGTTGACTTCAGCACCATGAGCGATTAAAAGCTCAGCCGCATCTGTAAGCCCCACACTGGCTACAAGGTGCAACAGCGTCATGCCCCTAATGCTTTTTTCGTTTACATTGGCGCCCCTCTCCAGAAGCAGTTCGCCCACATTACGCAGCCTTTGCCAGTACGTCCCGATGAATTGGAAAAGTATAGCGTCCGCTTCCTTATCATCGAAAATATCGAGGTCGGAATCCTGGTCAAAGAACATCATCTCCATTCTAAGTCCGATTGTAATAAATGACGACCATAAGGGCGTGAAAAAAGGAGGAGATTCCGTTTTCGCGTTTATATCAGCCCCATTTTCAATAAGCAGTTTTGCCACCTCATAGTCTGGGTATACGACCGCCAAATGAAGTGGAGTTAGACCTGGTGGATTAAAAAGTGATGAATCTTTTACTTCTGCTGTCTTAGCGTTTACCTCTGCACCTTTATCAATCAGTAATTCAATAACGTCTTTTTGTCCGGAGATGACTGCCAGGTGTAAAGATGTTCTGCCGTATCTGTCCTTTGCATTGACATCGATACCTTGTTTGAGAAAGCTCTTTATCTTCTCTAAGTCTCCTACGAAAGCAGCTAAATGGATAGTATCGATCTGTGCCCCTTTGTCCTGCAGCAGATTAACTACATCGACCATTCGCTTTTTGTCTAATCCTATAGACGTGGTGGCTGTATATATTGGTGTCACCCCATCTTTGTCCTTGGCGTTGACATTAGCACCTTTGTCAATAAGTAATTCAATCACGTCTTTGTGACCTAAAACTGCCGCAACATGAAGCGCTGTAAATCCTTCCTCGTCCTCCACATCGACATTGGCCCCTTTGGCTAGAAGCAATTTTACGGCCGATGAATGGCCATGCTCAGCCGCACAATACAAGGCCGCATCCACATCTGCACCTTTAATAACAAGCCACTCCGCGAGCTCCTTGTGTCCGTTGGCCGCTGCATTATACAATGGCGTGAAGCCGGGCCAGGTCTTAGCGTTGACATCGGCGCCGTGAGTAATAAGTACCTCGGCCACGTCCTTGTGGCCATGCTTAGCCGCCTCGTGCAATGGAGTTGTTCCCTTACGCCAGTTTACCACTCTCCCTTTGGGTTTTGCATTGACATCGGCACCTCTGGCAATTAGCAAATCTACAATAGTTTTGTGTCCGTTTCTGGCTGCTAAGTGCAATGGTGTCAAGCCGTTTGGATCCGGCTCGTTAACGTCAGCACCCTTTGAAATAAGTGATTTGACTTGTTCAATGTCACCGTCAATCGCAGCCTGATGCAGCAGCTTGAATGACTCGGACTTGTTCTCAGTTGCATCTTCTACTGCGCGTGCGGTTAGTACAAGTGCCGTGGGGACGGTTAACAGAGCTACAAGCAATACAATAACTGCCGCTACCAAGCTTGGGCGTCTATAGAATTTTTTTCCTGGTCTTAACATGGTTTTAATCCTTTCCTCGATATTTTTAACTGGGCCGGCTACAGCTAACGATGGAACCGGCAGGGTGGTTTCCTGCTCAGAAATCAATATGTTCACGATTGCGGCGCTATAATCCTTGGCTTGTGCACCAAGCCGAGCGATTGCCATTTCATCGCAGCATTTTTCACGCTCAGCACGGATTTTTTTATTCGCCCACCAGACAAATGGATGAAACCAGAATATCGCTTGAGCCATTACCTGCAAAAGATTGACCGCAGCATCAAAACGCAGGATATGACACAGCTCGTGACCCAGTAAATCTCTGCGAAAGGAGCCGCTACCATTGCTGGCGAATTTAGCAGGTAAGTAGATACTGCCGCGAAACAATCCCCATACAAATGGTTGGCCAATACCCTCAACGAGCCAGACCCTTGGATATTTCTTCAGGCCAAACTCTTTGAATGCTCTTTCGATTGAATTTTTAACGTTAGATGGCAGCGCCTTGCGCCGTCCCTTTAGCCAGTGATTTGTCCTTATTGCTTTGCCTATTGCAATAAGTAAGAGAATCCCAGCGCCCGTCATCCAGATTAGGGTAAAAACATCGTATGTAGAAAGTTGCATCCTATGTTGTGACGCGACAGGAGAAACTGGAGTCGCGATAAGCTCTGGTCGTGGAGTAATTGATTCGGAGTAGTATATCACCGTTGGCGAAGGCGTTGGCATGGGCAAAGATAATAGCTCAGCTCTTTCCGGAGGTAGAACGGCAAGAGGTACCGCGAACAAAGGTGGCACAAGACATTTGGCCAGAACAATAAGCCAAAGTAAATAACGAACGTGTGCGCTTTTGTTTTTTAACACGAACGATACCGCAGCAATTACAGTAATTAAGATTGCTATGTGCCAGCTTTGGGTAAACAAATACTTCATGATTTGCTCAAAATAGATTTGCATTTTTTATCCCTCCACAATAAGTGGTTTACCTTTGCTCTAATAACTTTTTGAGCCGATTAATATCCTTTGCTTTTATTTTGCCGTGTTCAGACAGGTACTGAATAAGCGGTATTGGGTCGCCGCCGAAGAGTCTTTCCAGAAAATCTCCGACCGAACGTTTGATAACCACATCTTTTTTTACTGCTGGCGAAAAAACGTGCGCCTTTCCTCGTACGCGATGTTTTAAATAGCCTTTCTTTTCTAACCTGCGAAGCAGAGTTTGAACTGTTGCATAAGCTATTTTCCTGCCAGCAGGTAAATTGTCGCAAACATTCTGCACGGTGGCGCTATCGAGTTGCCAGACTAATCTTAAAATTTCGGTTTCGGCCGGGCTCACTAATGCTAACTTTCGTTTTGTCATTATTGGTCTCCTTGCATATCTTGTACGAATGTACAAATATAATATCGTACATTTGTACAACTTGTCAATAAAAAAAAATTAAAAAATTTTCTGTTGTTATATGTGCTGTTAGAAAAAAACCCTCAGCCGTATCGTTTTTATGAAAATTACGCTTCTAAGTTTAAATTAAGCTCTTTTCAGAACGCGAGTTGCGTATATTCCACTAAGCATTGTTTTTCTTCATATGAATTTGTATCACGGTAATATCAGCCGGTGTAATGCCCCCGATTCGCGCGGCCTGGCCCAGCGTGCTCGGGCGAAACGCAGATAATTTCTCCTTTGCCTCAGCGCGAAGGTGTACAATCTTATTGTAGTTTAAATTTGCTGGTATCTTCTTTTTTTCAAGAGATTCAAAGCCAGCCATTAAACGCTTTTGCTTTGTTAGATACCCTTCATATTTAGCATCAATCACAACAGCGCGTAGCACATTCTCCGACAATTGCATTTCTTCGACTTTGGGCTCATTGTGCAGCGTTGTTGCTATGATGTTTGCCGGCTGGCGGAGCTGCTCCCACAAACTCAGACTCTGTGAGCGTGTTGTCTGCAGGTAGCTTTTAAGTTTGTTAATCTTTTCGAGTTTACTGCAAAATTTTCTCCACCGTTCTTGACTAACTAGTCCAACTTCGTTACCGATTTGTGTCAATCGGCGGTCGGCATTGTCTGACCTTAGTGACAGTCTGTATTCTGCACGCGAGGTGAACATTCTGTACGGTTCATCGATACCTTTTGTAAGCAAATCATCTATCATTACGCCGATGTAGGCCTGGTCTCTGGCAAGGATTAGAGGCTCTTTGTCTTGGAGTTTTCGAGCGGCGTTTATGCCGACGATAATGCCCTGGCCTGCTGCCTCTTCGTAACCGCTTGTGCCATTTATCTGGCCTGCCAGAAACAACCCCGAAATTTTCTTTGTCTCCAGGCTTGGCTTTAGCTGGATTGGCGGACAATAGTCGTACTCGATAGCATAAGCATATTGAACGATGTGAGCATTTTCTGTCCCCGGCAGCATCTTCAGCATCTGCTGCTGAACATCCCTGGGCATAGAGGTAAAAATTCCGTTACAGTAGATCGTTTTTATCTGCTCCTGTTCCGGCTCTAGGAAGATGCGGTGTTGCTTTTTATCTGCAAACCTGACGATTTTAGCTTCGATGCTTGGGCAGTACCGTGGATCAGTGCCCTTTATTTGCCCGGAAGAGAGCGGCGCCCGATGAAGGTTGTTCCTGAGCAACTTGTGTATCTGTTCGTTGGTGTACGTAATCCAGCAGGGCACCTGCGGGCGCTCTATTTTTTCGGTCATAAACGAAAACGGCACCGGCGGCTCATCTCCAGGTTGAATCTCTAATTTCTCCACATCTACCGTCTTGGCGTCTAACCTGGGCGTCGTGTCTGTTGCCATTCGTCCCAGCGTAAGCCCAAGTCGTCTGAGGCTCTCTGACAACTCTGCACTGGCTGGCTCATCGAGTCTGCCCCCATCCCAGCGTTCTTGCCCGATGTACATCATCCCACCAAGGAATGTGCCTGGCGTTACAACGATTGTTTCAGCGTGATAAACCGATCCATCCTTGCATTTGACCGCTCGCACCTGATTGTTTTGCGTCATTATCTGGGCTGCTATCGCTTCGACAATGGTCAGGTTAGCCGTTTCTTCGAGCGCCTGTAGCATAAATTCTTTATACTTATCTCTATCTGCCTGAGCTCGGGGTGATTGCACAGCTTCTCCCTTGGAGCGATTTAGCATTCGAAACTGGATGCCGGTTGCATCTATTGCCAGGCCCATAAGCCCGCCCAGCGCATCTACTTCGCGGGCAATCTGTCCCTTTGCAAGACCACCGATAGCCGGATTACAGCTCATCTTTGCTATCGTGTCTTTACTGATGGTTATAAGGCAGGTTTTGGCACCGATTTTAGCCGCAGCGTGAGCAGCCTCGACGCCAGCGTGACCTCCACCTATGACGATGCAATCGAAATCGTTTATTATCTTTCTGTTCGACATATCTATTACTACAACGCTACTTGATAAGGAATTCCGATAGTTTCAAAAATTCGAAGCACGAAATACGAAATTCTAAACAAACTCGAAATTCAAAATCCAAATGACCGAAATGGCTGCCATCGCCAGGATAATACGGTTCAGTACGTTTGAATTTGGGTCATTTGATATTGTTTAGGATTTCGATATTCGGATTTCGGATTTAAGTTTATTTACAGTATATCTTTTTGAGCTTTTTAGCAAGACTTGACAATCGATGTCATTTCTATATTAATGGTACCGAAAAGGTATATGTGAAGGTTTTCAATTAAATACCAGTGAAACACCTTTTTATTTGGAGTAAGGGATTATGAACGGTCTTAAATATTTTTTCTATATTATTTGTCTTTTGTCGATTTGTTATATAACTGGCTGCACTATTGTACCTTCGGGTCATATTTCAGCCGGGGATATTGAAATTGACTATGGCCCACCGCCTTCACCTTATGTAGTAATTACTCGGCCACCCCCGCCAAGCAGACTTCACGTCTGGATCAAAGGCAGCTATATTATAAGCGGAAACAAATGGGTCTGGAGAGAAGGACACTGGGATGCGCCGCCGCGCCGAGGTCAGGTATGGGTACCTAACCGAACCAGGCGAAAAGGACAAGCCTGGATTTGGACGCCAGGCCGTTGGCGATAGAAATCCTAAATGCCTCAAAATGCTTAAAGCCCTTTGCCAAACCTTTATATAAAAATATAAAGATGGCTTAAATTTTGTAGGGTGGAGTTCACCCCACCGATTTGATTAGGCGGGGCAAGCCCCGCCCTACGATTATGAATTAGGTGGTGAATTCGCCGAAGCCGTTCGTCTCGGCGACTCATCTTGATGGAGTGCCAAGCCTTGGCCAGAAGGCGCCAGCCGTAGCGGGGTCGGTTAAAATATATCTGACTCGTCATGGTGTAGGCCAGAGCCGTAGTCAGACCGTAGTCCTGAATGAGTTCGTGCACGGAAACCACCTAAGCATAGTTAGCACTAAACCAAAAATTGAGAAAATTACTAAATCAATGAAGAAAAGAAAATTAGTATTGGTTAATCCAGTTAATCCAGTACGGAATGGTTTAACTATTAACAAAAGCTCTCGTTTTCCTCCAATCGGATTGGGTATAATTGCTGCTTTAACACCTAAATCATGGAATGTTTCGCTGATTGATGAAAATTGGACCCATTTTTCATATCAAGACGCAGATTTAGTTGGTATTACTGCTTTTACGTCCTCAGTAAACAGGGCTTATGAAATTGCAGCAAAATATCGTAATAACAACATAAAAGTCGTGATGGGAGGTATACACGCTTCATTAT
>Ga0315545_1003946_pt1 | contig 12428 bp, 12 predicted proteins | sample SalMarSW160210MG_FD_203096 | JGI IMG/M metagenome (GOLD analysis project Ga0315545, IMG submission 203096) | Salt marsh sediment microbial communities from the Plum Island Ecosystem LTER, Massachusetts, United States - Salt Marsh Sediment SW1602-10 ... | reverse complement strand
AGCTAGAAAGAAAAATGGGACTGCACCCTGCTTCGGTAGCAGAGCTTATCTTCGATGATTGTAAAATACCTGTGGCTAATATGTTAGGAGAGGAGGGGAGAGGCTTCAGGATAGCTCTGGAAGGTATAGACGCCAGCAGGGTCAGCATAGCTGCTCAAGCGCTGGGTATTGCTCAAGCCGCTTATGATGCCGCCGTGGCTTATGCTAAGGAAAGGAAACAATTCGGTGCCGAAATCGCTCGCCTTCAGGCAATCCAGTGGATGATTGCCGATATGGCTACGGATATAGACGCAGCCCGGTTGCTGATCTACAGGGCTGCCTGGTTAACCAAGAAAGAAGGGCATGCTCCTCCTAAGGAAGCGGCAATGGCCAAGGTTTTCGCCTCCGAGGCAGCTCACAGGGTTTGCCACAAAGCCGTTCAGATATTCGGTGGCTATGGCTATACTAGAGACTTTGCCGTGGAACGCTACTACCGTGACCAGAGAATAACTGAGATTTACGAAGGAACCTCGGAGATGCAGAGGTGGACAATTGCCCGCCAGGTATTGGGTGTAAAGTGAGGGGCTAATTATGTTTACAGAGAAAACCTTGCAAGAAGTAGGGGAGGGTAAGAAGAGATGGGAGAAGGAAGCAGGAAAGGCCAAAAGACAAAAGGCTGAGAAGGGAAAAAGATTTTCCACCGTTTCCGACCTTGAGATAAAGGAAATTTATACCCCGGAAGATATCAAGGACCTGGATTTTTCTAAGGATATCGGCTATCCCGGCATTTTCCCCTTTACCAGAGGATGTCAACCCACGATGTATCGGGGGCGGGAATGGACCTTTCGCATGTTCTCCGGGATGGGCAGTGCCGAGGATACTAATAAAAGATGGCATCACCTGCTTAAGGAAGGCGAGACAGGGCTGAGCACTGCCTTCGACTTCCCTACTTTGATGGGATATGATACCGATTCGCCCCGAGCTAGAGGTGAGTGTGGAAAATGTGGAGTGGCAATTGATACCCTGAGAGATTTCGAGATTCTAACCCATGGAATTCCTCTGGATAGTGTCACTACTTCTATGACTATCAATCCCCCTGCCTCCGTACTTTGGGCAATGTATCTGGTTGTCGCTGATAAGTCGGGGATAAACTGGGATAAAATCGGGGGCACGATTCAGAATGATATGCTCAAGGAGTTTATTGCCCAGAAGACATTTATGCTCCCGCCCGAGCCATCAATCAGGCTGATAAGCGATACCATCGAGTTCGGTACCCAGCATGTTCCCCTGTGGAATCCGATAAGCATTAGCGGTTACCACATTCGGGAAGCAGGCTCCACCGCTATCCAGGAATTGGCTTTTACCCTGGCTGATGGGATAGCCTATGTCCAGGATATCATTGAGAGAAAGAAGCTGGATGTTGATTCCTTTGCCCCTCGTCTTTCCCTCTTCTTTAATTCCCACCTCGATTTCTTTGAGGAGATTGCCAAGTTCAGGGCAGCGAGAAGGATGTGGGCTGGAATTATGAGAGATAGGTTCAAAGCTAAGAATCCGCGCTCCTGGTGGATGAGGTTCCATACTCAAACGTCAGGTTGCTCTCTAACCGCCCAACAGCCCTACAATAATATTATCAGGACTACTACTGAGGCTCTGGCTGCGGTCCTGGGTGGGACACAGTCCCTACATACCAATGCCCTCGATGAGACCCTGGCTTTGCCCTCAGAATTTGCCGCTACCATTGCTCTGCGCACCCAGCAAATCCTCGCCGATGAAATAGGTGTCACTAACACCATCGACCCCCTGGCCGGGTCCTATTTTATAGAGTCTTTGACCAACCGGATGGAAGAAAAGGCCTGGGAATACATCAATAAGATAGACAATATGGGAGGCATGCTTGCTGCTATTGATAAAGGTTTTCCACAAATGGAGATTGCCGATGCTGCCTATCATTACCAGCGGCAGATAGATAACGGGGAGAAAGTCATGGTGGGGGTGAATAAATATGTTATTGAAGAAAAGGCTCCTCCCGAGACACTAAGAATAGATGAAGCGGTCGAAGAAAGGCAGATTGCCAGGTTGCAGGAAGTAAAAAAGAAGAGGGATAACCGCAAGGTGGTTCAAATTTTGAGCGACCTTCGCGCTGCTTCCAGGACGGACAAAAACTTGATGCCCTATGTGATAGAGGCAGTAAAGGAGTACACTACCGAGCAGGAAATCTGCGATGTCTGGAGAGATGTCTTCGGGGAGTATCGGGACCCGGGATTTTACTAAAGTTCCCCTCTTAAGGTAAGAGGGGCCAGGGGAGTTATGAATCCCCTCTCCCTCGAAGAGAGTCCCCTCTCCACTTGCTGGAGAGGGTTAGGGTGAGGTAGGGTGAGGGTGCAGTTCATAGGAATGCTCTGTAGTGGCGGGGTTCATCCCCGCGAAAGTGAGGATAAGAGAGGACGGAAAGCTCAAAATTCCCCCTCTTAAGTTAAGAGGGGTCAGGGGAGTTATGAAGAAATGGGGGGTCGTCCCCGCTCTGTAGTGGCGGGGCTTGTCCCCGCCTAAAAAGGGACTATTTGAAGGGAAAGGGCAATATGGTGAATTCAGGAAGAAGGATACGGATTTTGGTGGCCAAGCCTGGCCTGGACGGACATGACCGGGGAGCAAGGGTTATAGCCAGGGCTTACCGGGATGCCGGGTTTGAGGTGGTATATACCGGCTTGCATCAGACGCCCGAGCAAATTGTCGCTGCCGCGTTACAAGAGGATGTTGACCTCATCGGGCTGAGCGCTCTATCCGGGGCTCATATGTACTTATTTAAGCGGGTGCTCGAGTTGCTGAAAGCCAGCAAAGCAGACGATGTAATGGTCATCGGTGGTGGCATCATTCCTGAAGAAGACATTCCCAAACTTAAGAAACTGGGAATCAAAGAAATATTTTTGCCCGGCACCTCTCTCGATAATATAGTTGACTGGGTAAGAGATAACGTCAAGCCGCGCTGTTGAAGCTAAGCTCACGGCGCATTCCCTATCCAAGAAATAGCCCGAATAACCCCTATTGATCGCTCTTCAGAGCATTGTTCAAGTTCAGAATAACTCTTGGTATTATAAATCTACCTCAATATATAGGATATTTCTATATAATGTTGTCGCTTGTAGTCAATCGTTTAAAAATGGTAACATCAAGCGTAGCAAGGAGGTATTATGGATGCTAATGAAATGATAAAGGCAATTGTAGACAAACACGAAGATGTCTATGGAGGAGACCCACTTTATAAAAATACCATTACCCGAATGGCAGCAATAGATTTAAGTAACATAAACGAATCAGATGTTATAAGTATTGTGGAACGTTTTCTTTATGAGTGGGGGGGAATGGGGCGTGTTCTTGGACGGATAGAATATCTAGGCTGGCAAGAAAAAGTAGCTGAAATCATAAAAGCGAATGCCGAGAATTTAAAGCGGTTCCCAAAAAAAATTATTGAAAATGAAGAACTGGATGATTATAAGGTTGAAATAGTCAGGCTGTATGAAACTTTTGAAGGGATAACTAGGCCAACTGCTAGTGCGAAGATACTAAACATTATATGTCCCAACTTCTTTCCCCTTTGGGATAATCGTATAGCCAATGCCGTTAGAGTCGAGTTAGCTCACATTGAAAGCCATGCTTTTGACAAACGTGTAAAAGCCTTTTCTGGTGAAGACTACTTTCGATTCATGGTTGGTATAAAGCTTTTCATGGTGAAACACGCTGATATAATCTCCTCACTTTCTCGCCAATATCAGCAGAAGAAATTGAGAATAGTTGATGAATGCCTCTGGAGTCTTGCAAGAAGACCTTTCTACTTAATATTCTAATTGACTTCGAAGGGAGAGCGGAGATGTTCTCCCTATATTTTTGCTCTTTCTTTTCAGTGATCTGCGACACGCTTTTGCAAAGCTATTAAGTCTTCTTTGCTTACTGAGAATATCTCGGTTTTATACTTATCATTAAATTTAAGTAGATTGCTATTGACTTCTTTCATAAATTTATCAGTGGCGACGATGTCACAGGAGGGCAGTGCCATAGCTAAAATTGGCACGTCATATAGATCACTACTTCTTATGTCTCTTCCTTGAATACGACGGCATTCAGCTATTACTGCCCAAAGAGCAGAGTAGATTCCTATGAATGGACTATTCAATAATTCTTTTGACTCTAAGAACCTTGCTATCATATCCGGATTTTGAGGGTCTATTCCAATTTTTATAAGCCTGTCAAATAACCATAGTAATCTTACATAATTGTCATCACCACTCATTTGCTCCAACAGTGAATCACTTCTTATTTGATTTACAATACTTTGTGTAGCAAGTGCACCCATATACGCATTTATTGTTCCTCTTTTACTTTCCAACACCAACCGTGACCATTCCATTGGTTTCTCACAGTATTTCTTGATTACCTCTCGCCCTATAGCTTCAAATTCATTCTTTCTTCTACGATCATCGTCTATTACCTCTTCCGGTAGCCGAATGTGATTCACTCTTACTTCTTTTTCTGACACATCTTGCATTCTACTTTTCACAGAAGCTTGTGGGTTAGATTGAAATATGTTAATCCACTCCTCAGTTTGTTCTAGCTTTTTACCTAGGAATAATCTGGCAGCATCCTCGATCTGTGATTCCATAATCGTTCGCCAGTGATGAAATTTTAATCCTAAAGATAACTCACCGATTACTTCCTTTATGGGAGTCTCAAGCCGTGAGTCGTACATGGCTTCCGTGCTATGAAAATACGATTCTGGACACACAATTTTGTCGGCCGCAACTGCACTTTTTAGAATGTCATAAAGTTCAAGCCATAAACTTGCCTCTTCTGGTTCTTTGATGAAATTATACCGAGCTTTAGCGAGATTACTCAGGTAGTTCTGGTCTAAATACAATATCCTATGCATGATGGTCTTTCTTATCTCACTCGTCCCAAACCTTTAATGGATTCTATCCCCCGCAGTAGTGGGTGTCAATTGCTGTGCTCTGTGTCCCTTTGCTCTATTTGTTCATGTCTTCTTTCTAAGGCTAGCCGGTGGCGAAGTCCTAACAGAGTGGGTTATACCACGAGGTCGAACAGCGTAAGGGTGCGTATTGACAAGCCCCGCCAGTTCCCATATGATATACCGATACGGAGACAATGGGAAAGATTTAGAAGATTGGATTGCTAATCTTCATTAGGAGAGGATGATAGAATGAGTAAGAAGAAGCTGGCAGGAATCATCATAGGTTGTATTATAGCCATCATCGTAGTCGTAATCATATTTACGCCCATACGACTACCCTTCTTGGAGTCGCCTAACCTTGAGGAATCACTAAGGGAAAGGGCCACCGAATGGAGTAACCTTCTCACTTCATTACGGACGCTTGATCTCAATGAAGAACAGGCAATCAGCAAAATTGAAGAATTTCTTGAGCCTTCAGCCGCAAGGACAGCAAAAGCTGAGGAATTCTACATGTCATGGGCGGAAGAATCTCTTTGGAATGAAGTGGCATGCTCAGTCGACGACGTGTCTATAGATGACACCAAGGTACATGGAACTGTCCGATTAAGCGTAGTATTTGAGTGGACGGGACCCGAAACAATCGACCTGCAAACAGGGGATACCATCACAGCAACCCAATTTATTAACTGGAAGTTAGTAGACAAAGTGTGGTATCGCACAATGGAAGCTGCTGACATAGAATAGTGGCGGATGGACCAGTTCTGTTTCGAACGTAAGAACATATTAGTCCCATATTATATATTTGAACAAAGATAAAGGAGGATGGAATGAACAAGAAAAAACTGGCAGGAATCATAATTGGTTGCACTATAGCTATCATCGTTGCGATAATCCTAATTCACTTTGAACCATGGGAGGGAACATCATCTGCTGAGACTTATACGCTTATCACAAATGCTAGTCCCTCAGGAGCGGGCTCAATCTCTCCCCCCGGTGGCCAATATGACTCCGGTGTGCAGGTAACACTGACGGCCAGCCCAGCTAGTGGTTACACCTTTGACCACTGGAGTGGGAGTGAGTCAGGCACCACATCCACTATTATCATCACTATGGATTCAGATAAGAGCCTCACTGCTAATTTCAAAGCGACTACGCAAGCTTATACCCTTACGGTGAATGTTAGTCCCTCAGGAGCAGGTTCTATCTCTCCTTCGGGTGGTCAATATGAACTTGGTGAGCAAGTGACATTAACCGCTACCCCCGCTAGTGGCTACGTCTTTGACTATTGGGATGGTGCTGCTTCAGGTTCTTCAAGTACAGTTACTGTCAACATGGACTCAGATAAGGTTATTACTGCCCATTTTACCACAAGCCCAGGCTACAGCAGAAGCAATCCTGTGGGTACTAACACGCCTCTGTCTATTTGGGTCGGATCCACTGGGAGCGCAAGCTCCTATGACAATGACTATGAAGTCCGTATCACTTTACTCCAGATTGTTAGGGGAAGTGCAGCTTGGCAACTTATTCACGACGCCAATATGTTTAATGACCCACCGGAAACTGGATTTGAATACATCTTGGCGAAAGTGCAGTTTGAATATCTGACGGGCCCCACGATCGACACGGCCTATGACGTTTCGACGGTCTGGTTTGACGCAATATCTTCAGATGGAGCGGAGTACGACATGCCGTGGGTTGTAGAGCCCGAGCCATCGATAGACAGCAACCTGTATCCTGGTGCATCCCACCAAGGCTGGATAGCATTCCAAGTGGCCACGAGTGATGCGAAGCCGGTGATGACCTTCGGACGCAAATACGACGGCACCGGCGGTATATGGTTCAAACTCTACTGATTAAGTCGGATTGGTAACGGTATAATTGATTTATGGGAGGCTGAACTGAAGAGGCTCATCCTTTTAATTACTCTAGTAGTGCTGGTGATGATACTAGCCAGCTCATCTGCATCGGCAGTGTCTGATACTCCACCTATAGACAACGACATTCCCGATAACGAAACCACTACCAACCAAACCCGAGCAAGCAATTCCTCGGCAAGTGCTACAATTACGATTACGATATATACTGTGGCTGATGAGTAGCTAAGCGGATTTCGGAGAGGAGGTTAGAATGAGTAAGAAGAAGCTGGCAGGAATCATCATAGGTTGTATTATAGCCATCATCGTAGCGATAGTCTTGTTTAGCATTGAACCATGGGAGCGAACATACACACTTAGCGTAAGTATCAACCCTCCTCAAGCTGGTTCTGTGTCTCCTTCTGGGGGGGAATATGAATCAGGTCTCCAAATAACACTGACTGCTATCCCCATCAGTGGTTACACATTTGATTATTGGGATGGTGATGCTTCTGGTTCTTCGAATACAGTCAACATTACCATGAACTCAAATAAGACTATCACCGCCAACTTCAAAGTTGTCGAACCTGAACTTTTGACAGTCCACTTCATTGATGTTGGGCAAGGAGATTCTATACTTCTGGACCTTGGCGACATTGAAGTACTGATTGATGGTGGGGAAAAATCCCCGGGTGTAGTCAGCTATATTGACGACTACGTTGATGGCCCACTTGAGGTAATGGTAGCTACTCATCCTCATGCCGACCACATAGGCGGGTTAATTGAAGTCTTAGGTGCCTTTGAAATTGACGAAATCTGGCTCAATGGAGACACAAGCACTTCCCAAACTTACTCTCAATTTATGTCGGCGGTCAATTCCGAAGGTGCTGAGCTGTATGAGGCAAGGAGAGGAGACACTATTCAGGCCGGTAACCTTACCTTTAATGTGCTTCATCCTGTCAACTTGAGTGGCTCCACTAACGATAACTCCATCGTGTTGAGCCTTAGCTACGGGCAGGTTGACTTCTTATTTACTGGAGATGCCGAACAAGAGGCTGAGGCAAGTATGCTCATGGAAGGCATTGTTCCAGATGTGGAGATACTAAAGGTGGGGCATCACGGTTCACGAACGGCATCATCAATACAGTTCTTACAGGCGGCTAAGCCTGAGTGTGCTATCTATATGGCTGGGCAAGGTAACAGTTATGGGCATCCTCACCAAGAGACGCTCACCGCTCTTACTGAGGTCGGTGCCGAAATATACGGCACAGATACTTGTGGAACTGTCATAGTGACAAGCGATGGGAAATCATTTTCGGTTCAGCCAGAAAAGCAGTGTGCACCGCCAGCGATATTTAATGTAAGCAATTTGTCCATCTCACCTATTGAGGTAGAAGCAGGACAAACAGTCACTATTTCAGCCACTGTCACCAACTCAGGTGGCAGCTCAGATGGCTACACTGCAATACTCAAAATCAATGGTAGCCAAGTAGAAACCAAAAACATTACCCTAAATGCAGGAGAAAGCCAGGTCGCTAGCTTCACTGTAGTCAAAGAAACTACCGGCACCTATACGGTTGAACTCGGTGGTTTAGCGGGCACATTTACTGTTGTTCCGAAGCCAGTACAAAAGTTATTCCTTAAGATAGTGTCTGTAACCACTCCTATTGGACAAGGCTACACAGCAACCCTGAAAGCGGAAACATTGCCAGGAGCACAATGCACCATCGCAGTCTACTATAAATCAGGTAAGAGCACAGCGTCAGGACTTTACCCAAAAGAAGCAGATAGTCAAGGCAATGTGTCATGGTCTTGGAAGGTGGGCACAAGAACAACCCCTGGCTCCTGGCGAATAGTGGTTACAGCTAGTCTAGATGGTGAAACAGTTTCGCAAACTACTTATTTTACGGTCTATTAGAGGAAGCAATTAACTAATAACTGAGATGATTAGGAGGTTGAAATGAAGAAGGCAATCATTGCTTTAAGTGTTGTGTTAGTTGCTGCTTTGGTCATCTGCCTTGCCCCTCTCAAAACGGTCGCTTACCCCGTAGTTGTTGATTATCAGGATGTTGAGACCTACTACGAGGAAGAGCCTTATCAGGTTACAGAAAACTATACTGAAGATGTGCCCTTGGTCTTTGGGGCTGATGACTATGTTAAAACAGATACCATCCTAGAGCACCGGCAGATAATTATAGGTGACATTGTGTTTCAAGATGAAGTAGTGGAAGTGGAGATTCAAGTAGCCTGTGTTAGCGTGGAAAATACGGATAATATTGCTGGGACCTTTACTGTTTCTTTCTCTGGATTTGAGCCTATGTTTGGTGAACCTTCTTTGATAACGACTTTGGGCCTAAACCCCAGACAGCAAAAGATTGCTGAATGTCCAGCTGACTACATAAATGATTGGAGCTATACAGTTACGCCCAGCACAAAGGAAGTAACATCAGAGAGAACAGTAACAAAATACCGGCAGGTAGAAAAGCAAAGAACAGTAACAAGACAGCGCCAGGAAACTCGTTATAAGAAAGTAACCTTGCTCGATTATCTGCTACATTATTAGGTTGTCTTCTATTTGAGGCTAGTCAGGGGTATAATTGAATCATGAGGAAGCCAATAAAAAGAGCCCTTCTGATTTGCTGCATTGTTGCTATTGCTTTAATCGGCTTAACTTGTGCTCCAGAGGCTACATTAGAGATTTCCGTAACTGAAGTAGATAACGGGGTTATGATTCAGAACGTGGGTAACATTGATTGCCTTGTATTTGTCAGTTCACCTGAAGGTGAACAGCAGTTTGAACTAGGTGCCGGTCAAAATACAACGGTTACTGGTATATCACAGCCCATTGAGGTTTCAGCAGTTAAGTTGTGAGATAAGACCATAGGAAGAACTATCTCAGGTTGTGGTATAATCCCGTTAAATAGGAAGAGAGCGCTACAATGGTATTGGGTATTATTGCAGGAATTCTGGTAGTGGCTATCCTGCTGCTGCGTTTCCTCCCATTTATACCGCTAGAGATTAGGATAGAGTGGATAACATATCTTGGTTTAGTATTAATGTTTGTTACTGGAGGAGCAGCTTTTGTCTTTGTTAAGAACGCTCTCATAGCAGTCATCATTGGAGCTGTTACCTTTGCCATAATCCAAGCATTACTTCAGACCATACCTCAAATAATTGGTGGATAGCAAGCCAAAAACAAAGACTATTCCATCTAGTTGAATTTACCCCTCTCGACAATTTCTCTACGAGTCAACGTCTTCCTAGCCAGTCGTAGATAGCACCAATGCCCCGGGGGACACGCCCTTGCCTTGTGAACAATCTAGCTTCAAAGCCTTACCTATCAAGCAACACCCCGCTTTTGAGCTTACCTAATAGTTGCTGTTTTGTTGGGATTTAATAGGATTTGGTGGATGTCTCGGGCAAGATAGAGTTAGCCTAATCACGGAAGGTAGGTTATAATTATAAGACTTTAGTTAGTTAATGTAGTATAATTACCATAGTACTTCTACTATAGTACTTATTGACACATTTATGGTTGTGTATTACTATATTCTTAGTGATACTTTATTTGTGAAAGATAATAAGCTTGGTATGTAAGGAAAAGATAAATAGTGGTATCACTTCTCGCCTTATCTAAGTTTTGGGTGACTGCTTATTTATAAGAGGAGAAAGGTACTATGTTGATGGAGTTAGTCTCTAAAGTGTTTGAGCGTTTAGCAGCTAGCCTTCTAGGTGAAAAATGGAATACAACGATGGCGGATAGTAAGCAGCAATGTGAAGACCTTTTTAAAAGTGCTAAGCATGACATTCGTGTTGTTACAGGTGATTTACATCATCAGTTGTTTGAGGATGAAAAAATACTTACGACATTAAAGGATTTGAGTACACGCGAGGAATATCCAGTTACAATTGAAATTATACATGGACCCAATCCTGACCCTAAAAGCAAGAGCATTTTTAAATTACAAAAGCAGGCAAAAGGTAGGGTGCACATCATGACAACACCAAAACGACCTGGAGCACATTTTGTTTTAGTGGATGGTCTCAGGTATCGTGTTGAGAAATATCATGAAGCCAATCAACCTGAGCGGATGGCTTTCATGCAAACAAAGAAGCCAATATTCTTAAATAGGGTTCTGGCTGAAAAGTTTGATGACCTGAAATTGAAGAGCCATAAATCTGGTAAATGAGCCTCAATGATACTGCGCTAATTGCATTAGCTATTTGTGCGATTATATTTCCAACATTTGTAATCATCCCTTCTGCCTTTGCAATTTTTAAAAGAATCGCTGACCGTTGGTTTACAGCTGCTTATAGTATTGCATTTGGTATAGCTAGCTTATCTCTGTTATTGGCAACCCTTTATACCGCTCCTGCGCTGTTTAGTGACTGCTCTGCACTTAGTTGTAGTCTTGGTGTACTATTTATCATTCTGACAATGGCAGTAATCTATTTCCTACGCAAATTACAACAATGGCTTTTGGAGCTAGCCATACTTGAAATTATTTCTGACGCTGAAGCCAAAGAACCATAACATGTTATTCATACTTGAGTTATATTTCTAACCAACTAATATGATATTTTCCTCAATAGTCTATATATGATTACTAATACCTGCTACCACTGTTGTTGTTCTCGGACATGGATTTGCTAATTGGTGACCCTGGCTAAATCAGAGATGCCTCATATAACTTCAGGCTCTCCTCGGACCCCACCGCCGTTAACTTGCTTATACAGTTGGAGGGCATCATCAGAGGTAAGAGACTTAGAGTAGTGCTCAACTATTGAAAGTTGTTCCCAACCTCCGAGAGCTTGAACTACCCTAGTTGATAGCCCCGACTTTACCTAGGGGACACAAACCCCTCTTCTTGTTTACCAACCATAATATTTGAGGTAAAATAGATTCGGTCTCGCGGGAGTAACTCAGTGGTGGAGTTCCTGCCTTCCAAGCAGGGTGTCAATTGCGGTGCAGTGCGTCTCTTTGCTCTATTTGTTCATTTCTTCTCTACTTGACAAACGTGTGGAACAGTGTTATATTACAATTAAATACTACCCCTGTTGCTTTGGCGGCAGGGCCAAGGTCACCGCAAGGTGGCCTTTGTTTATATTCAGGGAAAGGTGATGATAACAAACGTTTACATAGATGGGTTCAATCTCTACAATCGAGCTGTGAAAGACACCCCCATATCAATATGTGAACACCATAGCTTTGCCTTGTAAACAATCCAGCTTTGAATACCTGCTACCTAGCACTATGTCCCTAGATTGCCAAAAGTGAACAATCCTGACTGCGGTTACATATCGCCCCGTTGCGAGCTACACGTAATTATCGCATACTGTCATTACGCGCATATATGCAATTTGTGTTGTTTTCTAGCTTCAATTTGAGCATAAATTATATATTATGAACAGAAAAGCTCTATCCTCGATGTCCCCGAAAACTCAAAGGAAACCAGTGTGACGCTAAAGGGAAACAACGGTGGTCTTGGCCGTCTCGTGGAGAATCTTGTTACTCCAATCTCCAGTCCCTAGCCCCTAGTGACATTTTCCCCTTGCTCAAAAGAAGAATTCATGCTAATTTCTGATTGGAACTCATGTGCTACCCTGACGAATTAAGTCCCGCGGGTGAGGTTTCT
>Ga0315545_1003945_pt1 | contig 12429 bp, 9 predicted proteins | sample SalMarSW160210MG_FD_203096 | JGI IMG/M metagenome (GOLD analysis project Ga0315545, IMG submission 203096) | Salt marsh sediment microbial communities from the Plum Island Ecosystem LTER, Massachusetts, United States - Salt Marsh Sediment SW1602-10 ... | reverse complement strand
ACCGCTGAACTACTTCCGCATCTTGGTGCCGAGGCGGAGATTTGAACTCCGACGAGCTTACGCTCACCACCCCCTCAAGATGGCGCGTCTACCAGCTTCCGCCACCTCGGCATGGCTTCTATATCTTACTTTCTCTTCTTAGTCTTCTTCTTAGCCGTGGTCTTCTTCTTGGTGGTCTTTTTCTTAGCGGTCTTCTTCTTGGCGGTGGTCTTTTTCTTAGTGGTAGTCTTCTTCTTAGCGGTGGTCTTCTTTTTCTTGCTCCAGAACGCTGGCATCTTTTACCTCCTTCTAAGAGTCATTAAGTAGCATAGCACCTTGTCTCGTTTAACGTCAAGCCTAATTTTGCACCTGCCAGCGCCGTCCAGCGTCAGCGTTTGCCAATTAGAGCTGTTCTCCCCGGTTTTGGAGGTAAAGTGAGGATAAGGTGGTTGACACGGGGGGGTTTCTATGCTATAACCATACCAAAGTACTGGTAAAATAGTACCGGTATTGGCGTTTTTTTATGCCCTCTAGGGGGCAATAAGGCAAAACTAAGGGGGAAAGTCTTAATGAAGAAGTTATTATTCCCTATATTAGCGCTAATTCTGGCATTAGGCTTGGTAGTGTCAACGGCCACCCCGGCGCTGGCGGGCGACACCGGATGGCAAAACCCCACAAACGATACAGGTGCTTTCACTACCCCGACGAATGCCTACGCCGACGGTGGTAACAATGCGTCGGCAACGAACACTCAGGTGCACCAGTATTACGGCTACAACTTCTCCTCTATACCTGCCGGGGCTACGATTAACGGCATAGAGGTCAGGTTGGACGCTTGGCGACAAATGTTTGAGTCAGGCTCGATTGCCGTTGAGCTCTCCTGGAATGGTACGGATTGGACTACAACGGGATATTCACAAAGCTTGACCTGGTCCGAACAAACTTATATTATAGGTGGTGCCTCAGACAAGTGGGGGCACACCCCTTGGACTCAAGCCGAGCTAGCTAATCTTAGAGTCCGGTTGACTGTCACAACTAACACCACTGTTTACCTGGACTGGGTGCCGGTCAGGGTTACCTATAACGAAATCGGCTTGAATCCCAATGCGGGAGGTGATAGCACCCAGTTGCTTTTAGGTGGTAGTAGTCCTCCTGCTACCAACTGGGAGGCTTGCCAGACATCTAATGGTGACACCTCTTATGTTTCCACCACCAACGCTGGTTGGCTGGCTGACTTATATAATCTGGATGATACGACTCTAAGCGGCACCATCACCTCGGTAACCGTCTACATGGAGGCTCGTCGGCTGGGTGGCTCCTACACCACGCAACCTAGTGCCCAGATTGCCATTAGGACGCATGACACGAACTACTATGGTGGCACTTCGACTACCATAGGGGGAGGAACTACGGAAACCCTGACCCAAAACTATGCGCCCTATTCCATTACTTACAACACAAATCCAAACACTACAAGCGCCTGGATCTGGGATGAAGTAAATAGCCTCCAGGCTGGCGTTGCATTGCGTAAAGCGAATAGTGGTGGCAGCGCGAAGTGGTCAGGATGTACCCATGTCTGGGTGGTTGTTGACTACACCCCCTCGGCAGGCCCAGCAGACAGGGTCTTCACCGGGACGGGCAACTTTAGCAATGCTACACTGTGGGACGGAGGCACACTTCCGCTTGCCGGCGAGAATCTGATAATTTTGAATGGGTGTACCTTTGACAATGCAGCCGATGATACTCTCACCTATGGAACGCTCACTCTGGGACAAGGCACGACACCGGGAACAGTTGATTGGACTTCAAGCAAGATCCTCAAGGTCACTGATGTCAGCTCTGCTTTTGTCGGAGGTGCTATTGATATGACGGGTGGGGGAACGCTACAGATTGGCGGCGCCTTCACCCTCGATGCTAACCTGACATTCACTTCTGGAAGCGGGACGGTCGTCTTTAACGGTGCGGGCGCGCAGACGATTCCGCACACCACCTTGAGCTACCCCTTTAACCACCTCGCCACCGCCAACGGCGGTACAAAAACCATGGGCGACGTGGTGATAGTCAATGGAAATCTTACCATCGGCGCCAGCACGACCCTGGACACCGCCGGCAACTCCCTATTCGTCGGTGGCAACTGGACCAATAACGGAGGCTTCACCCATGGAAACGGCACGGTCACTCTGGGTGGCTCAAGCGCACAAAATATCGGCGGCTCTAACGCTACGAGTTTCTATAATTTAATTATTGACAACATAAATTCTCCTGTTACCGCTGATTTCAATTTCAATATTGCGGGCACACTAGGGGTTAATGTTAATGCTGGTTCTGTATTGCAGCCGGCTGCCGGTGTGGTAATCAATGACGGTGGTGCGGCGAGCACGATAAACGGTGGGGGAACTATCATGGTGACGAGAACAGACGCCACCGCAGACTACTTGAGCCAGTACAAATTCTTGACTAACAACTTGGGCGGCATGACAGTTGTCTATGCTGGTACCGGAGCTCAGACAGTAAATGCAACCTCCGCAGTTGGGAATTATGGTGGTCTGGCAACCAGCGGCACCGGCACCAAAACGCTGGGCGGTGATGTGACTGTCATTGGAGTTCTTTCTATTGCAGGCCTCACGACCCTGGATGTTTCCGGCAGCAACTACGGGCTAACCGTCGGTGGCAACTGGCTCAATGACGGGACCTTCAACGCACAGAGCGGCACGGTCACCTTTAATGCCACAGGAGGGATTTATGGCTCTCTAGATCCCACCTTTAACTACCTCAACATCAACGGCGGCACCAGAACCCTGTTCCGTGATGTGACTGTCAATGGAGATCTTGCCATCAGCGGCGCTTCCGCGACCTTGGATGTTTCCGCCAGCGACTACGCGCTAACCGTTAAGGGCAACTGGATCAATGTCGGAACCTTCAACCCACGGAATGGCACGGTTACCCTGAATGGTTCAAGCCCCCAAAACATGACTGGCGTACTCACCACCTTCTATAATCTGACCCTGGACAACAGCAACGGTCTCACCATCGCCAACGATGAGGCCATTAACCACGTTCTTACCTTGACAAATGGCAATATTACTACCGGAGTCCATGCGGTCATAATCACTGCCAGTGCCAGCGTCTCGCGCACCAGCGGTCATGTCGTCGGCAACCTGCAGATGTACGTTGGGACTGGTGCCGCATTGGTAACCTTTGAGGTCGGCACAGCGAGCGGCTATGACCCGGTGAGCGTCCAGTTTGGCGATGTCACGGGTGTGAATTACCTTACCGCATCGGCGACAGCGGGCGATCACAGCCAAATCGGGTCTTCCACAATTGATCCGACTAAGAGCGTCAATGTAAACTGGAGCTTCACTGACTTCGGAATCACCTTTGATAATTACAGCGCTACATTTAACTTCAATAACCCGGGTGATATTGATGGTATCGCTGACCCTAGTAAATTTATCGTCGGGAAATGGGACGGTGCTACCTGGACATATCCCACCGTCGGCACAAAAACGTCAACAAGCACCGAGATTACTGGCGAGGCAGCCTTTAGCGACTTTGCGGTGGGGGAGAAGCTCAACACCCCACCGGTGATGACCGACGCCACCATCACTTCCTCTGACGATCCTGATGCCTATGAGACGTCAACCTTAACTGCCAGCGGCACAGCTACCGATCCTGATCTGGGCGACACGCTAAGCTATGAATATGACTGGTGGGTAGGCGGCATAAGTACCGGTCAGACCACCCAAACGCTTGGCGGGACCCACTTCAATAAGGGTGACATGGTCACCTGCTGGATTCGCGCCTACGATGGCACTGCCTACTCTGGTTGGATGGAGAGCAACACTATCGTAATTGAGAACAGCCCACCGGTGGCTAATGATGATGACTACAATGTTAAGATGAACAGCGCCCTGCACATAGCAGCCCCCGGGGTGCTGGGCAATGATAGCGATGCTGATGGCGACCCCCTGGATCTACCTCACCACACACCAGCCCATCACGGTACCGCCACCATGTGGGCGGATGGCCACTTTAACTACGTGCCGCTTCCCGATTTCACTGGCTACGACTACTTCACTTACTATGCTAGCGACGGAACGGATGAATCTGTCGCTACGGTGAACTTATATGTCGAGGACTACCCGGTTTACAACCTCAATAGGGGTACAGGTTTCTACACAATCATGGAAGGCATTGATGATGCCGACCCTGGCGATACCATTATGGTGGCCGGGGACACTTATCACGAGGTCTTATTCATTGAGAAGAGTCTCACCCTCCAGTCCGAAGACGGGGCGGCAACGACCATCATTGAAGACGGTCCCGACCATATCATCATAAGCCTTGAGGATACTGGCGAGATGGTCGTCCTTGATGGCTTTACCGTGACTGGTGCTGATAATCAAATAGGCATTACTAAGGTGGATAACGGCAGCAGCCTCACCATCAAAAACTGCATCATCCACGGGGGCGCGTATGGAATACTCAGCTATGGAACTACCGTGGAAGACAGCAGCACCGTCAACATTGAAAACAACGAAATCTCAAATAATGATATTGGCATATACTTTGGCTCGGTTGTCGACGGCAGTACCGTTAACATCACCGGCAACACGGTCTCCGAAAATTCGATATACGGCATAGGCTTCGGCGGGGTAAGCGCAAGCTGTACCGTCAACATCATCGGCAACAACATCACCAACAATGCCGGGGTTGGTGCTGGAGGCATTTACTTTGACACAGGGGTTGATTTTACCAAGGTGAGCGTCAACTTCAACAACATCTTTGGCAACGTTCCCTTCGGCATTTACAATAATGGCGCTGGTGAGCTTGATGCCGAGAACAACTGGTGGGATGACGCCGACGCCAGCGGACCATTTGACCCTGAGGATGAATTTGGTGAAACCACCGAGGTTCCCCCTTGCGATGCTGTTTCTGGTGCCGTTATGATGAATTTTGACGGCACTGGTGATGCCGTCGGGGGCAATGTAGATTACTGCCCCTGGCTGGGTGCCCAGCTTGAAAATGTCACGACAGAATCTATCACCGGCGGAGATCCTTACACAGTTTCTCTAGACAGCGTCTTAACGGTCACCGGGACCACCAATAACCCTGTCACCATCATACTAAGCGAGTATACTGATAATCCTCATCCCGAGGCGGGAGGGCTGCCATCAAATATGCTTCCCGGTTATTTTGACATCTGGGTCAGTGACCCTTCTGCCATTAACTGGACGATGTATGTTAAGCAGAGCTATGATGATGCTGACGTAGCTGCCGCTGGGATAGACGAGTCTTCCCTGAGGATGCATTACTTCACAGCCGGTCTCTGGCAGGAGTGCTCAGACACCGACGTAGATACAGGAGCCAACTTTATCTGGGCAAATATGACTCAGGTGGAGGTTTCAGGGAGCCCGGTATCCAGCGGTGGCTTCGCACCGGCAGGTGGGGGTGGCGGAGGTGGTGCTCTCTTAATTAGACCTAAAGTTACTGGTTTATTGGCGGCACCACTCTTAGAGCTGGAACCCAATGGGGTAATCCCGGTAGGCTGCCGATTAAAGACTGCTAATAGCGCGCTGACCCTCTATATAGCCAAGGGCACCAAGATGCTTGATTCTGCCGGGGAGCCGCTGGAACTTTTATCAGCGGTACCTGAACCCTCACCACCGCCACCGCCATCAGTTATCATCCTAGCTTACAACCTTGGGCAGAGTGGGGCTACCTTCAGCCCGCCAATAACCATAACCTTCAGTTATGACCCGACTAAGCTTCCTGAAGGTGTTGCCGCAGAGGATCTGTATATTGCTTACTGGGATGGCTCAGCGTGGGTTCCTCTGGCAACTGAAATAAATACTATGGAACGTGAGGCATCTTGCCAAACAGGCCACTTCACCACCTTTGCCCTTATTGCTCCTGTTAGTGAGAATACTCCGCCAGCACCGGCTGCCTTCTCAACGTCGAATCTCTCGATTCAGCCGCTGGAGGTTCAGCCTCAAGAGGCGGTAACCGTCACCCTCTCTGTAGCTAACACTGGTGGTACCGAAGGGAGCTACAGCGTCGTCCTAATGATAGATGGAGCCAAGGAGACAGAGAGGAGCGTAACCGTTGCCGCTGGCGGGAGCCAGAGCGTTAGCTTTAGCTTAGCCAGGGAGGAAGCAGGTAGCTACAGCATAGCTGTGGACAAGTTGACTGGTAGCTTTACCGTGGCAGCAGCCTCATCCTCTACGTCACCACCGGAAGCCAAAACACCGATTAGCTGGTGGATATGGGTTATTGTTGGTGTCGTGGTGGTGGGATTAATCGTTTTCTTCTTGGTCAGGAGCAGAGCATACTAAACACTGAATAGTAGATTTGAGCCCTCGGCCTACTCAGGCCGAGGGCTCATTGTTTTTTACGCTATCTATTGTTTCCCTATTCCTCCCTGTACACTGCTCGGCCAGTCTCGGGATAAACCAGTATCGGCGTGTATGTGAGTCCCACAGTCCCATCCCCTTTCACTGCGCCAACCCAGCTTGTCGTGCCTTGTGGTTCTAAATAAAGGCACTCATCACCTATCCAAGTTGAACAAATGGCGTGACCTGTCTTGCCGCCCTTATCAATCAAGTTCTCAACTGACATTTGGTAACCATCAAGCCAAGCCCTCCTCTGCATCTCTAGGGCATAGTCTACACAAACCCAGTGGTTTTGCTTTCCCAGCTCTTGAAGTTCGGGGTACTGTTTTGCTTGCCACTGGCTTAGTTCCTCCTGGGAGGCGAAGTGGCAAAACTCGGTGGGATAGACTGCTTGGGTTGCTACGCAAGGCTTAACTGTCTGAGCATAGGCGGTGCCAAAAAAGAACGTCATAAACAAAATTAAAAGAAGAATTAGCCACTCTCGTGTTCTTATTGCCATGTTCAACCCGCGCTTAACCCAGATATGAAAATGATAATTGACCACAATATAGCACTTTATTGCCCATTGTCAACAGAGAGGCCCTGTTGATAAGGTATACTAAGGTACTGTTAGTTACTAAAGTACTAGTTGAAAGAAAAGTGAAGATACTGAGCCTGATACACAGTCTTGGCAGGAGTGGCAGGATTCGAACCCGCGACCTGCGGTTTTGGAGACCGCTGCTCTACCAAACTGAGCTACACTCCTACTACAGCGATTATATTATCATAAATTTGGACAAAAATTAACTACCCCTGGTGCGACTCGAACGCACGCACGCGGTTTAGGAAACCGCTGCTCTATCCATCTGAGCTACAGGGGCATATAAATCATCCCTTTAGGAGAATACCTTATATTACACTCTTCGTGAAGTGCTTTCAAGTATATTATGCACTTTGGGGAGCTTGACAAAAGTGGGATATCTACTCAAAATGCCATTAATAGTTATATTTTGGAGGGGAGAATGAGAGGTGTCCCTGATCTGGGTCAGTTTTTTAGGGTTCACCTAAGGTTACATCGTGGTTGGGCTATTGCCTTTATCTTGATAACTGCCATGGTGGTGACCCAGTTCCCCGAGGCTTATCCCTTATGGCTAAGGATAGCCCTTGGGATTGCCGCCGTCTTGCTCTTTTTCGCCGCGGTAGGTGTTCGTGAAGTTATCCTCAATTTTTTGGCTCTTAGTAGGGGTATGTCGGAGAAGAGGATTACTCTATTTGTCTTCGGTGGGGTGTCTCAGAGGGCCAAGGAGGAAACCCTCCCCGTTCTTGAGCTGTTATTGGCTATGGCTGGACTTCTATGTAACCTGATGATAGCCGGGATACTTTACGGGGTTTACTCTATACTGGTAAACACCGGCAGCTCTCTGGTTAGCGGGCTAATCCTGTGGTCTGCCTTTTTATATTTTATGCTGGCTTTGTTCCACTTTATCCCCGCTTTTCCCCTTGACGGAGGCAGGCTTTTGCGGGCATTGCTATGGAAGGCGACCGGTGATTATAACCGGGCAACAGGTATTACCAGCGGGGTGGGGCTGGGGGTTGGCTTGGCCTTTATTGCCGGTGGCATTCTGTTAGCAGTCTTATCAAATCAATGGTTTAACGGGGTGGTGCTGGTGTTTGTCGGCTGGGTCCTGCAAACCGCAGCCATGCAGAGTCGTCGCCCCGTGGTATTGCGTCGGGTTCTTCGCGGGGTTAAGGCTCGGGATGTGGTGGCTCAGGATTGTCCGCTTATCAGCCGGCGGCTCGGCCTTGGTCGGCTGGTTCGCGATTACATACTGGCTAGCGGACAGCGTTACTTCGTTGTCGCTCGTGGGGGTAGACTAGAGGGGGTGCTGAGCGTGCGTAGTATAAGGAAGGTGCCCAAAAAACGCCGGCGCTCAACTACGGTGGGTGAAATTATGACCCCGGCTAGTGGGCTCAGGACGGCTCGGGCGGAACAGCCGGCGGCAAGCCTGCTTGAGCAAATGAATGAGTGGCAGATTGACTACATGCCAGTGCTGGTGCAGGATAGGGTGATTGGCATTGTGGTGCGGGATAGTCTAATGCGTCTGGTAAAGACCCGGGCTGAGCTTGGGAGGTAATCAGGCCTAATTTAATGGCAGCAGTTGTTCTTCCCCTTGGCTTGCTGGGGTGGTTTCCGTCCCCACAATTTCGTCAATGACCTTCCGATATCGGCTTTCTGTAGAGTAAGTCCTCCATTCCGCTTTGAACCAGCGGAAGGGGCTTTCTGCTTCTGAGTATATTTTTAACCTGATGTCACGGGGGTCATCGCTTGCCCATGACACACGCTTAATGTTGGTCAGCGGCGTGCCGGTTTTTATTTCAACCTCATAATGGTTACGCTCAGTCCCCCAGGGCAGTAGTCCACAGTGATAGATGCTCCACTCCACCTCAACCTGATTTCTGGGGGCTGCCCTAGTTTTTAGGTAGAGCCGGCAATCATAAGGGTTATCACTCACCCAGTGCGATTCCTTAACGCTGGCTAGAAATGGGAAATGTCCCACCTGACTAAGGTGGTAGCTGCTCCGCTCGGTCTGGGGAGGGCACTCCCCAACCACATCCTCCCACTCCTGCCAGCTGGTATAGGACTCGTTAAAGTGCTGCACACTACCGCTACTGGCAGGAACTTCGCCGACAACATCCCCCCACAAATCTGTCCCCGGTAGCCAACCAGCCTTATGCTCAAAGCTGCCGTTTTCGGCAGGAACGGAGCATTCTATGTACCCGCCAAAGAGATAGCTTAGGATTTGGTCGGCCATGAAAGCGGCTACCTCCTCTTGGTTGGCAAAGTCATTGTGAGAATGCTCTCCATAATAGACTACATCAGCGCCAAAAGAGTATTGAGCTGAGAGTGGTATGATGGTGTCGTCCATGTTTCTGGGCATAGCGTCAACCCCACCAACGTTAAACTGCTCACTGAGCGGTGCCGACTCACCCGCTATGAAAGCCAGCCAGTGTTTGGTCGCCGCTACCTGTCTGCCATCCTGGGAGCTATCGTAGTAGACTACAGACCCGGAAACCCTGCTGTCCGAAATTAGCCCGAAGGTTCGATAATAATCTACCGCCGAGGTACCGCCAGCAAAATAATAATTTTCCATGCTCTTAATCGGGCTATTGATGGTTACCACCATTGCCACCTTGTCCGCCAGATTGCCTACGTCCTGGGCTACGGCGTAGAGGGCTGCCTTGCCTCCCATACTGTGCCCGATTAGGATTAGATTCCTCTTGTTATTCAGATACTTGTTGGTGCTGTAAACGATGTTGTTCGCCCAGGTCTCAATATCCACATCGTTAGGATAACATCTTAGCAGAGTATCAACCTGAATCTTAGTCCCGGGATGGACTAGTTCATAGGCATAGATATGTATCGGTAGCTGGTCCTGAATGGTATCAGCCAGAAGCTGCATGGAACAGGCGTTGCCGCCAGCACCGTGAAGGAAAACGAAATTCAGTTCCTTGACCTGGAGTGGCTCTTCTGGCGCTGAACTTACTGGACTGCCGAAGCCGAGTTGGAGGCAAAGTCCAATGGTTATTAGCAATACTAACCGCTTCATATCTGAAAGCCTATTGACAACTTCGGATTATAGTATAATAGTAATATATTCGCTGTAGTGGTGATAAGCAACTCATTTATAGCATGGGTTTGAGACAATTGCAAGGAAACTTTAATGGAGGTGAGCAATGGGGCGAAAGCAAGAGAAAGCAGAGCAGAGAAGGCGGTATAAGGAAGCGTTTAAGAAGGTTAAGCACGGTCATGGCGGGTACCCGGTGAAGAAAAAGGAGGAGGCAAAATGACCTACTCGGCAAAGGACTACGCCAGTCTTATCGGGATGGAGGGTTTCAGCCAGACCTTACTCAAAAATCACTTTACCCTCTATCAGGGCTACGTGACCAATACCAATAAGCTTTCTGACTTGCTCACCGCTATGCTGAAAGAAGGCAAGACGGGCAGTCCAGAATACTCTGAGCTTAAACGCCGCTTTGGTTTTGAGTTCAACGGCATGCGTCTCCATGAATACTACTTTGAAAACCTGGGGGGTAAGACGTCTCTGGACAAATCCGCTACTTTAGCCAAGAAGCTGGCTGATGCCTATGGCAGCTATGACGGCTGGGAGCAGGATTTTAGGGCTACCGGGGCAATACGCGGCATCGGCTGGGTGATACTCTACCAGGATGATGTGAGCGGCTGGCTGTTTAACCAGTGGATTAATGAGCACGAGGTTGGTCACCTTGCTGGCTGCCGTCCTATTTTGGTCATGGATGTCTTTGAGCATGCCTTCATGACTGATTACGGGCTGAAGCGGGCTGACTACATAGCTGCCTTTTTCAAGAACATAAACTGGAGTGTGGTGGCAGGTCGGGTGAAGTAATGAAGATAAAGGAGCTTATTGCGCGGCAGGGAAAGAGCATCTCCTTTGAGTTCTTCCCGCCCAAGACCAGGGAAGACGAAGACCAGCTATTCGGGGTGATAGCAGAGCTGGAGTCGTTTTCCCCCACCTTTGTCTCGGTCACCTATGGCGCTGGTGGCGGCACCATGAAAAATACCAGAAATGTAGTGGTGCGCCTAAAGGGGGAGACCTCCCTTACCCCCATGCCCCACCTCACCTGCGTTGACCAGAGTGAAGACGAGCTGGGGAAGATTCTGGAGGACTATAAGGGGCAGGGTATTGAGAATGTCCTCGCCCTTAGGGGGGACCCGCCCAAGGGTGCTGAAAAATTCACTGCTCCCGAGAACGGCTTCTGTTACGCTATTGACCTGGTGAAACTGGCCATTGCCGTCGGTGGCTACTCCATTGGGGTGGCGGTGTATCCTGAGGGGCATAATGAGTCGCCGAGTCTGGAGATGGATATGTTCTACACCAAGCAAAAGATTGATGCTGGGGCTGATTTTGCCATCACCCAGATGTTCTTTGATAACCGCTTCTTCTACGATTTCATGGAGCGGGCGGAAAAAGCGGGAATCGGCATTCCTATAATACCCGGCATCATGCCCGTCAGCGACATTGCGAAGATAAAGAGGTTCAGCCAGATGTCTGGCGCCACCCTACCGTCGTCCCTTGTTGAGCGAATGGAAAAGGCAACCTCGGCTGATGAAGCTCAGCGGATTGGCATAGACTTTGCCACCAGGCAGTGCCAGGACCTGTGGCAGAACGGCGTCCGCTACTTCCACTTTTATACCCTGAACCGCAGCCAGACGGTAACCGAGATACTGCATAGTCTCGGCTGGGTGGAGGGCAAGGCATGAAGCTGGCTAAGGGTAACAAGCCAGCCGCTATATTTACCAAGAACCGCCTTGAAGCCTTAGCTGACGGTGTATTTGCCATCGTGATGACTATCCTCGTGCTGGAGCTTAGCGTCCCCCTGATAACCGGAACCTCAGCCAATACGGAGCTACTCCGGAGGCTGCTTGAGATGTGGCCAAAATTCTTAGCTTATGGAGTGAGTTTTCTGGTATTGGGTGTCATCTGGATTAACCATCACTTCATGTTTCATCACATCAAGCGAGCTGACAACAAGCTGGTGTGGATAAATATCCTTATGCTGATGTTTGTGGCACTGGTACCCTTTTCCACATCACTCTTGGGGGAATATGGACAAACGCAGACGGCAGTTGTGGTCTACGGAGCCAATATTCTCCTCAGCCTTATCATGGGCTTCATCCTTTGGGCATATGCCACCGGGGAATACCGCCTCGTGGATAGCGACATTGACCCTAAGCTGGTGAAGCGTACCAAAGCGATGTTTTTCGTTACCTCCCTCTTTTTTCTGCTTGCCATGGGCATTTCCTTTATCAGCCCCATCGCCTCTTTTTGCATTTACGGCTTGATGGCACTGGCCTCTATCATCGGCAGCTGGCTGGGTGAACAGGGATTCCTGAGTAAGGTGATAGTGAGAATGGGAGAAAAGAGGGCGTCCCGGGGAGACAGGGAAGCCTGAGCTGCTTAGACCATAGCTGGTGGAGCCGAGGGGATTCGAACCCCTTACCTCCTGAATGCAAATCAGGCGTTCTCCCAACTGAACTACG
>Ga0315545_1003944_pt1 | contig 12430 bp, 12 predicted proteins | sample SalMarSW160210MG_FD_203096 | JGI IMG/M metagenome (GOLD analysis project Ga0315545, IMG submission 203096) | Salt marsh sediment microbial communities from the Plum Island Ecosystem LTER, Massachusetts, United States - Salt Marsh Sediment SW1602-10 ... | reverse complement strand
GCCTCAATGTCAACCATTAAAAAGAGCCCGAGATAATAAAGGACGGCCATCAATATGGAGGCCTTTATGATAACCAGATAATTGACACCTAAAATTTCCATAATAATGAATACTGCACTTCCCATAATAGGTGGCATCAGCAGACCCCCAGCGCTGGCGACAGTTTCAACCGCGCCAGCAAAATAAGGAGGATATCCTGTCCTTTTCATAAGAGGAATAGTGATCTGCCCTGTCCCAGCAACATTGGCAGTGCCACTTCCGGAGAGCATACCAAACAGAGAGCTTGCCACTATAGCAATCTTTGCAGGTCCACCCCTGAATTTACCACAGATGCCATATGCAAAATTAATAAAAAATTCCCCCCCGCCTGCCTCCCTGAGCAAGGCACCAAAAAGGATAAACAGAAAAATAAAGGTTGCTGAAATCCCGGCAAGCATTCCAAAAACACCATCTGCTGTAATAAACATGCTAGAAATAATCCGGTCAACTCCATAGTTCTTATGAGCAAAAAGTCCAGGCATTATCTCTCCAAAGCGAGCATAAACAAGGACCAGAACAGCAATCATAGGAAATGCCAAGCCAAGAGCCCTTCTTGTTCCCTCAATTAAGAGGAGTATAAAAACCCCTCCCATAATGAGTTCATATAAGGGTACTTCCAATCCCATAGCCCCCATCTTCCTGAACCAGGTAAACATTACATAAACACCGCAGATCAGGATAATAGTTGCAGCAATAATACTGTCTATGCTTAATCTGTCCTTCCTGCTCTTGCTGCTCATAGGGTAGACAAGAAATATCAAGATAAAGCCCAGGGCAACATGGGGAACCCTCTGGTTCATGGCCGTAAATTGGAAATAACCCGTATAGAGCTGAAACAGACTCATGCCAACAGCAATCCACCTGACCAGTTGAGCGGATATTCCAGTAAGCTGCCTCTGCCTTGTACTTATCGCACCCGATTCCTTAGGTTCTATTAATTCTTTATCCATCGCTCATCTCTTAGTGATAATCAAAGGGCATAGAGAAAAGACTCTATGCCCCACGTTCAATAAATCATCTTATTGATATTTGGCCATTTTATCCCAGATACCCCTTTCCTTGTAATACTTTATAGCACCCGGATGATAGCCTACCGGTACTGACTTGGAACCCCTGAAGGCATTTTCAACCGTATACTTTTTAGCCATGGGATGTATGGCATTTCTCTCCTCTGAATTATCATAAACGGCCTTTATTATCTTGTAAACAAGATCCTCAGGCAAATCAGTTCTGCAGAGCCACATCTGGGGAAGTGTATAGGTATGAATATCCTTATCAATCCCTTTGTAGGTTCCCGCCGGAAAAACGAAGGGCGTCACATTGGGATATTTGGCCTGCATTTTTTTTAACACTTCCGGCTCTGTCTCTAAAAGACGGATAGGAATATCTCTGGCCAATTCCATGACAGCGGCAATAGGATATCCAGCGGCAATAATACCGGCGTCAATTGTATTATCCCTTATCCCCCTCGTTATCTCATGAAAGGCAATATACTTTGGTTTTATATCCTCCAATGTTATGCCCCACCCGGCAGCCAGGTGTTTCTTTGAGTAGATATTAAGTGTAGCGCTTCCAGCCGGGCCTACACCGATAACCTTCCCTTTGAAATCATAGCAGGATTTAATTGGAGAGTTCTTTCTTACGATCCAGTGCGTATCGCTGGTATGACCCACGGCAACCAGGCGTACCTCCTCAACATCCATCCCCTGTTTCTTTAAATCATCCAAAGTCCCCATACAGGCCAGGCCCATATCCATCTTATGTCTGATCAAATACCGGGCGTTTTCTGTAGAAGCCGCAGTTGACTCTGCCGTGACTCTTACACCTGAAACATTCTTGTTGATAATCGCAGCAAAACCCGCCCCAAGAAAATAATAGGTCCCGGCAGGGCTTCCTGTGCCAAAGGATAAAAATTTAACAGCACCAGCATTTCCTGGCGCAAGTATAATGATTGAAACTACAAAAATTATTGCCGTCAAAAAAGAATAACTTTTTAATCTCATCTTCTCATACTCCTTTCTTCTAAAGGTTCTAAAGTTCTTCCACCTTTACAATAAGACTATCGGGAATACTGTCAGAATACATAGGAAAGGTTGCAACCTCCTCCGTTCCTGGCTTTAAAACAGGAGGTTTTCCTTTTCTGGGATAAAACCCTCCGGAAGAAACGCCGTCTGGCAGGAAAATGCTTACTCTGTAACGCTTGCCTTTGTCAGAGATATTTTTGATACCAACTTTAATATGAAATTTTTCCCCCCCGCTAAACTTTGACTTCTTCATAAAATAATTGAGGGTAGTGATTTCTGCCGAAGGACAAACCTTCAAGGTTGCAACAGGACCCTCGCCTTTCTTTGGTGCAGTTGCACACCCTGAAATCAACACAAATCCAACACACACTCCTACTGCCAAAATAATTACCGAAAATAAAGAATTATGCTTTAATCTCTCCATCTTGCTTCCTCCCTTCTTTTTGTTTTAAGTGTCTCTCATCGAGAGATTATCTCAAACCTTAGCCTTATATATGCCTGGCAAAATGTAATTGTTCACCTCCTTTCTGTCTTTATTTTTCTGCACCGCACTTTACACGTAATTAAAAATTTTACCTACATCCTTTTCCTTCTCCAGATTGAAAATAAAATCCGTAATAATCTCGCTGTTTGTAATCAGAGAGGATTTATGAGAGTATTCAAGGCATTTTTTAAATTTATCCGCACACTCATTAAAAGTCATAGGTCTTTGAGGGCTCCCCCTAAGGGTATTTACTTTAAAGGAAATACTCTCCCCTTGTAACATCCTGATTACCATGTTTGCATAAGAGATATCATTAGCAGATAGTTCAGGATCTATCAAGACCCTAATCTTTTTAGCGAGCTCCAATAAAGAGGAATCCTTTCTGACTATATCCGAGGCAAAATCATTTAAGAAAACCTTCCCTTTTTTTAATGCTACTGCTGCTGTATACGGGATGCTAAACTGGGCGTCAACCTGGGGATTAGCCCTGATTGTAAATGGGCCACCAACCATATCAGAAACCATTTTGGATACATAGACTACGACTTCAGCAATACCTTCCACATCTATGTGGTGAGAGGTATATAATTCCAAGGCAGCATCTATAGATGCGTGAGTCATGCGACAGCAGGGATATGGCTTGATACTCAAATCCATTACACCAAAGTGATCGCCAAGGTTTTCGACTACCTTTTCTTTTTTTACTTTCCCCCTTTCATAAAGGTTAAAGAAACCATACTCACCCATAAATACATTCGTGGCTCCTGAAACCCCCTGAGAGGCCAGAGCAGCACTTAAAACTGCACTCCTTGCAGAAAAACCAGGTTGCATCCTCTTTACTAAACCCCCATCAACAAGGCACTGGGCATTACCCGCAGTCTGGCTGTATGCAATACCAAGGGTATTCAATATTTCTTTCTCGCCTCCGTTTAGGATTTTAGCTGCAGACGCAGCCGCACCAAAGGAACCACATGTTGCAGTCCTTATCCATGAAAGGGGAGACAGGATTGCTGAGCCAATCCTGCAGGTTATATCAACTCCCAAGGCTACAGCAGTAATAAATTCTTTTCCATTAACTTTTCCCTTAGCTTCAGCCATTGCAAGAGCAGCCGGAAGGGATGAAACATGTGCATGCATAGCGGAGCTATCAAGGGTATCATCAAAATCAAGGGCATGCATCATCACACTGTTTGCAAAAGCGGCCTCAGGGGGTGAAACCCTGTCTCCATAATAAATAATAGTAGATCCGTCATTATTTGAGGACCATTTTTTTACTAGCCCTACCACCTCTTTACAGCCTGGCTCCCTTGCGCCTGCAAGGCCAACACCAAGGGTGTCAAGAATAAACTTCTTTGTCTCATCAATAACCTCTTTGGGGAGACCATCGTAGTTTGTTTCTGATATATATGTGACTAATTTATCAACTATCTCGTCCATAGATCTATCCCCATAAAATCAATTATCCTCTACTGTGACAGTGATACGCCCACCCTTGTTAAATTTCTCTTTTTTCAACCTCCTATAGTAAGATCTATGCAGATTGAGGGCTGCGAGAGGATTATGACCAGTTACCCTATCCTTTGTTACTAATGTTGTGCATAGTGCATTAGAGTATCGCATAAAAAGAGAATCATGACCAACACATAACCCAAAGATAATATTGAAATCTGTTTTCGACTCATTTAAGACCTTTGCCTGGGTTATAGGGCTGCACATTGACTCAAATTCTCCCACTCTCACCTTCTGATCTTCTCTTATACCAAGAAATTCTTTGGGCGTTCTCCCTACCATACAGACAACAGAGGCCACCTCAAAGCCCTGTTCCTTTAGTATTTCTGATAAGATCCTGGCCTCATTTCTAAGGCCCCCGCAAAAGGCAATTCCCAGTCTTTTAAAACCTAACTTATTTGCAAATTCAATTGTCTCCTGAATCCTGGTCTTTGTAGGATACATAACATAGGGTTTTTTCTGTCCCCTGTTTGCATAACATTCACCTTCTTGAATGGTCGCATATAAGGCATATTTTTTTATATCTGGCCTCTCATATTCTTTTAGTGAGTCTCTCACCACATCGGCAAGGTTTATGGTCGGACAAAAATCAGGACCATGTCCGTCTTCTTGGGTACATATCTTATTTCTAACATTACATTCAGCGCATTGAGGTAACCTTATTAAGTTTCCCCCCATCCTTCTGTCCATCGCGTGCCTCCTTTCTGCCTGAATACACGGCAAAGTTGAAATATTTGTAATAGCAATCAACATCTTGAAAGCCAATTTCCTTTAACCATTGTAACTGGACAGAAAGAGAAGAAGGTTTATCGTATTGCATTCTATCAATAATTTCGGATAATTCATGCTTACTAAGACCGGTCTCGTGTATCCAGTTCATCCACATATCGTGGTACTTCTGCTCAATTTTGTCTGTCTCTCCTTTGACGAGGTCTGCGTTGATGAAAATTCCTTCACATTTCAGGGCATCAAACACTCTTTGATAAAGCAATTTCTTTTCATCATCCGAAAGATGATGTATGGACATAGCAGATACAATAAGGTTGTATTCCTCGGGAAGTGTGGAATGAGAATAATCCCATATCAAAAAGTTTACCCTCTTATTCAATGAAAAACGCTCTTGTGCCTTCTGGAGCATCTTTTCAGAAAGATCCATACAAGTAGCAGTTGCATGTGGAAAAACAGTGATAATCGAGGCCGTAAGCAAGCCTGTTCCTGCTCCAAGATCTAAAAATCTGAAGAAATCAGAGCTGCTAAATGGAATGAGATCAATTGCTGTCTGATAGAAGTCATTAAAGCAGGGAATTACCATGCGTCTTTGCCGATCATATTGATCCGCCCCTGCGTCAAAACTCTGCTTTATGCTTCTACGATGTGAAATACTTTTTTTGTGAGGATGCATAATAAAGAAAGAACCGCTTTTTTTCAAACTAAGGGTCTACATATTATGTGTCTCTTTTTGAAACATTCTCTCAGGTCGCTCTGATTCAAAACAAGAAACAGATTCCCCTTTGAAGGCTCATACTACATTGCTTCAAACAAAAGTTCTCCCATGTCCCACACCTTGATGCCCATCTCCTTCTCATATTTTCTCAGATTAATAAGGCATATTGGACATTCGACAATTATGTTTTTGGAGATGGAGGATAGCTCTTGTATTCGGGTTTCTGACACCTTCTCAGTCAAGTCACGAAAGGCATACTCAATAGGCCCTCCACAACATGCGGTATCTAATTTTGTATTCTCAGGCTCTATAATAGAAATGCCCAAGCTTGATGAAATATCTCTTACTTGTTCGATAATTCCTAACTCCCTTGTCAGGTAACAAGAATCGTGAATTACAAACTCCTTATCAAGACTTTTTTTGCACGTTTTTCTGAGAATCTCATTATTCTCCGAAAGAATCTCTAAATAGTGTTTTACCTCGATATCATAATTGTCGATATAGTTCGGATAGATCTCTTTCAACATAAAAACTGTGTGTGGATCAACGCCAATTATTTTCTTCACCTTATAGCTTTTGAACAGGCTATATACCTTCTTTATATGGTCTTCAATATATTCGTCCAGACCCAGATCATACAACAGAACACCGCTATATGGCTCATCCTCATATAGGTATGCAGGTCTTTGATCTATTACACTTAACGCACTAACTATTCCCTTAAGTACATTACGGCTTTTCAATTTCAACTCATGAGAACCTAATGCCTTAAACCGAATTATTTTATCCCCCATAATGCGGTTCCCCATATTGACAATTTCCCCAAATCCACGCCTTGAAAGAAAAGGCTTGGCTGATGCGACAAGGCCTGTAATCTGCATAATATACGGTAACATTTGATACATTCTTGCAGTGAGCAGTATGGTTTCTCCCCCTCTTTGAAGGTTCAGCCCCTTAGCCCACTCTGTCCAATATACTTTTTTTATGCCAAGTGGATCTCCTGTTCTTTGAATATTGTCCCTAAGGGTAGATAATACCTCAGAGACAAACCTCTTAGACCTTTTCATTTTTACTCCCTTTCACAAGCCCTTGGGACAAAAGATATTTCCCTAATCGTATTAAATGTGAAACATCTAAATTTTGCCCTTTAGCTTGACATAAACGATCGCAGCGACCACATTGTAAACAAGAATAAATAGAATAGATTAATGGATCATCTTCATCTAACGTGCCATTAATGAGGTACTTTAGTATTTGGAGTCTCCCATAAGGCGACATGTTCTCAACCCACTCTGTGGCCTGATATGCCGGGCATACATCAATACAGAATCTGCATGCCCTGCATTTTCCAATCTCCTGAAGCAGGGTGTCCCTTACTGTCTGGCTCTTCTTTATATCCATCCCTGTAAATTCCCCCTGTTAAGTATGTCATTTGGGTCGAGGGCTTTTTTCATTTTCACTAAAACCTCGTAGACTTCTTTTTCATATTTTTTCTTCAAGAAAGACACCCTTTGTGCAGTGAGTCCCCATTCTCCGCCACATCCTCCATACTTTATATTTAAATCCTCGGTCTTCTCTCTCATTTCTAATGTGAGGGCCTTTTTTACCTCATTTGTGATATCCTTGGTCGGAATAAAGGCATATGCATGGATGGTAGGGGCACCAATATGACCAAAGGAAATAAATTCAGTATTCTTATAGCTTTCTAAGTTTACTACAATAGACTTTGCCTCTTGAAAGGCATCCTTCAGTTTATCTACCCTGGGGGAAATCTCGCTTCCAAAGGTTGTTCCCAAGCGATACATGTAATTTCCAGCCTCTGCCCTACTGCTCCAGATACTGTTCCATTCCTCTATGTCCTTGACAACCCTTGCCTCAATAGGATTCCCTGTCTTCAAAAATTCGAGGAATTTTTGTGCCTTGTCCTCGCTGCCAATTTTGCTCCAGGAATGTACCCTCATCATTGCCACAGCACCCATAGGTTCCTTAAGGCCTACCGCCTCGAAACCAATCTTAGAGGCCCGCTCGTCAAGATATTCAAAGAATAAGGGAGGATGAATGCCCTGCTTGTACATCTCCATTACGGTATCCAGTATATCCTCTGTCGTGTTATAGTAGGCTACTATATGCTCAAAATAAGGCAAGGGTATCAATCTCATTCTAACTAAGGTGAGTACCCCTAAGAGGCCCTCTGATCCTATAAAAAATTTGGTTGGATCAATTCCTGCCGGTCTTCTTGTTGACTCAGTTCCTGTTTGTATAATTTCTCCTGTTGGCAGGACCACCTCAAATCCCAGCACAAAATCACCGGGCTTGCCTAAAGCCGCATCAACAGCATGTGCACTTGTATTCACCGCTACAGTCCCTCCAATAGTAGCCACTAATTCACTTCCCGGAAAGACAGGCAGCATTGAATTGTACTTTGCCAATTCCTTTCTAACTTGTGCCACATGAAGCCCTGGTTCTGCCTCAAAGTAGCCTCTTTCTGGATATACCGTGATTTTTTTCATTCTCGCTGTATCTAATACAATGCCCTTTGTCTTTGGCCTCGCTAATCCTACAAGGGACGTGCCAGAGCCGTGGATGTGGACTGGTATCAATTTTTCATTTGCATATTTCAATATTTTTGAAACCTCTTGGCTGTTCAATGGCCTGACCACAGCATATGGAATATTTTTTTCCTCCAAATCCCAGGGCATAGGATCCTTTGCATATACTACAGATGTTGGTTTATCTGTATGCACGTGGTCTTTGCCCACAATTTTACCAAGATCTTTCGTTAGCTTAGATACATTAACATCCATAAAAAATACCTCCTACAGTTGTGCTTTTAATTTCCAAATGTATTGGACTCTCTGAATTCAATCATGAATTCTCTTCCAAAACCATTGTAATTGCCCCCTTTGGGCACACAAATGCACATATGCCACATCCCTTACAATAATCAAGATCAATAACGATTTGTCCGGTTATAGCATCTCTCGTAATAGCCAAATCCGGGCATAGCAACCTGCACACATCGCATGCCTCGCAGTGTGTTGTTCCCAAACAGCGGGAGGCCTCGTATTCAACCTCTTGAGGAGTCAGCAGGGGATTATGATACTCAAAATCTATCCTACCATCCGTCTTTCTTACTATCCTTGATTGACTCTCTCGTTCACAGTCTCGATTCAGCATCCCTTTATTACCCGCTTCCCTTAAATTAGGACGCAGATCTTCGCAGATACATGCAGATAATAATTTTTTTTTATTTCTTAATCCAAAAAATCTGCGTTAATCTGCGTCCTAATTGCCATTTCCTATACTTTCAAGATATCGTATAACCTTTCGAGCAGTAGCCTTTCCAGATGCAATAGCCTCAACCACAGTAGATGGCCCTGTTACCACATCTCCAGCAGCAAACACACCTTCATATTCTTTTACCTGCCCATCTTTGCCACAATATATTGTTCCTTTCTCTGATATACTGTCTGCCCTAAGAAATGAAATGTCCGAACGCTGCCCGATAGCAGGAATTACAAAATCGGCGGCTTGAAAAAACTCACTACCTGCTATCGGAATAGGCATCCTTCTTCCTGTTTCATCAGGCTCACCTAATTCCATCCGTATGCACTCCACACCCTGTATCTTGCCGTCTTTACTGGCAATACGCTTCGGGGCTACCAGGTACTGTATCTGCACTCCCTCATTTAAAGCTGCTTTAACCTCCTCTATACTTGCCGGCATCTCCTGACCGCTTCGACGATATAAAACAATCACTTGCTCTGGTCCCATCCTTACAGCAGTTCGGGCAGTATCAATAGCAGCATTACCGCCTCCGATTACCAATACCGTGCCAGAAAGGTTAATGATACCTCCTGCATTCACAGTATTCAAAAAATCCAAACACTTCATGCATCCTGGAGTATCTTCTCCGCTGATATCGAGTGCTTTATCCTTCCATGTACCAGTCGCCAGCACAAAAGCATCAAAATCCTTCCTTCTTATCTCATGCAAAGGAATGTCCTTACCGATACGAATTGAGGGAATAAATTTGACTCCCAGAGATCGAATAATACCGATATCGTGATCAATTATATACCTCGGTAAACGAAACGGTGGTATGGCGCCCACCAGCATGCCACCAGGCCGGGCAAGTGCATCCATAACCGTAATTGTATATCCCTGCATTACCAACTCAAAGGCACATGCAAGACCAGCAGGACCAGCCCCCACAATAACCACTTTCTTTCCCTGAGCAGGTTTTTTACACTCTTTAAGCGTTTCCACTATCTCTTTTTGGTGATCAATCTCATAATGAATCGCGTACCGTTTTAACTCCCGAATAGATACCGGATCATCCCAACTGCCACGAACACAGGCCTTCTCGCACGGATGGTGGCATACATACCCACACACTCCTGGAAGCGGGTTATCCTTACGTATCACCAACAACGCCTCTTTCACTTTCCCAGATGCCAGCAGCTGAACATAGTCTCGCACCTTCTGGCCTAGGGGACACGAGCCAACACATGGTGGAAGAATTTCTGTAATTGTTAAATCTGTATGTGTGTAGACATAGCCCCGCACTGTATCCTCATCATGCCTAAGCTCAGGCAACAATTCAGCAGGGCATGCCCTGGCGCACACACTGCATCGCTGGCATAGATCTCTATCGATTACTGGCTTATGGGTTCTTCCTTCGACCGCCATGTTGTGTTTGTTGCCTGCCCGCCATCGCTCTCGCTCAGGCGAGGCGGGCGGGGGTTTCTTGTGTTTACTGCTTTTTGCCTACGTTATTTTTTTGCCCAGCGTATAGCCAACCTCAAGGGCCTTCATGTTTATTTCCCTGAACCGTTGGCCAACATTTGTTTTAATGGATGAAATCAAAGACTTCTCACTCACTATCCCAGTAATTACTACTGATGCCCCGAGCAAAACAATATTGGCCACCTGTTTGTTATCTAATTCATCAATTGATATTTTCGTTGCCGGTACGCCAATTTGTTGCACACCAGGTATATCTCTCGGGTGTACGATCATATCGTCATAGAGGACAAGGGCACCCTGTTCTGCCAAATCTTGTATATACTGGTCATACGCAGTCTGAGACATGGCAATAAGGATGTCTGCTTTTATTACATGAGGGTACGTAATGGGATTTTTTGAAATGACCACCTCAGACCTGGCAGAACCACCCCTGGCTTGAGCACCATAAGAATTTGACCCGGCAACCCATTTGTCATCATTAATAGCAGCATGCCCAAGGATCGTTCCAGCCAAAATCACCCCTTGTCCACCATAGCCGCAAAAACGTATCTGTGTAAGGTTACCCATTCCTGAACTCTCCGGTAACAATTGTATCTTTTAATTCGTCTTCCGAAAAATTACCTGCCTCTTCCCTGGAGATACATCTCTCCATTAGGATTTTCAGCATATCCGCCGGAGAGTCATATCTGTTTCTTCTTCCAAATTGGGTGGGACAGGGGGAAAGGACTTCGATAAAGGTAAATCCAGGTATACTAAGAGATTTTTTTATGGCACTCACCAACAATAAAGGCTGTGTTACTGAAAACCGGGCCACATACTGAGCACCAGCGCCGAGAACTAATTTACAGAGATCAAAGGGACGGTAGATATTGCCATCCATGCTTGTGGAAGTAAGAGCGCCCAGAGGAGATGTGGAGGCCACTTGTCCGCCGGTCATGCCATAGATCATATTGTTGGCACAGATCACTGTGAGATCTATATTCCTTCGTGCAGCATGGATGAGGTGGTTCCCCCCAATGGAGGTAAGATCCCCATCTCCACTTATAACCATGACGTTGAGTTTTGGATTGAACATCTTCGCCCCTGTTGCAAATGCAATAGCCCGTCCGTGTAGGGTATGAAGGGTATCGGCATTGAAATGAGGGCTTGGGATCCACGCCGCACAGCCTATACCAGAGACAAAAAGCATATCATCCATACTTATTTTACGCTCATCAATAGCCCGAAGTATGAGATTCATTAATATTCCATGTCCACATCCAGGGCAAAATGGTGTTGAATCAATTCCTGGACGTAGATATTCTTCCAAATCCCTGCCCATTATACGAGTCTCCTTACCTCGTTTATTATCCTATCAGGATGGATGATTTCACCATTGGTCTGGTTGTAAGGGATCACCTCACAGGGAGCGTATTTCATCACCTCTCCAATAAGCTGCCCCCTATTCATCTCTGGGACAAAAATTGTTTTGGCCTTTTGGCCAATATCGTGAATAATTTCATCAGCAAAAGGCCAGATGGTTTTTAGCCTCAGAAGACCGACCCTTTTTCCTTCTTTTCGGAGTTGCTCTATAGCAAAAAGTGCACTTCGTGCAGTAAATCCATAGGAAACCACAATGACTTCAGCATCTTCCAGGTGATATGAATCTGTCTGAATGATTCTGTCTCTATTATTCAAAATTTTTTTGTTAATCCTGTTCACGAGCCGTGAGTGGACCTCGGGGTCATCGGTTTTTCTGATCCCGATCTCATTGTGTGTGGATCCGGTCACTAAAAGTTTTTCCCCCTCACCAAATGAAGGCATGGGTGGAATACCATCGTCCTGGTTCGTGCCAAAAGGAGGTCCCCCTTTCTTTTTTTCTCGATTAAAGACCGTAAGGGTGGCTTTCACCTCAATCCTTTCCCGTAAATGGCCAATGGCCTCCTCTCCCATTATAAAAACAGGGACTCGATACTGCTCGGCTAAATTAAAGGCATCTATTGTCTGGTCATACATCTCTTGAACCGACCATGGAGAGAGGGCAATAATATAATAGTCTCCGTGAGAACCCCATTTTGCCTGCATAAGATCGCCGCTGGCTACCCTTGTTGCCTGGCCAGTGCCTGGTCCAGCTCTTTGGATATTAACAATAACAAGGGGCGTTTCTGTTAAGGCAGCATACCCAATGCCTTCCTGCATAAG
>Ga0315545_1003938_pt1 | contig 12436 bp, 11 predicted proteins | sample SalMarSW160210MG_FD_203096 | JGI IMG/M metagenome (GOLD analysis project Ga0315545, IMG submission 203096) | Salt marsh sediment microbial communities from the Plum Island Ecosystem LTER, Massachusetts, United States - Salt Marsh Sediment SW1602-10 ... | reverse complement strand
CGGTACTAAGTTCTGATAAAATTTTGAGTTTGAAACCCTCGCTGTAACGTCTAGTTACTCGTTCATTTTTGTACATATCTACTACATTTTGTGTAGACATTTTTTAGGACGAGTCAAAATTAGCCCTAAAAGGTATGCCGGTATGGTGTCGTAGGCTTTGCATCACATTGTTTTTAACAAGAAAGATACAAAAAAATAGTCTGCATTCATATCTACCGTGCCATGATATAGCCTATGCACTATACCGGCTGTTGGGCTTAGTATCTTCTTTCATTAATCGTTCAATTTCTTTAACAAAACTTTTCTCAATTTCCTTGTCCTCATATGATATGAAATAGAGAATTATGAATCTGAGTGCTCCTAGAAGGTTTTTTGACCATATTTTGAAAGCATCAGCAATCTGTATAAATGCATTATCTTTTGATTCAAAAATCATCAAATCTGCTGTAGGCCCACCATGTACAAATGTTGAATAATAGTTATAAAACTCTAACATTTCTTTAATCCTTTTAGGTTTAAGAAACACTTCTGTGTCTGCTGGAATGTTTGATTCGACAAAACTAGATATTTTCCTAATATCAAAAATATTTGCTATCCTATTTAAATGGCTGATATGTTTCTCTTTAAGTAATTCCTTTTCTTTTAATCCATCATATATAAATGAAAAAAGCTTTAAATATTTTGAGTTAGGATTTATTTTATTGGCTTTTGTATAATTGATTTTTTTTACGAATTCCTGAATCACATATTCTTCGTAGTAGACTGAAGCTGTTTTGTCATTTTTATCGAGGTGAAATTTGATCCAAATAAAAAAGGCTACTAGAAAGTGCTCTACGAAAGAACGAATTAAAATATAGCTTGTATAGGAATCAGATTGACAATCGATATTCTGAATCACATTTGATATGGAACAAGTCTTTATATAAAACCTTTTAAGAGCCTTTGCTGTATTAGGATATTTTGAGTTATCAAGAGCTCTATCAATTAACTCCTTATTTTTTATATAATAATGTAATCGGTAAATAACAATGCAGGTTTTTTAGCAATTAAGGATGTAGATATTTTAGCAAATAACGATGTAGGTTTTTTAGCAATTAAGGATGTAGGTTTTTGTTTTAACCTTCCCCATTTTTCCTTCAAATTAAGTTAAGATCAAAACAACAAAACAAGCTTTAGTTGTTTTGCGACAATTAAAATTTTTCTGTTATTGGCAGATTTTAACCAATAACAGGAGGACTTTAATGAATAAATTAACTCAAAAGCTCATTATGTACTATGAAATACATAGATTAAAAAGAAAGGGCTTTAAACCTGCCCAAATAGGCAGGTACTTAGTCCTGGATTACAGAACCGTAAAAAAATATCTTGCTATGAAAGAAGAAGAATATTTAGAATTTACAGAGGGTCAATCTGAGAGAAAAAAACTATTAGATAAATATGAAGACTTTGTAAAAACCCGGCTGGAACAGTTTCAAGATGCATCATCAGCACAGGTTCATGACTGGCTCAAAGAAAACTTTGATGATTTGATTGATATCAACGAAAAAACCGTGTTCAATTTTGTTTTGTCAGTCAGGAAGAAACATGGGATACCAAAGCCATTTAGCCTTCGCGATTATGCCCAGGTTGAGGAGCTGGCTTACGGCAAACAGGCCCAGGTTGATTTTGGAGAGTATAATATGACAACTGAAGAAGGCAAACGAAAGAAGATCTACTTTTTTTCGGCAGTTTTATCAAGGTCACGGCACAAATATGTTTTTTTCAGGGAGAATCCTTTTTCTACTCTTTCTGCTATTGATGCTCATGAAAAATGTTTTCAGTATTTTGAAGGTTTTCCTAAACAGTTGGTTTATGACCAGGATAAGCTGATGCTTGTTGATGAGAATAAAGGAGACCTGGTATTAACAGAACAGTTCAGGCAGTATACAAAGTATAGGGGCTTTAAATTGCATTTTTGCCGCAAATCTGATCCTGAGAGTAAAGGGAAAATAGAAAATGTCATTAAATATATAAAATACAACTTTCTTCGAGGGAGGATATATGTTAACATTGATGTCTTAAATGGACAGGCCATGGCATGGCTTAACCGGACAGCCAATGCAAAGGTACATGCCTCAACAAAGAAAATACCGCAAAAGGAATGGGAAGTTGAAAAGCAATACCTGAAGGTAGTAAACAAGTTTTTCAGTCCGCAGCAACCTTTAAAAACATATACAGTCAGAAAGGATAACACTATATGGTATAAAAGCAATTTTTATCGTCTTCCGTCAGGGACATACCAGGGAGCCGGAACGGCAGTACCTGTTAAAGTAACAGAAGAGAACATTATTATTATTTATGATAATGACAGTAATGAGATAGCTAAATATAAAATCCATACCGGAAAAGGCAAATTAATTGGCAACAATAACTTTAAAAGAGATTATTCAACCGGCATTGGCCAGTTGATTGATGAACTATCAGGCAGGTTTGAAGACCAGGGGAAGGCTAAAGATTATTTTATGGAGGTACGCAGTAACAATCCCAGGTATATCCGTGATCAGCTTCTTTTTATCAGAAAGATTACAGTAATATACGGTATGGAAGTTATGAATCAGGCATTGGATTTTTGCATACAGAATAAAATTTTTAAAGCTACCGACCTTGAAAGCGTAGCCAGGAAGATAAAAGCACAAAACAGTAATACAGATACTTGCCGGGAACCAATAACGGTAAGAACAATGAATAAATCGGCATTTAAAATTATACCTCAAAAAAGTAACATATCAGATTATCAGGATTTAATGAATTAAACTTATGGAATCAAAAACACAGGTTATCATTGACTATGCCAGTCAGCTTAATCTGACCGGCATAAAGGATCAGCTGGAAGAATTGATCCGCAAGGCTACAGAAGAAAAAATCAGTTATGTAGATTTTTCACTTAAGCTGTTAAAGACAGAAATTAACCGCAGGAGTGAAAGGGATCTTGAGAGGAGAATGAAAGCAGCCAGGCTACCTTTAAACCATGACCTGGAACAATATGATTTTTCATTTACGAATGGTTTAAGCAAGCAGCAGTTAAACCAGCTAAAAGAGTGCATATGGCTTGAACAAAACTACAACATTGTCCTTATGGGGCCGTGTGGTGTGGGAAAAACACTTATTGCTGCCGGACTGTGTAATGATGCACTTAAGAAAGGTTATAAAGCCTACTTCAGAACCATGGAACAAATAGACGAAATGTTAAAAATGAAAGACATAACCAGGTCAGCTATGTCGGAATATAAAAAACTCCTGAAAGCACATCTTATGGTTATTGATGATATTATGATGTTTGCCCTTGAAAAAAAGCAGGCTGTGCAGTTGTTTAATTTTGTTAATCACCTGCATGAAAAAGCATCTTTTATTGTTACTACTAATAAAAGTCCGGAAGAGTGGGTGAAAATGCTAGATGATGAAGTTATTGCTACTGCTTTGCTTGATAGACTTTTATATCGCTGTGAGGTAATTAGATTATCAGGGAAAAGTTATAGATTAAAAAACCGGAAATCTATTTTTCCCCAGGAAAAATAATAAAATAATTAGCTTTTGTTCTTTGACTTTTTTGTATGTTTGAATTGGAAAAAGGGACATTCTTATTTGCTGTTTTTCCTGCATTCTTATTTGCCATTTTTCCTACATTGTAAATTGCTGATTACAAATAATCATAAAACATTTTGAATATAGTTGTGTGCAACAGATATTAAGCCCAAACGGTATCGGTGTATGCCGTCGTGCCGGCATTGTTCATTGCTTTAACTTTATAAATTTAAGCACAAGTTAAATAATATTGATAACATATCAAATAGCACCAGCCGGCATGCGGTATACACCGTGTGCTTGTTGCACAACCTTTAAATTATATATTATTTTTAAACAATTTAGCAATATCTTCTTCATATTTATAATAACAAGTTATTTCACAACCAGACAACTTTATATTGTCCGGCATAAATAGCTCCAAAAACTGAAAAAAAGCATTGTTTACTTCCATGTAAATTTGTTTAGCCATTATTCTCATCCTCAATGCAGTTGTTTTTCTTGTTTTCTGAACGTATCTCATAAGTTTTTGAAGATTGTAAGCTGTGCCTGCCATCAGCATTACTTTATTGGCTTGTTCAATTCCCCGGGCATTAATTTTTCTCATACCTATAAAGTTAATGAGGGTGCCAAATACTGGTTCAACAGTACTTTGCCTGACCTTCTTCATAATTATACCTTTATTACTGTTAGCCCTTTCTTTTGCCCTGTCATATTCTTCCTTGTACGCCGTGATCCTTATTCTTTTTTCATTTGACATTCCTAAACATTCTTTTGCAAACGGGCAACCTTTGCAATCAAGGCTGGTAGTTAAATAATGCTTTTCCGGATGCCCTTTCTGGTATTTTATTTTTCTGAACGTAACATACTTGCCATTTCGACACCTCCACCTGTCTTGTTCAGGCTCATATATGAAGCCTTTTCTTGTTCCTTCATATTGGCCATGTAGAGGGATAAACCCTTCTACATTTATACTCTCCAGGTATTTATAGTTTTCCCCGCTACTGTACCCTGCATCAGCCAACAGACGTTTTAAAATCAAATTATTATTTTTTAATTGCTGATTTGTTTTCCTGGCTACATCAATCAGGTAACGGCTATCCTTTCTATCAGAATGGTTTGCTTGTATATTTGTAATAACATGATTAGCTGTATCAACACTTAAATTCCCCAAATAACATAGTTGCCTCGGTTTGCCAGGTTTTACTGCAATCCTTGAATCAGGATCAACAGGTGAGTAATGTGTTTTATTACTTAAGTATTTTGCCCTTGGATCTTGTGAACCCATTGGCCCTCCTTCTTTGTCTTTAAACCATTTTTGATGAGTTTTTAAATCACGTAGCTGATTCTTATCTGATTGGATTGTTCTTTGCCCTTTATTGCTCTTGTCTTGTTTGACTTTTCTTCTTGGCTTTTCTTCTTCATTTTCATCGTATGTATTGGCTATATACTCTTCTACGCTTTGTTTAGGTTGTTTTTTCTCCAAACTGTCCAGTGAGGCATTAGCTTTTATATAAGCAGAATCAACTGCCTGTGTATGCCCGGCAACCATTCCCGACTCAACACAAAGTTTAAGTACACGGTTAAATACTTCTTCAAACATACTTTTTGGAAACAGCTTTCTCGTACGGCTTATTGTACTATGCCACGGCAACTCTTCATCTATATCATAGTTAAGAAAATATAATATATCAAGGCGCATACTTACGAAATCAATTAGTTTCCTGTCATACATAATATTTTCCAGGTAACTTACAAGCATTAACTTGAAAAACACAACCGGGTCAATGGACTTCTGTCCTTCTTTTCCATAATATGGCTCTACTAGCTTATATAGAAAGTTGAGGTTAATAAATTCCTTTAACCTGCGATAGAAATTATCTTTAGGGATACGTTGAGAAAGCTGAAAATTAGTGTATAGCTTTTCCTGATAGTTTTTCTTGCCATGCATGGTTTTATTTACAAGATACTAAATACCTTTACTTAAGCCAAAGCTTTGATTATTATATTATTAACATTATTTGTTAGTTGTGCAACAGCTACCCGTGTTAGGGGCTGGGCTTCCTTCATTTTATGTAAGATTCTATCGCCATAAAATTTCCTTTTCCCAATCAACCGGAAATCCCATTGCTCTTGGATAAATGTTACTATGCTTTGTTAAAAGTGATTTAAATTCCAATATCATAGAGTTACTTTCATTGATACTATTTAGTAGATATAATATCATTGAAAGAACATAATAAGTACGATTATTTGGGATACTTGGATTTGATAACCACTGGTTCTTAGGATTATGTGGTTTAACAGGCTGTATACGCATTACTCTATTCCATAATCTGGAATGATGAGCACATACATTTCGGACATATACTAAACCATGCAGCCATGAAGCCAACGTTGTATCGTCTAATCCGAAATAATCTGCCACTTCGCGTTTGCTTTTCCCAGACTTGATTTCTGCGAATAGTCTTGATATTGATCCGAAAGAGATTATCTCAAAAGCGATCCAACATGGTGGCAGGCTATTACTATACTTTTGTTTAAATGCTTTTATAAATCGGGCATCGCTTCGACTATATTCATCAGTAATCTTTGAGATAGTATCTGAATGTTCCTGAGTATTTTTAAAATTCGAAGGTTCTGTATACCAATAGGGGCCAAATTGGTGCGAGAAAATATAAATCATTTTAGCTCGTATCGCAATTTCTATCTTTTCAAGTTCCCTAATAACTAGTTGTCTTAAACTCCTGTCGAAAAGATAGATACTGTATACAGTATCAAAATCTGCACCTAGCTTAAATATATGCTTAACTTTGTCTGATAATAGGGGATACCAATAACCACTTAGGCGGAAATAACTTTTCTTTTCTAACAAATTTAGGAAAGTTGATTCATCGTTTACAATCAGTCCACGTTGCTTTAATTTCTTAAGTTGGTCGGCATAACTAAGTGCCGGTTTGTTATATGGCACTTTACTCATAGATATAAAATAAAAAGCTCACCCTGAGCGCGCTGTTCAAATGGGAAGCGGGGTAAGCATGTTGTTACAAAGATACATAGGAATTTGATATTTTCAAATAATTTTAATGTTTTTTTGAATTAGACATGAGATTTTCATTCAATTAAAAGTCTGCAATTCTGTTTATTTTATTTGCCTTGCCCCTAACGTTTGATGGTATGGTGTCGTGCGGGATTGCGAGGCGATTTCCTATCAGTTTACACCAACTTTTTTTACGAGCCACGAACGCTCGCAAACCATTGAAACCCGTATGCACTATACCATGTGTTGGCAACCGTAAATCATTCACTATCTGATGTTTTAAACATATATTCTATTCCTATTTTAACCCCAAAAGATATCTTATCGTCGGGTATATTTTTATAATCAGGTCTTTGATTATCGTGGTCAGGAATTAGTTTAAAATTAATGAAGGGGGATAGGTTTAATAGGCACTTATTTCCAACTGATTTTGAGAATGCGGTTCCAAGTACAAAAGTTGTACCTAATTTCTTGTTATCTATTAAGTTATCTTCAGTTAAAGTTTCCCCGTTCAGATAATATGATTTAATATTGTAATCTAAAATATGATTAAACACAAATCCTGTTAAAATGCTTGAAAAGAATTTCTTTTGAGAAATTATTTCAATATTTGCAATAATTGGAAAGTTTAAATACTCTACTTTATATTCACGTTTTTGGATTGAATAAAATGGGTCTCCTTGAGAATCATAAGATTTAATGGAATAGTTTATTCCTGTGCTCAATTTTAATTTTTGAATATGTTTAGAAATTAGCATAGAAAAGCCATAATTAAAATTATTAGAATTATTTTCCCCTATAAAGTAATAATAATAATTTGCATCAAATTCTGTTGAAAAGTAGTCTTTAGTCTGACTATATGTTTTTAGTGCCCAAATAAATAATAAGAGACAAAATGCTATTTTTTTCATATTATTGAAGTATAATTTTATGAGTAGTTATGCTTTTATCCTGTTTGTTTAACAAATACATAACATAAACTCCTTTTGTATTACAACTTAAATTAATAGTTATATTTGATGAATTTAGTTCTTTGAATGATTTAATGAGTTTACCGTCTATATCTGTTATTACAATATTAAAGTTTTTATAATCTTTTGAGTCAAAATCTACTATGAAGCTGACTTCATTCGGGTTTGGAAATATCTGAATATCCTCATTCGAAAAAGTTTTATCTGTAATTTGTGTTTCAATATTTTTCTTCGATACAAGTGTATCTTGAACATTATCGATACTGGCACTTTTTTATGGTGAACCACATACTGTAGGTTCAATCTTTGCACAAAATGTTGAACCTAGTTCAGCATTAAAATCATGCACTAAGGTAATGCTGTTTTTGGCTATAATATCTAATTGCTGGCCAGATTGAACGGTATAACTGCAATTGATATTTACATCTTCACCAACCATTGCATTAAAAACTTGATTATCCAACGGAAATTGTGAGGCATCAGTTATATTTATATCTTGACAGGGATGTCTTTGATAATATCTAACCCATTCAACTTCCACTTGATTTGGAAAGACAGTTGAACCATCAGGTGAATTACTTCCACTCTGAATGGCTAAATTTAGAATTATACGCATTGGGTCCGTAGTAAATATTTTATTGATCTGATATTGAGTCCATGCATAAATTGTACAACCAGTTATTTGTCCAAGTTGAGTATAATATTGATAATCTGTTCTTTTTGATACTCCATCAACATACCATTCGATTTTATTTGGCTCCCAAATTACACTAAAATCGTGAGGAGCTAAAGAAAAATCTACTCCTGTATACCAATCCAAACATGCAGCTGGACTCCCATCACCTTCAAAATCATAATGTACATTCATATTATGGACTTTTGATAACTTTGAAGGATCATAGTTACCCCATATGTCTTTCTCATTCCAGAACTCAAAAACATCTATCTCATTATAAACAGGGTCGCCTCCATACATCCAGAAAGCTGGCCAAAATCCTTTTCCTTTAGCAATTTTTATTCGAGCTTCATATTTGCCATACGAAAACTTTTTAATTGTTTCAATATTAGCTGAGGTATAATAAAAATATCTTTTATTTTGACCTCTGTCATCACCATCGCAATACAAATGTTCATCATCAGGGCGCCCATCAACCGCTCTTGCGTAAACAGTCTCCTCTTTTGCAATTAATTTTAAAGTACCATTACTTACTTCAATGTTATCTCCACTTGTGTAATACTGTTGTTCTTCATTACAGTATCTTAATCGTGGTCCATAAGTCCATCTAGATAAATCCAAACTAGTTCCATTAAAGTTCTCTTCAAATACAAGTACCCATGGATTTGTGTTGCATATATAAGAAGTAGAGGCCTGTATATATCCAATCGTTGAACATACATCTTGGGCAATAATTTTTGATGAACATATCATCAAAATAATAAAGGTTAATCTTTTCATTGTATTCTGTTTTTATGGTTGCCAAACGAGAGCGTAAACGCAGTTCCGCCACGAGGGTGATCCCGTGCAAACTTGTTTGCAGCGGGAGTAAAACCCGCAGGGGCGGAGCCAAATTGCGTTTAACGCAATGTTCTGTACCATTTTCACTCGATGTGCCGTTAAAGCGGCTGTATTTATATATAAAGATAAGCAATTTGGTTTACGCTCTCGTTCTGTGCCATTTCTTTTATACCGGGAGTGCGAAGCACGAAGGGATAAAAGTCCGCTTTAGCGGAATGGCACAGAAACGGATAGGTGTATGATGTCGTGCCTTTTTTATTGCTTAAAGTTATCCAGATACAATTTACATAAAATATTCAGATTGACAACCGCAAACCCTAAACTAAGGCATGCATTATACACCATATTGGGCACAGTATTTTATTGTATAACAAAAACTAAGGGTATCGTGAATATAACTTTTACAGCTTTATTATCAAGATAACCTGGGGACCATCCTTTACTTAATTTCTTAATTACCCTAACTGCTTCATTATCCAAAGATGTAGCAACTCCTTCCACAACATTAATTCCGTGCATGGATCCATCTTCCATGATTATAAACTCTACATATACTTTACCTTGAATACCACGTTCAGCGGCATATTCAGGATATCTCATAATTCTTTGAATATCTAATCTAAGTTTATTATCATATTCGTCATTTTTATATTTAGGAAGAATATCTACATCATAATATACTTTTGTAGCTATTGTATCTCCTTCACGATTTAAAATAATATTGTCTATTAATTCATTATTCTTATAATAACTGATTGTATGTATTTCATTATTATCTCTATAATATGTTAAGTGTTTGTCGGTTTTTAAAATTGGAGGAAATGAGTAATAATAGCCTTCATTTCTTAATTCATCCGATTCCGAAAACTCTTTTATAAAATAAATTGAATCATTTATTTCTTTTAATAATAGCTTGCATGATGATAACAAATCATTATAATTGTAATATTCACATATTATTATTGAATCATTTATTTTCAAATATTTTTCATAGTAGCCATTTGTTTCCCATTTGTTTTCTTTTAAAAAATAACTTCTAACTATATATTCATCATCTGAGGATTTACAAAAACTCTTATATGATTTTGCATTTTCCTTATTTACTATTCTACCATTTATTCCAAAATAAATAATAGTATCCTTCATCTCTTGTGGAAAGACCTTTATTGAAATTAAAAAAGCCAATAATAATGCTCTAATAATCATTTTAGTTTTTAAATATTGTGCCCAAACGGTATCGGCATATGGTGCCGTACCGCCTTTTATCAAATTACACTATGTATTATTTGAAAAACTAAATTATGCATTCCTAATTACTTATCAAAATAAGTGTGGTATGCACTATATGCCGTGTTAGCGGTTTGTTGCATATTAATTGGAAATTGATATAATCATTTTACCATATTCTTCAATAAGCTTTTTATCAAATGCGTCAAATTTTAAACATTTATAATTCTTTTCTTCCTTTTCAAGGCATACTTCCCATAAGAAACAATCTGTTTCTTCGTTGTAAATTACCTCTGTATTAATAAATTGAATTGAATCTTTAAAATTAGGTTTAATTAATAGAGCTTCATTAATAATTTCATTTCTTGTGGTAATTCTTAAATCTTTACATCCTGAAATATGTGGAAAATTAAAAAAAGTAACTTCAAAATTTTTATTAAAACTAAGATTTATTAAATAATTATTAATTCCTAAAATGCTGTCATTAAATGTTATTACAAAAAGATATTTTCTTAAATAAAATTTATCCATCCTATTTTTAATATACCTTACAGTATCTTCGTCCTCATAAATTGTACAAAAATGCATATAAAAATTATCATGATGATTTGGATAATTTGTAGAAAAAAAATTTTCATATTCTTTCAAAGTCATCGAATCTAATGTTTCAGTATAATATGTCTTTGAATAATTCTGAGCTTTTAATGCCACAAAATATATCAATAAAAGACTTATTAGTATTAAAATATATTTAGTTTTCATTTTAGCAATAACCGCTAAACGGGCCCGCCGTATGAAGCGTTGGTGATTTTTTGATCGCGTTCTAATCCACCGTTAAAATGCAGGTTTTGAAAACTGAAAGCCGATTTTTACCTCCAAATCACCAATGCTTTATGACGGCGTGTTAGTGGCTGGTTGTTATTCATCATTTCTCTTCTGTAATAGTTCATAATCCTGTAAAATAATCCTAATACTTGAGATTAATAATTCAGGATCATCGTAATGTACAAAATGACCTGCATCTCCACTGTATAATAACATACCTTTATCAACAGATTGAACCACATCAGTCCACCTTTCAACTCTGTTTTTCATTTTTGCTCGAAATAATAATGAATCATTAAGTTCTTTAATGCGAAATCTTGGCGGTGTGTCATAACGACCACCAGTCAAGATATGTACTGGAATATTAGGTAGATTAGAATTTGTAATTTCTTTAAAATCAGTTTCTCTCAATTGTTCAAGAACTTCACTTTCTTCAATAACAGATTTAGGTTTTGAGGTTGGTTTGTTCTTGTTCGCTTCATCATCCAATGCCCATTTGTTAAATAGTGTGTCTACTTGCTCATTTGTTAAACCAACGTCAAGAAAAGGTTTTCTTCTATTTAATCGAGTTTCTGTGAAATCAGCTGGATCTATGATTACTAATCCTGCTAATAATTCAGGATAATAAACTGCAAATCCACGAACATATGCTCCACCTAAAGAATGTCCAACAAGAATATACGGCGGTTCGATATCAAGGTATTTTAAAATCTTGATTAACTTATCCGATATATTTTTTATTGTTGGCATTTCGTTATCAGGTTCAGATTCCCCAATTCCTGGTCTATCATAAGTTATCAAAGGTGCTAATTCCGAAACTCCATCTAATATTTTATCCCAATGTCCCATCGGTGTACCGAGTCCACTCTCAAAAACAATCACAGGTTGTCCTTCTTTCCTATTTTCGATCCCGATAGTATTTATCCAGATTTTAGTACTATCAATTGTTATAAATCTCTTTTGTGAAAAAGTATTTAAACTTATCAAGATAGTAACTGTAAATAATGCTAATCTCATTTTTATTATTTTATGTTAATTATTGTACATTGGGGGTCATTACAACTTGCCACTAAACGTTTTGCGGTATGAAACGTTGGGGATTTCGGAGCTACTTCACTATCAAGATACAACAAACCTTGATGTGAATATCAAAGCTCTAATAACCAATTCGCCCCCAAATGTTTTATGACCGCATGTTGCACTAAATCCCGCCCCTATACAGAGGCGGGATAGTTTCAAATAAAATTAGTAAAATAGATTATTAACCAAAACTATTTTACTATGAAACAAAAAACT
>Ga0315545_1003937_pt1 | contig 12441 bp, 4 predicted proteins | sample SalMarSW160210MG_FD_203096 | JGI IMG/M metagenome (GOLD analysis project Ga0315545, IMG submission 203096) | Salt marsh sediment microbial communities from the Plum Island Ecosystem LTER, Massachusetts, United States - Salt Marsh Sediment SW1602-10 ... | reverse complement strand
TTTTATCGGCCTATTGGTTTGATTTAGAGGAGTAAAAAATGAAAACTAAGCTCGTAATTGTCGGCTGTGCCGGCCGAATGGGCAAACGTATCACAGCATTAGCAGTGGAATCAGGAAGATTTGAAATCATTGGTACGATCGAGAAAAAAGGGCACCCTGATTTAGGAAAGGATGCCGGTTTGGCGGCCTCAGCAGGTCAGTTGAATATCGGCATCGGTTATACCTGGCCGCAAAACGCCGATGTGGTAATCGATTTTTCCCAGCCGGAAGCTGCCGATAAAACTGTAAATTACTGTATTGATAACAAAACAGCTTTGGTCCTTGGCACTACCGGATTAACGGTTGAGCAGCACAAAGGAATTAAAAAGGCCTCAGGAAAAATCCCGATTATTTACGGAACTAATATGAGCGTAGGAATGAATGTTCTATTTGCTCTTGTAGAGACCGCTGCTGTAATGCTTGGCCCTGATTATGATGTGGAAATAGTTGAGCAGCATCACCGTTTCAAAAAAGATGCCCCCAGCGGCTCCGCCCTGACTCTTGCAGAAAGGATATGCAGGGCCACAGACAGGGATGTGGATGCATCTGTTGTTTATGGCAGGAAGGGCAAAGATGCTTTGAGGAAAGAGGGTCAAATCGGCATACACGCCGTTCGGGCTGGTGATATAACGGGGATTCATTCAATAATCTTCAGTACACGTGGCGAGACCGTTACGCTGAATCATACTGCGCACAGCAGGGATGGATTTGCAAGAGGGGCTTTGCTCGCTGCCCAATGGCTTCTTGATAAACAACCGGCTTTGTATTCAATGGTTGATGTTCTGGGTATTAAGTAGCAGGCCTTTATCCTGGGAAAGATTAGATGGCTTTTTGTTTGTTATTATCGGGCAATTCGTATAATTCGCCTGTCATAGAAGCCGTCTTTCAGCCTCAAAAGTAAAAACCTCTTTATTAGGTTTAAAAATCGAACAGAATAGATTGTCTGAGGCGGGTAAAGAAACTGTGGTTTTCGCTTGACAGGATGTGTTTTCAATCATATAATTGCATCAATATGGTATCATAACTAAGCAATACTGGGGATTGTAAACGTGCAATGGAATGGGGATATCATAGTTTTTTTGAAGAAAAAAAATCTTTTTGTGTTATGGAGGCGGGTTTTTTACGTCATATATTATATGTAAAAGCAACACTTTTTTAAGCATTTTGGCCTCTGTGGTGTGATTTTTTGACTGTTGTTTCTGTTTCGGCCCAAAAACATATTTTTTAACTTTTTGCTCTATAGCGACTTGCCGATATGATGTTAATACGCAGAGCTATACATAGTGTCCAGTTTATGGAGATGAATAATGAAACGGCCAGTTTTCCTTGGTGTGTTTGTTATATTAACCTCGATTTCTTTTGCGGCGGGTGATACCTTTGAGGTTCCCTCTGACTTTCCTACGATTCAGCAGGCGATAAATGCCGCGTCGGACTACGATATCATAGTTGTGGACGACGACGATTACTCCGGTGTGAACAACGTTAACCTCGACTTTGGCGGCAGGAAAATAACACTTCGTAGCAAGAATGGTGCTGAAGGTTGTACTATAAATGGTGGATTTGCTGCACGGGCTTTTATTTTTCAAAGTGGCGAAGATTCCGAAACTGTCATTGATGGCTTTAAAATCATAGCCGGTCTGGCCGATTACGGTGGGGCAATTGAATGTCAAGATTCCTCTCCGACAATAAAGAACTGCATATTCATCAATAATGTAGCTTTCAACGATGGTGGAGCTATAGACTGCGAAAATTCTTCCCCCCTTATTAAAAACTGCATATTTAACACAAACGCTGCCTACGGTTATGGAGGTGCAATTGAGTGTTATCAGTCTTCTCCGACCGTTAAAAACTGTCTTTTTGTCGGCTGTTACGCAGCCGTAAACGGCGGAGCTATTGATTGTTATAACAATTCCAAAGCCGTTATCACCAACTGTACTATAGTTAGCAACTCTAATGGCACCGGTGTAGCGGGTGGTATAAATTCCAGTGGTTCTTCACAGCCGGTTATTACAAGCTGTATTTTATGGGATAATACAGGTGACCTTTTCAACTGCAGTGCTACATTTTCTTGTATAGAAGACGGTGACACCGGGCTTGGGAATATCAGCAGCGATCCTCTGTTTAGGGATGGGCCTCTTGATAGCGTGATGGGAGGTTATTACCTCAGTAACACTGCAGCGGGACAATTGCAGAGCAGCCCTTGTATTGATACGGGCCTCGGGCCGGCGGTGCCCTTTGCGGAGCCGAACAGTTTTACAACGAGAACGGATAGCCTGGCCGATGTAGGTATAGTGGATATCGGCTTCCATTATCCTGATACCAGGCCTGCCGCTGAGTACCTGTTAACTACTTCTGTTGTGGGCGGAAGCGGCGGCTCAATCCATCCTGATTTACCGGCTCCCGGTGAATATTATCGAAAATTCGCTGACGTGTCTCTTACAGCGACCCCGGCAGCGGGTTATAAGGTTAAGCAGTGGACCGGAGCATACAACGTTCCCGCACCCAAAACTAATAACAATATTGTCACAATACTTGGCGACACAGATGTTACCGTGGAATTCGAGCTCCTGGAGACCTATCAGCTTACGACTGCTGTTGATGCTGCAACGCCGTACGGCACGATAATGCCGAGCAGTGGTCCATATCAGGAAGATAGTGTCGTAACCGTTACGGCCATACCGGCGGAGGATTATGTAGTTGAGACGTGGAACGGTATGCCGCCGCCGAATCCGTACGACCCGAACCATTTTACGGTAGTAATGGACTCCGATAAAATTGTGACAGTGAAATTTATCTCGAAATATATAACGCATAAACTCACGGTTGAGATTCTGGATGAAAATGGTGATCCGGACCCCAGCCTGGGTATAATAGAGCCACGCAGGGGAGGGACATATCTGCACGGAACTGTTGTCGATGTTGTTGCAACACCTATCAGCATAGATTATGAAATCGAGGAATGGACAGGAACCGATAACCCGGCTTCGACCGACAGTCACCAGACTGTAACAATGATAGAAGATAAACACGTGACCGTTAAGATTGTTGAGCGGAATAAATATTACCTGAACGTTTCGGTTTCGACAGCCGATGAAGAAAATGACGGCACAACCGTGCCTTTAGGAGGCCCGTTCCAGTTTTACGAGGGAGAGGTAGCAACGATAACAGCAATCTCTGATCCCGGATACGAACTGAAGTGGTGGAAAATCAGTGGTATTACTAATTGGCCCGTAAACGGGGACGATTATAACGTGCTTAATTTGACAATGGACTCGGACAAGGATGTTGAGGCCGCGTTCTGGGAGGGTTGTCATATTAATCGTGATCCTGATAATCTTCGATTTACAAAAATTCAGGATGCTATCGACGCTGCCGAAGAGAGAGATACCGTAATAGTTGGTGACGGTATCTGGTCTGGTGACCGTAATCGTGACTTGGAAGTTAACGATGTTAACATAGATATACGGAGTAGAAACGGGGCTAGAAACTGCATCATAGACTGTGGGGGGGCCGGCATTGATCCCAACTTTTATCATAGAGGCTTTGATTTCAACGATATAAATGACCCGAATATGGAATTTACCATCAGAGGCTTTACTATCAGAAACGGCTTTGCGGAATACGGCGGCGGGATACGTTTTTATGATGTAAACGCGTCTATAACAATTAGAAACTGCATCCTTGAGAACAACGGTGCTGATGAAAGCGGCGGTGGAATCTACTGTTTCGAATCAGAACCTGTCATTTTGAATACGGAATTTTTTAATAACACATCGCTCGACAGCGGCGGCGGTATCAGCTGTGATTCCAATTCTCACGCGGAGTTGATTAATTGCCTGTTTGCATATAATTATACCGCAGATGAAGGAGGAGCAATCTATCTCGTCGACTCCGACCCGAATATCTATCTGTGTACCGTAGCTTATAATACCAGTAACGAATACGGCGACGAAGGCTACCTCAGTGGTATCTATGCCGACGAAAGTGACCCGAATATTCGCAACTGTATCGTTGGTCGCAATGATTGGTCTGCGCTGGTTCAGGGCTCTTTATGGGGAGACGAGAATTATAACGGCGATGACCTCATCGATTGCGAGGCTGTATTTTCCTGCATCGAGAATGGAGACGGCGGCCAGGGCAATATAAGCGGTGACCCTCTATTCATTACAGGGCCTTTCGGAGATTTTTACCTGACGGAAGTTTACCAATATCATCGCAATATCTATGGCGGGTATGACGTTATAGCGCCAAGTGCCTGCATTGATACCGGAGAAGAGGATTTCTATATAAACCTGCAGCAGCCTCCACCGGATGGTTACGAACTGCCCAACTTGACCACAAGTGTTTTTAGTACGCCAGACGATGTTTTTACGGATATGGGTTATCACTATCGGCTCTATACCAGAGGAGTTTTCACACGTGAAATAACTGTATCGGTGGGTGTCAATGGTATAGTGCAGTATTATGAAATAGACGATTTGGGCAATCAAATTGGCCCAACTAATGTCGTTACACCGCTAACCTCACCGGTGGTTCTTGAGCTGGTACCATACACGAAGATGCGCCTGCAGGCTGTACCCGACCCTAATTACATAGTGTATTACTGGTACCGGAACGGCTCGCAATACAGCTACTATAACATTTTAGATTTCTACGCAATGGACGATGAAAACTTCTATGTGACATTTGAGCCTGCCCATTTCAAAACCATCCATGTTCCCGGCAGCTTCCCTTATATCGGTATTCAGGATGCGATAGAATCTGCAAGGGATGGAGATACGATTGTTGTTGCGCCTGGTACTTATCCCGGAAACGGTTATCTCGTAGATAAGGCTATAACAATCACAAGCATTGACCCTGAAGACCCGGATTTCGTAGCCAATACAATTATTGACTGCAACTTAGGAAACTTGGGAGGTGTGGAATGGGGGTCGGTGGGCTTTTTCCTTGATGATATCGGTCAGGGGCCTGCTTTGCTGAACGGATTTACGATTGTCAACGGAAGATTTGTGTCAGGAGGCGGCACGGACGGGCAGCCGCCTGGTGGTGCGGGCAGTTCGACCGGCAGTAATATATCTTTATTAGGTGGAGGGATAACTATTAACGGCGACCACACCGTTAAAAATTGCGTGCTGCGGAACTGCAGGGTCGCTTCAGGCGATGGCGGCAATGGTGCCGCAGGAGGAATAACCGGAGCGGGAGTTCCTGTTCCCGACGGCGGTACCGGCGGCAGTAGCGGCGATGTAGGCGGCGGTGGCATCTATATCAGGGGCGGTAGCCCGCTTATACAAGACTGTCTGATTGAAGATTGTTATGCAAGCTCAGGCGATGGTGGAAATGGGGGTCAGGGAGCTGCTGCCACTGCACCCCCGCCAGCAACGCCCAGCCATCCGGGAGGCAGAGGAGGTGACGGTGGAATTGCCGGCTTCGCACGGGGAGGCGGTATTTACTGCGATGCAGGGGCTCCTACGTTTGAAAATGTTATTGTTAGAAATTGTAGTGCTATGGGAGGTACCGGCGGTGATGGCGGAAACGGTGGTGCGAGTGCGGTGGGATGGGGAGTTACAACCGGTGGTCGCGGCGGCGACGGAGGAGTTCCTATGCCGGTCTTTGGAGGCGGGGTGTGCTACGAGCCGGGAACTACGCCAACCTTTATTAACTGCACGATTGTTGACAGTCTTGCGCAGGGAGGTAGAGGCGGTAATGGCGGAAATGCTGGCAGTAACCCCCAGAATCCGCGGAGAGGTGGGATCGGCGGTTTAACCGATACTGCTTACCTGCTGGCTATAGTACAAACATACTATGAGTCTCCACCGCAGTATTACGGTCCGGGGTCTTCTGAATTCTCTTTTGGGACGTACGACTATTATGCCCCGTATAATTTCAGCGCGTTTGGCGGCGGCGTATTCTGCGGTTACGTGAGCAATTCGATATTCGTTGACTGTGATATCAGCAATAATGTAACTGTTGGTGCAATCAGCGGCATAGGTGGTGTGGACAGCGATGGTGATTACTGGCTGCCGGTTAGAAATATGGAGATGCCAAGTTACGGCAGCGGGGCCTATATAGGCCGAAACACAACATCCGTGTTTTTGGATAGTACTATCCAGGATAATCGTGCCAATTATCCAGGATACCCGGACACAGACCCCAATTATGAACATCTTGGCTATGGTGGTGGAGTATGTGTAAGAACGGGCCGGTTCACCGCGGGTGTGCTTTACGGCATTGCACGCTTTAATAATTGTCAAATAACGGGTAACACGTCTCCGATTGGTGGGGGCATTTATGCAACAGGCTTAACGAATTTCGACATCACCGACTCTAACTTTTTCGATAATCTGGCTTATTCCGGTGCCGGCATTTTCACAATAGATAATATAAATACGAATATAGCAAGGTGCAATTTTGTTAATAACAGAGCAGATAACAGCGTGTATCCTGAAAATCCGGATCCCGATATAATAGAAGCAAGCATACCGGGTGCCGGTGGGGGACTTTTCCTCTTCAACACTGATGTGCTCGTTTCGGACTGTCGAATTACCGGCAACAATGCCACCGGCTTAGGGGGTGGTACGTATATGGGTGGTCAACCAGGGCATTTTAATGTGAAACCAAGGCTTAACAATTGCCTGATAGCCGATAATATAACAAACTACAATGGCGGCGGCGTTTGCAGCAGTTGGGGTGTGGAATCAACAATTAGTAACTGCACATTAGCAGACAATACAGCTGCTGTCTCGGGTGGCGGTATCTATTGTTCGTATGACAGCACTACGGGGCTGAAAAACAGCATTGTCTGGAATAATAGCGCAGTCAGTGGCCCGGAGATGGCGCTGAATGATAACAGTCCTGATAATCCTGCGCCGACAACTCTTAATGTGTCTTATTCAGATGTCGAAGATGGTCAGGCGGGTGCATTTGTTGGGACAAACAGCATATTGAATTGGGGCAGCGGAAATATACAGGATGACCCGATGTTTGTAAACGGTGACCTCGGCACTCATTATCTTAGCCAGGTTAGCGCAGGACAGATGGCTACCAGCCCCTGCGTGGACACCGGAAGTACCTTGGCAAAATATTTGGGATTACATGTATACACCACAAACACCGAGAATGAGCCGGATAGGGACTTGGCTGATATGGGCTACCACTATAAAACCTACGTCGCCATACCTGGTGATTTTGACCGCGATGGTGATGTGGATTTGGATGACCTCAGTATCCTTTTATCATACTGGCTGGAGCAAAATTGCGAGCTTATCAATGATTGTGAAGGTGCTGATTTTGAACCTGACGGTGATGTGGATTGGGTCGATTATGCCAGATTCACAGAAATCTTCTTCCTCGAAAACGTTTTAGACATGACGGCTCCTGAGCCCAATCCTATGACTTGGGAGATGGAGCCGACTATTCTGAGTTATCATTCAGTTATTATGACTGCGACAACAGCTACTGACGCGAGCGGAGTGCAGTATTATTTCGACTGTGTCAGCGGTGGTTGCCACGATAGCGGTTTGCTGGACAGCCCGACATATACTGATACCGGTTTGGCTGATAATGCGGCATACACTTACCGTGTAAGGGCATCTGATAAATCGCCGATTAAAAATCCAACGGGTTGGTCTTCAGAGGAAACCGTAATTATACCATCAAGCAGCGTCGATATCTTCCCGCCTGAGCCGAATCCAAGCACGTGGGAAATCGAACCGTATGAAGACCCGAACTTCTTTATCAATATGACCGCAACAACTGCTACGGATGTAAGTCTGCCGGTGATGTACTATTTCGACTGTACTTCCGGGCCGGGCAATGACAGCGGCTGGCAGCTCAGTCCTGCTTATCAGGACGATGTCGGTGCCGGCACAGATCAAAATTCCTTCTGTTATACAGTTAAAACAAAGGATGCTTATGGTTTCGAGACATTAGAATCTCAACAACGATGTGTTTATATGGATCACACGGCGCCTCGGCCGGATCCGATAACCTGGGAGAAGGAGCCTAATGCTGTTTCTCAGGTAGCAATTAATATGACAGCAACAACGGCAACAGACCCCTGTGGTGTTGAGTATTATTTCGCCTGTACATTGGGCGGTGGCCACAATAGCGGCTGGCAGGCCAACCCCAGCTATACTGATACCGGTTTATACGAAGGTACAACGTACACCTACAAGGTCCGGACACGCGATAAATCGTATAACCAAAATGTAGGCGATTGGTCAAGTGAAATAGAAGCATATACATGGGAAGATGTTGATAATCCTGAGCCTTGGCCAGCTGAATGGGCGGAAGGCGGCGAGCCGAATGCGGTACCAGGCCAGAATGAAATTGCTATGACGGCACAGACGGCAACCGATATTAGCGGCGTGGAGTACTATTTCGAGTGTACCTACGGCGACTGCCACGATAGCGGCTGGCAGGACAGCCCAACATATACAGATACAGGTCTGGATGTGAATGAGATTCACACCTATAGAGTCAGGACGCAGGATAAAGCATCGCCACCGAATCCGAATTCACCGAATGAAGCTGACTGGGGCTGGTCGACTGAAAAATCTGCATTGATTGACTTTATCACTCCAACGCCTGACCCGACAGTGTGGCTTGTAGAGCCTTACGAGGATTACAACGACACGAAAGGTTGTTATCAGCATAGAATGGAAGCCGGAAAAGCAACTGATATTAATGGTATGGACCCGAATACAGGCATTTTCGATCCCAACCGCGTGGAGTATTACTTCGTATGTCTTCATGATGTTGATTTATGCAGCGGTTGGCAGGATAGCCCTGTATACGATGTCGATGTTGCATCTCCCGGTCTCTTATATGCTTACCGAGTAAAGGCAAGAGATAAATCCACCAATCACAACGAGACCGGATATTCGGATTGGAAGTTAGCCTTACCCGGGGGGCCGTAAGAGGAATAGCAGGTTTTATAGACAACAAACAGCCGGCCGTATGAAAAGCCGGCTGTTTTTTTCAACTTACTATCTAGAATTTTTTTAAGTTAAATTTGAAACTATGTTTACTGCGTTAAAGAAAGCGTGTATAAAAATCGGCCTGAATAGAGAACCGCTCTTTTCATAAGAATAACCCATACCTACAGACAGAACAAATAATGCCGGCCAGTGCTCCAGATTTTTATGAGTCGATACGAAAAAAACTGAAGTAATGATAATCGATAGCCACGCCCTTTTTGTAAAGGAACGCAGCATACTCTGAAGGAGACCCCGAAATATCATTTCTTCAAATATGGGTGATATTATAACGGCAGAGAAGAGGACCGAAATCATAAGAGGCAGCTGTTGGTGTTTTGTGAGAAATTCAATTTCACGGTGTTGTTCCATCTTAAAGTCCGGGTCGATGAAAAGCTTTCCTGCCTCTATTGTTAGAATAACCATTACCATCACAACGGGCCAGACGGCAAGATAATTTATTGCCGCAATGCCGAAATCTTTTCCTATCGTTCTCGGATTCAGACCAAAGCCTTTAAGCCGGCGCGCAAAACTGGCCCGGGCGAGAAACACTATTATCACAGTTATTGCAATCGCGCCTCCGATAGTGACCAGATTTTCCACGAATGCCTCCTGCCATTTCGGCATATCGCCCATGATTAATGTGGTCATTTCCACAGCAGCCGGGAGAAAACCGATGTAAATAAGTAATGGCAAAAAAGGGAGATATAAAGGCATATTATTTCGGCGCGGTATCGAATCGGCCAGAGATTCTCTGCCCAGCGATGTTTTTAATAGCCAGTAACCGAGAAAACCTGCTCCCACCACAGCGATAATCGATTCTGGGAATATTATATATTCAGATATTTGTCTGAAGATGCCTGAAAAATTCATATTCTGCATCCTGCTTTTATTTAATGGTAGTAATTGTAAAAACAATAACCTTTGGATTAAACCTGCTTGAAATCAGGCTAATCTTGTATTACATTAGCGTTGTCTTTGCAAGGAAAATAGGTTATGGATATCTTTCGTATCGAAGGCCCTGTTCAGCTTTCCGGCTCGGTTACAGTAAATGGTTCGAAGAATGCAGCGCTGCCGATAATGGCCGCCTGCATCCTGGCTGCCGGGAAGTCAACTATCCTTTCTGTTCCCAACCTCTCGGACATTTCCGTTTGCTGTGAATTGCTTACCGGTGTCGGCTGCAAAGTTCAAAAAAACGAGGACGGCAGCCTGAGTATAGATGCCGCGACGATTGACAATCCGGTTGGTGACTATGAAATTGTCCGCAGGATGCGAGCCAGCATTTGTGTTCTCGGCCCGCTGCTGGCACGATGCCGCAGGGCAGAAGTTTCAATGCCGGGCGGCTGTGCAATAGGCGACAGACCCGTTGATATACATCTTCGGGGGCTGCGTGAACTCGGCGCTGAAATTCACCTCGAAAATGGATATATCATCGCCGAAGCTGCCGATGGGCTGACTGGCAGTAGTATATTTCTTGGCGGCCCTTTTGGTTCGACCGTCCTCGGAACGGCGAATGTCCTGATGGCGGCAACGCTTGCGAAGGGAAAAACAATCATAGAATCGGCCGCGTGCGAGCCTGAAATTGCTGATTTGGCGAATTTTCTCAACTCGATGGGAGCAAAAATTTCAGGTATCGGCTCGCCTCGGCTGACCATAGAAGGCGTCAAAGAGCTGCGCCCGTCTGAGCATAAAGTCATTCCCGACAGAATCGAGGCCGGAACATTTATGGTCGCTGCTGCCATAACCTCAGGCCGGTTGCAGATAAACAACTGCCGGCTCGATGATATGATGGCTGTTGTTTATAAATTAAGAAATATCGGCGTCACTGTCGACGAATCAGATGGCGGCTGTCTTGTCACCCGAAACGGCCCCATACACGCCAGCCACATAACCACTCAGCCTTATCCGGGTTTTCCTACAGACCTGCAGGCCCAGTTTATGGCACTGTTGTCACTGGCTGACGGTAACAGCATCATTATTGAGAAGATTTTTCCGGACAGGTTTATGCATGTCGCAGAGCTGAATCGTATGGCTGCCAGCCTTAGAAAGGAAGGTGCTGCTGTAATTGTATCGGGCACAAAAAAGCTGATGGGGGCACCCGTGATGGCTTCGGACCTGCGCGCTTCTGCCGCTCTTGTTTTAGCCGGTATGGCCGCCGAAGGAACAACCGTAGTCAACAGGGTCTATCATATAGACCGCGGCTATGAGAAAATCGAAGAAAGACTCAATCCTCTCGGTGCAAAAATCTATAGAGAAACTGATTGAAATTATTGACTTTTCATAAATTAACGAAGCAAACATATAACGGCCGGTAATATATGAGTAAGTAGGAAATCAAAATGGCAAAAAAACCGGATACTGAAAATAAGCCAGCGAAAAAAGAAGAAAATAAGACCATAAGTGACCTTATATCCGAATTAGCAGTGTCCCCTGAACAGGGTCTGAGCGATTCCGAAGCAAATGAGCGAATAAGCAAGTACGGATATAATGAGTTATCCGAAGAGAAGGTTAATCCGCTTCTGAAGTTTTTCAGCTATTTCTGGGGGCCGATTCCCTGGATGATTGAAGCCGCTGTAATACTCTCTGCAATAGTGCGCCATTGGGCAGATTTTTGGATTATCCTGGTTTTGCTTTTAATGAATGCAGTAGTTGGCTTTTGGGAAGAATACCAGGCTGGAAATGCTATAGAGGCGCTGAAGAAGAAATTAGCTCTTAATGCCCGCGTGCGAAGAGACGGTGCCTGGAAAACAATACCCTCTCGCGAACTGGTTCCCGGCGATATCATCCGCCTTCGTCTGGGGGAAATAATACCTGCCGATTCCAAACTTCTGGATGGAGACCCGATAGAGGTGGACCAATCCACATTGACAGGAGAGTCACTGCCTGTCGAACGAAAAAAGGAAGATAATGTTTATTCCGGCTCAATCGTAAACCAGGGTGAAATTGAAGCAATTGTTTATGCAACCGGAACCAATACCTATTTCGGTAAGACGGCACAAATGGTCGAAGGAGCAAAAACCGTAAGCCATTTCCAGAAAGCCGTTCTAAAAATCGGGGATTATCTTATAATTCTGGCAGTAGCACTGGTAGCCCTGATCCTGATAACAGCATTATTCCGCCATGAAAGTATGTTGACAACATTACGATTTGCTCTGGTGTTGACAGTGGCGGCTATCCCGGTGGCAATGCCGACGGTTCTGTCGGTAACTATGGCTGTAGGCGCTAAGCTGCTGGCGGCCAAACAAGCAATAGTAAGAAGGCTGGCCTCTATCGAAGAGCTTGCAGGTATTGATGTTCTCTGCTCAGATAAGACAGGAACGCTGACACAGAACAAGCTGACACTCAGTGATACAGTCGGCTTCGCAAGTGCGGATAAAGAACAGATTATACTTTGCGGAGCTCTTGCTTCACGGGCTGAAGACAAAGA
>Ga0315545_1003936_pt1 | contig 12454 bp, 13 predicted proteins | sample SalMarSW160210MG_FD_203096 | JGI IMG/M metagenome (GOLD analysis project Ga0315545, IMG submission 203096) | Salt marsh sediment microbial communities from the Plum Island Ecosystem LTER, Massachusetts, United States - Salt Marsh Sediment SW1602-10 ... | reverse complement strand
GTACTGCATGTCAACCTCCTCCGCCCCCAAAATGAATTTTGCGGAGAAATATTTTGCCGTCACCGATGGAGCTTCCCCATCGGTGACCAAACCGGCAAGAGGTGACAACTACCCTAACACAGGGGGAATGGGAGACAGGCAATATATCATCCAGTCATCGTGCTGTAAATAAAATATCTATAGGGCTTTTAAAAGAAATTTTGATAGGCGGAGTCTTAATTCTGCCGACACGGGAGCTTTACCAGTATCTTACAGATCGTGTCGGGAACTTTCGTGAACTTGCCCCTTATTTTCCGATGTGGAAAGCCCTGGACATAAAAGAGGGCTTTCTGGCTATTATTGCAGTAGAACACGATCATGCAAGCGCTGATGTCCCACGGATTGAAAAGGGAACAAACGGCAGAGCCATGGTCTAATCCTTTTGTAGCATAACAATAAACTCAGTGCGCATGGTATTTGCCATACCGGTGATCTGGTGTTCAATATTCCGAACCAGGCTCATGCCGTAGTTCTGAGCCATTTCTGTGAGCTGTTCATGGATGCCTTTTACTTCTTCAGGTGTGATCTTTAGAATCTTGCTGATCTGGTTGTTGTTTGTCCCGACAACGATGCTGCATATCTTGCCGGGCTTAAGTACCCTTGAGCATTCCGAAATAATTTTGTCCATGTCTGAGAGGTAGGTTTCGTATTTCTCAAGCGGCCTCTTTCCCCGGAGCCCAACCATAGATTCCCGGAGTTTATCGATTTCTACGCCTATGGCATTCAGATGGTAGGCATCATTTTCAAGGTAATCGATGGCGAAGCTATAAGGTGGTGAGAATATTATTCCATCTATGGTTTCATCTTGGATATCCATATTACGTGCATCACCCGTTCGTGGGTTTGCGGTTCCAAGCTCATCCTGAAAGCCATTCAACACCGTCTGGATCTTTTCAGCGACAAAGACGTATCTTTCAAGGATTGCGTGGAACTGTTCCCGGAAGGACTTTCTTTTGCTGCGTTCCGCATACCCTTTGGCATCAAGGAACGCCAACATAAGGAAATCTTGCACGTCTTGTCTTTTGCAGCCATAAGGCAGTTTTGGTGTTGCGCTGACGCTAGGGGTGCCAAAGAGTTTAGTCTGCCCTTTGGGTTTCGAGAGTGCCAACTCGCCCACTTTCTCAAGGAAATAGTTGAAGGTCGAATCGAAATTGACCAAAGCGGCTTTCAGATTGTTTACCGGTACCTTGAGACCATCTATCTTGGCCTTGGTCATGAAGCTGCAAAAAGGGCTTGCATCAATCCCGATTGAATCCATTCCCATGAGGGTTGCTTCTATCAGGACTGTCCCGGAACCCATCATGGGGTCAAGCACCACATCCCCCGGCTTGCACCCCATAACGTTGATTAAACCCTTAATCATCTGTGGATGGAACTTGCCCCGGTATGGGAAAAGGCCGTTTGTTGCGTATCCGGTCTTGAATTGATTGGTCTTGAAAAATGATTTTAGCCTAATTGATGAGTGGTCAGCCAGTTTCAGCGGTTCGCCCTGGCACATTAGAAAATGTCTGGTTGGCTGGCCGTTGACCTTGGCAAAATATGCTCCGTTTCGCAAAATTTCCGCTTCACTAAGAATTTGGCTTTCATAGAACGCCAACTCAAGCTCATAGACTTCATTAAGCTGCGGAACAAGTTCCAAGTGCTCAGGCAAAAGGCTTGTTACCATGCTTTTGCCTAGTATGTCCCTCAGTGAATTGTTAACGGGTGTGTGTTCAACTATTTTTAGCATTAGCTATCCTCTTTCGCTTAGCAAAGAAATATTCCCGGTCTATTTAATCAAAACCGACTACTAAAATTGTAAATTATTCTTTATCGCCATCTTGTGAGGAGGGTATCATAAAATCGAATGCAAGCTGCTTTTCTGAGACCTGATATTTTATGTACTGTTCCGCAGTATCGACAAACCAGTCTTTGAGAGTCATTCCTTTCTTTGAAATAGCAGAATACAATTCGTTTTTGAGTTCCGGGTCTACCTCCAGTACGATCCGGCCACTTTGTCCACGTGCCATTGCGACCACCCATGTTATATTACAAATGTTATATTATATATGTAACATTACATACGCCCGGAACCCTGTCAAGAAAAAATTTTATATTTTCTTTGAGAGGCAAAGCAGGTCAAACAGACAGGCAGTTCAAATCACTAGAACCCACTGATATTCAATGTAAAGATCCTGTGCTTATCTTTTTTTAATGACTGTGAAAAAATGTTCTGATTTATACCTTATTTCTAAATTATCAATAACCTGCCACGCCCCCCCACTTAAAGTGACTAAACTGTTACGGGCAGCTCGAATAAATATTCTGTCACGATACACCTCCTATGGTTTGGGTTTAAAAAGAACTCAAACTTTATGAGGTGCAATTATTTTAAAGCGTTAAATATTTTTTGTCTGAATAATTTTAATAGGAAAGAATTAATGTGGAAACAACTGAGTGAGCGTTTAACAAATTTATTTTGGCTGACTTTTCTTATCTCGAATCCATTCTCTCATTAAATCCATAAACTCAACATCTGACATATCTTCTCTATCTTTTTCATCACAACCTTCATCTTCCATTGCCATTCCAAGGTGGCCTTGAAATTCAATATACAAATTCCATAACTTAGAACCGTATTCTATTGTATTATTGATTTCTGTTCTAATCCAATTTCTTGTGGTATTGGGGACGCTCCACAGTTTTACAGTTTTAACAAATCGGTAATGCTGTAATCGTTGGATAAACAGATTTTTTCACCGCGTTTAACCGATAGACTGATGGCCGAAAGTGAAATCTTCAGCAACCTTGAAAGATCCGTCATTGGAACTCCCAGTTCTTTTGCCGACCAGTAACAAAATAGACTTCTTGCCCGAACCCTATCTCGTTCTTTCCCTGGTTTAAATATCAGCTCTGGTTCAGTATTCAACAACTTAGCGGCGATTACGGCGATCTCATCAGTGGTAACGCCTGAGTTTATCAGGGTGTATTTTCTCTCCAGTTGCTCCTGGCAAGTCGACAAAACATTTTCAACAAATTCACCGTCACCTAATATTCGTTCGTCACTCTTTTCATAAATTTTAGCCTTGCGCATCGCTTTTACGCTGGACCAGCCACCACTACTTCGTATCAGGCCCCCGCCGATCAAATCTTCTCTATGGCCCTGATCGATCCCCTTTTTCACGAAGCTGCGATAATATTTTCGTGCCAGGAACACGGTATCCGAAAAAAGATCCAAAACCCCCTCCGGCAAATAACTGGAGGGGGTTTTTATTAAGAAATGTATCAAATCTCGACACCGATACTTTGTTGAGCCATTTACGGAGTTAGGAACGACTTCTATACTGCCGAACGTTAATGGCTTTCCATTCGAGGAGAGGATGCCGTCTGATGCGATCTTGAAGTTCGATATCGTTGGTCAACAGCGAAGGATCGATCTCACCATTATCCAGCAAAAGATTGAGGAACTCCATCTCCATTTCCGTGAAAGGCAACACCGCAGTCAATGCCTGTCGGCAATTTTCGATAAGCATGCGTTCGTATTCGGTTAGCGTTCCATGCTCCCGTAGCGCGCCGGTTCGAAGCATTGGAACAAGCTGTCGCGTCAGTTCACCGGCGTCAAAATCCACGTCTCCAACAGAGACGGATCGCCAGTCCCTCCGGTTCATCGCGCCATAAACAACGAAAGCGACTCGCAGCCGTTCGTGGTCAAGACCTCCCAGATGAAGAAGCTGAACGCTGTCAAACAGATCCCTCGCCTGACGACGCGCCATAAGCGCCACAAGCTTACCCGCAGCAAGTTCGTGAAGATCAAGTATCTGAATGCCTGTAGCTCGGTAGGACCCTACCGAGCGTGAATTCAAAGTAGTCACAGGCCATAACGGGATGCGAAACATGAAATTGAGGTCCACTTCGAGGTTGCCGCCTTGACCGGTGGCGCTTTCGTAACGGAGAGACCATTTACCGCCGGCGTGTTCTTCCGGCATGCGTCGGATCGTAAACCCCTCACGCGAAAATACTGCCTGGATAGCCTGCTCAATCTTAGGGCGATCCGCGAGCATGCCGTCCCGGTCTTCGGCTCCCACGTAATTTAAGTCGATATCTACGGAAAGCCTCGGAACGTTGAAAATAAAAAGATTCAAGGCGGTTCCCCCTTTGAGTACCAGCTTCCCTTTCAGGAAAGGATGGCTTCGGAATGCGTCGAGAAGATTAAGCAAATGAATGACTTTCTCGAGTACATCCGGTCGAAAACCGGTGGTCTCTGCTTCGATAGTCAGTCTCTCGACCGAGATTCTCATAGAACCTCCCCCCAGGACCGATGGAGAACTTTTTCTGGGACGACGAGGTTCCAGTCCGCCACGAGACGGCCGGCCTCTCTCTTGCTACGTTCGAGGTAATGCGGCCGGCGCGGCCGGAGGTCGCGAAGCGGTTTCAAGTGGGTTTCTTCAACCATCAGGGGCTCCCGGTGTTGATCCAGGAAGAAACCAACCTTGGCGGCAGTAGTTGAATTTCCGAGCAGAAAAACGTAGTCGATCACTTTATCAAGGTCAAAGTACTCGACCGATTCCATCGAGCGCCAGACTTCTTCCCAACTTCCGGTCAGGTCGGGCCGGTCCAGCACATCAACAAGCGTCCGCTCCAAACCTGTTACCCGAATTCCTACGCCGACTCGGTCCACGTTCACCACTCCAAAGCTTTCTTCACCTTTAAGACGGAGAGCTTTCGGGTACTTCACTCCTCGAAATACATGAGAACGAAAAGTCACAGGACGTAGGGGCCGCCCGGCCAGGTAAGTGAAGTGCTCGTGTACGGAGTAGGCTTTGCCGTGAACTTCCAAGGCGGTGTGGTGCGCAAGAACGGCGTCTTTTGTCATCTTTGAAGCCAGGAGAAAAGGATCGAACGGATACGTTTCGGGTATTGCGCCTTTCGGAACGACGGCGTAGAAGCCACGACGCACCCGGACGATCCGACCGGCCTTCCTGTGGTAGGATAGAAGAGACTCCTGCGTTCTCGGGCTGCGCGATCCATCCGATGCCAGGAACTCGGCAAGCTCCTCGACGGTAAAGACCGGTCGCCTATGAAAAAAATCCTCAAGCTTCATCGCACACTTCCTTGACATCGAACTTCAAAACCCGCAATTATTTTATGGGTATCAGGTTTTGTTGTCAAGGGTTTTCATTGTTGAATTTGACAATATTTCCTTAAACCCATGGTGATTTTGAGGGTTACTTGTATTTTTGTCAACTTTAGCGCCGTGCCGTCTTTGCAGTATTGGGGACGCTCCACAGTTTTACAGTTTTAACAAATCGGTAATGCTGTAATCGTTGGATAAACAGATTTTTTCACCGCGTTTAACCGATAGAGTGATGGCCGAAAGTGAAATCTTCAGCAACCTTGAAAGATCCGTCATGGGAACTCCCAGTTCTTTTGCCGACCAGTAACAAAACAGACTTCTTGCCCGAACCCTATCTCGTTCCTTCCCTGGTTTAAATATCAACTCTGGTTCAGTATTCAACAACTTAGCGGCGATTACGGCGATCTCATCAGTGGTAACGCCTGAGTTTATCAGGGTGTATTTTCTCTCCAGTTGCTCCTGGCAAGTCGACAAAACATTTTCAACAAATTCACCGTCACCTAATATTCGTTCGTCACTCTTTTCATAAATTTTAGCCTTGCGCATCGCTTTTACGCTGGACCAGCCACCACTACTTCGTATCAGGCCCCCACCGATCAAATCTTCTCTATGGCCCTGATCGATCCCCTTTTTCACGAAGCTGCGATAATATTTTCGTGCCGGGAACACGGTATCCGAAAAAAGATCCAAAATCCCGGCTATATTCTGCCACTTCCTGCTCTTTCGCCCCATAATTGCGCTGTGTCCGCAAAATGGATATTTATCCATGGAAATGGGGTCAAGTCTACTTTTGACCCTTAATGGCAAAAGATAAGAATATAACCTTAATTTTGTCTTATCACCAGAAAGTTTCGAGGCTTAAAAATATAACTAAAAAACTAAAAACATACATGTAAAAAGCTGAACAATATTAATAAGGGTCAAAAGTAGACTTGACCTCTTTCTTTTTCTAATGGTCCTGAGTCAGATATCGAACCAGAACATGGGTATCCAAACCCTTCATCAGATCTTGCCTTTGCGCTGCTTTATGGCGAGTTTCATTTCTTCTATAGTCACCGATTCCTCCGGAATGACTGTTCGCCATCACCGGAATACGCATTTTAATGCCTTTGGGGTGATTGATCATATCTGCTTCTGAAAATAGGTAATGGGGTCAACAACCTTGATTCTTCCTTTATCGTAGGGCCTTTTTATTTTGGCTACGATTTGAGTGGCTTTTTTCGGTTTAAGGCGCTTGGCATAATAGAGTAGATGCTTGGAAATATTTTCATCAGAATATTTTGCTTCAATCAACTCTATCAGGCGTCCCTCCTTTATAATGGCAAAATCCACCTCCCGCCCTTCCTTGTCCCGAATGTAGCGCAACTCATAACGATACCCGTCACGATCTTCAAGAAAGTGAAGCCGTTTAAGAAGCGATGCGGCAACCAGATTTTCAAATCGTGCTCCCTCATCTCCCAATACATCGCCATTATCAAAAAAATATACTTTGGGCGGCTTTAACACGGCTCTTGGCAATGATTTTGTATAGGGACGAACACTGAATACAAGATACATTCTTTCCAGAACCTCAAGCCAGGACTTTGCGGTTTTTGGAGAAACCTGCAGATCGGAAGCCATATTGGATATTGTAATCAGCCCGCCCACGCGATATCGAAGCATATCCAGAAACATACCGAGCAACTGAATATTCCGTATCTGTTCCAGATCACGCACATCTTCACGAAGAACCCTGTCAAACCGTTCACGCCGCCACCTCCGGGCATTACGTTCATTCCCATCTAAAAACGGCTCCGGAAAACCCCCAACGGTCAAAAGCCTCTTAAAGGCATCCTCCGGAGAAATTCCATTGGGAATTTCATCAAGAGTAAAGGGATGCAATCGCCAGTAATGATATCGCCCCATTAAAGAATCACCCCCTCGCCGGTAAACGTCAAGGCGGGCGGAACCGGTTATCAAAAAAGAGTGCTTTTCGTGAGATACGTCGTAAATTCCCTTAATCCAGCCTTTCCAGCGAGGAAATTTATGCAGCTCATCAAACACAAGCAGGGTGTTCTCAGTGCTCCATCTTTTTTGCAGGATATCCTGTCGGTCCTCGTCATAATCCCAGTTTAAGTAACGTCCTGCCGGAAAGTTTTCTGAAAGAACGGCCCTGGCAAGCGTGGTTTTCCCGACTTGACGGGGCCCGCCCACAAAGACCATTTTTTTATTTAGATCTTCAAGAATATATGGAGTAATATAACGCATATGGCCATATTAACTAAAACTCCAAAATAGTCAAGGCTATTTTGGAGTAGAGTGATGTTTGGCTGTTGCAAAAGCATTGCCTGAAAAGAGATATGCAGCGCAGATCAAGGATAGATGAGCCTTAAGCGTTACATAATTTTATTGTCAGCGTATTGGGAAATTGGAGGGTATTTTTTGAGTTTATTGATGGTGATGCATCCTTGGAGACGTTCGTTCTGAAAATGCATAAATTTTTAGCGAAATACAAAAACTAACTTTATTAGTTTGAAAAATGAACTACCGAAACCCAGATCGGTCAAAATTCAAATCGCAAGGTTTCCTGCAAACGTGGTAGAATCCCAGCCCGAAACAAGGGTTGCCTTGGACCTAAAATCTGTACAAACTTTTCTCGAGAGACATAGATTTAAAACAATTACAATGCGCTACCCCTGAGGACCCTCTGCAAAAAAATATTGACATGCGTAACCCTTTGAGTTACGTTTGATCTGTGATAAAATCATTCAAACATAAAGGTTTGGAAGACTTTTTTTATACAGGTAGCAAAAGAGGCATTAGGCCCGAGCATGCGAACAGGCTTGAACGCATTCTTGACAGACTTAATGCTGCAAGTGATATTAAAGATATGAATTATCCCGGTTCATTTCTTCACCAATTAACCGGAGATAAAAAAGGGCAATATTCAGTCAGAGTATCGGGAAATTGGAGGGTATTTTTTGAGTTTATTGATGGTGATGCATATATAGTTGATTATAACGATTATCATTAATAGGTGACATAATGAGAAAAATAAAAAGGCAACCTACGCATCCTGGAAAAATCATCAAACAAGATTATTTGGAACCCCTATCTATAACCATAAAAGATATGGCGCAACTTCTGGGTGTTTCGAGAAAAACTTTATCAAAAATTATTAATGAAAGAGGCTCTATAACTCCGGATATGGCTTTAAGGCTATCCCGCGCCTTTGATACCACACCTGACTTGTGGCTGAATTTACAAAAAAATTATGACTTATGGAATGCCGAAAGCCTATCCAAAGAATGGAAAAAGATAAAACCCATTCCGCTTGATCTGCTTCATTCTACTAAAAGGACATTAGACAGCAAGAAAATTATTTGAGCGACCACCTGTTATCTCGCCGTTTCTCGTAGTCCCAGAGTTTGTATGTTTTTATAGAAGTTGGTCTTACGAGGCGTTCGTACTGAACGTGCAGTGAACTGGGCAAACCTTGAACATTGATGAGTCGAGAAAATAGGTATTTCGTTTCACTCAACCCTAACGTTGCAAAAGCCGAGGATACCGCAGGTCCAAGGCATCAAGGCCGCAGCTGTAGTCGTCTACCGCAAGGTCTTGATAACGCAGGAGATGCGGTGTCATCGTCTTTCCTGAAAGGTAAACAACACAGCAAAAAAGGTGTTTTCATTGGATGCCACCAACGATTAGATCTTATGATGGTTGCTCCAATCAATGCAAAGCCTTTGTCTAAGTCGTTTAACGTATAATCTGATGTGTTGTTTATGCAACGATGGGTCAACCCAGATGCACTGGATCTTTGGCCTGCAAATGGACAAATCAAGCTTGTGAGAATTCCGATTTAAAACAATGTATTACCGTGAAGGCCCCGGCCTTCGAGACGTCGGCGACAGTTTTCCCGGTCAAAAACACGGCAGGCTACCGGTTTGATATTATGGATGGCACAAAAAAAAGCGCGGTTCACCAAAGTATTGAAACAGAAATGGGCAGAGTTGTTGATTTTCAAGTGTTTCACCGGAAAGGAAGCCAAACCAGTGATCCGGATAAACAACACCTGTTGGCGGATCCGGCGGTATGCCCCCGACCTGACAGCATACTCCGCAAAGACTGCACCAGTGGCCGGAAAGGAGGCGGTGACGGGTACCGTCCAATGGTATGCAGGTAATGGTGTTCGGATCAAACAGAGTTTGAATGTCGTGTCGAATCCTTAGAAAGGCTCCGGCCCATTCCACGAGTTCTTGGCCCAGGATCGGTTCCAGGTCGGGTCGCCGCTTGTTGATAAAAAACCGCATGCCCACCACATCGGCAAATATGGTTTGTTCCAGCATGCCTAAGGGAAAGAAGGGGTCCGGTAATGCCCGCAACAAAATGGAGACATCTGTTTCGCGATGAAAACGATCCAGCAACCGCTTAAAAAACCGGTTTGCGGCATGTTGTTGTTCGATATCCGGTCTGCGCAACAGATTTTGCTGTAAACCCGCATACTGTTTGAACAATTCCGTGATATGATGCTGATTATAGATCATACGGGGATCCTTTTGTACCCCAATTGAGCATAAACAAAAAATCCTTGGGGACTTTCATGCTGGACGTGTACAATTTTTGCGAAAAACAAAAACTGACTTTATTAGTTTTAAAAATGAAGTACCGAAACCCAGGACGGTTATCCTGTAAGCATAAGGAAGTTTGAAGCAGGAATGATAAAGCATTTTCCTGGAAATGCTTCAACCTTTTCGGCTTTGTGAACGATCTGAAACAAGGGAATTCCCATTTTCTTACTGTAAAACATTCCCGACTTATCAATGCCGGTTTCACTTTCTTTGGCCTCAAAAAGAGCAACAGGTTCGTTGTCCTTCACCAAGGTAAAATCAACTTCCCGCTTTTCCCTGTCCCGAATGTATCGGATTTCATAACTGCCCATACCTTTTTCAGTAAACCTTGCGGCCATTCTCAAAAGCGCCATGGCGATAAGGTTTTCAAACCTGCTTCCTTGATCATAAAGGAGCGACCAGTCAAAAAAGTAGAGTTTCTTTTCTTTCTTAATGGCTTTGGCAATGTTTTTGTGCCACGGGCGAAGCATAAAAATCAGATAGAGGCTCCCTAGTATGTCGATCCAGTTCCTTATTGTGTCATATTTTCGACTTAAATCCTCGCTTATCGACGGAATACTCAAGTTGGATCCTACTTTTGTCGGCAGAATCTCCACAAGGGTCTCGAGGCCCTTAATATCTGAAATCCGAGAGAGATCCCTGACATCTTCTTTGGTGAGGAGCATTTTATATTCCATTTGCCATCTTCTGTGAAATCTTTCAGATCCTTTCAGAAACGGTTCGGGGAACCCCCCAAATTTCAGAAGTAATTCAAGCCCCTCGGCCGTGTTTTTCGATGTTGCTTTTCTTGCGCGTCCAATCAGCGTATTACCGTCGGCAAAACTATCTCCGTCATCAAGAACATGAGAAAAATCCCCCACAACTTCAGGAAGCCCGAGCGGAAACATCTGGTATGAAAAATAACGACCCAAAAGAGAATCTCCGGATTTTCTTGCAATTCCAAGACGCGCGGATCCTGTAGCTATAAGTTTTATCCGATCTCGATTGGTGTCGAAAAGCCCCTTCAAAATATCTCTCCATTCTTTATGTTTGTGGATTTCGTCAAATACAAGCAGAACAGGTTTATCATGAAACCTTTCATCAATAATATTTTGGAAATGGAGAGGATTTCTTTTGTATGCCACCATTACCGAAGGATCATCCCAATTGAAATAACCCTCTTCCGATCCCTGCGATTTTAACCAATTCTGGGCGAATGTGGTTTTCCCAACCTGTCGAGGGCCGGTAAGGAAAATCATCTTCCCCTGGGTCATTTCGGGATCAAAGATGTAATTGCCAATCAATCTTTTCATACTTACTATTTTCCTTATTTACGAAATATTGTCAAGACAATTATCCATGATGCTGGAATATTGTCCGGATAAAAATCCATACATTTGGAAAATTGCCGGATGAATTCAACTTCAATGTATACCGTATCCATACAGGGGGTCATGGGGACGTCATGCAGAAGGTGCAGTGAACTGGGCAAACCTTGAACATTGATGAGTCGAGGGAATTAGGATTTATGATACATCCATCCAAAGAGGGATTTCGTTTCACCCAACCGCAATGCTCGGGATCTTCGACCTGCAAATGGACGAATCAAGTTTGTGAGGAATCTGCGTTAAAGCCTTGCATTACCCTATCTTTGCATAAAAAATATGCCAAAAATATATTATATTAAGGTAATTGCTCAAGTTTTGGCACCAGATCACACAGAAGCTTTCGGAATAAACCCAGCGTGAATTTCAGGAAAAAACGTTTCATGAAGGCATATTTTTAAACCTTCGGGAAAACCCATGATACCGTAATTCCTTCGTTGCCAAGGGTTCGCGGTAGTTTACTACAGCGTCACCCTTGGACGTCTTGGACTTACGGCATCCTGAGCTTTTGCAATGATAGGGATTACTGTGAAAGCCCCGGCCTTCGAGGCGTTGGCGGCAGTCTTCCCGGTCAAAAACACGGCAGAATACCGGTTTGATATTATGGATGGCACAAAAAAAGCGCGGTTCACCAAAGTACTGAAACAGAAATGGGCAGAGTTGTTGATTTTCAGGTGTTTCACCGGAAAGGAAGCCAAACCAGTGATCCGGATAAACAACACCTGTTGGCGGATCCGGCGGTATGCCCCCGACCTGACAGCATACTCCGCAAAGAATGCACCAGTGGCCGGAAAGGAGGCGGTGACGGGTACTATCCACTGGTATGCAGGTTATGGTGCTCGGATCAAACAGAGCTTGATCCTAAATGATCGTAAACAAAATAGGAAAAATATTTAATTTGTTTGATTTATTATGTAGTTAAGTAGATTCGGATACATTTTCATAACTCTTTTATAAATGAGATATAAATTTATTGAAAAATCCCATTTTGTTTACCCATTGGAAAGCCGATGATACCCCATCTTCTTCGTTATCAAGGGCTCGCAGTAGACGACTACGGCTTCGCCTTTGATGCCTCAAATCTGGGGCATCCTCGACTTTCGATCAATTAGGATTTAAAAATGTCGTGTCGAATCCTTAGAAAGGCTCCGGCCCATTCCACGAGTTCTTGGCCCAGGATCGGTTCCAAATCGCGTCGCTGCTTGTTGATAAAATGATACACCAGACCGTTTTTTCTTGACAAGATCCTATTAACTACCAGATTATTACCTTGCATGAAAATTAATGAATAAATTCTTATTATTTAATCCATTAAAACTTCAGCTAAG
>Ga0315545_1003934_pt1 | contig 12456 bp, 7 predicted proteins | sample SalMarSW160210MG_FD_203096 | JGI IMG/M metagenome (GOLD analysis project Ga0315545, IMG submission 203096) | Salt marsh sediment microbial communities from the Plum Island Ecosystem LTER, Massachusetts, United States - Salt Marsh Sediment SW1602-10 ... | reverse complement strand
GAAAATGACGAAGTTGTGATCGAATAAACGCATCCACGCATTTACGCATATACACAATATGGCACTGATAAGAAAAGCCAAAGCATTCTCCTGGACGCAAAAGCATCTGCTTGGACTACGGGAGCTAACCACAGAAGAGATCACCCATATTCTCGATACTGCAAAAGGTTTCGAGCAGATAAGCACTCGCTCTGTCAAAAAGGCCCCGCCCCTGCGGGGCAAGGTCGTTGTGAACCTCTTTTTTGAAGACAGTACGCGAACCCGAAATAGTTTTGCGCTTGCTGCCAATAGACTAAGTGCCGACGTCATAGAATTTACCCAAAAATCCAGCTCTGTTAGTAAAGGCGAAACGCTGCTCGACACCGCCAGAAATCTGGAGGCAATGGGAATCGATATTGTAGTCATCCGTCACAATGCCGCAGGGGCTCCGAAGTTCCTGAGCAGAAACATCAATGCTTGTGTTGTCAACGCTGGTGATGGATATTGTGAACACCCTACACAGGGCCTTTTAGACACCTACACTATTCGCAAAATCAGGGGAACTCTCGAAGGCTTGAAAGTAGCTATCGTCGGCGACATCGCACACTCCAGGGTTGCGCGAAGCGATATGTGGGCAATGACTAAACTTGGTGCCGAGGTGATATTTGTAGGCCCGCCGACACTTATGCCGACCGATGTGGATCGGCTGCCTGTCGAGATAAGTTACTCGCTCGACGAAGTCATTGAAAGAGTCGATGTGGTAAATATGCTTCGCATTCAGTTTGAACGACTGGGCGGTAATCCATTCCCATCGATCCGCGAGTATTCGCACTATTTCGGCCTAACTGTAGAGCGAATGAAAAGGGCTAAGCCCGACATAATTGTTATGCACCCCGGCCCGATCAACAGAGGCCTCGAGATAGAAAGCGAGGTTGCCGACGGCCAGAACAGCGTCATCCTCCAGCAGGTAACGAACGGTCTGGCCGTGAGAATGGCCGTCCTGTTCCTCGTCAACCAAGCCGCTGCACAAGTGTCATAAACCAATTATAAGTGACCAGTTTTTAATGTCATGCTGAGCAAAGCGAAGCATCTGGCTATCAAATAAAAAGAATGAAAAACACAAGACTGAGAAATGGATATTTTTCGCAAGACTGCATCCGTCATTGCGAGCGAGGCGCAGCCGAGCGTGGCAATCTCGTAGTACATTTCTGACTGTACACTATCTACGCAATACGAGATTCTTTATGAAAATGATCGTCAAAAAATCTCGACTAAATGGATCGGTTGCTATTCCGGCATCGAAATCGCATACGATTCGTGCAATTGCGATTGCGTCGCTGGCTAAAGGTCAGAGTTTAATCCATAGGCCGCTTGATTCTGGCGACACGCAAGCGGTAGTGCGCTGCTACCACGCACTGGGTGCCCAAATCGACATATCCAACCCCGACTTATGGAAGGTGACCGGCACAGGTGCACAAGTCACACCACCACAGGAAGTTATAGACGTGCTTAACTCCGGCACTACTCTGCGCATCGCGATGGGTTCAGCTAGTTTGGCGCAGCCAGGCGAGACTACAACCTTCACCGGCGATGAGCAAATACAGAGCCGGCCGATTGGACCGTTGATGCAGTCACTCGAAGAACTTGGTGCAAAATGCAAGAGCCTAAAAAACAATGGCAAAGCTCCTGTTGAAGTGACCGGAAAACTTATGGGTGGAAAGACATCAATCGCTGCAACTACAAGCCAGTACCTGTCCAGTTTGCTTTTGTGTGCACCTCTGGCAGAGAAAGATAGTGAGATTGATGTGACGCTGCTCAATGAGCCGGACTACATTCAGATGACACTTGATTGGCTCGACAAGCAGCAAATCAAATACGAGAATGACCAGATGCGTAAGTTCTATATTAAAGGAAAACAAAGCTATAAGGCCTTTAACCAAACAGTCCCCGCAGATTTTTCCAGTGCTACATTCTTTTTCTGCGCTGCTGCGCTTTTTGCAGAGGAGGTGACATTACTCGGCCTAGATTTTTCAGACAGCCAGCCGGATAAAGACGTAGTTGACTACCTAAAAGCGATGGGCGCCAACGTACAAATAGAACAAAACAAAGTGACAATCAAAGCTGCTACCCTGAAAGGCGTTGAAATTGATATGAACCGCACGCCGGACGCTTTGCCCGCTATGGCTGTTACTTCCGCATTCGCTGAAGGTGAGACACGCCTGGTTAATGTCCCTCAGGCACGCAGCAAAGAAACCGACCGAATCAGGTGTATGGCTGAGGAGTTGAAAAAACTAAATGTCGATGTTGAAGAACTTCCTGATGGCCTTGTAATTCGTGGTTCGTCGCTCGTCGCTCGTCGCTCGAGTCACAAATTACGAGTCACGGGTCACGAGCGACGAGGCACGGTTTCTCTGGATGGCAGAAATGATCATCGAATCGTAATGGCACTTTCGCTGGCTGGTTTAGCTTTAGATGGAGAATGTACTATCAGCACCGCTGAAGCGATGAGCGTAACATTTCCCAACTATGTCGAATTAATGAAAAGCCTCGGCGCAGACATGAAAGTTGAATAAATCTAACCCCGGATTACACAGATTTCACTGATTCCACCGTTATATTTTTTCTTTTTTTACGAATATCCAGAATCCAACCTAGTAGGATGGGCTTTAGCCCATGCAGTCTCTTGTCGTGGAAACAAAACGCGATATAATAAGCGACTAAAATTAAACCGGCTGTACAAGATCGTCGCAAAACGCACCACTGGTAGTCTTTTTTTGATGTGCCAATTATGGATTTAGTTATAAACATTTTTTTTACCTTGGTTTCCCATCTTCCTAAACTTCTTAGTTTCTGGTTGTATTCACCTAAACGAACGAAGGAAAAAGTAGAAGTTTCTATATCTGCCCAACAAGGTTCTGTAGAGCTTTGGTGTGACAAAGCACAGGCAAAGTTCTCTCTTTGGATTCAATTCAATAACAATAATCCATTCCCTATAGAAATTGACCGAACTGAAGCCTCTGGAAATTTCTACACGGCACATCTGAAGGCCATTAACATATTTGGAACAAGATTGAAAAAAGGGCAATCAACCTCATTGCATCTCGAAGGCAAAATCGATGATATTAATTTAAAACAAGTTAATGAATCTCCTGAAAATGAATCTTTGCGCCTTGAACTTAATGCTGTTATTATAAACAAATATCATTATATCAGAGACTTTAGTTGTCAATTTGATAGATTAATGTGCAAATTCTATAATAAGCAATTGAACCAGTCACTGAAGGCGGACACGAGTTAGTACCTATGCCAGTGAGGTTTTCTTTATGTGGTAATATAAAATGAGAGATTATAGTAAATCAGATCTGCCTTGTGACATTGCACCTCCAGATTATTCTACACTAATTAATTGGTGGAATTGCTGGCCTGAAGCTCGTCCAGAACTTCTCGATTTTTGGGGGAGAGGTAATTATACGAAACGCTTATTATCGAGGAAGAAATTTGAACGTTCTGCATGCCTTGTAAGAGTAGAATACATAGATGAAATTGAGTCATCCTTAAAACGGCTTTTATTGTTAGACTTGGACATCGACTTTGTTTGGTGCGGCACCACCTTTGGTCCGAGTTTGGTAATGTTACCTCAAGATATCGATTATGAAGACAGCGGCGGCTGGGGTTATCTTGTAGCAGCAGGTTCGGAATTCAAGGAACAACGAGGAGGCAAAGAGTGGTGTCCCTCCTTTGCTTGGGCAACTTTATTACCTGACACAGTTACAGATTGGTTATCAGAAAATGCAGGCGAATTTGTAGAATCGGGAAAAATAATAGTATGCCCTGCAAATAATATTGGCTTACAAAAAAACATAGGACATTTGTCTGAAGAGCATATCCAAAGAATTTCAAACTCTGCCTCAATAATTAGAGAATCAGCAAAAATACAAACCTTGTTTTCATTTGAGCTCCCAGTCATTGAAGGTATGTCTCTTCGTGATATTTATAAATTCTGTCAGGACCACCAAGACAAATTGATATTATTTCAAAATGCTCTATCAAATCTACTAAGGAAATCAATTGAGCATGAAAAACAGGCTCTCGTTAAGGAATTGATTTCTCAAATTGAAGAAGGAGTCGCGGAACTTAGACTATCGGATAAGACAATTAAAGCTCGACAGATATTATCAACGCTTGGTGCTTCTATCTCTACTTTTTTGGTAACTATCGGAGTAAAATTGGGTATAGATTTGGGAGCAGCTGCAATTGGTAGCACTGGGTCTGCTATGGCAACTTTGGCATTTTGGTCGCAGATTATAGAATCTAGGGGTTCTATGAGAAAGAATCCTTTCTATATAATTTGGGCTCTCGAAAAAGGGAAACATACAAAAAATATTAGAAGAAAACGAGCTTTTATAAAAGAATTTCCACCACCATTATACCCAAAACCAAAAGAGATTCCGCCTCATCATTGGCTTACACCACCAACTGGGGGTTGGCTAATTCCAACGGCCCAGGCTCCTTAAGAAACGATAGATATAACCAGTTATTAATGTCTGGTGACTGTGCACAGAAAATGGACTGATCTTTGATCTATTTCTTTTTACTTTTAGAATTATCTGGAGAAAGTAGTGAATCGGCAAGAATTCTCAAAACAGTTGTCTGAACAGCTTCAATCAAATACAGTTGACATTAGCTTTATCCCTTTGTGGTTTGACAGTGTTCTTGAACAACTCTCCTCTCTTTTAAAACAGCAAGCAAATATTCGACACCCTCGTCACCTTGGCGATGCTCGTGAGTTCAGCCTTATTCCAATATTTAACCAGTTATTGCCTAGTTCATTTTGTGCGAAAAAAGGATACGCTGTAAATGTTCACACTACTGCAAGCCTTGAGCAAGATTGCCTTATTCTAGACTCGAATACCGCTGGTGCCCTTGTTGTAGCTGGGCATGTTTCTTACTATCCTATCGAAAGTATACTCGCATCGGTTCAAGTCAAGTCTAGACTTACACTCTCTGAGTTTAGAAAAGCTATAATAAATGCGGTGAGTATAAAGAAATTGTTGTATGGTGATGCTTACTCAAATACAAGAGTGAAAGATCAGAACCAAGAATTATGCTACGCTATCTTTGCATATGATGCATCATTAAGTTTTAGACATATAATCGATATAGCTAATGAATTAGTGATAGACATACCTTTACATCTTCGACCAAATCTCATTTACATCCTCGGAAGGGGATTGGTCCTTCCTGGCACCAATACTGGAGAATTAGATATTAGATATGACCAGATGTTCTCCTCTGGCAAGTATACAGGACTACCATACCTAGGGACAGATTTTATCAAAGATTCAGAAGCCTATGCTTTCTTATGGTTCATAACAAGCATTGTAGATCACTGCATTCGTGAGAGAAACAAGAGAGTGCTTCCATCGTATCTCTCTTATGTTGTTCGTCCACTATGTTTTCAGAAATCCTTTGAAGAACAACTGAAAAAAGAGAAGCCTGACCAGTTTAAGGCTATAATCAGAAAAAGGTCAAATATCAAAGATAACAAGAGAACCTGAACAAGACAAAGGCTAGTAAGACTTAAAATAATACGTACAGCCATCTATTTAGGCTGAGGACATTGCACAGGGGAAAATCTGGGGACACCATGCCAATTTCATCTCATCGCCTTGTGACATAATGTAGAGTGTTCACTCGTCTCGGCGAAGGCCGAGCAGGAGCGGGACCGCAGACCATTTAGAATTCTGTGGGCACAGCCCGCCCCGTTAAAAAATCCACCTTTTGCTTGTCCTTAACAACCAGAAACAAAGAAAAACTTATACGTAAAGCGCGTACGCGCTTTACGTATGAAGAGTGTATAAACGATCTGTGGAAAGAAAAATTTGTTGGCCAACCTCCGCATATTTTGACGCGGACGAGTAAAGGACAACTTTGGGTAAAAGTGCGAAATTTTGCTTGAAAATTAGGCCGTTTTCGGGTATAATATTAGTTAGAATAATGGAATAGAATCACAATAGTGGATTGTTGATAGTTCATCGTTCATAGTCAATCGCAAAGAGCAAATCTTAAAGGATTCACAGTTCATAGTTGATTGTCCGTAGTAAATCGTTCACCCTGTGAGATGGCGGCTTAGTCTATCTCACGGGGTAAATCAGGAAATACACTCAATGGCCATCATCTCACAAGATGCAATTAAACTCGGCTGTTCAGGCGGCCAGGGCAAAATTCAAATCCAAACTTTGTTTGTTCTCAGGACTCCGCCGGGGAGAGCATGCCATCCAACGTGTTCTACAATGGTCGAGAATCCTCTACAAATCAGCCCTTTTTATGCAAAACAAAGCCAATTTACAAAAAGCGAAAAAGAGCACAAGTTTCTATGAACAAAAGGATTACGAAAAAATGACCGTGTGGAGTGTTCTGCAAAAACAAAGCCAAACAAACCCAATCATTCGACTCCGCTCAGGACGGGACAAAGCCAATATTGGCAGCTTAAGCAACTTATCCCCAAGGGACTTGTTTGACCATATTGAAAATCTTGTCTTAAAGACAAAGTTAAGAATCTTGATTTTACAAGACATGCTCGATATTCTACTTATAAATGAGGCTCTTCGGCTCATTCGAAGAGTTCAGGTAATAAGTTTTTAGGAGATTGATTAGAGATGTTAGGATGTCACCTCGGACGTTGTTTTCAAGTAACTGTCGCCGGCGGTTCCTATCAGGAGGGCCTGACCTCCGTTCTGCAGGGTGTTCCGCCGGGAATGCTGCTCACCGAGCAGGAAATCTACGGAGATCTGCTACTTAGAAAACCCGGTGCGGATGAACTTTCCAGTCCGCGAAAGGAACCTGATTTGCCGATTATCTACTCCGGCTTAAACGCAGCAGATACAATCGAAGACGCCGGGAACAAAAATCATACTAATGGCACTCCTCTTTGTATCTTGATTCCCAATCTCGACCGTCATTTTATTCACATAAAGCAGTACCAGGACACCAACCGCACTCCACGTCCGGGTCACGCATCGTACGCTTCATTCATAAAATACGGCCCAGATGACGATGCAATAGGCGCAGGGATCTTCAGTGGACGATATACCTCTACGATTGTCGCAGCCGGGTACGTCGCAAAGAAGATCCTGAAGAAATGCGGCATTGAAGTCTTTGCCTATGCCAAGGAAATCGCAGGCACGCGGTGCCCCGATATTTCCCACGATAAGGTGCTCGAATACACAGAAAACTATAAACAGATGCGTTGCGACCTCGATCCGTTCTATCAAGAGATTTATGTCAGCGGTCGCATTAATATGGATATGCGATTCCTCGAAAAAACAGCTATTCTTGCCCAGGTGGAAAAGGAAATCGACACCATCCGCGGCAAGGCCCCCAAAATGTCCGCCGATGAAATCCGTGGCAAATACAATGTCCACGAAATCGTCAACTGCCCAGACATTGACGCTGCACAGGCAATGGTGGATGCGTGCAATCGTATCTCATCCACGGGCGATTCTGCCGGCGGCGTGGTCGAGGTGGTTGTCACCGGTGTACCAGTAGGGCTCGGCGAACCCGTCTTCTGCAAACTCGACGCCGAATTAGGACGGATGATGGGCATCGGCGCGGTCAAAGGCGTAGAGGTTGGGGCTGGCTTTGCTGTAAAGGATATGACCGGTTTTCAGAACAACGACCAGATGCGGGCCAAAAACGGAAAGGTTATATTTGAGTCAAACAACGCCGGCGGCATTACAGGCGGGCTTACAACAGGTCAACCTATAATTGTCAGACTCACCGTAAAACCCACATCCACAATAGACAAGCCGCAGAAAACAATCGACAAGTATACGTTGGAAAATAAAGAACTTGCGGCTATCACGAGACGCGATCCAACGATTGTAGCTCGTATCTGGCCCGTCGCTGAGAACTACACTGCGCTTATCATCCTCGACAACTTGCTCATGCACTACGGCTATCAGGCACTAAAGGCCAAAGTGGCTAAATGAAAACGCCTCCGATTCTATTGCCGGAGGCGTTGAAAACTCACGCCCAACTTTATATAAATGTTCAATATCGATTGCGCTCTGCACGCTGTATATAGCGCGTCATCTTGTACGTGCAGGAGGTGACGGGTTGGTCTTGTTTCCGTAGATATCTCGTGCCCAAACGCGGAACCGCAGACCCTGGCCAGCGTGTCCGACTTTTTTGGTGTACGTGTTGCTGGCCTGCCACTCACTGCTATAACGCGGATCATCAACGCACTCGAACCAGTACTCCACACCGCCGCTTGCGTCTGTGGCTACTACCGCTGTCATCTCAGCGTAATAGTCGAACGCTCCACCACCACCCCAAAACTCACTGGGCATACTATTCGGATCAAACGCCATCGGATTAGGTGTCGGAGGAATCGTCTCTATAGGAACAGGAGTCTCAACACAAACCCAAGGTGACCACACGGTCTGATTTTGATTAGCCGATTCGTCTCTGGCCCTGACTCTGAAACAGTATTCCGTGTTCGGATCGAGACCCGTAACTATGTAATTCGGCTCATCCTGCCAGCCGCTATCATTTACATCAGGATCATTACTATCGAAATAGTATTCAGCGCCGTTTTCATCGTAGGCCCTGGTGGACTCCATTATAACCATGTTCGGTGAGTTGGCATCAATCGTCTGTATGTGAGGGGCAGGTGTCGGCGGTAGCATATCTACAACACCTGCGTATGCAACTTTAGACCATGCAGTTTCGTTGCCGACTCCGTCACGAGCTTTGACCTTGTATCCATATTCTGCACCTGCGGCCAAGCCATTGTCCTGATAGATAGGATTGTACTGCCAGCTACTGTCATGGCATCCGCCCTGGACACAGTCAAAGTAATATTCAACATCCCAGCCCCAAGCATCAAAAGCGGTCTTGGCCGTCATCCTGGCTGATACCGACGTTACCATATAAGGCCTTGTCTTCCACTCACTCGGATCTGGAAGCGGAGCGTTTGTGTCTTGCACAAGCCAGCACTGGCCAAAGAACAACAAATCTCTAAAACCAACATCAGTATCGAACGTCAGGTCTGCACCCTGGCACCAGCCGTCGATATCTGAACAACCTTCGCTAAGCCACTCAGAAGCGAACTGGACGAAATCGTTAAATTGAATGATACCGTCAAAGACCAAATCACAGAACTTACAAGGCTCTGCCAACGGATAGTGATAACCCATATCAACCAGGCCTCTATCAGGCACACCGTCCGTTCGCGTAGTGTACTGAGACATACTGAGATGACCTGCGAGCTTGCTGCCGGAGTTCACACATGGGCTGTTCCTTGACTGACCTGCACGGGTCTGACTGAGATAATATTCGCCACGTGGTCCGTCAACGAACAATGGATCTGCAGAAATATTACCATTGCCCCAGGTTAGCTTACAACCTTCATCAACCCAGACGTCATTAGGAGTTGACTTGATATCACTGTACGAGACCATCAGGCTGGCACATCTTGGGTCGAGCCCAAATCCGGTTCCGACCGCTATTTCAGACCCCTTCAAAGCGTAGTTGTCCCAGAAAATACTATCGGTAACTGTGCACCGACTCTCAAATGAGCAGAAAAGTCCGCCACCAAAGCCGGTATTGTCCTCTTCGCCGATAGTTCCTGCAGCGGCATTGCCTACCATCGAGCAGTTTGTGATGAGTGGTTCATTGTGCCAGTTCACGCTAATACCACCACCGTCTCGACCGGCTCCGTTGTCCTTGATCAGACAGTTAATCAACGACGGTACTTTTTGTCCACGTAGGTATACACCGCCACCGGAAGCGTTAGAGTGGTTGCCACTAACGTTACAGTCGCGAATATAAGCATCAGCCGACCAGCAACATAAACCAGCACCAAGGCACAAAACGTTGTCATCATTCGGATCGTTAACGTCAGTTGCAGCCGTATTGTTGATGATATCAGTCCCGATTATTTCTATTGTTCCATCAACATCAAGTAAACCGGCACCTCGAAGCGCCGTATTTGCTGTGAAATTACAGTCGGTTATCGTGGTGTATGCACCACTGGCATAAAGACCTCCGCCGGAGTCGGCTTCGTTACCGACAAAGTTGCAATCAGCGAACATAACCGTGGCGCTTGTCTCAGCACAGACACCGCCCCCGTAACCCATATAGGGGCTAAGACGATGATTTGGATCTTCGCCAGCAATTATTCCAGAGGTTATATTATCTTCAAACGTGCAGCCTCTAAATGTCACTGTCGACTCACGCCCGCAATAGACACCTGCGCCATAGCTTGGCATCTCGAATGGAACCAACGGCTCCATCTGCCTACCAGCTTCGTTCATTTCACCGCCCTGACCACTCATGCCGCCATAAGTGCGGTTTCCAATAATCTCGCAGTTTACAAACGTCACATTGCTTTTAATGTCGCAGAATGCACCACCGCCGAATCCAGAATACCATCGGTAATCACCAAAGTATGAGGTTCTGCCTGGCTCTCCATAGATAGGCCAGTAGGCAGGCCCAAAGTCCCAATCCCAGACCTCCCAGAGATTACTCTCTGTTGTAGTTCTACTGGTACTGTTAGGCTCTGTGCTAACATTCGTGCCTCCGAGCCTACTATAGTTTCCACCATAGTTGGCAAAGCCACCATCTTCCTCATAGTTGCCGCCAATACCACCGTCACCGCCACGGGCTGTATTATTAATGATTGTGCAGTTTATAAACTTTGGGCTGCTGTCCGGACCACAGTACACACCGCCACCGTGTGCCCAGCCGGACCAGCCGCCTCGACCGGCGTTGTTGTTTTCATCGGCATCTTCACCATCTCCACCATCACCCGAATACACTAAGTTGCCCCGTATCACACAGTTCTTAATGACAGGGCTGGCCCCAACCCCGATTATTATCCCTGCGCCGTCACCACATTCGCCGTCTTCGCCATTAGGATGACCCTCATCCCGGTCACCGTCGTTGCCACTACCCCATTGGCCACCGCAGTTTTCGATTGTAAAGCCATTTAGGACAGTATTGGCGTCGGCATTAGAACCAAAAGCAACTCCAAGATTGTGGAATTCGTTTATTCCCATATACCCATCGATAACTGTTGCAGCAACAGTGCATGGGTCATCGGGATTTCTGGATGTTATATGAATGGACTTGTCGACCAATAGCGCATAGCTCAAGTAGCCTTCATAGTACCTGCCTGTATCGACCACAATCGTGTCCCCGTCTTTGGCGGCAGTGACTGCGTCCTGGATTGTTAGGTAATCACTGGGTACACTTATGACCGTAGGTACTGGCTTCCAGAATTCAACTGATACAAAGACACTCGCACCATTGATGGTGACAGCATTGCTCAACTCGGTGGATGAATCATCGTCGGTTCCCGTCCAGGTTTTAACCTTGTATCCTGGGTCTGGCATGGCAATTAAGTGTATCGTTTCACCATCGTAAAATGCGCCGCTGTTTGGCTCGATTATGCCGTGTGGGCCTTCTCCTCTATCAATTACCACGACGGTCAAATTGTATCTTGCTGCCTGTTCAAACTCGATAGTGACATGCTTATCCTCAGTGAGAGTAACAGTATTAATGCGCTTTGTTGAAGCATCATCATCGGTACCGGTCCATTCCTTGACTTTGTAGCCCTCATCAGGGTACGCCGTCAACGTTATGAGATCATCCACATAGCCCTCGTAAACCACCGCAACATTGGGATCAACATAGCCATGGGTCTCACCATTCGGATCCGGCACTACGCTAACAGTCAGTCGATATTGAGTTAATCCTTCACCGTAGTGGTAACCCATGTCAACAGTGCCGGTATCGCCGACACCATCGGTTCGCGTGGTATATTGATCCAGGCCTACATCCACTGCGCCGGTGCTTCCGCTATCGACGCAGGGACTATCAACGGGCTGGCCGGAAGCTATCTGACTAAGGTAATTACCCGCTGTAAAGTTAGGATCCTGCTCCATGTTATGGCTGGCTGGATCCCAGCTTCTGCTACCGTCGTCCCACGACGTGATTATACAATCATCTTCAACATTAACCGATGGGGCCTTTCTTGTAACTAACTCGATAGCAACCATAACCGCATCAACAACTTCATCGGCACTAGCCGCTTGTACCATTGGCCCACCTGTCCCCGCGGATAGATTCCTCAAATAGGCTGATGTTGCAGCGTCGCCACCAACAAGCAATGAAATAATCTGCTTAGGTACCGGCAGTGCAGACGCCGCTGAGGTCACGGTGCTTAGTGTGTATCCGGTTGGAGCTTCAGGATCATGCGGCGGAGCATCAGCCATGAGCAGAATCGCGCGGGTGACTCTGCCTGAACGCCAACCTCCCAGAGACTCGCCGTCGATACAATGCATCAGCGCCGAGTAGACCGCCTCAGGCCAATCAGCGCCGCCTCCAGCTACTATCGAATCGATACCATCCACAACCGCAGTTAGATCACTTGTGAATTCTACCACGTCCTGATATGGATAATCATCCGGT
>Ga0315545_1003932_pt1 | contig 12459 bp, 10 predicted proteins | sample SalMarSW160210MG_FD_203096 | JGI IMG/M metagenome (GOLD analysis project Ga0315545, IMG submission 203096) | Salt marsh sediment microbial communities from the Plum Island Ecosystem LTER, Massachusetts, United States - Salt Marsh Sediment SW1602-10 ... | reverse complement strand
CGGGCGCTTCGCGCCCGCACACCCCCCACGTTCTCTCACTCTACAGAGTGGATTGCATTTTACGCGAGCCAAATGCAATCGCCCTATCCGGAACACTGTGTCTGTTCAAAATTTGGGAACGTGTTCTGTATTCCCCACTGGGGTTGCAAAAAGACATACTTTTGGTGCAACTCGCCCCACTTCGATGCTATGTATGGCGCTATTTAGGGCTGACGCCCCACCAACAACCTATTTCCCCATTTATTGAACAGTCACGGAACACTGTTTTGTTTGACAGATTACTTGGCTTGTGGTATCATTAACCGCGAGTTTTAGCACTCTATGGGATAGAGTGCTAAAAGCGACAAAGAGACGAAAATGGACGAGTTGACACCCCGCCAAGAGACAATTCTGGGCCTAGTCGTGCGGGAGTATGTGGAAGGTGCGACACCGGTCAGTTCGCGCGCCCTGGTCGATCACTACGGACTCGACGTGAGCACAGCCACCGTGCGTAACGAATTGTCCAGGTTGGAGGAGCTAGGTTACCTGACCCACCCCCACACATCCGCCGGGCGCGTCCCGACAGATACGGGCTATCGCCGCTTCGTCACGCGACTGCTGGGCGGCGTGGAACTCCCGCTGCAGGAGCGCCGCACCATCGCGCACCAATTCTATCAGGCACGCCAAGATTTCGAGCAGTGGATGCCGCTGGCAGCCTCTGTGCTGGCCCGCACGACTCGGGGGGCTGCTCTGGTGACCGCGCCGCAGGTAGCAGAAGCGCGCTACAAGCACCTGCAACTCATCTCCACACAGGGACAAGTGGTGCTGCTCATCCTGGTCCTGCAGGGCGGCGCAATCAAGCAGCAGATGCTGAACCTGGCCGATCCGTTTAGCCAAGAGACCCTCAACGAGGCCAGCGACCGACTCAATCAATTGCTCAGCGGGCTATCAGCCAGAGAAATCCAGGTCCGCGCCAGTGAGCTTCCATCCTTCGAGGCCGACATCGCCGTCCTCGTGATGGATATCATGCAACAGGCCGGAATCCACGCTACCGGCTTGATCTACCGCGACGGATTGAGCGAAGTCCTGCAAGAGCCAGAGTTTTCGGAAGGGGAACAGGTGCAAGGATTGGTGCGGGTGATGGAGGAGCACAGCTTCTTGGAAGCGGTGCTGGCCGATGCCCTCAGCCCTGAGGTGGGCAGCGTGCAGGTGCTGATCGGCGGCGAGGGCCGCTGGGACGATCTCCATGCCTGCAGCCTGGTGCTGGCCCGCTACGGCGTGACCGGCTTCGTTACCGGGGCGCTGGGCGTCGTCGGTCCCACACGCATGTTCTACGGTCGCGCGATCTCGGCCGTACGTTTTGTCGCCGGGTTACTGTCCGACCTGGTATACGATACCTACACCGAATAGACCGTTCGGCAAGCGTGACGAATCCCTATCACACAGCAGCAAGGAGGCCGGAGTGGCAAAGAAGGAGAAAACCGAAGTCAAAGCCACTGAACAAGCAGTTGGCGAATCACCTTCAGTTGAAGAAGAGATTGAAGAAAGAGACGAACTGGAAGCACTTGAGAAGGAATTGGAGGAAGCCGAGTCGCAGGCAGCCGAGTACCTCGACGGCTGGCAACGTGCCCAGGCAGAGTTTTCCAACTATAAGAAACGACAGGAAGCGGAGCGGGGGCAGGTGCAGGCACTGGTGACAATAGGGGTGCTGCGCAAGATACTCCCCGTCATCGACGACTTTGAGCGGGCGCTGGAGACCCTACCTGAAGACCTGAGCCAACTCACCTGGTGTGAGGGCATCTTGCTGATCAAAGCCAAGCTAGACGCCATCCTCGAAGCAGAAGGGGTCGAGCCCATTGAGACCGAGGGCCAGATGTTCGACCCACTCTACCACGAGGCCGTGACGTACGAGGAGGCCGACGATTACGAGGAAGGCCAGATCATCGGAGAGGTACAGCAGGGATATATGCTCGGCGAGCGCGTGCTGCGGCCCGCATTGGTGCGAGTAGCCAAGGCTCCGACCCCTGTGGCCGAAGGACTTAACATAGCTGAGGACCAAGGAGGATAAGAATACAATGGGCAAAATCATCGGTATCGATCTGGGAACGACCAACTCCGTTTGCTCGATAATGCAGGGCGGCGAGCCTACCATTATCACCAGTGCCGAGGGGGGACGATTGTTCCCCTCTGTCGTGGCCGTCAAGGGAGACGAACGGATGGTCGGGCAAGTGGCCAAGCGCCAAGCTGTCGTCAACCCTGAAAACACCATCTTTTCCATCAAGCGCTTCATGGGCCGCAAGTTCAACGACCCCGAGGTGCAACGGGCGCTCAAGCTGGTGCCCTACAAGGTCACAGCGGCCACCAACGGGGACATACGAGTCTGGATGGGTGAGAAGGAGTACAGCCCACCAGAGATCTCGGCCATGATCCTGCAAAAGATCAAGGCGGATGCCGAGGCCTACCTGGGCGAGGAGGTCACCCAGGCCGTCATCACCGTCCCGGCCTATTTCAACGACAGCCAGCGCCAGGCGACGAAGGACGCCGGGCGGATCGCCGGGCTGGAGGTATTGCGCATCATCAACGAGCCGACTGCCTCCTCGCTGGCCTACGGCCTGGACAAAAAGAAGGACGAGACTATCGCCGTCTTTGACCTGGGCGGTGGCACCTTCGACATCTCTATCCTCGACGTCGGCGACGGCGTCTTCGAGGTGCGCTCGACCAACGGCGATACCTTCCTGGGCGGCGACGACTGGGATCAGCGCGTCATCGACTTTGTAGCCGACGAGTTCAAGAAAGAACAGGGTATCGATCTGCGCGGGGATCGCCAAGCGCTCCAAAGATTGAAGGAAGCATGTGAGAAAGCCAAAGTCGAACTGAGCACGGTGATGGAAACAGAGATCAACCTGCCCTTCATCACCGCCGACGCAAGCGGCCCCAAGCACATGCAGATGAAGCTCACGCGAGCCAAACTGGAGCAACTGACCGACGATCTAATCGAGCGCACTATCGGGCCGTGCAAGCAGGCGCTCAAAGATGCAGGGTTAAAGCCCTCCGACATTGATGAGATCATCCTGGTGGGCGGCATGACCCGCATGCCCGCCATTCAGCTAAAGGCCGCCAAGTTTTTCGGCAAGGAACCACACAAAGGCGTCAACCCCGACGAGGTCGTGGGGCTGGGGGCGGGTATCCAGGGCGGTGTCCTCGGCGGCGAGGTCAAGGACATCCTCCTGCTGGACGTGACCCCGCTGACACTGAGCATTGAGACGCTGGGCGGCGTGGCTACCCCGCTCATCGAGCGCAATACCACCATCCCCACCCGCAAGAGTCAGGTCTTTTCCACCGCTGCCGATGGCCAGACGCAGGTTGAGATCCACGTCGTCCAGGGCGAGCGGCCGATGGCCGCCGACAACAAGAGCCTGGGCAAGTTCATCCTTGATGGCATCCCTCCCGCACCTCGCGGCGTTCCGCAGATCGAGGTGACGTTCGACATCGATGCCAACGGCATCCTCAACGTGTCCGCCCAGGACAAGGCCACCGGGCGCGAACAGACGATGCAGATCATTCCCTCCAGCGGCCTGGCCGACGAAGAGGTCGAGCGCATGGTGGGAGACGCCGAAAAGTACCGCGAGCAGGATCGGAAGAGGAAGGAGCAAGTCGAGGCGCGCAACATCGCCGACAACACCCTCTACGCTGCCGAAAAGTTCCTGAAAGAACAAGGGGATAACACGCCTTCAAACCTGCGCTCCGACGTGGAGTCAAAGATCACGGCTCTAAAGAGCGTCATCGAGAGCAACGATACGGGCATCATCCGCCAGCGCACGGACGAACTAAGCCAGGCCCTGCAACAGATGGGGGCCGCAATGTATCAAAGCGCAGGGCCATCCACGCCACCTCCGGGAGGGGGAAGCGAGCCGTCTGAAGGTGGCGAGGAAGACGTCGTCGAAGGCGAGTTCAGCGAAGCGTAATCAATGAACAATCAGCAAATGAACAATGAACAAGTTTGTTCATTGTTCATTTGTCATTATGAATTTCAACGATGGCAAGCAAGCGAGATTACTACGAGGTACTGGGTGTCAGCCGCACTGCGACGCCGGAGGATATCAAGAAGGCCTACCGGCAACTGGCACGGCAATACCACCCCGATGTCAGCGACCTGCCCGACGCCGAGACCCGCTTCAAGGAGGCCAACGAAGCCTACGAGGTTCTTTCCGACGCCGAGAAGCGAGCCGCCTACGATCGCTTCGGGCACGCTGGGCTCAACAGTGGGGGGTTCGGCTTCGACTTTGGCGGCTTTCGCGATCCCTTCGACATCTTTGCGGAGGTCTTTGGGGGTGGGTTTGGGTTCCGCACCTCTACCCGCCAGGGGCCACGGCGCGGCGCAGACCTGCGCTACGACCTGCATCTGACCTTCGAGGAAGCAGTATTCGGGTGTGAGAAGGAGATCGAGGTCACGCGCCACGAGACGTGCACCAAGTGCAATGGCAGCCAGGCCGAGCCCGGGACGAGTCCGGTCCGCTGTTCGGAATGCAACGGCTCCGGACAGGTGCGGCGCGTCCAGCGCTCCATCTTGGGCTCCTTCGTCAGCGTCACCACCTGCCCCACCTGCCAGGGAAAGGGAGAGACGATCCCGATCCCGTGCACCGAGTGCAACGGCCAAGGCCGCGTCTACGTCACCCGCAAGCTATCCGTCACCATCCCCGCCGGCGTGGATCACGGCACACAAGTCCGGCTGGCAGGCGAGGGCGAAATCGGGGAGCGCGGTGGCCCCCGAGGCAACCTGTACGTCATCCTGGATGTGGAGCCGCACCCCTTCTTCCAACGGCGCGGCGACGATATCCTGCTCGAGATGAAAGTCAACGTCGCACAGGCGGCCTTGGGGGCGAAGATCGCGGTTCCTACACTGGAAAGCGAAGAGGAGATCTCTGTCCCAGCCGGGACCCAGAGCGGCAAGGTGCTGCGGTTGCGCGACAAGGGCGTGCCGCATCTGCGCCGGGATGGGCGCGGCGACCAACTGGTGCTGATCAGAGTCGATACCCCGACCAATCTGACCAAAGAGCAACAACAGCTCCTCCGCGAGCTGGGTGAGACGCTGGCCCCGGAGACCGTCTGGGAGGAGAAGACGAGCCTGCTGGACGACCTGCGGGAGCTGTTCGGCCTATAGGCAACCCCCACCTGTCAGAATCGATATGGAATGGCTTGAGGCCAGTATCACAGTGGACAACGAGGCCGCAGAGGCAGCGGCGGAGGTGCTCTCACGTTACGCCCACCGCGGCGTCGTTATTGAAGCCGGCCCTGATGGCGGCAGCGCCGGCACCGTCACCGTTAGGGCCTACCTGCCCGCCGACGAACGAGCGCAAGCAAACAGACACCACATTGAGGAAGCACTCTGGCACCTGGGGCAGATATGGCCCATTCCCGCACCCATCTTCCATTCCATCGCCGAAGACGACTGGACGGAAGCATGGAAGAAGCAGTTGCGGGTGCTGCACGTCGGCCAGCACATTGTCATCCGCCCCTCGTGGCTCGACTACACCCCAATGCCCGACGACATTGTCATCCAGCTAGACCCCGGAATGGCCTTCGGTACCGGGCTGCACCCCACGACCCAGCTATGCCTGGAGGCACTGGAGATGTTGGTACAGCCGGGGATGGACGTGCTCGACGTGGGAACCGGCTCCGGCATCCTGGCAATCGCAGCGGCCAGGCTGGGTGCCAGGGACGTGATAGCCGTGGATAGTGACCCGACGGCAGTCAAGACCGCGCGCGAAAACGTGGTGGTTAATGGCGCACAGGAAATCGTGAGCGTACTAGACGGTTCTCTGGATGACATAGTGGGGGATTACGATGCCATAGCCATCAACATCCTGGCCCAGGTCATCGTGGAGACGGTGCAACACGGGCTCTCAGCGCGCGTGCGTCCCGGAGGAAAAATCATCGCCGCCGGTATCCTCATCGATCAGGAATCGGATGTAGCGGCGGCGATGGATCAGCAAGGCCTTACACTGATTGAGCGGCGGCAGAGAGATGATTGGGTTTGCCTGGTGGGAGAGCGCCCTTACTCTTCCTGTTGCTGAAACGAGCGCTTATAACGATACGTAATGCGTCCTCGCGCGAGATCGTAGGTCGAAAGCTCCACCTGGACACGATCGCCCAGTAGGATGCGGATATAGTATTTGCGCATCTTGCCAGAGAGGTAGGCCAGTATCTCGTGGCCGTTGTCGAGCCGCACGCGGAACTGAGTGCCCGGCAGCGCCTCGACGACGGTGCCCTCCATCTCTATCTTGTCTTCCTTCTTCTTCCCCATCCAGTCTATCCTCTTCGGCCACGATGGTCGGCAACACGGCGCGCTCAGCCGTAACGAAAACTAGTCAGCTTCGGCAACTCCCGACACCAGGGGGTCTTGAGAATCCGGTTCCTCGACGACTGCCGCCACCTTGCCGACCGGCTCATCGGCTTCCATGTCTTTTGTTTCCGCCGCAGCTTCCTCCTCGGCGTCGGCTGGTACGGCCGCCTCTTCTTCAGCCACGGACTCCTGCTCCGGCGCAGCAGCCTCTTCTTCCGTTTCCTCCGCGACGGCTGGCTTAGCTGCTTCCTCCGATGCCAGCGCCACAGCCGCCTGCTCGGCAGCTTCCCCAGCGACAGTCTGCACCTCGGCGTCGGCTGGTACGGCCGCCTCTTCTTCAGCCACGGACTCCTGCTCCGGCGCAGCAGCCTCTTCTTCCGTTTCCTCCGCGACGGCTGGCTTAGCTGCTTCCTCCGATGCCAGCATCACAGCCGTCTGCTCGGCAGCTTCCTCCGCGACAGTCTTCCCCTCGGCGTCGGCTGGTGCGGCCGCCTCTTCTTCAGCCACGGACTCCAGCTCCGGCGCAGCAGCCTCTCCTTCCGTTTCCTCCGCGACGGCTGGCATAGCTGCTTCCTCCGATGCCAGCGCCGCAGCCGCCTGCTCGGCAGCTTCCTCAGCGACAGTCTCCTCCTCGGCGTCGGCTGGTACAGCCGCCTCTTCTTGAGCCATCTGCTGCTCTGCCACCCACCGTTCCCACTCGTCCTGCCGCACCTGCTTGGCGCTCAGATCGAGGCGCCGCCTGTGGCTATCAATGCCAATGATCTTGACCGGAAGTACATCACCGGGCTGGACGATATCGGAAGGGCCGAGTTCGGGTGTGCCGATCATCTCCCTGGCGTGGAGCAATCCTTCTATCCCCAGATCCACGGCGACGAAAGCGCCAAAGTCCAAAACGCGCGTGACACGACCTTCAACCAGTTGATCCGTTCTATAATGGTCGTCCACCATCGTCCATGGGTCAGGTTGAAGCTTCTTGATGCTGAGGGCAATGCGCTTCCGCTGCTGGTCCACACCGAGGATGTAAACGTCCACCTCGTCGCCAACCCTGAGCACCTCGCGCGGGTGGTCCACCCGCCGCCAACTCAGTTCCGAAACGTGGACCAAGCCGTCGGCTCCTCCCAGGTCAACGAAAGCACCAAAGTCGGTGATGCTGCTAACCCTACCGTGCCGCGTCTCTCCTTCGTGCAACTCCTGGATGACCCGCTCGCGCTGCAACTCTTGCCAGGCGCGGAATGCCCGCCGCTGCGAGAAGATGAGGCGGCGACGATGGCGATCCACCTCGATGACTCGCAGGCCTATCTTTTCGCCGATCATAGCCGCCAGGCGCTGCTGGCGCTGCTCTTCCCGCAAGCGCCTGGGCAGCCCCACGATCTGGGAAGCAGGGACGAACCCGCGAATCCTGCCAAACTTGACGATGAGACCGCCTCGGTTGTGGCCAGAAACCTCGCCCTCGTAGAGCTCACCACTCTTCATCATTTCCTCGGCCTGGAGCCAATCCTTATACATGTTCGCTTGATGGATGGAAAGGATAGGTCGCCCTTCTCTATCAGCTGGCCGGAGCACGAAAACAGGAATTGTTGCCCCAACCTGGACCGACGCACGCATATCCTCATCCAAGCGTGACAGATCCTCGGCAGGGACGAACCCCTCCCGCTTGAAACCAATGTCCATGATCACACCGTTATCGTTGATCGTGACCACGACCCCCTGGCGAATATCCCCATGCTGTGGCGCTTGATAGTCGTACGCGCCTGCCAGGTAGCTATCAAGATCCTGCGTACTCGGCATACGCTCATCTGCAGCTTCGTTGTTCAAACCTTGATCAGTGGAATTCTGCATGGCAGAGGTATCTATGTTCATAGGTCTCGACTTCTCCTCACGACACCGCTCCTCAACAACGAAACCGGCACCCCCTGCACCTGAGAACATGCGGGCGACGCCGGGTCTGGAATCACACCTGACAATCGGACGAACGCTTGCAGGATCGTCTTATTCTGTCACCTCAATGAATCAAAGGCCAATCTGTCAGAAACGGTTCGGCTCGGCTTCGGGGCCCGCATGGGAGGAGCGGCATCTCAAATGTACAAGCGGCCATATTCTATCACGTCGCGTGGGAATGTCAAATGCACTAGGCCGCGCAATGCTCTCATCAAGCCATCACCCTACGATGCAGCGATCTTGGTCACTCTTCCAGCTTGCCCACGAAACTCTCTAGCGTGTCGCTCCTGCGAACGCGAACGCGCCCCATCTCGAAGAATTTCTCCAGTGTGTGCTCTTTTCCCCACTGTGTCGTTACCGCGCCCCAGTAGCCGGCTGATTTGAGGACGGCGACCACGTCGGCGTCGTACTGGCCCGAGGGATAGCAGAAGAAGCGCGGCAGGCGGCCCGTGTGATAATGGATCGCCTCCTGGATACCCAGGATCTGGTAGACCAGATAGTCGTAGGAACGCCCGCGCAGATCGACATGGTCGCGCCCGTGACCTTCGATGGCCATCCCCGCATCCGACATCTCCCTGATCTGCGCCCACGTCAAATAGTCCGCCGATTCATACTGTGCGGGAGAAGCTAACACGAAGAAAGTGCCTGGAAAGCCATAATCCAGCAACAGAGGGAACACGACATCGTAGGCATCCCGGTAGCCGTCGTCGAAGGTGAGCACGATGGGCTTTTCTGGCAGGGGATAGCCTTGGGTCAGGTGCAGATACAGGTCAGTCAGCGTGATGGGATGATAGCCGGCGTCGGCCAGATACCGAAGTTGCTCCCCAAAGCTCTGTGGCGAGACGGTCAGATCGCGACGCAGGTCGTCGGCGTCGGGTGGAAGCTCGGAGACGTGGTGGTACATCAAGATGGGCACCCGCGCCCGGTCGGGGATGGGGACCGGCGTAGCGGTCGGCGCGGGAGCCGTCTCCGCGCTGATCGATGCATGCTCCACGCGAGAGGGGTCAACGGTTCGGAACACCTCCCAGCGGCCGCGCGCCGGGGCAGCGGGGAACAAGAAGAGACTGACGACCAAGACGAGCACATACATCACCAGGCGCAGGTATCCCGATCGCAGCCTGTGGCAGATGGCGCGACGCGCAGTGGCGAGCAGCTTCCCAACCATAGACATACAGGGGGCCCCGAGATCAACAGGGCGCAGGAAGGATACCCCAGGCCGCCCAATCTGTCAAGTGCACGAACGCACCAGCGACCCCTGTCAAGCACTCAAGTGCAGAAAGGTCAGCCACGCGAGTGCGGGCATTGATGAGGCCGAGGCGTGGACGCGGGAGGGACGTTTGCGATAGAATGGGAGCGATGATAGACGCGATATTTGATCAATGCGCTTTCCTCTTGGTCATGCTGGCCGACCTGTTGGGGATGACCTACAAGGCGATCAACGTCTGGATTTTCGCGGTCATCTGGCCGGTGTTGACGTTAGCACTGAGCGCCGTTGTGGTTCTACAGCGGCTCAAGATCAGGCGGCTTCTCAGGGAGTGAGTTTATGAAGGTCAAGATGATTCTTCCCGCCCTCACGGAGGCCAAGAGCCCCTACTGGCGGCCGATCAAGTACTCGCTCTTCCCGCCGCTGGGGCTGGCGACGCTGGCAGGGTACCTGGACGAGGACGACGAGGTCGTGATCCAGGACGAGCACGTCGAGACGCTCGATCTGAGCGACGAACCGGAGCTGGTGGCGATAGAGGCCTACATCACCTCCGCCCGCCGGGCCTACGAGCTGGCCGACCACTATCGCGCCAAGGGCGCGCACGTGGCGCTGGGCGGGTTGCACGTGACCGCTCTGCCGGCGGAAGCCTCTCAGCACGCCGACACCATCTTCCTCGGTCCCGGCGAGGACACCTGGCCCACCTTCCTGCTCGACTTCCGCGCCGGCCATCCCAGCAGCGTGTATCGTTCCCAGGTGCGCACGTTGGTGGGGACGATCCTCAACCTCGACCGTGTGATACACCCTGGCGCGGTTCACCCCCACGTGTGTGGGGACGATTCAAATTGGCATCCCTGCCCTGGGTGACGTTAGCGGTTCACCCCCACGTGTGTGGGGACGATCCATTAAAACTCACGGCTGGTGCAGATTCGTCGCGGTTCACCCCCACGTGTGTGGGGACGATCCTCCCTGCTCATGCGCGGCAGTGCATCCGGGTCGGTTCACCCCCACGTGTGTGGGGACGATGCATCCATCCAAAGTGATAAGGGTTGTATCATCGGTTCACCCCCACGTGTGTGGGGACGATGCCCCCCGCCACCTGCTCCACGAACCGCTTCTGCGGTTCACCCCCACGTGTGTGGGGACGATTTCCGTGCCCACTCTGAGAACAAAGCCGCCCGCAGGTTCACCCCCACGTGTGTGGGGACGATCATTTCTAACACGATCAGTCCATCCACCGACGCGGTTCACCCCCACGTGTGTGGGGACGATTCGAACCCGTGGTCCGCCAGCCACTCGTCGTGCGGTTCACCCCCACGTGTGTGGGGACGATCGGCATTGCTGTGAAGATTAGCAAATAAGGAGGCGGTTCACCCCCACGTGTGTGGGGACGATGGTGGCTGCACCATGGATATAGTCAGCGGTCGCGGTTCACCCCCACGTGTGTGGGGACGATGGGTAGGCGATGGTTCAGGGGCGGGCGGGTGAGCGGTTCACCCCCACGTGTGTGGGGACGATGTGCTCGAATACCTCTGTCGGCTGGTGACCATACGGTTCACCCCCACGTGTGTGGGGACGATACGAGGTGCCTATTGAATAGGTAGCCTCGTTTCTGGTTCACCCCCACGTGTGTGGGGACGATAGGTCGTGCACCACGTCGATTTCCGGCCGGTGCGGTTCACCCCCACGTGTGTGGGGACGATTCGTCCAACTGATAGAAACGAGGTGCAGGTGGCGGTTCACCCCCACGTGTGTGGGGACGATCACATCGCTGCCTGACTTGCGGCGCAGGCTACCGGTTCACCCCCACGTGTGTGGGGACGATCCATCACCATTGACATATCGCGGCTCTCCTGGCGGTTCACCCCCACGTGTGTGGGGACGATGCGTACCGCCCCCCGTGCGCCAATTCCAAGAACGGTTCACCCCCACGTGTGTGGGGACGATCGACAGGCCGTTGCTGCCGAATGACGTTCGTGGCGGTTCACCCCCACGTGTGTGGGGACGATGCACAGCAGCGATAGTAAGAGAATTGTTCTCTGCGGTTCACCCCCACGTGTGTGGGGACGATAGACTTCTCCGAGTGCGATGATATCCCCATTTCGGTTCACCCCCACGTGTGTGGGGACGATGAGATCCCCGGCTTTGGTAGACAACTCAAACGCGGTTCACCCCCACGTGTGTGGGGACGATTAGTAGAACCCGTTGGGGTTGTCGGCCTCGACCGGTTCACCCCCACGTGTGTGGGGACGATACGATCACGCTACGCTCTAACAGGTCTAGGAACTGGTTCACCCCCACGTGTGTGGGGACGATTTCCCCCCAGATACACATGGGCAATTTCACGCCCGGTTCACCCCCACGTGTGTGGGGACGATGTACAGTAGCTGTCGATTCCTGCGCCACGTACAGGTTCACCCCCACGTGTGTGGGGACGATCCTCCGTGGTCCCAGCCGGGATCGTGATACTACCGGTTCACCCCCACGTGTGTGGGGACGATCTGGCATGGGGCATGGAGGCGTTCGCGGTGAACGGTTCACCCCCACGTGTGTGGGGACGATGCGTAGCTCGGTTATGTCTACGTCCAGCTGGGCGGTTCACCCCCACGTGTGTGGGGACGATGGCCTCTCAACCCAGCGGCCCAACGTAGGTAAGCCGGTTCACCCCCACGTGTGTGGGGACGATCCGCACCCACACCCGGCCCGCGCAGGCGGGACACGGTTCACCCCCACGTGTGTGGGGACGATTTCTCCATCCACTCGCCAAACTCACCCGGAAAGGGTTCACCCCCACGTGTGTGGGGACGATTGAGCTTGCCCCCTGCCATGATTATATCAAAGTCGGTTCACCCCCACGTGTGTGGGGACGATATACTATTGACCTTCGTATTTTTATAGGAGAGAATGTTCTGGTATAATAGCGCCATTATGAGACCCAAAGGTAGTGCAGAAACATTGGAAGTTCGTCGTCTTAAGGGTGGTCGCCTGCTCCTGGAGG
>Ga0315545_1003931_pt1 | contig 12460 bp, 5 predicted proteins | sample SalMarSW160210MG_FD_203096 | JGI IMG/M metagenome (GOLD analysis project Ga0315545, IMG submission 203096) | Salt marsh sediment microbial communities from the Plum Island Ecosystem LTER, Massachusetts, United States - Salt Marsh Sediment SW1602-10 ... | reverse complement strand
TTTTGTTCCAGATTACCCATGAGTTTTTTGCTGCTGAATCAGGCCGGCTCGATATATCTCTACCTCGCCCCGATCGCTACGGCGTGGGTATGGTCTTTGGCCCGAAAGACGAAAAACTCCGCTCCGAATGTAACAGAATACTTGAGGGTGCCATAACCCACTATAAAATGAAAGTTCTCGGCTGGCGTAACGTTCCAACTTCCGAGGACTGCCTTGGTGAAATTGCATTAGCCGCTGAGCCTTCAATAAAACAAATCTTCGTCGATGGTGCAGGTCTAAGCGACGAAGCCCTGGAAATACGCCTCTATCTTGCACGAAGACGCGCCGAAAAACTTGTCCGGCAAAAGTTCGGAGATGTCGCCCAGGATTTTTATATCACCAGCTTGTCGTCCAGAACAGTATGCTACAAAGGCATGTTCATGGCCTGGCAGCTTTTCGCCTACTATCCAGACCTTGCTGATGAGCGTGTCACTTCAGCTCTGGCTATTGTGCACCAACGTTACAGTACAAATACTTTCCCGAACTGGCAGCTTGCTCAGCCGTTCCGCTGTATCGCTCACAACGGCGAGATTAATACCCTCTCGGGAAACCGTAATTACATGCGTGCCCGCGAGATTGAAATGGCAAATGAGTTATTCGGCCAGAACATCGATGATCTTGTCCCTGTTCTTACCGAGGGCGCAAGCGACTCAGCCTGTTTCGATAACCTTCTTGAGTTGTTCGTCCGCGCAGGACGGACAATGCCCCATGCAATGATGATGATGATTCCCGAGGCGTTCGGCCCCAAATATCACATCAGCACAGATAAGCGTGCCTTTTACGAATATCACGCAGCTATTATGGAACCGTGGGATGGTCCCGCTGCGATGGTCTTCACCGACGGCAAGTTACTCGGTGGAATGCTCGACCGAAACGGCTTACGTCCCTGCCGATATTTAGTCACAACAGATAACCTCGCAATAATAGCAAGCGAAACAGGCGTGGTCGAATTTCCACCCGAAAAAATCCGTCGCAAAGGCCGTCTCCGCCCGGGAAGAATGTTTCTCGTCGACACAGCAGAAGGTCGAATTATCTCAGATAACGAGATAAAGAGCAAAATCGCCCGACAAAAGCCTTACCGCAGATGGCTCGATGAAAACAGAATCGAGCTGCGGGGCCTTTTTGATTCGCCCAAGCTCGTCAAGAGTGACCCGCAGACGATATCGCAGCGAATGCGCACCTTCGGCTACACCTCTGAAGAACTCAAAATGATCCTGACGCCAATGGCAATCAATGGCCAAGAACCTGTTGGCTCCATGGGTAACGACACGCCGCTTGCGGTACTCTCCGACAGGCCTAAGCTGCTGTTCGACTATTTCAAACAGCTCTTCGCCCAGGTTACAAATCCGGCCATAGACCCCTTGCGTGAAGGTTTGGTCATGAGCCTGATGGTCTTCACCGGCAGAAAGCAAAATCTTCTTGCAGAAACGCCACAGCACTGCAGACAGTTGAAACTGCCGCACCCTGTACTGACTAATGAGGACATCGAGCGGTTACGCTCAGTTCAGCGTGATGACTTCAGAGTCGCCACTGTCTCAACCCTGTTCAACGCCGACACACACAACCCAGGCAGTGAGCTTGCTCGCGCGCTTGAAAAACTCGTCGATTCGGCTGAGAGAGCTATCCGGGAAGGTGCGTCACTCGTTATCATAAGCGACCGTGATGTCTCGCCGACTAAGGCGCCCATCCCATCATTGTTGGCAACAGCCGCTCTGCATCACGGCCTGCTCAATCGTCGCCTGCGCAACAAAGTCGGCATCATCGTTGAAAGTGGTGAGCCAAGAGAGGTAATGCACTTTTGCCTTCTCTGCGGCTATGGTGCCAACGCAATTAATCCATACCTGGCGTTTGAGACCCTTGACGAACTCAATCGTGAAGGCGACCTCGGCGTTGCACTTGAGCCTGTACAGATAGCAGACAACTACATCGCCGCCGTCAAAAAAGGCATCCTCAAGACAATGAGCAAGATGGGAATCTCCACTCTCCGAAGCTACACCGGCGCCCAACTATTCGAAGCAATTGGCTTGAACCGCGATGTCATCGATAGATACTTCGCCGGCACCAGTTCTCGTATCGCAGGCATCGGTCTGAATGAACTTGCCGAAGAAATCCTTGCCCGCCATCGCTCTATCTTCCAGCAGCGCCCCGCTGGGGCGCTCGATCTTGACTTTGGTGGAGAGTATCATTTCAGACATCACGGCCAGCGGCATCTCTGGAATCCAACAACCGTCGCACGCTTACAACACGCCGTCAAGAACGATGATCCTGTTGCTTACGCTGATTACGCAGAAGCCGTCAACGAACAGACAAAGGCCCTTTGCACTCTTCGCGGCCTCTTCGAGTTCATACTTGGCGACCCTGTCTCTTTGGAAGAGGTCGAGCCAGCATCAGAAATCGTTAAAAGATTCTGTACAGGCGCGATGAGTCACGGCTCCATCAACAAAGAGGCCCACGAATGTACAGCAATTGCAATGAACCGCATCGGCGCAATGAGCAATACCGGCGAAGGCGGCGAAGACCCCGCTCGCTATACCCTCGAACCAAATGGTGATTCCAAAAATTGCGCGATCAAACAGGTCGCCAGTGCCCGCTTCGGCGTCACAATAAACTATCTTGCACACGCTAAAGAGCTGCAGATAAAGATCGCGCAGGGTGCCAAGCCAGGCGAGGGTGGCCAGCTCCCTGGTCATAAAGTCACCGATGAAATCGCAAAGCTGCGTTATTCAACGCCTGGTGTGACGCTTATTTCGCCGCCGCCGCATCACGACATTTATTCGATTGAGGACCTGGCACAGCTCATTTACGATTTGAAATGCAGCAATCCTGGCGTTAAGGTCTCGGTCAAGCTCGTCGCCGAAGTTGGCGTCGGAACCATCGCTGCGGGTGTCGCAAAGGGCAACGCCGACGAGGTTCTCATAAGCGGCCACGACGGCGGCACCGGCGCAAGCCCGCTTTCATCCATCAAACACGCAGGTTGCCCTTGGGAGCTTGGCCTCGCTGAAACCCAGCAGGTGCTTGTTATGAACAACCTGCGAGGCCGAATCCGCGTACAGGTTGATGGCCAGATGAAAACCGGCAGAGATGTCGTCATCGGTGCAATGCTCGGTGCGGATAGATTCGGCTTCGGTACCGCAGCCTTAGTGACACTTGGCTGTACCTTGCTTCGTAAATGTCACGAGGGCGCCTGCGCCTTTGGTATTGCTACCCAGGACCCGGAGCTGCGTAAACGCTTTGCCGGCAAACCGGAATACCTTCAGCGTTTTATGTTTTTTGTCGCCGAGGAGGTTCGACAGATAATGTCCCAACTTGGCTTTACAAGATTCGAAGACATGATCGGACGAGTTGACAAACTAAAAATCCAGCCCGCGATCGAGCACTACAAGGCAAAGGGTTTGGACTTCTCCGCCATCTTCCAACAGCCGGATGTCTCCGATAACAGACCGGTCCGCCTTTGCGAAGAACAACTCGATCGAATAAAGGACCATATCGACTGGCAGATTCTGGAGAAAGTCTCTGTTGCTATAGACAAGAAAAAACCGGTTGCTATCGAGATGTCCATTCACAACACCGACCGCACGGTCGGAACAATCTTGAGCAATCGCATAGTCACAAAATACGGCCCACAGGGCCTGCCGGACAGCACTATTACGATCACCTTCACAGGCTCTGCCGGCCAGAGCTTTGGCGCATTTCTCGCGCCTGGCGTGACATTGCAACTTGTCGGCGAAAGTAACGACTATCTCGGCAAGGGGCTTTCCGGCGGCAGGATAGTTGTCCGGACACCGCCTGACGCTACATTCATACCGCACGAAAATATTATTGTCGGTAACACCCTGCTTTACGGCGCAACAAGCGGCGAGGTCTTTATCAACGGCATGGCCGGTGAAAGATTTGCCGTGCGAAACAGCGGTGCCACTGCAGTCGTCGAAGGCGTTGGTGACCACGGCTGCGAATATATGACCGGCGGAATCGTGGTTGTGATCGGGCAGACCGGCTGCAACTTCGCCGCAGGCATGAGCGGCGGAATCGCATACGTGCTCGATGAAATGCAGCTTTTCGATACGCTTTGCAACCTTGATATGGTCGAGCTCGAAACCGTCTGGCAGGATTCGGACAAGCAAACTCTGCGCAGCTTGCTCGAACAACATCACAAACAAACCGGTAGTATTCGTGCTGGGCAGATTTTGGATAACTGGCCGGACATGATCGGCAAATTCGTTAAGGTCGTTCCGATTGACTATCGTAAGGCCCTTGAGAAGATGCGCGCCGCCGAACACCGCGACACCGAGACAACACCCGCAACTGAAGAGGTCTTCTATGGGTGAGATCAAAGGCTTCACAAAATATAAACGTCGGGAGATCGGGCATCGGCCCGTGGTCGAGCGCATCCACGATTTTAACGAAATCGAGCTGCCGCTCACGCCCGACGAAATTCGGCAGCAGGCCGCACGCTGCATGGATTGCGGTATACCCTTTTGTCACGGTGCCGGTTGTCCCCTGGCAAATTCCATACCCGATTTCAACGAGCTGCTCTTCAAGGGCAAGTGGGAAAGAGCCTGTCAACTACTACACGCGACCAACAACTTCCCGGAAATCACCGGCCGAGTCTGCCCCGCCCCCTGCGAAACGGCGTGCACACTCGCTGTAAACGATGAGCCTGTCTTGATAAGACATATCGAATACCAGATAGTCGAACGAGGTTTCGAACAGGGCTGGATAAAGCCGATACCGCCAAAAGAAAAATCCGGCAAACGTGTTGCTGTAATAGGCTCGGGTCCCGCAGGTTTAGCTGCGGTGCAGCAGTTGGCCCGGGCCGGACATGATGTAGTGGTTTTTGAAAAAGGCGAGCGTCTTGGAGGCATGCTACGCTATGGAATTCCAGACTTCAAACTCGACAAATCGATCATCAATCGCAGACTTGAGCAGCTTACCGCTGAGGGCGTGGAGTTTCAGACAGGTGTAGAGGTTGGAGTTGATATCTCCGCCCGCTATCTTCATAAAATGTTCGACTGCACGTGCCTTGCGATGGGCGCACGTCAGGCGAGAAAGCTCTCTGTTGTCGGAAGCGACTACGATAATATTTTGTTCGCTATGGACTATTTGACCGTTCAGAACAAGCTCTGCTCGGGTGAGCTGATTGACGAACCGCGAATCGTAACCGCCAAAGACAAGGTTGTTGCCGTGATAGGCGGTGGTGATACGGGAAGCGATTGTGTTGGGACAGCACGGCGACAAGACGCAAAAAAGATATATCAATTGGAGATATTACCTAAGCCGCCTGACGCTCGTCCACCCGACACTCCCTGGCCTATGTGGCCCAGGATAATGCGAACCAGCTCATCGCACGAAGAAGGCTGCGAGCGAATGTGGTCTGTTATGACCAAGAAGTTCTCCGGCTATGAAACCAGAGTCGGCAAGCTCCACGCGTGTCAGGTCGAATGGATCGAAAGCCGCAAAGGCTGGAAGATTAAGGAACTGCCGGGAACCGATTTCGTTCTCGATGTGGATATTGTACTTCTGGCGATGGGCTTTTTGCACGTTGAGCACGAAGGTTTGGTCCGCGAACTTGGTCTTCAGCTTGACGACGTGGGTAATGTTGTGGTAAACAACTGCCAGACCAACCAGCCCTGGGTATTCGCTGCAGGCGACACCATTAGTGGGGCTTCTTTGGTGGTAAGGGCTATCAACAGTGGCAGGGAAGCTGCCGCAGCTATCGACCAGTGGTTGCGCTAGAACATGGAGGATACCGCGGCGAATGCCTCCAGCGAAAAATCCCCTAAGGGGCTAAAAGACTATCTATGCCAAAACGCAAAGACATCAAAAAGATCCTTATCATAGGCTCAGGACCAATCGTCATAGGCCAGGCCTGCGAATTTGACTACTCCGGCACCCAGGCCTGCAAAGTCCTCAAGCGAGAAGGTTACAAGGTCGTTCTGGTCAACAGCAATCCCGCCACGATAATGACCGACCCCCAGCTTGCCGATCGAACCTATATCGAGCCTATCACTCCTGAAATCGTTGAGAAAGTCATTCGTAAGGAAAAACCCGACAGCCTGCTGCCGACTCTCGGTGGTCAGACAGGCCTAAATACTGCCGTGGTACTTGCTGAAAACGGAGTACTTAAAAAATACGGCGTTCGCCTTCTTGGTGCAAACCTTCAAGCGATAAAACGAGCCGAGGAGCGTGACAAATTCAAGAAGATTATCACCAATATCGGCCTACAGGTCCCACGCAGCGGCTACGCACACTCCTGGCCCGAGGCCCAGGAAATCGTTAATTATGTCGGTTATCCCGCGATTATCCGACCCTCGTACACGCTCGGCGGTAGCGGCGGCAACGTCGCCTACAACACGGAAGAATACGAGAAATACATCCATTGGGGACTTGCGATAAGCCCAAAGCATCAGGTTCTCGTCGAAGAATCCGTTATCGGCTGGAAGGAATACGAGCTCGAGGTAATGCGCGACAAAAAAGATAATGTTGTTATCGTGTGTCCCATCGAAAATCTCGACCCAATGGGCATACACACCGGCGACAGTATCACAATTGCGCCCGCACAGACCCTCACCGACAAAGAATATCAGATAATGCGCGACGCAGCGCTGAAGATTATCCGTGCGATAGGCGTCGAAACCGGCGGCTCCAACATCCAGTTCGCTGTTCACCCCGACACGGGCAAGCTCTACGTTATCGAAATGAATCCGCGCGTCTCGCGAAGCTCTGCACTTGCATCCAAAGCAACAGGTTTTCCCATCGCGAAGATTGCCTCGCTACTCGCTGTCGGCTACACGCTTGATGAAATACCGAACGATATAACAAAAAAGACTCCCGCCTGCTTCGAGCCGACAATCGACTATTGCATAGTCAAGTGGCCGCGTTTTACTTTCGAGAAATTCCCGCAGACCAGTCCCGAGCTTACGGTCCAGATGAAATCGGTCGGCGAAGCGATGTCAATCGGCCGAACATTCAAAGAGTCACTGCAAAAGGCAATTCGTTCACTTGAAATCGATCGCTATTCACTCGACTCGAAGCACCTTGAGAGAAGATTGACACTGCCCAAGCTAAAAGCCAAACTTCGCACCAACTGCTGGGACAAGATATGGTACGTGGCTGAGGCCCTAAGAAGAAAAGTGACCACACGTGAAATTTACGAGCTTACCAAAATTGATCCGTGGTTTCTTGACAATATCAACGACATCGTCAGGCTCGAAGATGAGCTTCGAGCGATAAGCATAGAAAAAATTACGAGTGATTTGATGCGCCAGGCCAAGGAGTATGGTTTTGCCGACAAATATCTTGCCGGGTTATGGAAGACCGATGAGTTGAAAGTCAGAAAACGCCGACAGTCGTTCGGCATCGATACGGTCTACAAAATGGTCGATACCTGCGGTGCCGAATTCGAAGCAGCGACGCCATACTTCTATTCTACCTACGAGACCGAGTGTGAAGCCAATCCGACGAGTCGTAGAAAAGTAGTAATCCTCGGCAGCGGTCCCAACCGTATCGGCCAGGGCATCGAGTTCGATTACTGCTGCGTTCATGCTGCATTTGCCCTGCGAGAAATCGGCATCGAATCCATAATGGTAAACTGCAACCCAGAGACCGTCAGCACCGACTACGACACCTCCGACAGACTCTACTTCGAACCGCTTACCTTCGAAGATGTGATGTCCATAGTTGAAAAAGAAAAGCCCGACGGTGTCATCGTTCAATTCGGCGGCCAGACACCGCTCAAGCTTGCCGTGCCGCTGGAAAAGGCCGGTGTCAAAATCATCGGCACAAGCCCCGACAGCATCGATCGAGCAGAGGACAGAAAACGATTTAATAAGCTCATTGCTAAGCTCGGCCTGCGCCAGCCGGAAAGCGGCACAGCGACCAACTACGAACAAAGCCTCAAAGTAGCCCGCAAGCTCGGCTATCCACTGCTTGTACGTCCGTCTTTTGTGCTTGGTGGCAGGGCTATGGAAATCGTTTACGATGAAGCGGCTCTCGAAGACTGCGTGCGCGAAGCAATCGAGGCTTCAGGCGAACATCCGATCTTGATAGACAAGTTTCTCGACGACGCAACTGAGCTTGATGTTGATGCCATAAGTGACGGCAAGACTGTTGTCATAGGTGGCATCATGGAGCACATTGAAGAAGCGGGCGTGCACTCCGGCGATAGCGCCTGTTCTCTGCCGCTGGTATCAATAAAGAAAAAAGTTCTTAACGAAATCATAGATCAAACAAAACTGCTTTCCCTTGAGTTGAAGGTCAAAGGCCTAATTAACATTCAGTACGCAGTAAAAGACGACCAGGTTTATATACTCGAAGTCAATCCACGTGCTTCGAGAACGATTCCATTTGTAAGTAAGGCAATCGGAGTGCCGCTGGCCAAGCTCGCCGCAAAGATAATGACTGGAATGTCACTTGAACAGCTTGGCTTCACAAAGCAAATCGTCCCAAAATACTTTGCGGTAAAGGAAGCGGTCTTTCCGTTCGTGAAGTTCCCCGGCACAGATGTTTTGCTGGGGCCCGAAATGCTCTCGACCGGCGAAGTGATGGGTTTGTCCGATGACTTTGGCGTCGCGTACGCAAAATCACAAATGGCTGCTGGCAATACATTGCCCACTTCCGGCAATGTGCTCTTTAGCGTTCGCGATATGGATAAGGTTAGAGCTGTACCTCTGGCACGAAGAATGCACGAGATGGGCTTTAAGATCGTCGCCACGAAAGGCACCTGTATCGAGCTTATCAAGAACAATGTTCCCTCTGAGTTCGTACTGAAAATGTCCGAAGGCAGACCCAACATTATCGATGCAATAATAAACGGCAAGGTCGATCTGATCATAAATACAACAGTCGGCAAACAATCGATTGTCGATTCATTCTCGATACGGCGAAACGCACTGGATAGACAGGTGCCTTACGTTACCACTGTAAGAGGAGCTGAAGCAGTCGTAAAAGCCGTCGAGGCCATTAGACAAAGAAAGATCGACGTAAAACCCATTCAGACGTACTATCGAAAGCAGGTTTTATAATATATGAAGGCAGTGTTACTACTTGAAGACGGCACAGTTTTCGAAGGCAAGTCCTTCGGCGCAGAAAGTACGCAGTGCGGCGAGGTCGTATTCAACACGAGTATGACTGGCTATCAGGAAATACTGACCGACCCATCGTACTACGAGCAGATAATAACAATGACCTATCCGCTGATAGGCAACTACGGTACCAACAACGAGGATATGGAATCGCGCGGAATCTTCGCACGTGGCTTTATCGTCAAGGAGAACTGCGAATACCCCAGCAACTGGCGAAGCGGCGCAAGCCTCGTAAAATATCTAAAAGATAACGGCATCGTTGGCCTTGAAGGCATCGATACCCGGAAACTCGTAAAACACATCCGTGAAAAAGGTGCAATGCGGGGCATAATCTCATCAACAGAAACCAACATCAAGAAACTCACGGAACAGCTTGATACCTATCCTGGTCTTGTCGGTCGTGACATAGTTAAAGATGTCACAAGCAAAAAATCCTATCCATGGAAGGATGGTGTAATTGATATCTTTGCCGAGCGGCAAAGCGCTCCCAAAGTAAAATTTAAGGTAATTGCTTTTGACTATGGCATAAAGCACAACATCTTAAGACTGCTTTGCTCACACGGCTGTGATGTTACGGTTGTTCCTGCAGAAACATCTGCAAAGGAAATCCTCGCTCGCAAACCGGATGGCGTCTTTCTAAGTAACGGCCCCGGCGACCCAGCTGCTGTGACCTATGCAGTTAAGACTGTTCGTGAACTGCTCGGCAAGGTGCCGATCTTTGGAATATGTCTCGGTCATCAAATTCTTGGTCTTGCACTGGGCGGGACAACGTACAAGCTTAAATTTGGCCATCGCGGTGCAAACCATCCCGTTAAAAATCTAAAGACCGGACAAATAGAAATCACGAGCCAGAATCACGGTTTTTGTGTCGATCTGAATTCTTTGAAGGATAAGGACATCGAGCTGACACACCTTAACTTAAACGACAACACGCTCGAAGGTATACGCTGTCGCAAACTGCGTGCGTTTTCAGTCCAGTACCATCCGGAAGCCTCACCAGGCCCACACGACTCGAACTACCTTTTTGATGATTTCATGACAATGATGAGTCGTGGGTAGTATAGACTTATATAGAAGCTTGTCCTTATTGCGAATTCATGGGCTTCTGCTGTCATTTCTGTAGATTCTGAAATGAATCCTTCACGCTGGGGACCGAATATACTTTGTCGAGAAACACGGATATTTTTAATCTCTGAATGGATTTTAGCCGATAATACATTGTTGAGGCATAAGAACATGCCCTAAATGGGGGTTTTTGTCTGGCAAGCCGGACAAAACCAAACGAAAAACTTTGATCGAGCTGACAACCGGGAGTCTTTATTGGCATTCATTTTGGTAGCCTAACAATAGATGAGGGGGCAGCGATTTTTTGAGCCCAGGCGGGGAAACAGGACTCAAAGGTACCCCATTTGTGGTCCTCGCCGTTACAGATAGCCCCCGGGTGAGATACTTGGGGGCTACATGAAGTAAATCCTCAACTACAGTTGGGGAGCATATATCTGTGCGTGAACAGCGTAATGGCAAGCATGAACTAAAATAAACATGTGATGTCGATAGGCTGAAAAATGAACTTGCTGTGTGGAGTGTCAACGGCCGATTGCGCTGAACTATAAAGTGTGGAGGGAGAAATCTGTCATTTCGCACCTCACTTTGAATATTGCTCTCTTGTCAGTGGTCTGTTCTTCTGATTTACTATCAGCATGGATGGTGCTCTGTTCAGCTTGGCGGGCAAAACCGCTGTTGTTACCGGAGGCAGCAGAGGTATCGGTTTTGCCATTGCGAAAGGGCTGGCTGAGCATGGCGCAAATGTTGTGCTTGTAGCGCGAAGCAAGAAGCGTCTGCATGAGGCCAAACGACAGATCGAAGCTCCTGCCGGTACTACAGTATGGACTTTTCCCTTCGACCTCGAAAATATAAATCAGATAGTAGGTCTTTTCGAGGAGATTGTTGCCCAGACAAAAGGAGTCGATATTTTGGTCAATTGCGCAGGCACTATGGTTCGAAGACCAAGCGAAGAGATTGATCTTTCAAGCTGGAACAAAATTATTAAAGTGAATCTGACAGCGGTGCTGGTGATGTCACAGAATTTTTGCAGGCACTGCAAGGCTGCTGGCAAGCCTGGCAAGATCGTCAATATTGGCTCATTGATGTGTCACGCTGCCCGGCCCACAACTGCTGCCTATGCGAGTAGCAAGGGTGGCCTACTTATGCTGACAAAAACACTGGCCGTCGAGTGGGCAAAATACAATATCAATGTCAACGCGATTGGACCAGGCTATATCAGAACAGAATTAACCGCACCACTTCAGGCGGACGCGGACTTCAATAAGTGGGTTCTTTCGAAGACGCCTCTTGGCAGGTGGGGACAGCCTGAGGACCTTGTTGGGGCGGCCCTTTTACTTGCTTCGCCGGCGGGCGATTTTATTACCGGCCAAATAATCTATGTAGATGGAGGCTGGCTTGCTCTCTTGTAGTCTGAGGACGATTCATGCGAGGTCGTACTTGCAGTCAGGTGATATGAGTATGAGCGAGGCAAAGGTCAGGATTTTACCCGCCTTCGCAGAAAGCCACGGGCTATGCCCGTGGGGCTCCACAAGAAGGGGGCTGCGCTGATTGGGTTAACTACCCGGCATCTAAGTTTATTAAAGAGATGGAGCCGGTTCTATTTCGGTTACAAATACGTCAAACTCCGGGCCGAACTGGCGGAAATAGTACAGTGAATAAGCCCGTTTGAAAACAACCAGGGGCAGCATTAAAACAACGCCGATATATGGTATCGCCAGAATGCAGGCCGCACAGCAGCACGTCACGCAAGCAGCAGCTAAAATGATGGCGCTAATAGCTATTGATATCACAATCTGAAATAGAATGTAGAGCACAAACCTTCCCTTATTTGTCGAAAGCAGATGAAGAAATTCTCGCCAGGCATCTACGCACTTCGCCGTTCGCAGATACATAATCGATACTACGAAATCTGTTGTGAATTTCAGCACCAATATAAATACCGCGACCAGGGTGATGAACACCAGAGTACTTAGAAGTATAGCTGTTACTGAAAAGATGTTTGGAACGACCTTGTTTATTAGAGAAAGTGCAAGCAAAAAGATGAGCATGCAGAAAAGAGCCACCACCAGCAGGCTAATGATGCCGACGACTATTCTAAACAGAAATAAGCTGTTGGCATGTGCGCGAAATTTTGACCAGGGGATTTTGACCTCAGACTTGTTTTCGGCGACGCAATGCAGAAACATGAACTTTCCTCGGCTGCTGAGCCAGGTAATTACAAGCCACAGTACCATCAAGGCGATTACTCCAAAGACAATCAAAGGAATGATCCAGTG
>Ga0315545_1003930_pt1 | contig 12460 bp, 9 predicted proteins | sample SalMarSW160210MG_FD_203096 | JGI IMG/M metagenome (GOLD analysis project Ga0315545, IMG submission 203096) | Salt marsh sediment microbial communities from the Plum Island Ecosystem LTER, Massachusetts, United States - Salt Marsh Sediment SW1602-10 ... | reverse complement strand
CCCGCTGATTTGATGCCGTCCGAAACCCTCGCTTACGTCGAATTCGGAGGTCCGGGCAGACAGATCGAGACAATTTTGAACCTGCTGAAAGGTACGCCGTTCGAAAATCCGCTTGCTGCCATACCAGTCCCAAGAGGCCACGTTGGCCCAGGTGGTGCATCCCCCGACCAAATCCTCGCAAGTTTACTAAATCCAAGTATGATAGCCGAATTCAAAAAAATACGGGGCATGGCTGTCGGCGTCACGGGGATTAAACAGGACAATCCTCCAATGGTTGCAGTTCTGTATCCTGGAAAAAGCGACGCTTTGCGGGGCATTATTTTAGCGCTGCTGGGTATTGTTGCGCAACCAGGCGAACCAATCGAAGGTATGACATCGCTAATAATTGAAGATACAGCAGGCGTTGTTTACGACGATAACGTAATAATCCTCGCACAACCTTTAGAACAACTGACCTGGTGCGTGAAACAACATTTGGGCCTTATGAACAATCCAACTCTCGCGTCGAGCAATAAGTCGTTCGCCAAGATCAGCAAGAAAGCCCGCAACGAAAACTTAATGACTCTTTGGGCCAACGTCGACGAACTATACACCAGACTGTTAAAGCAGTTTCCAGCCGACGAGATTCCAAAAGAGGTTCTCTGGGCCAATGCCATTGCCGATTTTGGCAGCATTGATGACCTGATCACGTATGTGTCTATAAACGATGTTGGCCTTATATCCGAGACTAACATTACCTTCAAAGATGGGCATAAATGTCTCGTCTATGACATGATCCGAACTCCCAATTTGACCAAGGCTGGCCTCGAGGCTGTACCGCCAGAAGCTATTGGTCTTATTAGTTTTGCCTTAGGCCAGCCTGATGGTACTCAGGCAAAAGCTGTCAGCGAGAAACTCCAGAATGTCACCGGGCTTGATATTGGCCGTGAGATATTTGCCAACATAGAGCAGTTAACGTTGTTTGCTGTACCTTCTGAGCAGGCAAGCGGGAAAGGTATTCCGCAACTACCGGCAAGTTTCGGTCTGGCAATTACAAGCCATAATCCCCAGCAAACACACCAGATTCTCACAACTATCCTGGGAATGGTTAATGTGGTAGTTGCTGACAAGCAGACTGGCCAAACAGATGCTCCTGCTGGCAGGTACCAGGTTGGCCTTGTCAATGGCCAGCAGCTATATTGTTACATGGATCAGGCGAACAAAACGACCGTTTTATCGCTTAACCGTGACATTACCGATGCTGCAATTGCAGCAGTGAAGCAACGTAAATCTGTTTGCAACGACGGAGTTTTGAAAGATGCTGTGAACCGATTATCGCCTACGACAAGCAAGCTTGTCTTGGTGAATATTGGTGGAGCGATTCGCATGGCTGCTCCTGCAATAGTCTCGTCTTTCGAAGGTGACACGAAAGACAGTTTACAGCAGGCGCTATCTCAACTGGCTCAGGCTTGCGGTGAAACGTATGTTGAGATGCTAACAGAAGAACAACTCAACAATTTTACTTCGCGAGTTCAAATAGCAAATCTGCCACCTGTTAGTAGTATTGTCGGCCCGGTAGCTGAAATTTCGGGTATCTTAGGCCAAGCGAAAGCCAAAGCTGAAGCTAAACGCAAACGACAAGAAAGGCCTGTTACAATCAAAAAGACAAGCCAGGCTCCTGTGATTGATGGCAAGGCAGAAAACTTATGGTCAAATGCTAAAAGGTATGAGATTGACAATGTAATATACTCACCTGCCACATCCGATGAAGACCTCTGGGCTTACTACAAGGCTATGTGGGATGCAGAGAATCTATACCTGCTTGTGGACGTGATCGACGATGAGCTGAAAAATGATTCTGTGGAATTCTATTATGATGACACGGTTGAGCTTTTCATCGACGCCGACAATTCTAAGAATAGTGGTTATGGCGAAAACGATTATACATACAATTTTAACTGGGATAGGTCCAGCCCGAGCATGGAAGAGCGAGGACAACCTTACGAACTTGGTGAGATCAAATCGGCATTGGTAACGTCTGCCAATGGTTATCAACTGGAAGTAAAATTGCCATGGTCGACTCTGGGAACAAAACCTGCCCCTGGCGTAAAGATAGGTCTGGATGTTCATGTGAACGATGACGATGATGGCGGAGAACGTGACACCAAGCTTACATGGCGGGATAAATACGACAACGCCTGGCAGAATCCGAGCGTCTTTGGCACTGTTGAATTGGCTGGTTTGCTCGGCTGGTGGAAGCTTGACGAAAGCGAAGGCTCTATTGCTGCTGACAGTTCCGGCAACGGTCATAACGGAACGCTACAAGGCGATCCTACATGGCGACCAGGTGATGGCAAGATCGGTGGCGCACTTGAATTCGACGGTGAGGATGACTATGTGGAAATTGAGGATGAAACGAGCTTTGACATCACCGGTCAGGTCACACTTTCGATGTGGGTAAAAACAAATGATACTGGTAACAATGAAAATAATCCTTATGTGGCCAAAGGTGACCACAGTTATGCGATAAAGCATTATGGAGACAACAGTATAGAGTTTTTCATCTATGACGGTGATTGGTACGCAGTCCAGCATTCTGTGGATAGTTCATTTAATGATTCATGGCACCATTTGGTTGGAGCTTATGATGGAACTCAACTTAGGTTGTACGTCGACGGTCTACAGCAAGGTACTGCGGATCATACGGGTTCTATAGCTACTAGTGATTTCGCTGTTAATATAGGAAGAAACAGTGAGCACACCGACCGTTTATACGACGGCCTGATAGATGATGTGCGCATCTATAATTACGCCTTAACGGAAGATGAAATCGTATCGCTGTCCAAAGGCAAATAAATCAAGACCGCATTCGAAATAAAAAAAGAGGTGCAAAATGAAAAAAACAGGTCTTGTCAAGATTCTCCTGCTTTATTTGTTGTGTGCCTGGATCTCTGTCACAGGTTGCGGCATATCCTGCTATGGGAGCGATTGTAGGGCCAAATACAAAAGGAGCGAACATCTATCAGTGCCCATTCAAACAGCAGAGGCAATAGCTGTCAAGACCGATGTTGGTTCAATCGTTATGATCGGCTCTGATGTAATCGACTGCAACATCATTGCAAAAATCACAGCAAAAGCCCCCACGACAGAAGAGGCTGAGCAGTTGGTGGCAAAGACCAACATAACCGTTGAGCCATCTGGTGATACGCTAAGCATAAAGGTTGATAAGCCCTCTGTGCATAACCGTTGCATAATAGTGGATTTCGAGATAACGGCTCCGAGACAAATCAACCTTCATTGTGAAACAGCAGTAGGAGACGTGAAGGTATCAGATATCTCCGGCAGAATAAAAGCGTCTGCAGATGTCGGCTCAATTACATGCAGCCAAGTTATGCCTCAGCTCGAGCTTGAAGTGGGTGTTGGAAACATTAAAGCAGGTTGTTGTGACACTGTGGACGTTATATGCGATGCAGACCTCAAGACAGACGTAGGCGATATCAAGTTTACATGCCCGACTCAACTATCGGCTCAAGTAAAAGCCTCAGCAGATGTTGGCTCGATTCATACAAATGTGCCAATCACAATAACCGGCGAGATCGGTGGCTGGCCGGTCGGAAAGTCACTCACTGGCACAATAGGTACAGCAGCAGGAAGGTTGCACTTAAAAACAGGGGTAGGCTCAATAGTAATAAAGTAATTCCGGCATGAGTCGAGTGCCGAATTAGACGAGTCTTTTTGATGATACCATTGATGACGTATGCATTTATAACTACGCCCTCAGTGAAGGCGAGATTAAAAGCATTTTGCAATGAAGGCAAACGAAAATAGCAAGTGAAAACCTTTAAATTATGGAGTAATAGATCATGAAGAAAAAAATATTATTACTGATCATTTTAATGTGTCTTTTCTCGCCTCAAATCTTTGCGCAAGGGCGTTCCATTAAAGACCTTCCTCAGCCGGATTGGAATTTCAAATTGCTCCAGGCGTTCTTTAAGACGGCTGAGTTTGTGTTTGTAATAACCGATGTTGAGGATTCTGTAACATACAAGGATATCTGGACGCTGTGCAAGAAACGTTCGATGCCGAATGTCAGAATTGTTGTGAAGCATGAAAATCAGCTTACTAAAGACGATTACGATAAACATATGCTTGTATGTGGACCGATCCATTGCTTCAAGAAATGGGACGCTTTTGGTCTGCCCATAAAACGAATTCAGGATGGTTTTCAATTCGGTCCTAATTCCTTCGATGATGCGAATGACGGGATATTCTTCATCAGTAGCGATACGACACGAGTTGCATACACAGGAAATACACTCAGTCCAATATATGGGCTTCTTAGAACAATAACTGGATTGTATCAATATACGATTGTTCAGAATAGCATCCCTGCGCACTTTGGAAACTTTGTAAGAGGCCAATTTAATTCACGCGGACATATTGATTTGAGAAAGGAAAGGAAAACATATCTCAATCGTACGACGACTTCCAGGCACTATGTTTTTCATTATTCCGACAAAATAGCTGATACCAGCAAGTTTAATGTAAAGGCAAATCATTTTGATCAATACTGTGATGAAGCGATTGCCAGGCTTGAACTTGAGCAGCCGGATTATAAAATCCATTGCTATATTTATGCCGATGAGAACGAGAAATTCGTTTTGTCAGGAACGCCCGGTCCCGGAGGCGTTACGTACGGAAAGGAGATTCATACGTTGGGTTTTGACTTTATTGAGCATGAGTCCATTCATGTGCTTTTCAACTACGCGGTTGCCCAGCCCCACAATAACTTTTTCAACGAAGGAATCAGGCAGTATTATGAATACATAACTGATGCAAAAAGCCTGGCAGCAGGCAGGAAAACCGTCAGGAAATATCTGAATGAGCCGATAGAGAAATGGGCAAATGGTTCGATATACTTTTTCGGCACGCCTACTGAAAATAGATGGCCGGTGGCTTATCCTGCTTCCGGGCTTTTCGTCAAATACTTGATCGACAATCATGGGCTGGACAAGTTTAAACAATTTTATGGAAAGCTCGATGTAGAAGCCGGATTTCTGGAAGTTTATGGAAAACCTCTTGCAGATATGGTTAAAGAATGGAAAAATTCTGAATCAGCATGACACTACCGGGATAGTCTTATTGACGATATACATGTTTATAACTATGCTTTCAGCGAAGACGATATTTTGGCCTTAGTTAAGGAAAACTAAGCAGATAGAGTATGAAGACCAAAGCGAAGATGAATGGCGGTTTTAACCAGATGCGGTGGGTAGTATTGCTGTTGGCGGTAGCGGTAATACTGCCCACTTTGTGTTTGCTCTGGTTTATGAGCCGGGCGGTCAAGAACGAGCGACTGGCGGTCAGGCAAAAACTTTCTGACATTTACAGGCAACGCCTGGGGACGCTGAGCGATAGAATTGATGAACTTTGGTCGGCTCGAATAGAAATTCTCGAACAACAGGCAGTCATGCAGCGCCGGCCTGTTGAGATTTTTGAAAAGCTTGTCGGTCGTGACACTAATGTAAACGGCTCGAAAATATGTGATGCGATTATTATCTTCGACAATAATGGAAAGTTAATTTATCCTGTCACCGGAGGCGGAGAACCCCCAGCCGGATTTTCAGATGATTTAAACGAAGCATGGGGCGTTGAATTTACCTTAGAGGATTTTGCCCGAGCTGCAAGGTTGTATGAACAAATCGCCAACTCTATCGTTGACGACTACAGCCGCTACAGCGCTTTGATTGGCAAGGTCCGCTGCTTAAAAAAACTGGGAACAATTGAACAAGCTTTTGCCCTCTGCGAGAAAATAGCTTATGGACAAACTCCTGAAAATATAAGTTCTTCCTCCGCGGCTTTGATTGCCCGAGCAAGAATCCTGCTTATAAATCTGAAGAGTGAAACCAAAGACGGTCTCAAGCGGTCTGATCTACAAAATTTGATAAGCTCTGCTGTCGATTACACTCCACGAAGCGATTACAAACTTTTACCGATGCCGTCGGAGACAAGAATTTTTCTTCTGAGTAAAGCAATTGAAATTGTCCAAGAGAGCGATTGGGCTAAAGAACTGCAGCCGCAAGTTCTAAAGGCAAAGGGTCTGCTCTCAGCCGAAGAATTAGCCGTAACTGTTCTTGACAGGTACTACGCCGGAGTTGTGTCAGAGCCTTGGTCTGAAGATGATGAACTAAAAATGATATCTCTATTGCGTGCAACACTGGACACAATTGAGGGATTAGAATGGAGTTGGACCGAGCAACTTAAGCAGCAAATATCTATAATATTAGGTTTATCTCAGGCCAGGCAAACACGCCCTGTCGGCTTTGGCTGGCCTGCGTTTACGGCGCCATTTAGTTCCTGGCCCGAGAACAGCCTTCGCAAGCTGGATCTTCCGGAAGAGGTCTATGTTTACGGGATATACCACAAAGCTGGGGACAAGACATATTTATTATTACAAAAAACAGACACGTTCAATTTTGACTTTGATGTATGTGGAGATACCCTAAAAGAATTGGGTGTTTCCTATAGGATAACAGACAATCTTGGAATGTACGCCTGCGGCCTGGAAAACCCGGAAAAACCAGCTTTTCTCAGAACCACGCTTGGACAATTCTTTCCAGGTTGGCATGTTGAAGTTCTTTTTAAGGATTTTGATATCTTTGAAAAAACAGCAGGCAAGCAAGCTGTTGTGTATATGTGGACAGGATTGCTGGCTATCGCCATAATGATTGCAGCCGGCTTGTTAGCTGTACAGGTTGTAGGAAAACAGATAAAGATAAACAGGCTCAAAAACGATTTCATTGCTACAGTTTCGCACGAATTAAAAACACCGCTGGCCTCAATGCGTGTCCTTGTAGACACTCTATTGGAAGGTAATTACAAAGACCAGCAACAGGTTACCGAATACTTGCAGCTAGTATCAAAAGAAAATGAAAGGCTTACAGGACTTATCGATAATTTTCTAACCTTCTCCAGGATGGAGAGAAACAAGCGAGCCTTTCGACTTGTTCAAACGAGCGCTAGTTCCATCGCCAAAGCAGCAGCGGAGGCTGTTAAAACTAAGTTTAATGATGGACGGTGCAAATTTGAAATAGACGTCCAAAAGGACCTGCCGGACGTTCTGGCTGACCACGACGCGATGGTGACAGTACTTGTGAACCTGCTCGATAACGCTTATAAGTATTCTCATAATGACAGGCACATCAAGCTGCGGGTCTTTAGCGATGCTGGCTCGGTTTGTTATCAGGTAACTGACAAAGGCATGGGTATGTCACGTCGCTCCATCAGGAGGATATTTATGAGGTTTTATCAGGTGGACCGCCGTCTCACACGGGGCGTCGAAGGCTGTGGATTGGGTCTTAGTATCGCTAAATTCATCGTCGATGCCCACAAAGGCACATTTGCAGTTGAGAGCAAACTCGGTGAAGGAAGCACTTTTACTATTAGACTGCCGGCTTATAATTAATCTATAGTGGAAAGGATTACTCGATGAAAAGCGTACTGATAATTGAAGACAATCCAGCCATGTTGCGGGGCCTGGAGGATAATTTCGAGCTAAAGGGCTATCGCGTCAAGACCGCTCAGGATGGCGAGCTCGGCCTAAAAGCTGCGCTTGCAGAAAATCCGGACCTGATTATACTCGACATTATGCTGCCCAATGTTAATGGCTTTGAGATATGCAGCCAAATACGCGAGAAAAAACTTGACATGCCTATAATAATGCTTACCGCCAAGGATCAGGAATCAGACGTTATACTTGGGTTGAATCTGGGCGCTGATGACTACGTAACCAAGCCTTTCAGCATTAAAGAGCTTCTGGCCAGAGCCGATGCATTTATGCGACGCAGAACAAAAGGGGAACCTGATGTTTTTGAATTCGGCAACTGCCGCCTCGATACCATATCCAGGACTCTCGTACGCAACGGCAAAGAAGTTAAACTAACCCCAGGGGAATTTAAAATGCTTCATCTGTTCCTCAGAAAGGCTGGATGCTCCCTTACATGTGATGAAATTCGCAATACCGTGTGGGGTTATTCTCATTTTATTACTTTACAAGACATTGACCGTACCGTTACAACCTTAAGGAACAAAGTCGAGCCCGACCCGAGTAATCCAACCTTCATTAATACTATCGAAGGAATCGGCTACAAATTTCAAATACCTATACAAAATGGAAACAATACTGATAATTGAAGACGATCCTACAATGCTGCGGGGCTTAAAGGATAACTTTGAGTTCAAGGGTTACAAAGTGCTAACCGCAGCGGACGGCGAAGAAGGTTTAAATGCTGCTTTGAATGAAAAGCCCGACCTGATTCTTCTTGATATTATGCTTCCGAAGATAAATGGCTATGAGATATGCAGACTGATCCGCGAGCAAGGCCTGAATATGCCAATAATAATGCTGACCGCTAAAGGCGAAGAATCGGATGTGATTTTGGGACTGAATCTTGGAGCAGACGATTATGTCACCAAGCCTTTTAGCATAAAGGAGCTCCTTGCTCGTGTTGCCGCATTTCTAAGACGTGCCAAGCAAGCCGAGCAAGATGTCTACGAATTTGGCCAATTCCAACTTCATGTCCCTGCCAGGAAGCTAACTTGCGAAGGAAAGGAGGTCAGGCTCTCGCCTAAAGAGTTTAACCTGCTGGAATTCTTTGTTAAAAGGCCAGGCCGAGCTCTAACACGAGATGAGATACTTAACAGGGTTTGGGGTTATGATTCTTTCACCGGCCAGCGCAGCATAGACCGTTTTATAACTACATTAAGAAATAAAATTGAGCCGAATCCGCACAATCCTGTCTTCATCCATACAATAAGAGAAATAGGCTACAAATTCGAACCGCCTGAATAAGAGATTTAAGCAGATAAAATTGCTGACTCAAAATGACTTTTTTTCAACAACAATGACACGAAGAATCGGGCAGTTCGGCTTACAAAAACCTTGTGTGTAATAGCTCTTATGATTTAAGCCTGTAATTTTGCAGCCCTTATTGCATCGGAGAGATCGAGTGTGCCTTCATATAAACTTCTGCCAACTATCACAGCTTCCACGCCTATTTGCGTAAGTTTCTTGATGTCGTCCACTTCACGTACACCTCCTGAAGCGATAACAGGTATATTTACCGCCTGGACAAGTGCTCTGGTTCTTTCGATGTTTGGCCCGGTCATCATGCCGTCTTTAGTGATGTCGGTGTATATTATCACGGCAAGCGGCAGTTTCGCAGCTTGAGTTGCGAACTCCAGTAACTGCTGCGAGCTATCCTCAGTCCATCCATGAGTAGCAACCTTCGAACCACGTGCGTCTAAGCCAAGCACAATCCGTCCACTGAACTTTTCAGCCATCTCGGCGAACCAACCAAAGTCGCTTACCGCTTTGGTGCCGATTATTACTCTTTCGGCGCCTATCTCGAGAAGCTCTTTTATGGAGGCCTCATCACGCAATCCTCCGCCGACTTCAATTTTTAGTATATGTAGGTCGGATATAGCTGATATAGTGGCAGTATTAACAGGTTTGCCTTCTTTAGCGCCATCCAGGTCGACGATATGCAGCCACTCTGCTCCGTCTGAATGAAACTGCCGGGCTTGAGCTACAGGATCATCCCGGTAGGTAATCTGCTGGTCATACTGGCCTTGAATGAGCCTCACACACTTGCCATCCCTCAAATCAATTGCCGGTATAACATACATCATTACATATCCGAAAAGCTCTTGGTTAAATGATGGATAACGACCTGCCGGATTTTAAGTTACTGCTTACTTTCCTTCAACATATATTGGCCGAATTCCGCCATTTTCAACGTATTAAACGCTCCATGGTCGGACATCTTATTAAAGTATCTTTTTCCTGACTGATGGTAGTCACTTGCACTCAAATCAGAGCCGATAGATAGCTCTGTAGCACTGTCAGAGGCCGTAATATGGAAATCTGAGTACTTTTCTTGACAAATCATAGCAAATTTTGGATAATGTTATTAGAGTTTTCATGTAACCATTTGGGCAGGACAGTGAAATGCGTCTAACTGTGAGACAAAAAGATGGCGATACAAAGGAGCTTCAATTCACGGAGGGACCTATTCACATCGGCAGAGGGGTCAACAACCACGTTTTTTTACCCGAAAGAACGGTTTCAAAACGACACGCCACGATAGCGTGTACCGAGGACGGCAAGTGGATAATTGAAGATTTGGATTCAGCCAACAAGACATATCTGAACGATGCAGCTATCCACAAAGCCGAAATCAAGAACGGCGACTGTATTCGTATCACCGAATTTACTATTGAAGTCGATCTTGAGGAAGTCACCAGTGCCGAAGAGGCAGAACAGTTAGAAGATACCCTTAATCTGGAGGCGGCCCTGACTACGCCTAAGCATGAAACAGTTGTGCGAAAGCCGGATGCGGGACACGCACCCGCGATGAGGCTTGCAGCCAGAAGATTGACGGACTTCTCACAGGCTACGGACACAATATCATCAGTTAATGCGTTGGAGGAACTGTTGCTCGTTGTATTGAATGTCACGTTACAGCAGTTCAGCGCGTTTCATGTTTGGTGTGCTTTGCGGGAACAGCCGAACGGACCTATGACATACCATGCGGGCAAAAGACGCGATGGCAAAACGGTCGAGCTGAGCCAGCTCAAGCTTGGTGAAAAAATCAATCAAGCTGTTGAAAAGGGACTTTCCATGGTCATGCCGCGAGTTGCCGCTGACTTAGAAGATACAGAAAGGATTCGCTCTGCAATGATTGCTTCTATTGTAAGCCCCGCTGGTTGTTACGGTGTGTTATATGTTGACAATGCTATGGTGCATCAGCACTATAGCCTGAGCGATCTGGACTACTTAATGCTGCTGGCCATGCACACAGCAGCAATACTTAAGAGACTGCTGAAGTGAACGAAAAGGATTAGCGCTTACCGCGACGAAGGGGCACTTCAAATTTCTACCATTGTCCTTTTGACTTTACAATTGCATGGCGTGCTGTTAGAATCCGCTTTAATCTCGCAGTATGTCGTTCGTTCTATAGCAAAAAAACGCAATACGCGATTGAAAAATGGCAGGAAAAATAGTTATTGACACCGAGCGTTGTAAGGGTTGTGGATTGTGTGTTATAGCATGCCCTAAGGACAGCATAGTCATCTCCAAAAAGTCCAACAAAAAGGGTTATTTCCCAGCTCAGGCTACAGATTCCGGGTGCACAGGCTGCGCCATGTGCGCTATCATTTGCCCGGATGCAGTAATTGAGGTATATCGAGAGGACAACGCAGGCGGAGAACCAAAGAAGAAAAGTAAGCCGCTTTTGATTAAGGAAAAGTCGTAAGTCCAATTGGATGCTTGCTATCTAACAACGTAAACGAAGTAGTTTGATTATTTTAACTTAGGCGATATTGTAGAAGGGGGCTTAACTTGACTATAAATATAAAAAAAATAATTCAAGATTACGAAAGAGCAATTTGCAAGATTATTCTTTGTTGTGTAACGGAATTGCCTTTCCATTTGGGTATCAAAAAGACCATCTCAATACTAAAAGGTTCAAAATCAACTTTCATAATCAATCATGGGCTACATAACCTTGCGGCATATTCGACTTTTCCAATGTTCACACGAAAACAATTGAGAACTATCATAGAAGCCCTTATTAAATCCGGACTTGTTGAAGTAGAATTTGTATCCAAATACGAAAACATGCCAACGCTCAAAATTACAACAAAAGGACGAGATTTTATTACTGGTAAGTATGAAACTGAAGTACAGTTCTTTGAAGATTTCGTTGATCGTAGCATTCCAGAGTTCGACGATTTTGAAAAAGAATTATTTGATGAACTTAGAAAATTGAGGAGAGAAATTGCACAACAAAGAGACATTCCAGCATTTATGATTTGCGGTGATATTACTTTGAGAGAATTAGCTAAACAAAAACCGACAAATGTTTCCTCTCTCCTCTCTCCTCTCTGTGCACGGCATTGGAGGAAAATTTACTCAGGATTATGGAGATAAGTTCATTGAAGCTATTACGAAGCACATAAATAATACAATGAGCCCTTCTAGGTGAATAGATCGCAAAAGTTCAAATAAGACAGCATATATGGTTCGCACTTTTGATATTCACCCAAGTTTTAACTTCGCATAAGTTTTTTCTATGCTGAGAACTTTGTCCTAAATTCTTAATCCGCCGATTCGACTGGCGGACTTTAAGTGATGAAGAAAAATGGATAAAAAGATAAAACTCTTGATAGATCGAATAAAAGCACATTTGATAAAAGTGTACGGCGGAAAGATTAAAAAGGTTATATTATACGGTTCTTATGTAAGGAGCCAAGCCACGACGGATTCAGACATTGATGTACTTGTACTGGTTGATAACTCCCTGAATCCTTCTGAAGTCAGAGAGAGCTTGAGCGAGCTTTTATTTGACATACTCCTTGAAGAAAGTGAGCTTTTTTCAGTTATAGTAGTTCCCGAACATCTCTACGAAACTTACAATTC
>Ga0315545_1003929_pt1 | contig 12461 bp, 16 predicted proteins | sample SalMarSW160210MG_FD_203096 | JGI IMG/M metagenome (GOLD analysis project Ga0315545, IMG submission 203096) | Salt marsh sediment microbial communities from the Plum Island Ecosystem LTER, Massachusetts, United States - Salt Marsh Sediment SW1602-10 ... | reverse complement strand
TGTATTTATTGACGGCAATAATCTTTATCATGGTCTGAGAAATTTATATGGCAAAGATAAAAGTTTAAAGAAATTTAATTTTCAGGAATTCATTAATTTTTTAATCAAAAATGATAAATTGATTGATGTATTTTATTATAATGCTCAACTTGATAAATCCAAAAACCCAAAGAAATTTTTAAGTCAGAAAGAATTTTTTGACAAATTAGAAAAAATAAAAAACCTTAAACTGATTTTATGCAAATTGCTAAAGAGAAAAATTCCCAGAACTCCAGATTTTTATTATGTTTTAAAAGAAGATGATATTCACATGGCTGTTGATATTGTAGAAGGAGCATGTGATAATAAATTTGACAAAGCAATCTTAATATCTGGAGATGGAGATTTTGTGCCTGCTGTTAAATCTGTTAAAAACCGAAACAAAAAAATAATTAATATCTATTTTAGAAAAAGTTCTTCAAGAAACCTTAAAAATGATTGTGACGAATCTATTGAACTAAATAAACAAATATTGGATAAATTTTTTGATTAAAATGTTATATTTAATAGGATTAGGTTTGAATAAGAAAGGGATTTCTTTAGAAGGATTGGAAATTGTAAAGCGTTGCAAGAAAGTTTATTTGGAAAATTATACTGTTGATTTTCCTTATTCAGTTGGTGAGTTGTCAGAAGTTTTGGGAAAAGATGTTGTAGATTTAAATCGTGAGGAAGTTGAGGGTTTAGAGTTTATTGATTTTGCAAAGCGGAGTGATGTTGCTTTATTAGTGTATGGAAGTCCTTTAGTTGCGACGACGCATATTACAATTTTAGATGAATGTTCTAAGTCAGGAATTAAAACAAAAGTTATTCATGCTGGTTCAGTTTTTGATGGAATTGGAGAAACAGGTTTGCAATTGTATAAATTCGGCAAAGTTGCGTCAATGCCTGCATGGAACCCAAAAAAGAATTTTACTCCTAATTCATTTATGGAAATTGTTAAAGATAATCAAAAAGCAAAAGCACATAGTTTAATTTTAATTGATATTGGTCTGGATGTTCAGGATGCTTTTGAACAACTGGAAAAATCTGCAGAAAAATATGAAATCAAATTAGGAAAAATAATTGTTTGTCAGGGTTTAGGAACTGTTAAGCAAAAGATATTTTACAGAGATTTTGAAGTTTTGAAAGAAGAATTTGCAGGAGTCAGGAAGCCGTATTGTTTTATTATTCCAGGGAAATTGAATCACGTTGAAGAAGAATATTTAGAGAAATTTGAATAGTGTTTTAATTTTGGAAAAGTAACATTTGGAAAAGTTTTTAAAGTTTGGAGTTTGTGGGAAAATATGAAATACAAGACATTTTCAAGAGGATTTAGCACATTCCAAACAGGAGCTTTTGGATATGCGACATATATAGAAACAAATATGTTGTTAAACATAAATTATCAACAAGCAATGGAATTTATGCTAGGAGATAATCCTTTGCCTCAAAAAATTCTTGCTGGAGGGTTGATTGCAGGAACAGCCGTTTTAACTGGTTTGGCAGGAGTGGCTACCTTGGATGGAATTGTTTCAACAATAAGAGGACAACCTTTTTATGGAATAATGAAAACTTTAGAAAAAGTTGTAAAAAATCCTAAGAAAAAAGAAAAGATAACAAATGAAATAGAAAGGTATGGTGAACTTAGAGATAGGAAGATTTCCTTCCCTTAAAATTTTTCTATTTCTCATACTCATAAACTTCTCCCTCTGTTAATCCTTTTTTCCCAAGTTTCTTTTTGATTTTCCAATGAGGTAATTTCCAATTATGTGAGATAACTTTTGTTGTGGGTTTTAACTCACGGTTGAATTTTTTTTCTAAACGATTTGTAATTGAATGAAATTGAAAGAAAATTATTTTGTTGAATGGTTTGAGATTCACATTCCAGAAATTTCTCCAATAAATTTTAATTTGTTTTTGCAAGTTCTCTTTGAGAATTTTTCGTCGGGAAATTAAAACTAAAAAAGGATTTATTTCAAAACCATAAATTTTCGCTTTTGAGTTTTTTCGCGCAAGGGCAATGCAAACTCTTCCATCGCCTGAGCCAAGTTCTACGATTTTATCTCCTGCTTTTGGATTTGTAAGTTTGATTATATTTTTCAAAGCAGTTTTTCTGGAAATGTCATAAGGTGCTCCAATAAACCATGGAAAAACAAAAAATGAGCAGAGAATTAATGTTAGAATTATTGCGATTATTAAAAGGATTGTTAATAGCATGGAATATTTAGAAATTTATTGTTTATATTGTTTTTCAAACATTTCTTGATAAAGCTTTTCTTTTGCAACCATTACTTTTTCTTTAGGAAGATTAACAAAATCTTTTCCTTTTATGCCATATCTTGCAGCATCTCCACGAACTTCTAAAATATCCCGAAGTTCCTGATTAAATTTTTGGTAATTTTCCTTGCTTAAATTATTTATTTTATCATTAATATTCATGAAATTTTTATTAATTTGAAGTTTTTAAGGATTTGTGTTATTGGAAATTGTTTTAATTCTATAAAAGTAACAAATGAAAAAGTTTTTAAAGTTTGAATGTTGGAGAAAGTTATGGAAATTAAAATAGGAAAAAAGGAAAGTTCAATTATAAATGATGTCATTGAAAGAGCGTATTTTAAAACCCCAAAAAAGTTTGTTTCTCATTTAATAAAAATGTATGAAAATAGAGAAGGGTTTAGAAATTACTCAATTGATAAAGCAAACATTTCTAAAAGAGAATTAAATGCGATTTACAAATTATTTGAATCTATTGGAGAAGACCCTTCTGAATTTTCAGTTCATAAATATGAACAAGGGGGATCCGATGGGACTGATAGAATTGAAACAAAGGAAAACAAAATCATCCATCTTGACCTAAGCAAAGAAATAGGAGATCACACAATACTATATAAAAGTTTAACGAGAATTCCAAAAGAAATTGGAGATTTAAAAAATTTAGAAGAATTGTATTTGATTTATAGGGATTTAAAGAGAATTCCAGAAAGTATTGGAAATTTAGAAAATCTAAAAATTATGAATTTGGAAGACAACAGATTATCTTCTCTTCCCGAAAGTATTGGAAATTTAGAAAATTTAGAAATATTTTTTGCATCTCAAAATAAATTAAAAGATTTTCCAAAGAGTCTTTGTTATTTGCCTAATTTGAAAAAATTGCATTTAAATTTTAATTATATAAAAAATATTCCAAAGGAGATTGAGAATTTAGAAAATTTAGAAAATCTTGAAATGGGACATAACTCAATAAAAGAAATTCCAATGAACATCTCAAAACTAGAAAAGTTAACTTACTTGAATTTAAGAGGAAATTGTATAATGAATCTTCCTGAAGAAATAGAGAGCTTAAGAAATTTAAGAGCAATCTCTTTAAAAAATAATGATTTAGATGAAAAAAGTAAAAATCTTCTTAATAGATTAAAAGAAAGAAAAATTAGTGTAGATTATTAGGAGATTCTTCTTAACAAATTTTAAAAACATCCTCTTTCTTAATTAATCATGTATGACTTTAATAAAATTCAGGAAACTGCGCGGAAGATTTGGAAGGCAAAGAAAAAGGAAATAGACAAAGCTGTGCAGGATGATTCTAAAAAGCCATTGTTTTCTTTTTTGGAAGGGCCTCCTACAGCAAATGCTCCGCCTGCATTGCATCATCTTGAAGCGCGAACTTTCAAAGACATAATTTGCAAATTCAAATACATGAATGGTTTTTCTGTTCCGCGAAAAGGAGGTTGGGATTGTCATGGTTTGCCTGTTGAAGTTCAGGTTGAAAAAAAGTTAAAACTTGGACATAAACAAGAAGTTGAAGAATATGGTGTTGATAAATTTACAAAACAATGTCGTGAAGATGTTTTCTGCAATATTGAGGACTGGAATAAATCAACAGAAGAACTGGACTACTGGATTGATTTGAAAAATCCTTATGTAACTTTAGAGAATAATTATATTGAAAGTGTCTGGTGGAGTTTGAAAGAACTTTATGAAAAAGGCTTGCTGTATGAAGGTTACAAAGTTGTGCCGTTTTGTCCTCGATGTGAAACCCCTTTAAGCAGTCATGAAGTTGCACAAGGTTACAAAGATGTAAAAGAAGAATCAGTTTATATTGCATTTAAATTGAAAAATAAATCAAATGAATATATTTTAGCTTGGACGACAACTCCATGGACTTTGCCTGGAAATGTTGCACTTGCTGTTGGTTCAAAAATTGATTATGTAAAAATCCAATTAGAAGATGGAGATTATCTAATTTTAGGAAAAGAAAAACTGAATTTAATCAGAGGAAAATATAAAGTTGTTGAAAAATATAAAGGAAAAGATTTGGTTGGAATTGAATATGAGCCCCTTTATAATATTCCTGAAACGCAAAATGGAAATTCGCACAAAGTAATTCCTGCTGATTTTGTTACAACCGAGGACGGAACAGGTATTGTTCATACTGCTGTAATGTACGGAGAGGATGATTATAACGCTGGCATTGAAGTTGGTTTGCCTCAGGTTCATACTGTTGGACAGGATGGGAAATTTTTAGATATTGTTCCGAAATTCATCAGAGGAAAATTTGTAAAAGATGCTGAAAAAGATATTAAAGAAGATTTGAAAAAAAGGCACTTGCTTTTCAAAGTTGAAAAAATTGAACACACTTATCCTTTTTGCTGGAGATGTGACAGCCCGTTGATTTATTATGGAATTAATTCATGGTTTGTTAAAGTTACAAAAATAAGGGACAAGATTGTTAATGCAAATAAAAAAATTAATTGGTATCCAAAGTATATTAAAGACGGGCGGTTTGGAAAATGGCTTGAAGGTGCAAAGGATTGGAGTTTGTCGCGGTTTAAATTTTGGGGAACGCCTTTGCCGATTTGGAAAAATACCGACGATGAAAATGACATTTTAGTGATTGGAAGTCGTGAAGAACTTGAAAAACTTTCTGGAAAAAAATTAAAGGATTTTCATAAACCAGAAATCGATAAAATTAAAATTATTAAAAATGGAAAAACTTATGAAAGAATTAAAGATGTAATTGATTGCTGGTATGATTCAGGTTCTGCATCATTTGCACAATTTCATTATCCTTTTGAAAATAAAAAAGAATTTGAAAAACGATTTCCCTATGATTTTATTGCTGAAGGAATTGACCAAACCCGGGGATGGTTTTACACTTTGCATGTTTTAGGTGTTGCACTTTTTGGAAAGCCGGCTTACAAAAATGTTATTTGCATGGGACATGTTGTCGACGAGAAAGGTGAGAAAATGTCAAAAACAAAAGGCAATATGATAAAGCCACGGGAAATAATTGACAAAGCAGGTGTCGACGCTGTGAGATTGCAGTTTTGCACCTCTGATGCCGGAAATCAAAAAAGGTTTTCTTATGATTTAATGAAAGAACAGGTTTTGGGTTTCCTTAATGTATTATATAATTGTGAAAGTTATTATAATCAACTTGACGATGTTAAAAATAAAAATTCTATTGAAGACCGGTGGATTTTGAGCAGATTAAATTCTGTTGTTCAGGAAGTTACTGAAAATCTAAATAATTATGAATTGAACAAACCGTTTGAAAAGATTCTGGATTTTGTTGTTAATGATTTTTCCAGAGGATATATTAAAATGACGCGTGACAGAGAAGATACAAAAGAAATTATTGGGGAAGTTTTGGAAAAAGTTTCTTTAATAATTGCACCTTTTGCACCTTATATTTCAGAATATATTTTTAGGAATTTTTCAAAAAATTCAGTTCATTTGTCATTATGGCCGCAGGCAGATAAGAAAAAGATTAAAAAAAGTTTGGAAAAAGATTTTGAAAATATGTTTAAAATAATTGAAATAGGATTGTCTAGCCGGGATAAAGAAGGTATTGGTTTGAAATGGCCTTTGAATAGTGCAGATATAACTGCTAATTTTGATTTGGATGAGAATATAAAAGAAAAAATAAAAGAACAATTGAATGTAAAAAATGTTTGGTTTGATTTAGTTTCGGATTTAGATACTCCTTCTGTGAAATTGAATTTAACTTCTTCTCCGGAGCTTGAAGCCGAGGGTTATGCCCGTGAATTGTCGAGGCAGGTTCAGGCATTTAGGAAAAAGTTGGGTTTAAATAAAAAAGATTTAATAAAATTGCATGTTAACACCGACGAAGAGTTTGCAAAGATTCTTGAATCTCAAGAAAATTTTATTAAAGACAGAACTAATTCAAAAAAGCTTAATATTGTTACAACCGTAAAGAAAGAAAACTTTAAAAACAGTACTGACTTTAGAATTAAAGATAAAAGAGGGACAATAGGAATTGCCATTAAGTGACTACCCATTGGTAATTTAAAGAATTCACTCTTTTACCATAACAAACTTTAAAAAGGAAAGTGAACATATAGAAAAATGATAGTTAAAGATGAGTTTCTGAGCCGACTTAGGAAGATTTTCGATTTGAATCTTTATGAAGTAAAAGTTTGGACTGCTTTGTTATCCCGTGGGACTTCAACTGCAGGAGAGTTAAGTAATATTTCTGATGTTCCTCGTTCAAGAACTTATGATATTCTTGAAAGTTTAGAGAAAAAAGGATTTATTATTATGAAGCTTGGTAAGCCAATCAAGTTTGTGGCTTTGAAGCCAGAAGAAGTTGTTGAGCGTGTAAAGAAAAATTTGGTTGTTGAAGCAAAAGAAAAATCTGCGAGATTAGAAAAGTTGAAAGGTGATGAAGTTCTTGAAGAATTGAGTACTTTATTTACTAAAGGAATTAAATTTGTTGAACCAACAGATTTATCCGGAAGTTTAAGAGGAAGACAGAATTTGTATAATCACTTGGATATGATGGTTCGTGAATCAGAAAAAACAATAACAATTGTAACAACTGCTGAGGGCTTGAACAGAAAACTTGAAGCACTTATGCCTTCTCTTGAAAAATGCAAAAAGCGTGGAGTTAAAATAAGAATTGCTGCACCTGTTGACAGCAATAATATAAAAATTGCAAAAGAATTGAAAAAAGTTGCAGAAGTTAAAAATATGCAAAACATAAAAGCAAGATTTACAATTATTGATTCCACACAGTTAATGTTTATGCTTTTAGATGATGAAAAATTCCATCCAAATTATGATGTTGGTGTTTGGATTAATACTGAATTCTTTGCTCAGGCATTAGAGCAAATGTTTGAACTTGCGTGGAAAGAAATGAAGAATGTCAAATAATTCAAAAATTTTCAGTCGTCCGAAATTTCAGTTTCAAACGAGAGCAAATGTTTGAGTTGGCTTGGAAAGAAATGAAAGCTGTAAAATAAATTTCGCTCACTGCAAATTTTAATAAAATCTCTAAAATAAAAAAATAAAATAAAAAATAAAGGATTTATTTAACGTGGTTTACTATTGCTAACAAAACTCCTAGAAGTGTTGTAATTACTACAATCCAACCAGCAATAACATTAACAATTCCCAACCAAGGTACACTTAGAGTTCCACTTATAAGAGCAAAACCTACTGCAAGTGAAACAATCACTCCAGTTAACCAAATTACAAAATTCAGTAATTTGTCCAACGCGCTTGCCATGATATAACCTCCTTTTATTTAAATTAATACAATTTTTAATAGAATTTGAAGTTTTTAAGAGTTTTCATTTACATTTTCTCCAAAGTTTCTATCCCTAAAAGATTTAATGAATTTTTTAAAATCTGTCTGAAAGATTTTACCAAGTCCAAACGGAATGTTTCATTTTCTGAATTTTTAACAGGGCAGGCATGATAAAATTCATTAAAAGTTTGTGCAAGATGGTAAGAATAATTTGCAATCAGCGACGGGTTTAAAGTTTTGTAAGTTTTTTTTACAACATCAGAATAATCATTTAATTTTTTAATTAAAGCAATTTCTTTTTCATGAAGTTTTTCAAAATATTCTTTTTTTGCAAATGGTTTTGAAATTTTTTTCAGGATTGAACTTGCACGAGCATAAGAATACAAAATATAAGGACCTGTGTCTCCTTCAAAATTTATTGATTTTTTTGGATTGAAAGTCATTTCTTTTTTTGCATCAACTTTCAAAAGCATGTATTTTATAGACGCCAAAGCAATTATCAAACTTCTTTTTTCAAGTTCTTTTTTTGAAAGTTTTTCTCTTTTTTCAAGTTCTTTTTTAACAAGTTCCTGAATTTTTTCAATTAAATCGTCGGCATCAACAACTGTTCCCTCACGTGATTTCATTTTTCCCTGCGGAAGATTTACCATCCCGTATGAAAGATGATGCATTTCTTTTTCAAAACCGAGTTTTTTTAATAAAGTGAATAAAACATCAAAATGATAATTCTGTTCGTTTCCGACGACGTAAATTGATTTGTCAAGTTTGTATTTTTCAAATTTCAGTTTTGCAAGATACAAATCCTGAGTTACATAAACCGAAGTTCCGTCGATTCTTAATAAAACTTTTTCACCGAGTTTTTCTTTTTTGAGATTTGCAATTACTGCTCTGTCTTTTCTTTTTTCAAAAATTCCCTCCTTTAACCCTTTCATCACAATCTCTTTTCCTTTTTCATAAATATCACTTTCATAAAAAGTCACGTCGTGTTTTATTTGGAATTTCTCATAAGTTTCTTCAAATCCGTCGAGAGCCCACTTGTTCATTTTTTTCCATAATTTTATAATCTCTTTGTTGCCTTGTTCGTATTTTTGCAGCATTCTATGTGCGGCGATTTCAAGTTTCTTGTTTGTTTTTGATTTTTCATTAAACATAACATAATAATCGCCGACAAAATGGTCTGGTTTCTTTTTTGAAGAATTTGGAGTTTTCTTTTTTCCGTATTTTTCATAAGCAGTCATTGATTTGCAGATGTGAATTCCTCTGTCGTTGTTTAGGTTTGCACGGATTACTTTTTCTCCATTGAATTCAAGAACTCTTGAAACGCTTTCGCCGATTGCCATATTTCTTAAATGTCCTAAGTGCAATGGCTTGTTTGTATTTGGGCTTGGAAATTCAACCATCGACGTTGTTTTTATTTTTTGAGGTTTTGCAAAGATTTCTTTTTCTCTTGAAATTCTCTCAATTAATTCAAGAGCCAAAGTTTTTCTATTAATGAAAAAATTTATGTAAGGCCCCTGAGTTTGAATATCTATGATTCCTTCAGGGATTTTTCCCATGTTTGTTCGGAGATTTATTGCAATTATATTTGGAGATTCTTTCATGAGTTTCGCTAAAGAAAAACAAGGAAAAGCATAATCCCCTAAATCATGTGAAGGAGGAATTTCAATTAATTGTTCAATTTCTTCTTTGGAAATTTTCAATTTTGCATCTTCTTCTTTTATTGCCTTGAGAATTGTTTTTACAATCACATCTTTCATAAAATAAATAATAAATTAAAGATTATAAAGTTTTGGAAAAGATTTAAAAGAGTTTGATTTCATAAAAATATTATGAAAATAGAATTGCCCAGATTTTTAATTTTGGAGAAACCTTATTGGGAGAGGGTTTCAGAAGCACAGAAGAGAGAATTAAATAAAAAAGAAATGTATTTTAGAATAAGAGAGTATATTATAGATAGTTGTTTGTTTAAAGACAATCCTGATTTTAGTTTAAGAAGATGGTAAACGAAACACTTATTAATGAAGTTTTTTTGGAGTTTTAATGGTAGATTCAAAAGATTTGGAAAAGGCATTAAGTAATAAACCAAAAGAAGAACAACCTAACCAACCGACTATGTCAAAGGAAATGGAAATTGGTTTTCATCAGGGTGCATTGAATACATTGATTAATGAAAGAAATGAATTAATCAAAATGGCACAGGTTACAGAACAACTTATGCAGGCGCATATGAAACGACTTGAGGAACTTGGTGTTAAGATTAAGAGTAAGAAATGATTTTTAGAAAGTTTTATAACTAATTCTGTGATTATTTTTTTACACCTAAGTGGGTGTGCCGGAGTGGTCAAACGGGCTGCCTTTAAGCGGCAGTAGCTTAGTGCTTGCGCAGGTTCGAATCCTGTCACCCACATTATAATAATATTTATATAATTGTGAATTGTTAATTTTGCATGAGAAATCTTAGTATGAAATTACATTATCAACAAAAAACTCCTGAAGAAGTCTTGAAAGCATCTGAAGAAATGAGAGAAAAAATGTATCAAAGAATGGACGCAGCAACTTATACTTCTATGGAAAGTAGTGTTCATGAATCAAACTGAATTTAATAAATTTTCTAATTATAATAATATTTATATAATTGTGAATTTTATTTTATTTATGCAAAAAAAAGAAAGTAAATTGGTTGGAGTGGTCGATGACAGCAGTTCTATCGAAGAAATCCGGCAATATATAAAAGATGCTAAATACATTACAAGAAAAACAAAAAGTTGGTATAATACTTGTTACCAAATAGGTTCTTGGTAATTAATCAAACAACCTAGAAAATTATTTGTAAATATTTCCTCTGTCTCCAATATTCAAAACATAGACAATTAATTCCTGATCTTTTATTCTGTAAACAATTCTATAATTATCCTGTCTTAATCTCCATAATCCCTTTAAACTTCCTGTCAAAGGTTTTCCTATTCTCGGGTTTTTGCTTAATTTTTCAATTTTATTTAATATTCTTTTTTGAGTTTTTTTGTCTAAAGTTTTCAAAAATCTTTTTGCAGGAGTTCTGAAAAATATCTCATACATCTTACAATCCCAACTCTCTTTTCAAATCTTTTAGTGAAGTTCCTTTTTCTCCATGCATTTCTTCTTCAAGTGCTTCTTTTATTCCTTTCATGAATTCAGGATCTGATAAAATCTCTATTGTTGCAATTAAACTTTCATTATCTATTTGGCTTGAAGGGCAACTTTCGATAATTCTCTGAAGAAGCGCATTATAACTTTCTCTTTGATGGGTTTTTAATTCATCCAATCTTAATTTTAAATTCTCATCAATTTGTATTGTAGTTACCATAGTTAATTATAGATATCTATAGTATTTAAATTTTGTGTCTATTGGAATCAATCAAACATTTTAGAAATTGAAAGTCCTTTTTGTGCTCTGTAAATTGCTTCTGCAAATGGAATAGTCATGTCAATTATTTCTATGTCGTTTCCCTCGCGGAAATGGGTGTTGCTCGTCATTACTGAATCAAATTTTTCTTTGAGTTCTCTTGTTCCTCTTGTAAAAATTCCATGAGTTGCATAACAGAAAACTTTCCTCGCGCCGTTCTGTCTCAAAATATCTGCGGCTTTGCAAAGTGTAGTTCCGGTGTCAATTATATCATCAACAATTAAAACGTCTTTGTCACGAACATCCCCAACAAAATGCATTATTCCAACTTCTCCTGGGCGTGAACGGATTTTACTTAATAATGCAAATGAAAATTCTTTTTTATTGACGGCATTTAAGTTTAATTTTTCCAAACGCTGTAAAAAAGATTTTGCCCTTTCAACTCCGCCAGCGTCGGGCGAGACAACAACAAGCTTGTCTATATTTTTAAGATAAGTTCTTTCAAGATATTTTACAACCTCGGGAAAACTGTATAAATTGTCTAAAGGAATATTTGCAGGATAGCAACCCTGAATTTGCGAGGCATGCAGGTCCATTGTTATAATTCTTTTTAATCCAGGTGAAATTGAATTTGCCAGAGCTCTTGCAGAAATCGGAACACGTGATTTGTCTTTTCTGTCTTTTCGGGAGTAAAGCATGTTCGGCAAAACAAAAGTCACACTTTCAGCAGAAGCACTAAGAAGAAGGTCTTTGAGAATGAGAAGTTGAACCCACCACTCCTGAGGATTTTTTGAAGAATCGTGAATAAAATAAATGTGTTTTTTTCTTATGTTCTCGGGAACATACATCTCAATTTCTTTGTTGTTAAAATATTCTATTGAAACCTCATAAAGCGGGAGTATTTCTTCTTTTGTGCTCTCTATATATCTCTGAATTTTTCTTGCAAAATCCCACGCTGGTGTTTTGGGGTCAGCCATTAAAACAACATCTATCATATTTATTCAAATGCCGATTAATTTATATTAATTACTATATTGAAAAATATATGAAAAAAATATCTAAAAAAGAAAAATATTTTTTGATTGTCTTAGTTGTGATTTTAATTGCTGTTAATTATAGTTTTTTGAATAATTTTTTAGTTGAAAATTTCAGTGGAAAAGAGGTTGTTTTTGTTGAGAGAGTTGTTGATGGGGATACTGTTATTGTGAATGGAAGTTCTGTTCGGCTGTTAGGAATTAATACTCCTGAACGAGGAGAGAAATATTATTCTGAAGCAAAAGAATTTTTTGAATCAGAAGTTTTAGGAAGAGCTTTAATTATTGAACGTCATGGACAAGACAAGTATTACCGGGATTTGGCTTATTTATTTGATTTTGAATCAGGAGAAAATATTAATCTGGAAATTGTCAGAGAAGGTTATGGAAATTATTATTTTCCTTCTGGTAAAGATAGTTATTCTGAAGGGTTTTTTAATGCATGGGATGATTGTGTTTTGAATGAGAAAAATTTGTG
>Ga0315545_1003928_pt1 | contig 12462 bp, 11 predicted proteins | sample SalMarSW160210MG_FD_203096 | JGI IMG/M metagenome (GOLD analysis project Ga0315545, IMG submission 203096) | Salt marsh sediment microbial communities from the Plum Island Ecosystem LTER, Massachusetts, United States - Salt Marsh Sediment SW1602-10 ... | reverse complement strand
TTATGACAACGATAGGAGACGTGATACAGCAATTCAGACCGAAGGCGAAGGTCGGCAAGAGGAGCCTCTACGGACTGACCGAGGTCGGCAAGTTGAAGGCCGAGGAGTTCGGAGTGCAGGGTCGGGGTTGGAAGGTTCTTTCGTATCTTGACGACAACGGCACAAGTTCTTTGCGGGAAATCTGCGAGGGCTTGGGCTGGAAGGAGGAGGACACTATGGAACTCCTGAGGCGCATGATGAACGAAGGATACGTTAGACGTGTGGCACAATAATGGCAGCTAAGATAAGCAAGAAGGTACGCCGGCTCAACTCACTTAAAGTCTGGTCGGCAATAACAGCAATCGCCTTAACGGTTGCCCTTTTGCTTACCTCCCTGCCTATGCAGGTGTCTATTGATACTGGGGGGATGCTGAGTATTAGCCTCCAACAGGCAAGAGCCAACCCTAGCTTCACCGCACGAACTGAGACCTATTTTGACGCTGCTTCACTTGATAGTCCCTACGATGCTGTCATAGACAAACCAACAGGAACGGCTGAGGGGGATATTCTATTTGCCTTGGTAGTGCGTCAGTCGTCTGTGGCATCTGTAATAGATTCAACGCCAACTAATTGGATAAGCCTAGGGGAAAGTCTCTTCTACGAACTCGAAGGTTCTGCATATCGCTATGCTTCCCTTTATTACAAAATAGCAACTGATGATGAACCTGCGTCCTATACTTGGTCATTTGATGGCACTGTCAAGGCAAGGATTGTCTGTTCCTGCTATTATGGGGATTTTAACTCCGCTGACCCCATTGATGTGGTATCTAACACTATCTACAACACTACGAATAATATATGCCGTGCTGCATCTATGAATGTAACGGCAGCCAATTCACCATTAGTTTTTTGGGGTGCTTTGACTTATCCCAATGTCCAAACGTTTACTAAACCAACAGTGCCTACTGAAGATTGGGTGGAAGATGATGAGGCAGGCTCGACTGCCTCTGGCTTTTCCTGTGAAGTCTGCTCTATGATTTGGACTGGCTCAGGGGCTACAGGTGATATGGATGCTACGATGGCAATTGCTACCGTTAACAAGCACGCCTTTGCAGTAGCGTTGAATCCTGCGGGTGCACCCGCCCCCGACGGGTGGCTATCGGATTGGGCAAAGAGGGTTACGGTCACAGTCAATGCATCCCAACTCACTGATAGCAACGACCTCACTTGGTTTCCAGTAATGCTTGAACTGGGGACATCGGTAGGGATGACCGGGGATGATGTCTCCTGTATCTTTGATGAGGTTGGCGACAACTGGCAGAAGATTGCAGTCACCACCAGCGATGGGGAAACCGAACTTTATGTCGAAATTGAAAAGTGGGATGATGCCAATGAGCAGGCTTGGTTGTGGGTTAGTAAGACAGGCTGGGTAATAGATTCCGAGACTGATACTACATTATATCTTTACTATGACTCTACCCATGCAGATAATGACACTTATGTAGGAGACCCTGGTTCTACCACAGCACAGAATGTTTGGGACTCCAACTTCAAGTTTGTTTCCCACATGACGCCCATAAATGCCTACTTCCAAAGCATAATTTCTCTAGACAGCGGTGCCCACAACGGTAGAAGCTGCATACTCACGCTTACCCCGAGCAGCAGTACAGCAAATGTTAAAGTCAGGGACAGCATAACGCCCCAATGGCTAGACGCCTACGAGCACAACTGGACGTTAGCGAGTGCCTATAACGGCTCCAGCGAACTGAAGATATGGCTATTCTCTGACCCCCACATTGGGGTGCTTACTCATGAGAATGTAGAGGCTGATATAGCAGACATTGACGATAATGTAGGTGATGTAGATTACGTTCTCGTATTAGGCGATATTACCAATACTGGGACTACCACCCAATACGATGACTACCTCACCGCAAAAGCTACCAGTGATGTTTCTAGTAACAACTGGTACGAAATAACAGGGAACCATGATTTCGACACGAACGATACTAACTTCAAGACAAAGTTGGGCTACGATACCTTCTATTACTCCTTTGATATAGACAACATGCACTTCATTATGTGCGGCGACTTGGGCAATGATAGTGATATGGCAGGGGGTGAGTGGGATGCCGCTTATTTAAGCTGGCTTGAGACAGACCTTGCGGCTAATACAGACAAAAATATCATAGTTTGCAGCCATGAACCTCCTCTTGCTAGCACAATAGGTTCCACGCCCGAAGTTGCTCCATGGAATGAATACCTAACAGAATACATAGATGAGTATTGGACTCTTATATGCCAAACGCCGAATATCATGTGGTTTCATGGCCATAATCACGGGGATGTGTACTGGCCCTATGGAGCAGGAATGGTAAATAGCGGAGAGAAGTTAGTAAGCTCCATTGATAATGAGGGCGGGTATATGGCAAACAACGGGGTGGCCGTAGGTGCTACTGGCGTAGCCGATGGAGCAGTAGATTTTGGAGGCGATGACAGCATCGCTCTGGGGAGTTACAGCATTTGCAAAGAACCCAACCAAACCGTGGAAGCATGGACAAAATATGATGCGTTTACAGGTTATCCGACCTATTCTGAAAATGATGCTGGGGGCGTAGCCTATATATTAGGCTTTGTCACTTCTGATTCTGACCACTTCCCTCTATTTCAAATAGCTAGCAGTGATAGCCAATGGCACCTAGCTACAGGCACAACAAATCTAGGGACAGGCACTTTATACTATCTGGCTGGTACATTAAGCAGTGCTACGGGTATGGCTATTTATCTCAACGGGCAGTCGGAAGATACTGACCCGAATAAAGTTATCTCTACAGCCACAATTACAAAAACTAGATTGGGCAGTCGTTATTCGGGTGCTACAGAGGGTTCATTCCTTGATGGCATTATAGATGAAGTCCGCCTCTCAGATGTTGCTCGGTCAGCAGCTTGGATATTAGCTACCTATGAGACTTCAAGGGATAACTTGCTCTATTGGGGGGAGGAAGACTATTACGCCGAGATAGCCAACGCCCCCGACAGTTACGGTTTCGGCATCTTGGAAATAGGCTCTACTGCCTGCACAGCTATAGACTACTTCACCCTGAATAACACTGGCAACTGTCCAGTGGATGTGACGATTCAGGGAACGAACCTTGCTGGAGGCGATGATACATGGGTATTATCTGGCACAGCGACGCCTGGAGAAAATATCTACGGACTCAAGGCTGGGCTAGACGACGATGACGACTTGTTTGATGTGGTCGTAAACGCCACGGCCAACGCATTTGTAGGCGACCTGGCCGAAGATGCCACGCAGGACTGGGGCCTCAAGATATGGATGCCAACGGCATTAAGCGGGTACGATGCCAACCAGATGAGTGGAAATGTAACGCTTATAGCGAGTGTAGCATCGTAATTTAAGACTAGATAGGAGCATACAATGACATTTGGCAATTTTAAGAGTCAGATGTTATACCAAGGAAGACCTAACCTATGGCTAGGAGCGTTGAAGAACTTGGTGGTACGTACACAGTCGTACTATGCAATAGTCAACTTTGTGCTGTTACTCATTACAACGCTGACCGTATCATCAACCTCAATCAACAAGTATCTTCCGTGGCTTAACTTGTTCTGGCTCTTAGTTTTGTTGACTGTGTTTGTGGTCGTCATCAGTATAGTCGACTATAAAATCATCTACCCTAGCGAAATAGCATGGAACCAGCAACAGGCATGGAAACACATGAACCCTGGGAGAGGAGAGTTCGCTAAACTAAGCATAGAGTTGGCAGAACTGAAGAAACTTGTCTTACTCATAGAAACGAAAATAGATGAACACGATAACAAGGTGTCCGTAGGAGTGGGCAATGAACGGCAATAACTCACTACCTAAAGTGGCACAAATAGGCAGAGATGTGATTATCCGTGAATGGGTAGTCTTAGTTAGGCCAGAGAATATCGCTATCGGCAACCATGTGATGATAGACAGCTTCGTTGTGCTGGCTGGGGGCAGAGACCATCTAACGGAAATTAGTGACCATGTTCACATTGGTTCCTTTACCAATATAGATGGTGGCGGAGGCACTACTATCAAAGACTTTGTAGGTATATCTTCTGGTTGCCGCTTCTTCAGCTCCAACGATGACTATATTGATGGGGGGTTGTCAAACCCAACTGTCCCGCTAGAGTTTCGCAATGTCAAAACGGCACATATTACATTAGAGAGATTTGTATTACTAGGGGCAAATGTTGTCATATTGCCTGGTGTCACCATAGGGGAAGGAGCAACCGTGGGAGCTTGCAGCGTGGTGAAGAACGACCTCCTACCGTGGACTGTAAATGCTGGTATACCAGCGAGGGCGATGAAAAGAAGGAATAGGAATGAGGTAATACGGAGGTTCGATAATCTCATGGAGAGGGAATTAGTCAATGGGTAAGCTAAAAGTAGCTATAAACGCTCAGATACTCCCCAACGGAGGGACAGGCGGGGTCGTGCAGGCTACCATAGGTCTCATACGGGCTTTAGGGCAGCTTAATGCGAGTACGGATGAGTATGTGGTTATAGGGCATTGGGAAGGGGCCGAATGGCTAGAGCCATACGTCGGCGCAAAAACGAAACTCGTGCGGGCCCCGAAGTCACAACAGCAACTTCTAGCTCGTATAGCCCATAGACTTGGACCACTGCGCCCCATCGCCAGTAAAGCCTATGGCGTAGCGCGAGGGATTGTGGACAATGGCAAACCCCACACCGTAGTAGCTACATCAACTGGCTTCTATGAAAGTCTAGACTGTGAGGTTATCCATTTCCCTTACCAGCGTTATGTTAAATGCGATATACCGACGGCCTACAACCCACACGACTTGCAGCACCTACATTACCCATACTTCTTCACCTCCCAGCAAATCGACCAGCGCGAGCTTGAGTATCAAACAGGGTGCAACCGTTCCCATACTGTGGTTGTGGCTTCCCAATGGGTGAAACAGGATATTATTGAGCACTACCACATAGCCCCCAGCAAAATCCAAGTTATTCCCTGGGCTCCAACTACACAATTCTATACAGAGCCCACCCAAGAATATACCAATCAGGTTGCCGCCAAATATGAAATAGACTCGCCATTCGCACTTTACCCGGCAATGACATGGCCTCACAAAAACCATATTCGGCTTCTTGAGGCGCTAGAGTTTATCCGCAGAAGGTGGCACTGCCACATCAACCTTGTTTGCACAGGACACCAAAACACCTTTTGGCCACAAATCCAGAAGGTTATCCGCGACCTGAAATTGCAAAGGCAGGTTAAATTCCTTGGCATGATACCGCCACAGGACCTAAGGGTACTCTACCGTTTAGCGCGATTCGCCATCATCCCATCCCTATTTGAAGCCGCCAGCGCCCCTATGTTTGAGGCATGGCACGATGGGACCCCAGTAGCTTGCTCTAACGTAACATCCTTACCAGAGCAAGCGCAGGATGCAGCCCTTCTTTTTGACCCTTCATCTGTAGAATCCATAGCCAATGCACTGGAAAGAATGACTATGGACGCTGGGCTGTTAGATACCCTACAACAACACGGGTATAGACGCCTACAGGACTTCAGTTGGGAGCGCACAGCCAGGGCATATCGCGCTGTATATCGCCGTGCTGCTGGCGTTGCCCTTAACGACGAAGATGCAGCACTTCTTAGCTGGGACTGGATGGCGAACCCTCGGCAAAAGCAGGAGGTACACGCATGAGCGTAGAACAGATTATCCCAGTTGCCTCTCCAGTACTAAACGGCAATGAGAAAGCCTATGTACTAGACTGCCTTGACTCTACTTGGATTTCATCAAAGGGCAAGTACATTGATAGGTTTGAGAGTAGCTTTGCTGATTTCTGTAATGTGAGGTACGCTATCTCGTGTTGTAATGGCACCAGCGCCCTGCACTTGGCTCTGATGGCACTAGGCGTTGGCCCCGGCGATGAGGTGCTTGTGCCCACGCTAACATTCGTTGCTACTGCCAACGCGGTAACATACTGTGGGGCAAAACCGATATTCGTAGACTCCGAACCCGAAACCTGGAATATAGACCCGTCCCTAATAGAGAGCAAAATCAACCCCCACACCAAGGGAATCATAGTAGTGCACCTTTATGGGCATCCAGCTGATATGGACACTATTATGGCGATAGCGCATCGTCACAACCTCTTTGTAATAGAGGATGCCGCCGAGGCTCACGGAGCCGAGTACAAGGGACAGAAAGTTGGTGGCATAGGCGATGTTGGAGCCTTTAGCTTCTTTGGTAACAAGATAATCACAACCGGGGAAGGGGGGATGGTAACTACCAATGATGATTACCTGGCAGCCAAAGTCCGCCAACTAAGAGGGCAAGGGCTGGACACCAAATACCGATACTGGTTCCCTATCATCGGTTACAACTACCGCATGACCAACATCGCCGCCGCTATTGGGCTTGCCCAGTTAGAAAAGGCTGATTGGCATTTAGACAAGCACAGAGAAGTTGCGGAGTGGTACAAAGAGGAGTTATCCACGATCCGTGGCTTAACTTATCAGCAAGAGTGTGCATGGGCCAAACACGCCCACTGGATGTTCTCGGTCACCCTGGATAGGGATATGCCATTCACGCCCAATGAATTAGCATCGCACCTCGCACACCGTGGCATTGAAACTCGCCCTATCTTCTATCCATTACACCTATTGCCTCCATACCAGATGCCAGTTGAGGAGTGTAATTATCCTGTAGCTGAATACATCTGGCAACACAGCATAACGCTGCCTACTTGGGCAGGGCTAACTAGAGATGATGTAGCCTACATTTGTCAGAGTTTCAGGTCTTATATGGCAAGCAATTATGTGAAAATACCCACCCGTGGAGTCGAGCGGGTCTTAATAAAATAACTGAAAAGGAGGTGACAAAGTGAGAAGGATAGCCCTGAGCCTGATGGTGGCCTTGTTTTTGTCCGTTTCCGTTGTTGCAACAACATGGGCGGCCAATCCCACGGTTACTTTCACCGTCACGGCTAGGGTTGTTTCTATCTCTAATACGCCGTCCTCTTGGGACTTTGAACTTGTGGATACGAGTTCCACATACGAGACTGGTTTGACGTGTTTCAACACTACGAATGTGGGGAACGTCGAGGTTGACATAAGCATAAGCGGTTCAAACATGACTGGCGGGGGCTACACGTGGGTCATATCGGACACGGCAACGCCTGACGATATGGTGTATGGGTTGAAGGCAGGGGTGGATGGTGAACAAGATACGGTTCTCTATGAATACTACAACACAGGGGATGATGACTATTCGGATATTTTTTATATTTATCCAAAAGCACAAACTTTTACAGTTACCAATGCTTACCTTATAACTTCAGTGAAACTCAAATTGCTGAAAGTTGGTGCTCCTACAGCTATTGCGACAGTAGGAATTAGAGCAACGGATGGGGAAGGCAAACCAACAGGTAGTAACTTATGCTCAGGAACTATAGATTGTGCAACACTTACTACTGATAGTAATGGAGCATGGTATGAAATAACTCTGGGGGATGGTTATAGTCTTCAAGCAGCTACTAAGTATGCCATAGTATTGGATTGCCCAAGTGCTACCATAACGAAACATCCCTCTTGGAGGATGCATACCAGTGGTGGTTATGATGATGGACAATACCTTACCTCAAGTGATGGGGGAACCACTTGGACTAGTTTTATTGATGACTTCATGTTTGAGGGATGGGGGCATGAAGATTCATACAACGTAACAGTAAAAGGGGCTCCCCCCTACAATTATCTGGCCGAGAATCTGACCGTGGATTCCAGCCAGCAGTGGGGCTTGAAGATATGGACACCAACGGATTACGACGATGGGAACGACAAAACGGGGAGCATTACAATAACAGCGGCCTATTCTAGTTAATAATCGCCGATGGTCGATGTAGGCTTTGAGAAATAACTTAAAAGGAGGGGACAAAGTGAAAAAGATTCTAGCTGGCCTTATGATAGCGGTTCTCTTAACAGTGGGGCTTGTGACCCCGATGATGGCTAATGCCGTAAATGTGACCGTGACTGCCCAGCCTGCGTATATCTTTGTTGAGAATACCCCTGGTACTTGGACTATCAACGGAGTGATAAACGACGGCTTCATTGAACCTGATACACTATATTATTCTATCGGCGAGGATGCGGTCAGCGACACGACTGCACCTGCGGCTACCGTCAACGCTACGAGCTGTCTCTTTGACTTGACCGACTCAAGTAGCGTCAATATCACGCTTCAGGTCACGATGGAGGACTTCACAGGCGGTATTGACAATATGTCCAATGCGGAGAGCGCTAGTAACGGCGCAACTTCCTATGCGGCTCAATCTTACTATAGTGGTATGACCTATGCCGACAAGAAGGTTGTCAAGGTAGTTGCCAATCTTGCCACGACTGACGTTCTCTACACGAGCACGGTAGCAGGTGGGGCAGATATTAGCTGGGGCGTTGTACTAGAGACACAAGAGGATGCTTGGACAGGTGCCGACTCGTCAACTGCTACGCTAACTATAACCGCAGCGAAGGCCTAAGTGAATGAATGACTGTGTGGAAAGCCAGCATTTGCGGGTTGAGAAGGTGAAAGTCCACTAGACCGCAAAAGGATGTTATGAAAAAAGGCTTAATTGCTTTAGTGGTGATTCTGGCTGTGGGGGTGTTTGCATTCATTATGTTGCGTGGGCAGGACGATTCCACTCCGCCCACTGAGGTTAAACTGTCTCAGTCTATCATTGATGAGGCTGTGGCAGGATGCCAGAATCGGACAACGTGGGGCATAGCTCTGGCCGACGTGAGGATAAACTATCTAACAGGCGTGGGCGTAGAAGGTGCAATAGTTCTCCACAACGGGGACGACGCCGAGAGATTGGTGACTTTATCTTACGAGGCCACGAGCTTGCCCCAGTTGGACGGCGACACGGGGCAGTATTATCAACCGTCCCCGATACAGGCTTCGGGCTGGGTGTCTCTAGATACTTCACAAATCCGTCTTGAAAGGATGGACACGGAGGTTGTTAAGATTCACTTTATGGTGCCGAAGCAAGGGGGAGGCTTTCTGTCATGCAATGCCCCTAATGGCTTGCCTTCGCGGTGGGAGTTCAGGATTTCCGCAACGGGGGCACAGATTGAGGTTTGGGAAGACCAGTTCATTGTTACAACGGACGCAGGCGAGCATGAAGTGGTGACTACTTTAAGCCAGCCTTTGCTGAGTAGCGACGTTGTGGCGGTCATAGACGTGAGTTCCGAGTTGTCAGGCGACCTCCCATATATTAAGAGTTACGACCCTTCAAACAGGGGTCTCACCATCGGCGGGCTGGACGAGGCAGCCCAAAGATTGGTCACTGTGCATTACGAGTATCCTCTTGTACTGAGGATTGCCTATAATCAGCGGTGGCTTATTAAGATGCTATGAAAAGATTGGGTCGGATTATAGTCGGGCTAGTCTTGGCTGTCATGCTTACGGCTTGTGGAACGGCTGCCTTGGCTGATGGCTTGAACATCACTGTCACGGCAAATCCCAGAGTGGCGGGTTCGGTCTCAAACTTCACGATAACCTATGTGGACGAGAAGACTATAGAGTTCGGCTGGGGATTCTACGGCGATGCCTCCAAGATAATGATACGTGGCAAGGTGGGGGCCTATCCCGATGGAATATCCGACCCGAATGTTGCCCCAAGCGACGGGTACCTTGTCTATTATGGTAATGCCACATCCGCCAGCGACGTGAGTTGGATGATGGGCAGTGTGGCACGTCCAGTCTACTATGCGGCTTGGGCGCAAAGGGCTGACGGGACTTGGTACACGGACAAGTCCACAAGATGGATGGAGAACACCCTCCTGATTATGGCTGGGCTGGGGATATTCCTTTTGTTGGCAGTTTGCTTGACAATAGCTGCCGTGAGTAAGAGGAGCGGGCTCCTTTCGTATGGTGCTGTTGGGGCATGGATGCTGACGGCGTTTCAGGCGTACTATGCCTCAGCTAGTGCGAGCCCTGGCGACATAACTGACGCCTACATGGGCTTGTTCTGGCTCTCGATTGCCTTTGTGATAGCCTGTGGGGTGTGGCCGTACGCCTCACGGGAGAGGAAGGCCGTTATGGAAGAGGGCGAGCGTGATGAATGGGAGGACGAGGACATGAGCAGCTTTGGGGATAAAAAGGAGGAGAAGTTTCAGCCCCGAAAGCTGAGGTCGAAATTCGGGGAGACAGGCGTTCTATAGAATTGTTGCAACAATAGGAGGTAAAAGGTGGTTATTCAAGTTTTATCAATCTTCGGTATCCTAATACTGGCTTATGGCTTCATTGGCGAATACCGAAGGCGACTCAAACTAGAAAAGAAACTCAAAGACTATGAAGTTCATTAAGGCAAACAAGATTCCGATTCTGTTGTGCATTGGGCTGTTATTGTTCATTGCGCATTATCAGAGTCAGCCCCTACTAAAATACGTCTTTTTGCCCCAGATAGGGACGGCGATTCTGTTGGGGGTGGTTTTGTTTATGTTATTCCACCGCTGGGGCGAGATTAAGAAGATTGGCTTCGGCGACAAGTTCCTGTGGATTCCCCTTGCGGTCATATCGGGCTCGGCCATTCTGAGAGTGATAGTATTCCACGACCTTGATTCTCTGGCTGGGGCTTTGTTCATGGCGGCCATGTTTGGTCTGTATCTGGTGGCCAGAATCTACGGCGAGCGGGCTTTGAGCTTTTTTATGCCTGTCGTGATGGTTGGGGCTATAACCGTAGTTATCTCGGCCATCATCAATCAACGGACGGGCAATTCGGGGCTATTCAACAATTACGCAACGGCCTCCGAGTTCCTTGTGTTCGGCTGGCTTGTCAGTCCTCGAAAACATCAGTGGTGGCTTGCGGGCTTTGTCATAACGGGCTTATTCTTTACGGGTGCGCCAGAGGTGATATTCTATGTCGCTGTCATTGGGCTTGTCATTATATTCAGAAGGGACTGGAGCGTCAGGATTGCCTTGCCGCTTGGAGTGTTGGGATTCTTGATGGTGGTTTGCTCTGTGACGGGCATTACGCAAGTTCTGTGGCAGAGGTCGTTTGACATGCTGAACGGGACTTATGTGGCCATGACCGATGGGGAGCTACCCGAAGACCAGAGGGCGTTGCTGCTGGACGAATCAACGGACATTCGCTGGCTGACGACCTGGAGGTTGCAGCGTCCTGTTTCTATCTTGGGATATGGCGTGGACTTGACTAACGAGATTACTCTGGAGGGCGGGCATATACCCCACTTCATTGGCCTCTTGGTAACTGACCAGTTGGGGCCTGTTGCTGCCGTAGCTTGGTTTGTGGTCATGATAGCGGGTATTAGAAGGACGAAGTGGAAGTATGGATTCCTGTCCCTGATTCTGTTCGGGGTGTTTCAGCCTTTCGTGTGGACTCTGTTCGCCCCTTACATGTGGGCGATGGCAGGGTCGGCATCAAGCTCGAAGGTCGATACGAGTTATATATTCAGACAAGTTGTTGCAACAACTTAGGAGGTGACAAATGGACAAGAAATGGCTTGCTCTATTAGTAGGCATAGTCGTAGTTGCCATATTCGTGCCTACCTTCATTGTGCCGATAATGCAGTCCTCCGTGGCAACGTCAAGCGTGGAGGCGGCCACCAGTTATCTTGAGAATAGGGGGTATGTCGTCTTTACGGCGGCCCAATATGCCCTGCTTGCCAAGGAGGCGACAGCTTATGCTGCGGTGCAAAACGCCAACACAGCGGTAATTGCGGCACAAGCGGCTGTAGGGGCAGCAGAAACAGCATCAGAGAAGGTTGACTTGTTCAATACCGCAGACACCTTTCTGTTTCCTGCCGATACGGACTATTGGGTTCTTCTCACGGCAAGTGCTGGTGCTGGCAACTGGACGGACTGGGCGGAGATAGTGGATAACAACGCTGTTACGCTATCATCCTTGTTTGCTGCCAATGCTGGGTATATTTCCGACATATACATCTATCAAGTCACGGCCCCTGCGGACACTACCCACATTGTCGAGATAGCCTATGGAGCGAACAAGACGTCCCTGACGAGGATTATGTTCAATGGCGACAACCTGAACTTGGCGCAAATCAAGTCAAGGCGAATCCCTGCTGGCGAAACTGTCTACTACCGCATAATGACAAATACAGCCCCCACAGAATATGTGAGCATAGGTTTCAGGTACTTTTATGAATAGTCGGTTGCAACAATGTGAGGTGTATTATGCAAAAGAAAACAGGATACCGACAGGATAGGTGAGTGAAGTGCAGAAAGCTCAGGCACCGTATATTGTTGCTATTGTGGTATTGTGTATTATTTCATTGGTGCTAGTGTTTCAGTGGCAATCTCTAAAGTCAGGGTTAGCGATAGCCCAGCAAGATATACTTTCACTTGAATTTAGTAATGCCGACTTAGAGAGAGAGAACTTGAACTTAACTCAAGAGAATGAGCACTTAGAAAACCGAAATA
>Ga0315545_1003927_pt1 | contig 12463 bp, 13 predicted proteins | sample SalMarSW160210MG_FD_203096 | JGI IMG/M metagenome (GOLD analysis project Ga0315545, IMG submission 203096) | Salt marsh sediment microbial communities from the Plum Island Ecosystem LTER, Massachusetts, United States - Salt Marsh Sediment SW1602-10 ... | reverse complement strand
GATGCTTTGGTGAAACATCTATTGTTAGTATTTGTCCAGCTGCTGGTTTCTTATCCATGTATGTTTTGCCTATGACAAAGCCCACAACTTCATCTTTCACTCTCGAAACTAAAATCACAGAATTAGAATCAGTTAGCAGGTAAGCTATTTGCTGTTTTGTGAAGGCTTCTGTTTCGAAACATTTCATCTCAATTTCATACAGTCTGTCCAGATGTTCGATTGAAGCTTTTTCTATCTTCGCCAGCATTTTAAGCAATCATCCCTTTCGAGTTTAAGGAAGACTAAGATTTAGGTTTTCTTCGTTTCCGACATGAGCAGTTCAATGTTTGCACTCGGGGTGGTTACAAGTATAAAAAGAAGGCCAATAAACCCAATGCTGGTAACAGAATGGTTTTCCACGTGATTTGAAACTTCCTTAAAGCCATGCTTGGCTACACCTAACAATGAAAGCAAAAGCCTTTGGTATAACTAATATATTTTTCCTTGCCATGGAAGCGTCATTCGATAAGTTCTGCTTTTATTATCTCCACGTCTTGTAAAGGTCTGTCATTTGCATCCGTCTCCACTTTTCCAATTCTGTCAACAACATCCATTCCTTCAATTACTTTCCCAAACACTGGATGTTTATCATTTAAATGGTCGTTGTCAACAAGGTTGATGAAAAATTGACTGCTTCCTGTATCTGGACCTGAATTTGCCATAGCTATTGTGCCCCTGTCGTTTTTGTTATGGTCTGTAAATTCATCTGGTATCGCAGGTATTGACGGATCTCCATATCCTGTTCCGGTAGGGTCTCCTCCCTGAATCATAAAACCATCAATTACTCTGTGAAAAATGGTTCCATCATACACTCCCTGTTCAGTCAGATTCTTAAAATTCGCTGTAGTAATAGGCATGTCATCGTACAACTCGATTTTTATGTCTCCCATGGTTGTTTTAAGCAAAACTATGTTTGAACTTGAACTGCCTTTATCAACTGTGCCGTTCATCTGCCAGACAGCATAGACTCCTATAGGCAGACATATTAGAAACAGGAATAGAACGGCTAAAGTTTTCCTTTGGGACCATCCTTTGCTTTTTTTGGGTTCTCTTTCTCTTTTTAATCGTTCAGCTTCTAATGCCTTCTGATGTTTTATGGCTGCTTGACGTCTTTTTTCTTTCCAACTTTCCTTTTTCTTCTTTTTCGTCATCTCAGCGCCTTCAATTAAGTTAGAAATAAGTTTTTTAAAAATGTTACTTAACTTTTCTTCTATTCGACGATCTCGCGCGCAAATCAGGTCTTCTTCTATATCTGAAGATTTAACTACGACTAAACGTGTAGTTTTGAAAGGGTGATGTTGATTGAAACTGACTGGTGTTCATTTCCTCCTGACTTATAGATGTGACTTGGAATGTGATCATTGTTTTGTTTGGGGTAGTCCAAAGGCTAGAGGTGTATTCACTATTGAACAGATAAAGGATATACTGGTGGAAGCTAAGAAGCTGGGAACTGTGGATTCCATTTCTTTGGAGGGCGGAGAGCCTTTTCTGTATTATCCTATTATGGTTAGGGCTGTGGAGGAGGCTGTTAAGCTTGGTTTTCGTGTGGAGGTTCTTTCGAATTGTTATTGGGCTAGTTGCCCAGAAGATGCTAAGGTGTGGCTTCTTCCGATGGCTGAAAATGTTGAGTTAAGTTTAAGCAGTGACTTTTATCATGGGGAAAGCTGGCAGATTGAAGAAGTAAGAAATGCGGTGAAGGCTGCACACGAGTTGAACATGAAAGTCGGTATACTTGCCATTAAATATCCGAAGGCAGAGGCTCCGTGTCCAAGCGAGATTGAAGGAGCAAAAGTGGGTTTGTATGACCTTATGTACAAGGGGAGAGCTGCTTTTAAATTGGCAGAGGAAGCAGACAAAAAATCTTGGCGTGAATTTACAGAATGTCCTTGTGAGGAACTTGTTGATCCGGAAAGAGTTCATGTTGGCCCTCTAGGGTGTGTTCATGTTTGTCAAGGTATTTCGATTGGGAATGCTTGGCAGAAGTCTTTCTCAAAAATAATTAGTGAATATGATCCTTATGAGAATCCGATTCTTGAGCCTTTAGTTCGTGGCGGTCCAGTGGCTTTGGTTGAAAATTTTAGTTTGCCGCATGATGAGTTTTATGCTGATGCGTGTCATTTGTGTTATGCTGCGCGTTGTTTGTTGAGAAAGAGATTTCCTGACGTATTGGGTCCAGATGTGATGTATGGAGAGTTTGAATAATATGGCCATCCAGCACATGAAGAAAGTTATAAAAGAATAGCCTAACATCAAGGATTTAGGTGGCATTAATGTTAACGAGGGAAGAAGCTCTCAGCTTGGTTAAGAAAAACGTCAAGAAAATGAATATTGTTTATCACATGATTGCCGTGGAAGCCATTATGAGGGCGTTGGCGAAACATTTTGGTGAGGATGAAAACCTTTGGGGTTTGACTGGTTTGCTTCATGACATTGATTATGAGAAGATAGGTGATGCTTGGGAGAAGCATGGTGTCTTAGCTGGGGAGATTTTGAAGGATATGGTTTCTGAAGAGGTTAAGCGAGCTATTAAGGCTCATAATTTTGAGCGTACTAATGTTATTCCTGAAGGTAGGATGGAGAAGGCTTTGATTTGTTGTGATGCTATTTCAGGTTTGTTGGTTGCTTGTGGTTTGGTTATGCCTTCAAAGAAGTTGGCTGAAGTGAAGGTCAAGACGGTGAAGAAGAAGTTTAAGGATAAAGACTTTGCAAGAGGAGCAAACAGAGAGAGAATTCTCTTCTGCGAAAAAATTGATGTTCCGAGAGAGAAATTCTTTGAAATCGCCCTAGAAGGATTGAAAAAATACGCAGCAGAAATAGGACTGTAGAGTTTGCATAGCTTCCAAAAAGAAGACCGCATTCCAGCATCAAATTTTCGGCAAAAGCACTATTGTGTTTACCGCAGATATGATTAGAATGTTTAATCCCTTTTTTGAACAAGCGCAACGCGTCAATAGAGCACTTGAACCGTTAGGGATTAGCTCGAGGGGATTTGAACTCAGAATCTCCGGCTCCGCAGGCCAGCGTCCTAATCCATACTAGACCACGGGCCCCCCTTCAACGTTTTTCGCTACGTTACAGATATATTCTTCGTTTTGTGGGAGTGCAATTGACTGCGTGTATTGAAGAGTGGTGTTTGGGTTTTTGTGACTGAGGAGTTTTTGGACGTAAAGAATGGTCTTGGTTTTTGCGTATTCTGTGGTTGCTTTCCAGTGGTGGCTGAGGAAGACGTGTGATAGGGGTTCTTTGGCAGTTATGTGGCGATTGGCTTATTTGTGGTTGTGAACCCCCCAGGGAAGACACCACCACAACAAATCATGAAGGTTTAACAATGAGGTAATTAGAATAGAGTTGGAAGTAGTAGTACAGCGTCCTAGGAAGAAGTGACTACTACTTCTGAAATCTTGCTAGCTTGTGGGTTTTGTCTGTCGTGATGAAGGATTAAGCTGATCTCATGGAAGGATCACCTGTTTTGAGTCTCAAGAGAAGAAAGTTTATGGTACTCAGATCGGCTGGGCTTAGAATATTTTGTGAATGATTAAAGCGTGCTGTATCATGAATGCGCAATATAGCCTTCTTTGAATACGGCCAGAAGCATAAGCCCAATAACAGAAAAAGTGCACCGAAAGAATTTAGAAGTTCACACAAAAGTTGAAATCCACAACCATACCATTCATGCCCAAAGGGCAGCGGACGCGCCTAGAATACAGGAGCCAGAACAACCAGTAAAAAACAGTATTGTTACTTTCAAGGAATGGGCAGATGTCTTTTTAGGGGACGATTTTATTAAGATGCGTTAGGGAAGAGTGTGAACGTCGAGCCGATTGAATCAGTGATGAGGAGGATTATAGGTCAATATAACAAGAAACCAGAAGGTTGGAGTGTCCTAACCGACCACAAGGGAAACGTGCTGGTTCTAGGCTCAAGGATGGGTTACAGGCTGAAGCTGATACCTCTTAACCCCCAAGAATACACCGGAGTTGGCGTAAGGATAGGTGGCACAAAGGAAATGCGAAAAGTTGTGGAGGGAGTTCCATCCTACGGGTTCAGACCCCTATCAGGCATAGACACCAAAAAACTGCTTAGCAACATCCACCAAAGGGGCGCCGTCCAGAACAGACTAATCAAGAAACTTATGGGGATAAACCCCGTACCCACATGGGAACTGCAGAAGAAGGAGACAAAGACAGTCCTAGGCGGCCCGGTCATAACCCACCCAAACCTAAGCGCTATCTCAAAAAGCCAACGGGAACTGGAAGTGAAGCTTGCCGTGGAGGCAGACAGGCTCTTCAGAAAGAAATATCCTGGAAGGGCTGCAATTTACCGTTAACTATGTTCTTCACGTTGGAACTTGTACAGCTTTGATGGCGATCTCTTTCGCTTTTTGCAAAATATACTTTTCATTCAAGACGCTAGCAGTATCGCGTACTTGGCGCGCGCGAAGGCTTTTGCTAGTGGTTTGTGTGGCGGAGAAGCCAAGGATTTTTGACCGGCTTGAGTGTGAGAACTGCGTTTTTAAGGGTGGAAGCTACTGTTGGAATCAGTGCCCGTATAACGTTTGGCGGAAGCAGTACTAAGTTGTGTGTTTTTTGCAGCTTGAGGAGGGAAGGAAGGCTAGGCGAATACAAGAAATAACTTCCCTTTTTTTTCTGTTGTTTATCATCAATGTTAAATAGTCTGTTATACATAGTTTTAAGGGTAGAAAGAGAACAAACCGTGAAAAAGGAGAAATGAGGAATGAAATTGTCTAGGTTTACAAAAATTGTGTTGCTGCTCCTAATAGGTATAGTGCAGGTGCTAACTATTATCGGCGGATTCTTCGCCTGTGAGCAAATGAGTGATATGCTGTGGAAGTTAAGATGGGATTATAAGGAAGTGCTTGATAAAACTGGAGGTCTAATTATCGATTACGGTTTGATTCCTAATCCTTTTAGACCCCTTCTTCCTTTGGTTCTGCTGGGTTTGTTTTTAACAATAGTGCTACTTGTTGATGAAATACGCCATAAGCCAGAGTTGACTACTTTGGAGGCGCTGGAATGATTAAAGTAACGTGGTTTGACAATTATTGGGGTTGGCTGGAACGATTAGTTAAGAGGTTGCGGAAGTGGATAGAGGAAGAGGAATGAAAGTGTCTAGGTTTAAAGGCTTAATTGGTGTAACTCTATGTTTAGTTGTCGTAACAGTAGCAGAGATTGTTTATGAGAAATCCATCGTTCCCTCAGTAGGAAGGCACGATGAAGAGGGATGGAAAATGTTTAGGCTTTGCGAAACAGAGCCTTCTGAACCCTACTTTGAATTGAAAGCCCCTCTAGATAATTGGACTGCACAAGCCATACAAAACTTAAGCCAATGTGTATGGGTTAAAGAACAATATTGGAATCAATGCCAAATAACGAACTTTTTGTTCTCTACGGCGACAGTCTTTAAGTACGGTGAAAAATTCTACACATTCACTCATGATATGCATATATCTAGGCGTGTGGAAATTCATGTTGACCCCTTGAACGAAGTGAACTGTGGTGTCGCCATTAGCCTATGCAAAAGCGTGCGCGCGCACTCTATTATCAACCCGTTCACGCGTGCGTGCTACGAGTTACATGACCCTCTAGACCCCTGGACAGAAGCGGCAATAGAAGACCCAATCAACAAGGTATATGTTGACGACATCTATCTTGACCAATGTGCCTTATTTGAACCGAACATAACGACTATATTGAAACAGCGACCAGTTTTCAGGTATCATGGTGAATACTACACACTAGACGAATTTGCATTTTATGATGGCTTTAGACCTATGTCATCATATATCAGGCTACTTACCATAATAAGTTGGGTTGTCTTAGGTTTGTTCTGGTTAGGCTCAGCTCTAAACGAGGCGTACCCATATTTGAAAAGAAGGTTCAAGAAAAAGCCAACGGTGAATCCGTTGGAGGCGTGTTCACCCTAGGCTAAAGGAAGGGCAGAAAGAGAACGAAAGAAAGGAAAAATGAAAATGAAGAAAACAGTTTCGGGAATGATGTTGATACTGTTATTAACCATCATGCTAACATTTACATCCAATGTTCGGTCGACTGAAAGTGAGGAACAATTGATTACAAGGGTTGAGAAGGCTCTAAATTTTCTAAACTACCAGTTCAACGAAAGCATAGGGCTTTGCCGTGAAGCTCCAAACGTAGCGAGGAATATGTATTGGCTTGTTTCTGATAACCTTTGGGCTTGGAAAGCGTTGACAATGGCTAACGAGTCAAGATTATTCAACGCGATTGAAGCTGGGCGAATTGCTAATTTAATTGAAGCCAAACTTAAGGAAAAGGCAATAATTCACAATTTGCCGACTAACGCAGAGGGACTGCCGATAAGCCTTATGCATGAGGCACTTATAGGCGATGTCATACCAACTCCCAATCGCACGTGTAACGTATTGACATTGCAAAACAACAATTATACCGTCAAAACTGAGATATGTAACGGAACGATAATGTCTGACTGGCAAGGATACGCGGACAGGCTGCTGTTTATGGCTCTCTCCCATCATTGGCAAGGAAACGACACAGCCGCAAACCAGTATTTTGAGTTAGCCAAAGGCATGTGGGACAGGATAGGCATAAACGATAATGCAACAAAAGTCGATGGTTTTTATACAACTTACAAGCTTGCGCTACTGCTTTACACGTCAAAAGTTCTCGGACAAAGGTTACCGTATGAATTTAATCTTGTTATGAGAATCTGGAGCTTGCAAAGGGAAACGGATGGTGGAATAATAACAAACTACTTCGCAAACGGGACGGCGCTTGGAGACGCAAACACTGAAACAACATCAATTGTAATAATTGCTGTTCTCACACCTCAAAAACCAAAGATGGGCACCTTCGCGTTTTATTATCCTTGGTATGGAACGCTTGAAGTATCTGAGTGTTGGCGTCACTGGCCGCCGGACAACAAAACCCGAATAACGCATCAGCCACTTTTGGACTTTTATGATTCCAATAATGAAACCTTAATTGAAGAACATATTGGTATGGCTAAAGAAGCGGGTATTGACGGTTTCATAGTTTCATGGTGGGGCATAAACTCCTTTGAAGATAACGCTACATTGCATATCAAAAACGTCTGTAATAAAACCAATTTCAATTTTACAATTTATTATGAGAACACATCAAGTGTAGATCAAACGATAAACGACCTTGTGTATATTTTAAATAATTATGCTAACAGTAGCGCTTGGTACAAGATAGATGACAGACCAGTAATCTACATATACGCTAGGGCGCGCAACAACTTAAACCCGCAGGCGTGGAAGCTACATAGGAGAGATATGAACGAAAGTGAACCCGCACAAAGATATTGGATGTTGTCTGAAGAAGTTAGAAAACCGCCGAGATATGGAATTTTCCAAATACACTCGAATAATGATACGAGAATAGGATATATTGAAAGCGCGAATCCCATTTTCCTCCCGCCAAATGAAACGTACAAATTAAAGGCGGCAATATCAGACATAAGAAATGATTGTCCTCCTTATTCTGACGTCGGTTTTAGGATAAAAATAAATGGAACTGAGGATTGGAGAACGCTGGACGACTTAATAGTTAATTTCAATGACGACTGGCTTGACCTAAGTTATGATATATCAAATTATGCGGGACAGAATGTTTCAATAAGAGTCGAGTCTTTTACTGGTGGTGTAGAAAGCTGGTGCAGTGAATGGGCGGCTGTCGACTACTTCTACATTGAAAATTCCACAGGTGAAATCGTTAGCCCTGAACCCTTCTTTGATAATGGTTGGAAAACTGTGGTTGATGAGTTAAGGGAAGAAGGGTTTAACCCCTACTTTATAATGGATTTCACCGGTTACGAAGAGAAAATTCAGGATTTCGCAGAATATTTCCTGAACTTCACTGATGGATTACACATGTACGCACCATGCGGTTTCTCTCAGCACTTATTGGAAATTTTTGAGGTTTATAATCAAGCTTCTGACGCAGCGCATTCAAAAAACAAGACTTTTGTAGCAACGGTCATGCCCGGATATAACGATACCCATTGTCCTGAATGTGTTGTGGATAGGCACAACGGTATTTTCTACACTTTATTTTGGTCGATAGCGAAAGAATGTTTCCCCGACGGTTATGCGATTACTTCGTTTAATGAGTGGCATGAAGGAACAGAGATAGAGCCAAGCTTAGAGTATGGGTATCAGTATATCGACATAACAAGGGTTGCACAAACCATGTGGACTGCACCTTTCAACATTGAAGTTATCAGTAATTCCGCAGTTTCAAACTTTCAAATCGATGTCACACAGAAAATGGTAGGATTCAATGTTTCTGGCTTGGAGGGCATGGCTGGGTCTTGCAATATAGCTATACCGAACATTATCGTTCAAGATTTGTGGAAGGGCAATTATACGGTTCTCTTAAACGATAAGCCATATCCTTTCATAAACTGGACAGACCCAATAAACACGTACATATCTATTAACTATACTCATTCGGAGCACAAAGTAATAATAATACCAGAGTTTCCATCATTCATCATTCTACCACTATTCATGATAGCAACACTACTGGCAGTCATAGTCTACAGAAGAAAACGTGTTCTCGCCTAGCTCTAATTGAGGGGCAGAAAGAGAACGAAAAGGACAAATGAAAATTGAAAGTGAAGGATAGAATACTGATACCTATTGTTCTAGCGTTGTATGTCGGTCTATGGATGTTCACAGGCACAGCTACTAGACGGTTATTGGCGCATGGCAGGGAATTCAAATGAATTTGTTATTGTTGACGACACCTCTAGGAATTTTGCTTTTGTTAGCAGGGGCTACGATCATAGTGGTAATGGTGATTAAGGAGAGAAGGAGAGCTAAACAATGAAGCGTCTAAAGGAAATTGGAAAGGCACTCAAATCCGTAGTGTTGAGCATGGCTCACATGGATTACCAGATGGAATTCAAGAAGAGGAAGAAGGCAAAAACAAAAGGAGATGAAGAAAATTGAAGAAAACAGCTTCGTTATTAGCAATTACAATGATAACAGCTATGATTATGTTAACAGTTCCGTCAGTTCAAGCAATAACCTACTCGTCTTACGCTACGGATTTAACAGGATGCTGGAAAGTATGGCTTACTGTTGACACAACCGCTAGAACATTAGGTTAAATGGGCTGAACCTATTCTAGGGCTGAGTTATTGGCCTTTCGGAAGCTACATACACGTTTGGGATGACGATGGACATATTTACTGGTATGATGCTCCTCTACTCTAACACATAATTGGTAGTGGAGAAATGACCTTTGACTACTGTAAGCGCGCGTAATTGAAGGCAAGTAATCAACTTTTGATTTGAGTTGCTACTTTATTCCCGAACTCTTTGCATTTAGGAAGCTCTCCTTCCACGAGAGGGCCCTTCGTCCCTTGAGCCTTTATCGATAATCCAGGAGCCAACCGTTTCAATCCGAGAACTTTTTCGTTTATTCTCTTCTCCATTTTCTTCACCGCTTTTTCGAAGTCTCCGCTAATGTATGTGTCAAAAACGGCAAACATTTTTCCCTCTAGGGGGAGTTTGCCAAGTTTGTCGATGAACTTCTTGATACCTCTAGTTGGTCCACCAAAATGATTAGGAGAACCTATCAAAATCGCATCATATTGAACTATCTTGTTGAGGTCAACTTCTTCGAGTTCGCTCAGAACAGCTTCTATTCCTCCAACTTCGTTCATTCCCTCTATGATTTTTTCCGCTACGAGTTTGGTGTTGCCATACTTGGACTCATAAACAACGATTACCTTCGTCATTATAACCACCACTTGTTACTCTTCCACTTCAGTATTATGGCTTGCGCACAAACCCTGAATCGGATTTCTTGGCACATCAGCAACTCAACACTTGAACCAAATCGCATCTTATGACAAAAACCACAACTCCAAGTTCCAGCTTCATCTATAAAAAGAGGGTTAAACAATAGGCAAAACAAAAAAATGGTAGGGGGCTCGAGGGTACTTATGCCCAAAAGGGTTAAGTCCCTTCACTTCAATTCTAGAGACAACAGATGCGAGGTTTCTTGGAAAGACATGCCCTAGAACCATTAATGGTCCTAATTATTATTTATAAATGCCACTTATTTTGCGCGTGTATCCGGATCCTTGCCCATTAATGTGAAGAATTAGACGAATGTTCAAACCCGCCCGAACATAGCTTATTTTGCTTAAACAGGCAATCCTAGACTTCCTCCAGCACTTTGGGGACATGTGTTTTTGTATCATCCAACTTTGCCCAGCGTGGCTTACCTCCTGGCGGAACAACTATTACTATACTGCCGGGTTTCTTTGGAGGTGACTCCTTCTCTGACTCGTAACTACCATCTGTCGTAAGAATCTGGGCCCCACATTCTTCCAAAGCGGTTATGGTCAAGCGGTGCGGAAATAGTCCTCTTGTAAGCACAACACCGTCCATTTGCTTGGTGCTCTCCTCTTGCTTCGTAGATACAACTGCTGTCTCAGGCATCATCTTCTCATAAACATCGAGCGGAGCACTGTGCATACTTCCATGATGAGAAACCTTCAAAGCTGAACAAGCTAGGTAGTTCACCATCTTTTTCACCAGTGGTTTATGAGCCTCTGTTCTCTCTAGGCGAGGAAACTCTTCAGTTATATGTGACCAGCTATCGTATTCTGCGTCGCCAGCAAGAATAACCACAGAGCGACCGGCCTGCCGCTCAGCCTCCAAACTAACACTGCCCTCGTATTCTCTAGACCTTACCAACATGAGGTCTTCAACGTGGTGTTCGAACCGCAATACGATGGAAGCATTGTTCATATCGACTCCGTATGTGGCATACTTGTTGCGGAGGCGGATCGATGGCGCTAGAGCTGTGACTTGAACTTTCCCGAAGTACCATTCCAACCCAGACGATACTCTAATTAATTCGATTCCTTGAAGCAACAGAGACTGTAGAATCCTAATGTAGGTCTGAGATTTGTGGCGAAACCCGCTGTCCCAGAACTCTTTGGGTCGATATTTCTCATCTTTCAAGAAGGGATTAATTCCGCTGATATGGTCAAGGTGTGGATGAGTGGCGCACACAAACTCCAATTCGGGTGTGCCTGGCCGCATGTCCATCAACTTGTCGAGATACTGCTTGGTCTTTTTGAAATTTCTACAGTCTACGAGTCCATACGAGCGTTTGCCTGTCTTATCGACAGGAAACTCGACTAGGATGTTATCTCCGAAGCCCACATTTAAAAAATGGAAAACCAAATCTTCTGGTTCTATTGGTGTAGGCAATGCGTCATCCACTCCTAAGAACGTCGGAATAGAGAGATTTTACGCCCTCATCGATTATTTCCAAGTTGTCTATACGCAAGAACTCTCTTCGTCCAGGACTGACCTTAAAGGATTCTGGTTTTGTTTTGTCACCGATGACCTCAAACTCGCCTGACAGGTAAACCTGACCTTCCTTCAGAGTTTCCCAGGCGGGGGCTTTAGACTTCTTAATATAGAGTATTCGTGAATAGTTTCGGGGATGAACCAGTTTTTCTCGTTCTTCCTGCCATTCATCATCTCGGTCAGTGAACTTCTTAATGCCCTTTTTTAATGAGCAGAATACAAAACGGAAAAGATCATCACTCAGCTTCTCATCCACTGTGATTCGACGTACTCGCACTTTGCGTAATTCTCGCTTCATTTACTTACTTTCCTATCGACACTAGCATTTCTGCAACTTAGCATAAACTTAATGCCTGGTTTAATCGATTATTTTGACTTTGATGGCTCTGGGGCGGGGGCTAGTTTTGTCAACTTCGAACTCGACCTTCTGTCCTTCTTTGAGTTCATACAAACGACCTATGTCTGAATGGTGGACTAGGATGTCTTCCCCGCCTTCCTCTGGCTCTATGAATCCGTAACCTCTAGTCCTGATCCATCTCTTGACGGTGCCTTTCAACGTTTTTTCTCACCGAAGCGTTCATATATAGATTAAGTAAGCAATAACATTTTTCGCCTTGCATACAATTTTCCCATCGAATGCTGTTCACAGGTTCAAATCCCACCCCCCGTACCATTTGATTTTTGGAAAAAGGCTTAATTCTGGAATTTTCTGTTTGTGTGTGGTTTTGTGTATGAGCTATGTATGGAGTTTGTGGATGCTAAAAATTATAGGAAGATCTATCGAATTTTTTTGCGCGGAAATTCTGCGACCTATCACATCTAGTAGTGAGTGGTGACTTTTGGCGGGCTCGAGGGGATTTGAACCCCCGCTCTCCGGCTCCGAAGGCCAGCGCCTTAATCCAGACTCGGCTACGAGCCCAAAAAAGATTAGCGCGAAAGCAATAAAAAGGATTCTGAAAATCCTTAAAAATAGTTAGCAATTTATAGTATCTAGTGGTGCGAGGGCCGGTAGCTCAGTATGGCTGGAGCGTTCGGCTGATAACCGAA
>Ga0315545_1003925_pt1 | contig 12466 bp, 12 predicted proteins | sample SalMarSW160210MG_FD_203096 | JGI IMG/M metagenome (GOLD analysis project Ga0315545, IMG submission 203096) | Salt marsh sediment microbial communities from the Plum Island Ecosystem LTER, Massachusetts, United States - Salt Marsh Sediment SW1602-10 ... | reverse complement strand
TTTCTACATCCTCGTATCGATCATAGAGCTTTCTCAAGTACTTAACCCCTCCCATGAGGCTCTGTGTTGGATCGAGCCGATCTGTGATACCCATATCATAGGCCGTTTTAAGTGTGAGCTGCATCATCCCCCTCACACCGGTATAGCTTACCGCCCTCGGGTCGAAGTGCGATTCCTGATAGGTTACTGCGGCAATCAATCTCCAATCAAATCCATGCAGTTGAGCGGCCTCTTTGATAATATCCTTATACCGTGGAAGTCTCGTATTAAGACGCTGGTGGTACTTCTTGAGATCAACATAATCGAATATCTCCACATTGGCAAAGTACTTTTCATAGATCTTGGCAAAGGTTCCGTCCTTCTTTATCCTTTTAAAAAAGGCGTTTATCTCGTTCTGGAGCGATGCTTCCCCCTTTTTTACAGCCCATCCCAGGGATTGCGGTTCCTCTATGGGAAAGGCGATCTTCACATCGGGGTAGTACCGTCGATTCAAGAGGGCAATGTGGGAATCAGCAATGGTGACCTCTATCTCCTTTTCAGCCACCATCCTGATCAGTTCCTCGGTAGGAACATCTACATGGGGCTCTATGCTAAGGTCTAACCCCTCGACCTTAAGCTCATGTAACCTGTCTTCATACGAGGTAGCGCGACGCACATGAATGGTTTGCCCCGCTAAATCCTCAACCCCTTGTACCTCATAATTGCTCTTATGGATAATAGCCTGTTGCTGGATAGTCATGTATTCATCGGAAAAATCCACCGATTCCCCTCGTGATGGTGTGATGGTCAGGCTGGCTGCAATAAAGTCACCATCTCCCCTGCTGAGCATGTCGATAAGCCGTTCCCAATGGGGTGTGATTACCTTGAGCTCGACACCCAGATACTCACTAAATGCCTTGGCGAGGTCATACTCGAATCCCATGGGCTCATCCCGATAGATATAGTAGCAGTGGGCATTGTTCCTGGTAATCACCGTGATCTGCCCCGTCTCTTTTATCCTCTCGAGGGCGCTCTTCTTCGCGCATGGACAAAAAAAGGCTGTGCTCAAGACAAGAAAAATAAAAAGCAGGCTTCTCCACTTCTGCCGTCTCATGGTTGTTTGCATCACAGTCTTTACGATTGATTCATGGTCGATAGTTGCCTCAGCTTAAACTCCATAGTAGGCGGCTTAATGCGTACAATCTCGATCCTATCGCTGGGAAGCACAATCTGATCGCGGCTCATCCGGAAAATCCTGTTCCCAGGCTTGGCTGTTGCAAGATCGAGCTCCGCGTGAACGTTTCTGCTGTTCAAGGTGCTCGCATCCTTTCGAATCCCCTGGACGGTGATCTCCAGCTCGGGATTCACGGGCTCCAGGATTTCCATCGCCGCAGGGAGGTTTCTCACCTCCAGAGGAACCATCAGGGTAACCTCAAAGTTCTGCTGCCCCGCCAGCAACAGCCAGACGAGGAAGACCAGGAACAAAACACCCAGCTTCACAGGCCACTGGTGTATGAAAGGGGCCAAAGCCCTTTCCCTCCAGCCTTTTGCCTCTGGTCTCCCCGGCGCAAGGGCCTCTTGCACCAGGTTAGCGAGTTGATTCACCTCCTTCACCTGTAGCATCCCCCCATCGCGGGCAATGGAGATCTCCCCCCGTTCCTCCGAGATGACCACGATCCACGCGTCGCATCGTTCTGAAAGACCCAAAGCGGCCCGATGTCTGGTACCCCATGCCTTTGGGAGCCCTTCGGCTGAGCTCAATGGCAAATAACAGCTAACCTTCGCCACCCTGCCCTTACAAAGAAGCAGTGCTCCATCGTGCAAGGGGGAGTCCTTCTGAAAGACGCTCATCAACACCTCGGGACTCGGCTCGCCCTCCAAGGGAATCCCCCCGGTGGTCAACTCCTCAACAAAGTCCATACGTTCGAGTATGATCAGGGCCCCGATTCTCTTTCCGGCCATTGAGAAAAGGGTAGCTGCAAACCCAGGTATCCAGTCAGCCGGGCTTTCGGTGGGGCGAAGTCCTAGAATCTGAAGGGGGTTTACCCGTTCTAGAACCTGCCGGATCTCCGATTGAAACAAAATGATGATAAGCACGATCAGGACCTGCCACAGTATCTGAAACACCCATGTGGTGAGAAACAATCCCCAGAACCGGGCAAGGGTAAATACGACCCCCAAGGCCAGCAGACCTATCAAAGCTTTAAAGGCCTTCGTCCCCCGGAACCAAAGGTAGAGGTAGTACACGATGACCGCCAGAAACAGGATATCAAGAATATCCTGAACCCGTAGATTGGCTATAATCGAAATGAGATGCATGTCCGTTTCACTTAGGTTATGAACGCCACATAGCTAATGACTCTATCCAAAATATCCGGCTCTAAGTTCAAGGACGTTTCAATAGGAGGCCGTGAAGGATAAACCGATCAAGCCGGATCATAAATCTTAATCTTGCCTTTGTCGATAAAAAAGTCGCATCTACGCAGCAGGTCAAAAGCTTTGATCTTGATGGATGAAATTTCGTTTTGAGATTTTAGATTCTCTATGCCAGTTCTTGGTTCTTCATGAGGACGCTCTCTTCACAAAGAGATACCCAACGGCTCCTGCGGCGGCTGCAATGAAACACAGGCCAAAGGCAAAGGAAAATGCCTCAGGAGGAAGGTGTCCCTCGTGAGGCGAAACCCTCGTTATCAGAACTCCCATCATGTGCTGAAAAAAGCCTGCGCCTGCCATGTTGAAGAAGTTCACTGCGCTCATGGCGGTTCCGGTCACCGAACTCGGCAGTAACTCCTTGATATTTGCGTACAAAACAGGGGTAAAGGAACTCGCAAAGCCGATCAAAAAGAAGCTCACCGCAACCATACCGAGTGAAAATGACGGCATGAAACCAACCAAAGGAAGCACGCAAAGGGTGTAAAAGAACATCGCTGCTGTTGCCACCGTCCTTCTATCCTTCCACACACGGTCTGAAAGGACGCCGAAGATAGGGCTTCCAATGAGGAATCCCACCGGAAAGAACATGAGGATCTTTCCCCTCTCAACAAGGGAGATCCGGTAGATGTGCTCAAGAAAGGGACCAGCCCAGAGGCCTGATATGGAGATAAAGGTGCCGTACCTCACAAACGCAGCGAGAGAGATAAGCCAAAAAGAGGGAAGAAGAAATACCGTTACGATCCCCTTGATCGGCCCGTTGGATCGGCCATTATCGCCCATGGGCTCTGTATCAACACGCCGATGTTCATCAGAGGAGTCCTTTACCGCCTTGAAGATCCACAGGGTAATGGCAAAGTGCACAAGGGCTATCAAGAGAAATGTCTTTCTCCAGCCCACTCCGTCCACCGCAAACGCGAGGGGGACCGTAGCGCCGATACTGCCGAGTGTGCCGATCGAAAGGATGATGCCGGAGATCGTCGTAAAGGCCCGGGGAGGAAACCAGACGGAGATAAGCGTAAAGGTACCCATCAATCCGCATGCCATCCCAGCTCCGATGAGAGCCCTTCCCACCATGGCCATCGGAAAGGAGTCGGCAAGGGCAAAGCTCACCACACCGACCAGCCCCACACAGGAGAGGGAAAGTATCACCCTTCTCGCCCCGAAGTGATCAATGGCCATGCCCATGGGGATCTGTACCAGGGCAAAGGCATAAAAAAACACAGAGCTCAGCAGGCCCAGATCCTGAGGGCTAAGAGAGAGGTCTCGCACGAGCTCAGAGGCGATAACCGCTGAGCTCGCCCGGTAAAACATGGACAGAACAAAGAACGAGCTGAGCGGAATGAGCATTAAGATCTTTTTGTCCATCGTGGCCCCACTCGAGTACTATTAGCTCTATCTTTTTGAGGGTTGGAAGTATAGAAGCGCACCAGTAGAGTGTCAATACTGAACAACCCTCGTCTATAAGACGAGTCGTTCAATAATGGGTTGATTACAATCAACAGGTTTTCAAGCCGTACTCGCTCCGGCCGTCATGCCGGACTTGATCCGGCATCCAGAACCAATAAATGCCCCAATCCCTTGATTTCCCGCCCGTGCGGGAAATGACAACTCTATCGGCAACAACCTAAGCTTTGCTTCGCCTAGAGGCGAGGGATTTCCACCATCCCCAATAGAGGCACTAAACAACCCCTATTGAATAACAGTAGCGTATAAAGCGCGATGGAAATACCGGACTTGAGGCAGTGAAAAAGGGTGAGTTGAAAAGGGCCATGTTCGTGGCCAAGGAGAGTTTCTGGGGAGGATGTCCCAGCTCTCCGACGGGGTATCCTTTCTGCTCGAGGCCAACTCTCAAATCAATCAAACGCCGACAGCGTAAGACTATACGCCTTTAACCTCTTTCGCCTCATTGTATAATCAGGAATGATGGTCTGAACCTTTTGCCAGAACCGGGCTGAGTGGGGCTGGTGGATGAGATGGCAGAGCTCATGGACAATCACATAATCCAGAATGGAAACGGGGGCCATCATGATCTTCCAATTGAACCGGATAATTCCATTACGAGAGCAACTTCCCCATTGACTTTTATGATCCTTGATCTCAATCCTTTCAGGCCACTTACCTATTTGACGTGCATACAGCTCCACCCTCTCAGGTATCTTTTCCTTTGCCCGTCCAATATACCAACCGATTAAGGCCTCCTTGACAGCCCCTCTTGTTTCTGCACTGCTCAAATCATCATTAATTCCAATAAAAAATCTCCCACTTTTAAGCTTGCATCTTTCTGTTTCTTTTGATGCAAGTTGTATAACCTTTAATCGGTATTGTCTGCCCAGGTAGAAAAAAGACTCCCCGCTCACGAATTCTTTCTCTGAACCTAGCTGACTATGGCTGTTAATAAATTCCTGCTTTGTGATGATCCATTGTGCCCGTTTTCTGATGAGCTCCTTTATCCTCTCTGCTTCTAAAGAGCGAGGGGAGCGAACCACCACCCCAGCCTTGGGACTCACATAAATCCCCACTGTTTTCCTGCGAGCTGAACGTTCGATCTTGAAGATAATTTCCCTGTTACCGTATTGGATATGGTTCAATTTAAACATCTTTATACCGAATACGTGCTAGGCTCACAATCATCTTTCAACTCCAGATCAAGCTCATCCCCATGGATGTATTGATAATTGAGGCGTTTAAGGTGCTCAATGGCGGGTTGTTCAGAAAGTGTATCCTCGGTGAATGTTGGTTTCATCTCGTTTGAATGAGAATTGTGGTTATAATTTGGCCCTAAAAAGAAATAACTAAAGTTCCTTCGCTCTCGATAAATATAAGCGCTTACTAACTTATCGCTTCAGGCTTAAAAAAGGGCAATTCCGGTAGCATGTTATATTTCTAACAATTCAATAAACCCTCGAGGGGAAAGTACCGTTGTAGAATCAGGGGGGTTTTCGATTAGCCGCTTATCGCCGGTTACCAGTATCGCTCCAGGCTGAACTGAAACCAGAGCCCATAGGTGATCATCCCCCTTCCGTAAAGTTCTGGGGGACACGTCTGGCGCTTCACGCATGATGCCATTAACCACAATCTCGCTCAGAATAGCATCCACTTCATCTTCATTCAATCCGTGCAGGTTTTTAATGCTGTGACGAATCAGTACCCTTCTGTATTCAGACAGGAGTTCGGCGGATAGTAGAAAAGTAAATCGGCGTGCTAACATTCCATCAAGCAAAAGACAGGTGGGGGATCGGGGCTGGTTTGTAATCAGAGCACTGACTATCACATTGGTATCGACCACAATTACGGGGGCTTTCATTTCTGACGTTCCGCCCTTGTTTCCTCAACCGCAAGCTCAAGTGCACTTATCTCGTCCAAGCCTGATCTATTTCGTGCCTTAGAGACTAGAGACGAGGCATTTTCCATTGTCTTAATGCCATAGAAATCGAGGCTTTCTTCAATCAATTGTCTAATAGACCTGCCCTGCCTCGCAGCGGCCTCCTTTAGCGCACGATGCCGTTCATCTGATAGAGTGATGGTTAATCTTGGCATTCTTTCCTCCTGTTCTAAAAGAGTATTCACCAACTCACCATATCACCAATATCTTTATCTGTCAATATTACAAACCATTTATTTTCTAATAAATCAACGACTTAAAACATCGATAATCTCTTAGATTTGTAATTATATTGCCCTGATAATTACCCTGACACTCGTATCTTACCTGTTAACAACACTTGCATTAGGCCTTTTTTCACGATTCCCAATTGTTCCTTATGATTTGAATCTTTTTTTATTTCATCGTCAATTGAGGATAAAATATCTGCGATCTTTTTTTGTTCTTTTAATGGAGGTATTCCTATTGGCAAATTTCTTAGTCCTGTTAACCCAATACGAAGACGTGTGGTTCCTGTACTATGTATTTCAGCATTTTTCCTGAAGTATGGCGAATTAATTGCATAAAGAATAAAATTAATATCATTTTCTTTTATATTAATTGATAACCTGATGCCATCAGATGCCATTAGATATCTATTATACGTATCAGGAATTATACATGCTCTTGCTACTGGATCAGCCGTTTTAGCAATAATTATGTCTCCAGGGTAAATATTACAACTTCTAAGCTCATCAGCTTTTTCCTCTGAAGTGAATATCTTATAATCATCGAGAAATTTACCATCACCAATGTTTTGAAGCTGAATTATTCGTACGCCTCGCTCTGTATAGCAATCTTCTTTCAGATTGGATCCAAATGGCCCTCCAGTAAAGCTATATTTCTCATAAGCAGCGGCTTCAATTAACCTTTTAACCTCCCAATCAACTGGGATCTCTCCAATCTCGGTCATTTTGAATTTGTTATGACTAATGCCTCTGGTGAGGAGTTTTTGCATTAATCCTTTTTTTAGCTCTTTTGCCTTCTCAATAATCTGGGCCGTCTTTTCAATCGCTTCATCTACTGTGGCTAAAATTTCAGCGATCTTTTTTTGCTCATTTGGAGGGGGGAGAGCAATAATTAGATTCTTGATATTCCCTTTTGAAACCTCTTTAAAAGTACTTCCGCTTCCAAGTCTATCCAGTTTTCGTTGAAGTGCTATCATTTTATAAAAGATAAACCAATTATATGTCTTTTCATTGCAAATTAAGTTTGCAAATCCCTGATTGGTAGCCATGGGATTAATATTAATTGCACATGCTCCTAAAGTTGCCCTACTTGTTAACAAAATACTTCCCCCAGGTAATAGGTGAGCACCGCAGGAGGATAATCCCTCAGGGGTAATCCTTTGTTTTGTATCGGAGATTTCTCTGTCCCGAAGGCTTGTTATATCTGTTGGGGTAGCAAAGGGAATTTCCCCCTCCCAATATTCTTTGCGTTTCGTTGATGGCGTACTGCCACCGATAACATCGCATATATCACCTAATTTCACTACCTCCCAATCAACTGGGATCTTACCGATAGCTGTATCCTTGTATATTATATTAGTTTTTAAGCTACTTACCTTTTCTGCCATTGCCTTGCCCCAAACACCTTTATTATGAATTCTTCAAAAGCTTTTTCATATTCTTCAGGTCTCACTTCCTTCCCTGGAACCTGCGGAATATCAATGCCACTTTTTGCAAATTCACCGCCAACTGCTTCCAGGGAATCCCTGAGCTTCGAGCTGCGCATATATTCGCTTATTCCTTCTTTGGTAATCTCATTTAAAGTAACCCATACCTTCGACAGTGCAGAATAGAGGGCAACCCAGTCAATCCAGATAGGTTTTTCGATCTCTGATATGCTTCCTCTTGATAGAAATTCCCACCACCTCTCGTGAGAGAGCCAGTATTCGATTTTCCGCTTCCCTTTCACGCGTGTAAGAATAAGGCCTGACCTGGAGAGCTCGATCAGGGCAGCCTGCGTTCCCCGAGCAGAAATGCCAATAGCCCTGGCAATTTCCGAAGGATGCCCCGCTTCGTGTGTGAGAAGATATACCAGGCACTCTGCTCGCGAGCCTGGCCCAAAGAGCGCCCTCAATAAAAAGCGAAGGGTATTGTAGGAGGTAATCGGCACCTCTCTCGTCATCCGCCGCACCCTCAATTGAGGGCGGTTGAATCCGCAAAGGAGAAAGCTTGGATCGGGCATTTTAGTGATAGGATGCGGCTTACCATTCTTTTCATAAAATAGGGATTCGGGATTATTGCGACTATCAGATGCATGGGATTGGCAAAAATTACTCAGGTTCCTCCATTTTCTTGCATCACCCTGTCCTATGAGAAATTCTGCCACAGCGCCCACTACATTTCTTTGGTCTCCATTTCTTTCACGTAAGATCCCCCGCAATCGCTGGATATCGATCCATTTCCCATTGACAATAAGCCAGTCTACCACCTCATCAAAAAGTCTCGGTTCTAGAGTAAAAACAGTCATAGCCTCCGGGTCATAGATCCATGGGTCCTTTGTTCTCGCCTCGCCCAGCACTCCCAAGGCAGACCATTGGCGCCAGAGGAAATTGAGGATATTTTCAAGAAATAGATCTCTAAAGTCTCTCTGCGACATCGTTATGTCCCATATATCTCAATAAATCTTTAAGTGTTTGTCGATATGCTTCGGACACATCATGGGTCATAGTCCAGCGCGCCGCCTTTTCTAATTCCTCTTCCGTGGGCTTTAAAGCCAAAAGGTCCTCATAGTAGACACCGGCCCCCTGATCGGCGGCTGCGTAGAGCTTGAAGTGAATCTGATCGTATCGTCCCAGGAAATGAATGGTCAGTTTTTGGCCAAATTCTCTGGTTGTGACCCTATCAATGAGCCCGTGTGGCAAACCGAGATCAACCGCCGAGGTAGGCCCTGTATTAATCCAATTTTCAGGCAAGTTAAAATCTCTCGCAACTTTCTTGGCAGCAACGATAAATTCCTCACTTAAAGACGTTGCCTTGATAAATGAGGCGCCTCCTGACCTTGTCCTTTTAACATAGGCAAGGATATCCACATCCTTGGTAGCCCGGCGAACCAACCCTAAAAAGATCAATGCGGAACCTCCACACACTAAAAGCTCAACAGGTTCGGCTGATAAACTTTCTAAATGTTCTCCCAAGGCACTTAATATGGTCTCTATATCCTTTTGATCGCGAAACATGCTTACACTTTAAAGCCCAATTCACTTAGAAACTGATTCATCTTTTCTTCGACGCCGACCCGTTCTTTTTTAAACTCCTTCAATTGATTGAGAACATGCTGAACATCAATCGCCTCTTCCTCCTCGGTTATATCGATATATCGCGTGATATTCAGATTGTAGTCATTGGCACGAATCTCATCCAAAGATACCGGCCTGCAATATTTCTCAATTGTCACATATCCCCTATAGGCATTGACAATCTTCTCTATATCTTCTCGTCGGAGCTTATTCTGATTCTTTCCCTCCAGGTAATCCCTGGCACCGTACAGAAAGAAGACCTTGCCTTTACGTTCCGGGGGGTTTTTTTTGTTCACAATAAAAAGGCATGCGGGAATACCGGCACCGAAAAATAGATTACTCGGGAGCCCGATCACTGCTTCGAGCAAATCCTCTTCCAGGATTCCCTTCCTAATCTTGCCTTCAGCCCCCCCTCTAAACAAAACCCCATGGGGGAGCACCACCCCCACCCGACCGTTAGGTTTTACGGTGGCAATCATGTGTTGGACAAAGGCGTAATCACCATAGCCTTTGGGCGGAATACCGAATCGGAAACGACGATAAGGATCATGCTGGGCCTCTTCATATCCCCAGTTTTTAAGGGAAAATGGCGGATTGGCAATAACCATATCGAACTCGATGAGTTTTCCGTCTTCCCTGACGAGTTTCGGGGATCTCAGGGTATCCCCCTTCTCTAATCTGGCACTGGCTAAACCATGAAGCAACAGATTCATCTTGCAGATGGCCCAAGTATTTATATTCCTCTCTTGGCCATACAAGGAGATATTCTTCTGGTTTTGCCCTATCTCTCTGAGATGATACACTGACTGGACCAGCATACCTCCTGACCCACATGCTGGATCACAGATGCGCATATTTTCCTGTGGGTTTAATATTTCAACTAAAAGGGACACAACCTCTTTAGGGGTATAGAACTCGCCGCCCTTCTTTCCTGCATCATCTGCAAATTGGGCAATTAGATATTCGTAGGCATCTCCGAGAAGGTCGGGATTCTCCAGATCATTATTTGCGAGTGGAATTTTTGAAAAATGCGCAATCAATGCAGAGAGTATAACGTCCGGCAACCGATCTTTGTCATTGAAATCCACGGCGGAAAGAACACCTTCCAGAGTTTCTGGATTCTTTTCTTCCAAAGCATCATTTGCTTTATTGATGGCTGCACCAAGATCCTGAGTCAATGTCTTTAGATATGACCAGTGGGCTCTTTCAGGGACATAGAAGCTATAATTATCCGGATCATTAAAATCCACATGACTCTCGTTTTTAAGTTTCTCTTGTTCCTCATCGAAGACATCAGATAAGCGTTTCAGAAATAGCATGCCAAAAATGTAGTTTTTATAGTCTGCGGCATCTATGCTGCCCCTGAGTATATTTGCTGACCCCCAGAGATGTGATTTCAGTGCATTTAAATCTATTTTTCTCATAGCAAACTAACCCGTTCTTTTATGTGGAAGAGATATACGAGGACAGGAATAAATTAAGAAATAATTATAGAATAGTCAAGATAAATTTATTTATATAGTTTATCTTCATAATAAATGAAGTTAAACTATAACATTAAAGAAATCCTTTTTCTTTAAAAGAGATATGCCCGGTAGGGCCTATTATGAGGTGATCGAGTGGCGTAAGGTCAACAGCCCGACAGGCGTTGACAAGTTTGTCATTCAGTGACAGATCATGTTTACTGGGTTTTAAACTGCCCGACGGGTGATTGTGTACGAAGATGAGCCCCGAAGCATTCAATCCAAAGGCTCTCTTTATGATCTCCCTGGGGTAAACGGCAGATTGATCGACAGTGCCCTTAAATAGATCTTCTGCTGCAAGCACTGCATTTGCGCTATCGAGATAAATAACCTTAAAAACTTCCTCCTTTAAATTCGACATTGTTAACGCGAGGTATTCGAGCACATCCTCGGGACCGCTGATAACGGTTTTGCTCACAATCTCCTCTTTCAATTGCCGCTTTGCAATCTCAGTGGCCGCAAGCAATTGAGCGATCTTGGCAGTTCCCAATCCTTTTATTTTTTCAAGATCATTTCTGCCGGCACTCAGCAATCCCCTGAGACCTCCAAAGTGCTTGATCAACTCCCTTCCTAATGTGACAGCGTCTTTTCCCTCTATCCCGGATCGAATCAGGATGGCCACCAACCCCGCATCTGAGACAAACTCAGGGCCTTTCTCTAGTAACAGCTCCCGAGGCCTCTCGGAGTTGGGCCAATTCTTTATTCCACGTTTTGTTTTAGTTCCTTTCATTTCAAAAAAAAAAGAAAGTTGTCCTGCTTTCACCTATCTCCCCCACCCCACCTTCGGTAGAGGTCATGCTCGATCCCCAGGTAATCGAAGACCTTGCCGATCGTTTGGTGGATAAGGTCCTCAATGGTCTTGGGACGATTATAGAAGGATGGAATGGGGGGCAGGATATGGGCGCCCATATCGGCTGCCATGGACATGAGTTGAAGGTGGCCTTTGTGGAGCGGTGTCTCCCGAACCAGGAGCACCAATTTCCTTCTCTCCTTTAACACAACATCGGCAGCCCGCACAATGAGGTTCTCGGAATAAGAATTGGCGATGCCGGACAAGGTCTTTATGGTGCATGGAGCAACTACCATGCCATCGGTAAGGAACGATCCGCTCGCCAGGGGAGCCCCCAGATCGCCATCGTCATACACCCTATCCGCCATGGACTCAACATCACCAACCGAATAGTCCGTCTCAATGGCGATATTTTTCTTTCCCGACTCCGAGATAACGAGGTGCACCTCGATATCGCGCTTCGCGAGCTCCCTTAAAAGTTCGATCCCATAGATCACACCACTTGCACCTGAAATAGCGATAATGATCCTCTTCATGTCTACCCAGCTCCTCAACGAGATGCCCGATCCCGGTTCATCCTCTGATTACCTGGATTCTTCTTTGCTCGTCCTCTCAATAATCATCTCTACCAGTTCACGACTGTTTTCCATCACACAGGCGATCCCTGCTTCATCAATATCGTCCCAGTGAATACCCGCCGTGGCCACCACATTGGTATTGAGCGCTGATGCTATCCTCTCGGCCGCCTCCTTGGCGATCAGATCTTCTTTGTGTCCCAAGAAACAGAACACAGAGGCAGTTGCGCTTGTCTTATCCTTATCCCGTAAGCTCGGCCGTGGTTGGGCCATCGCTACGGCTCCGATATGGGGGCGATCCCCGCCCCAGATGGCGACCAATAGATCCTCCCCGATCACCTTCACAAGGGCCTCGATGTTATAAGCCTCCCTACGTGTCCGTATCGTAAACTCCACGGATTTTCCCCTTAGAGGCCCCCCGCGCATCAAAGGGTTTTCTCCAGCGCGGCCACCACGGCCCGAGCAAACTCAGGGGCATTGATGTGGGTCTCGACCTCTATG
>Ga0315545_1003923_pt1 | contig 12469 bp, 8 predicted proteins | sample SalMarSW160210MG_FD_203096 | JGI IMG/M metagenome (GOLD analysis project Ga0315545, IMG submission 203096) | Salt marsh sediment microbial communities from the Plum Island Ecosystem LTER, Massachusetts, United States - Salt Marsh Sediment SW1602-10 ... | reverse complement strand
GGCACACGCCATGAAGGGCGACCGCGAGCTGTGCCTACAGGCAGGCATGGATGAGTACGTCGCCAAGCCCATCCGAATGCATGACCTCTTCGAAGTCATCGAGCAGGTGATGACGGCCGGGGTCACCCGGTAGCCGGCCGTTCCGGCCGAAGGCGACGTGCGCCCGGCCGCGGGGAGAAGGAACCGTTCGGCACGCAGGGCGATCACGGAGACCGGCTCGTGGTGTGCGGCGGCAGATGTTGCACACCACGCTGAGCAGCCGATCTCGCGGCTACCAGACGCCTGGCCGGCTCTCCCGCTCGTGGATCGGTGCCGGCTTTTGGAGGAAGCAGGCCACGAAGTGGTCGGGTTCCACCTCGATCAGGGGCGGGTTCTCCCGGTGGCATCCGAGGTCGGTCTCTGCAACCGGGCATCGCCCGTAGTAGGGGCAGCCGACGCTGGACGGGTCGATCTGCTCGTACTCGAGTTCGACGTCGGTGTCTTGCCACTTCTCGTGGAGGTGGGGGACCGCAACCATCAACATCTGGGTGTAGGGGTGCAGCGAGTTGTTGAAGACCTTCTCGGTCGTTCCCATCTCCACGATGCGTCCTCGGTAGAGGATCACCGACCGGTCGCTGATGTAGTAGCCCAGCGAGAGGTCGTGGGTGATGAAGAGGATCGAGAGCCCGCGTGACTTGAGGTCCGCGAGCAGGTTGAGCACGTCGATCCGGGTCGAGGCGTCGAGCATGCTGATGATCTCGTCTGCTACCAGGAAGTCGATGTCGAGGAGCAGGGCGCGCCCGATGAGCAGACGCTGCAGCTGACCGCCGCTGAGCTGGTGCGGGTATTTGTCGAGGACTTCGTCGGGATTGAGGCCGACCGACTCGAGCGAGCTGTCGACCTTCTCCTTCCACACGTTGTTGGGCACATGCGGGCAGTACTCGTCCTTGATCATCTTGAAGACCCGATCGGCCTTGAAGATGGGGTTGTAGGAGCTGAAGGGATCCTGGAAGACCCCCTGCACCGTTCGGTAGTACTCCCGCAGATCGGCACGCCTGTGACCTGCGATGTCGACTTCGCCGAAGCTGATCGTTCCCTCTGTCAGCGAGGTCAGGCGAAGGATCATCTTCCCGATGGTGCTCTTGCCGCTGCCGCTCTCACCGATGAGCGAAACGACCTCGCCGGCCTTGACTTCGAAGCTCACGTCCTTCACAGCGTGGAGCTCGTGCCTGCCAAAGGCCCCGACTCTGTACGTCTTGCAGATTTTGTCGAGCTTAAGCATAATCTTCGAAAGCCTTCCAGCATGCGACGAAGTGGTTGTTGTCGACCTCTCTGAAGGGAGGCTCCTCCTCACACTTCTCGTACGCGTAGGGGCACCGATCCCTGAATCGGCATCCCGGAACGGGGTTGAGCAGCAGGGGAGGTTTCCCCGGGATTCCCTCTAGCCTTCGCTCGGAGTACTTGACTCCGATCTCCGGCAATGAGGCGGTCAGCATCTCGGTGTAGGGGTGTCGCGGAGCGTCGATGATCGTGTCGGTGGGAGCTTTCTCTGCAAGCTTCCCGGCGTACATCACCGTGATGCTGTCGGCGATCTGGTAGAGCACCGAGACGTCGTGAGTGATGACGATGACGCTCTTGACGAACTCGCGATCCCGGAACTCGACGACCATCTCGGCAACCGCCCTCTGGCTCGAGACGTCGAGCGCCGACGTGATCTCGTCTGCGATGAGGAGCGAGGGGTTCATCAGCGTCGAGAGGACCATGACCATCCGCTGTTTCATGCCGCCGGAGAGCTCGATCGGATACATGCCCAGCACGTCGTGTGTCAGCTTCACCAGATCGAGGCGCTTCTTCAGCTCCGGCAGGGATGCCCGGTAATTGATGTCGCGGGAATTGAGGAGCTCGGACACCATCGTGCCGATCTTGCGGGTCGGGTTCATGGCACTCATGGCGTACTGCGGGACGATCGAGATCTCCTCGAATCGGAAGCGATCCATGGCGTGCTGGTCCCAGATCGGGACCTCTTTGCCGTCGAGCAGGATGTCGCCCTCGACGTACTTCATGCGGCTGCCGAGCCGGATTAGGCTGTTGCCCAGCGTCGTCTTGCCACACCCCGATTCGCCGGCGAGGCCCATGATCTCCCCATCGGCGATGGAGAAAGTCGCGCCGTCGAGTGCCTTCACGTCCCCGCTGAGGGTCTGGTAGTAGACCCGAAGGTTGTCTACTTGGAGACTCACGCGCTACAGCTCCCTCAGTTTGGGGTTGAACACTTCGTCCAGCCCGACGTTCATGATGTACATCGAACCGACGATCGCCGTGATGGCGACGCCGGGTGGGATGAACCACCACCACATCTTCAGATGCAGGGCACTCCACATCACTGCGCTGTTCATCATCAGCCCGAGGGAAACGCCCCGAGTCGGTCCGAGCCCGATGAAGTCCAGCGTCGCCGCCGTGAGGATGGCTCCGCCGAACATCAGGATGAAGGTCATGAACAGATACGAACTCATGTTGGGCGCGATCTCGGTGAAGATGATCTTGGTGCCGCTCTTCCCGCTCAGGCGAGCCAGATCGACGAATTCCCGCGAGTTGAGCGAGAACGTCTGTGCCCTGATGGCGCGTGCCGCCCAGGGCCAGGACGTGAACCCGATGAACAGTGCCTCGACCATGATGCCCCGCACCTCGAGATAGGCCGCCACGATCAACAGGATGGCGAGCGTCGGGATGACGAGCACGATATTCGTCACCATGTTGAGGATCTCGTCGACGAGGCCGCCGCGATAGCCGGCGACGAAGCCGATGACCATCCCGATGAGCGTCGCCAGACCCCCTCCGACGATGCCGACCAGGAACGTGGCGCCGAGCCCGTCGATGAACTGGGCGAAGACGTCCTGCCCGAAGGTGGTGGTGCCGAACCAGTAATCGGATGACGGCGACAAGGGTCCGAAGGCGACGTAGGCGTTCGGGTCACCCTCGGTGAACATCGGACCGACGAACGTCAGGACCAGGAAGAAGATCACGATGGACGCGCCGACGATCAGCTTCTTGTTACGAAGAGCGAAATAGAGGATCTCGTTCTTCTTCCTCGGCGCTTCGGCGGCAATCGTCATGTGGTGCCCCCTTGCATTCCGGTGCGCGTTCTCGGGTCAACGAGCACATAGACGACGTCGATGAGGAAGTTGGCGGCCAGCACGCCGACGATGATGAAGAGGAAGATCCCTTGGAGCAGGAAGAAGTCCCCGTTCTGGATCGACGCCAGCACCAGGCTGCCCAGCCCCGGGTAGGCGAACACGATCTCGGTGACCAGGGCGCCGCCGACGATGACGCCGAGCTGGAGCGCCAAGCCGGTGAGCTGGGGAAGCATGGCGTTGCGGAATGCGTACTTGCGCACCAGCTTCCGTGGAGCCCCGAGAGCCTCGAGGTAGTGCGCGTAGTCCGATTCCAGCTCGTAGATGATCATGTTCCGCATCCCGATGGCCCAGCCACCGAACATCACCAAGAACAGAGAGGCGAACGGTAAGAACCAGTGCTGGAGGGCATCCCATATGAACTTCCACGACCAGTCCGGTATCAGGAGAAGGCTATAGGCGCCGGAGACGGGGAAGATGCCCCAGGCAATCCCGAATGTCCAGGCAAGCAGGATACCGAGCCACATGTAGGGAGTGGCGGTGAGGATGTAACCGATCGGGAGCACCGTGTTGTCGAGCACTTTGGACCGGGCTGCGAAAGCCCCGAACTTGTTGCCCGCCAGCCAGCTCAGCAGGATCGCCGGGAGCAGCAGGGCGAGCGTGTAGGGGAGAGCGTCGGTGATGACTTCGCGTACCGGCGCGCCGAAGACGTAGATGCTCGTTCCGAGGTCACCTCGGAAGAGGGCTCCCCAGAAGGCGAAGTACTGCTCGATCGGGTGTTTGTCGAGCCCGAAGGCCTCCGCGTAGTGGGTGTACATGACCTTGGCGGCCTCCGGGCGCACCGAGACTCGCGACAGCATCGACTGGATCGGGTCGCCGGGCATGAAGCGGGGGATCATCCAGTCGATGGTGACCGCGACGAAGAACGTCAGCATGTAGGTGAAGAGCTTTCGCCCGAAGTATCGTCTCACATCGCCTCCGCCTTGACTGGTCGACCAGAGACGTATCGTCCTGCGACGCCCCCGTCTTGAACACTTGGTCGGCTACTTGGTCAGTCTCGATTGGTGGTTTCTGAAGACTCGTTGGTGGTGAGGAAATCGCCGCCCCTCCCGGAGGAGGGGCGGCGATTTCGTTCAGTTGCCTACTCGGTCGGAGTCGGCTGCAGGTCGCAGAGCATCAGGATGGCGGTCATGTTCCAATATCCCCGCCAGCTTGCCGGCAGGTAGTGGTTCTGATCGTCACCCGAGCCCGGCCAGTTCGACCAGACCGCGGTGCTGTACTGGGCCCACAGGCCGTTGTACCACAACGGGATGATGGGATAGTCGGTGAGCTGGATGTCCTGGAGGTCACCGATGACCGCCTTGAGACCCTCAACATCACCGAGCTTCACCTTGTCGAGCTCGGTTACGAGATCGAAGGCAACCTGGTTGTCGTAACGACCGAAGTTGCCGTTCGTCATCGTCTCCATGATCGGCTCTTGGAACATCCAGTCGTAGTACGTCCAAGGCGTATTGCTCATCTGAGCGTCATTGGCGATGAGCGTGTCGTAGTCGCCTGCGTTCTTGGCGTCGGCGTAAGCGCTGTAGTCCGGGAACTCGACCTCGAGGTTGATGCCAGCGGCCATCGCGCCCTCGGAGATGACCCTGATCGACTCCATCCAGTCCGTCCAACCGAACGGAACGATGATCTTGAGTGCGATCTCGGAGCCATCGAGCCCCTCTACGAAATCGTCGCCGTTGGTGTCGGCATAACCGGCATCGGCGAGGATCTGCTTCGCCTTGGCCTCGTCGTAGCTGAATCCCTTCTCAGCGACCAGGTCCTGATCCACGTACTGCTCCCAGATCGGCAGGAGGCCGACCGGGTTCGATGCAGACACGATGTTGCCGTAGACGTTTTGCACGATCTTGCTCACGTCGATGGAGTTCGCGAGCGCCTTGCGGAACTCGGGATCGCTCAGCGGAGCCTTCGTGTTGTTCGTCACGATCCACGCCGTGTTGGCGGCGAGCATGTACGGGGCATCCGGGTAGTACGTCTGAATGCCGTAACCGCCCGCGACGAGCGTTGCCACGCCCGGCAGGAAGTTGTTGCTCAGATCGAGCCCACCCTGGAGCACCAGGCCGAGGGCGACGTTGTTGCTGCCATTGACGATGTCAATGACGCGCGTCGGTGCCGGGTCGTAGCCGTAGGCGGCGGTCGCCCACCAAGCGTCGGACCTCTTGACCCAGACCATACGGTCCTGATCGTGGGTTTCGTACACGTACGGACCGGTACCGATCGGGTTCTCGTTGGCCCCGTTCGTGACCTCTTCCTCAGACAGACTCGACCAGATGTGCTCAGGGAGCATCGGCCGCGAGTAGAGGAAGTTGCCCCACTCCTGGTACAGCGGATCGCTGAAGGTGAACGTGACTTCGTAGTCACCGGTCGCCTCGTAGCTCTCCAGCCACTCGAACATCGGGTGGTACTGCACGGATTCGTACTTCTCACCGAGATCGAACGTCGCGACGACGTCCTCGGCGTTGAAGTCCTCATCGTCGGACCACTTGACGCCCTGGCGCAGGGTCACCACGTAGACGTTGTCACTCGTCCATTCGCCGCTCTCGGCCAGCCACGGAATGTACTCATCCGTGAACGGGTCGTAGATGAACAGCGGCTCGTAGACGAGTCCCAACGTCCCGGTTGCGTAGCCCCATGTCACCATCGGGTTCCAGTTCGACGGCGGGCCCCACTGGGTGCCGGACGTGTAGAGCGTCTCGGCCCGCACGTACTCGCCGACCGGCGCTGCCGCCGTCGTCGTTGGCTCTTCGGGCGCGGCCGTCGTGGTCGTTGCTTCTGTGGTGGTAGCTCCGGCTTCAGTCGTCGTGGTCTCGTCCTCGCCGTCGCCACAGGCTGTGACTACGAGCAAGAAGACCGCCAAGACGGCAAGCCATCGCCACCGTTTCGTTATCGACATGCCTCTCTTCCTCCTTTTAGGGTTCGAGGAGCATTCTTCGTCAGGTGCGGCCACCGGTGCTTCCGGCGGCTGCACGGTTCTTGTTCAGGCATCAGCGTGCCGGCACACCTCCTACGGTTGACTGCCGGATTACGAGCTTCGTCGGAAGGGTAACGCGGCGCGGCCCTCCCTCCGAATCTTTGAGAAGTGCAAAGAGCGTCTGTGCTGCTTTGGTGCCCTGGCGTCGGATGTCTTGGTGCACGGTGGTGAGCGGCGGGTCGAGGCGGGCGGCCAGCTCCAGGTTGTCGAAGCCGGCGACCGCCACGTCGTCGGGCACGGCAAGGCCCCGATCGTGGATGGCGCCGAGAGCGCCTTGGGCAGTGAGGTCGTTGCCGCAGAAGATGGCGTCGATGCCCTGATCGAGAAGAGCGGACGCTGCGGCGTATCCCCGCTGGGAGGTGAAGTCGCCGTCCTCCACGAGGTCCTCGACGGCCAGCCCGGCGCGCGCCATGGCTCGACTGTAACCGCGGAGACGGTCCTCCCCGGCGGCGGTGGAGCGCCGGCCGGTGATGTGAGCGATGCGACGCCTCCCGATGTCGATGAGATGCGAGGTGACGGCGTCGGCGGCCGCGACGTGGTCGACGTCCACGAAGCTGGCGGTGAGATCGGTGTGCCGGTGTCCGACCAGCACCGTGGGAACGCCGGAGGCGAGGAGCCCGTCCACGAGGGGGTCGTCGAGTTTGTTAGCGGTGACGATCACCCCGTCGAGGATCCCCACTCGGAGGATCTGCTCGAGGGTCTCCTCCTTGGTGCGGTTGCCGAGCCACAGCATCATCCCGGCGGCCTGCTGGGAGAGTGCGTCGGTCATGCCCTCGAGCAGCAGCGCGAAGTAGGGGTCCTGAAAGAGAAGGCTGGGAGGTTGGTGGAGCACGACCGCGATTAGTCCGGAGCGACCCGACGCAAGGCTTCGCGCCGCCATGTTGGGGCGGTAGTTGGTGCGCGCGACGACTTCGAGAACTCGATTCCGAGTGGTCTCGGAAACGGGGCCGCCGTTGATGACCCGAGATACCGTGGCACGGGACACACCACTCATCTCCGCTAGATCATCCAGGGTCTGAGGCAAACCGACGCTCCCCCGTCTTGAAAGCGGTCTCACCCTATCGTCGCTGTTTTCATTGGGTCAAATCGCGGATTGCCGGTTTTGGCGCATTCTTGGGTGGTTGTCCGGAGTGGGTTTCGCCGCTTTTCTCGTCTGCTCCGGACGGGCCACGGCTGGAGGCTCCCGGGTGACCGGCGCATCGAGCTGCCCCATCGGCATTGGGGTCCGTCGACGTGATCGTGCGGCGGCGATCCGGAGGCGCCCAGCCGGTCGATGGGCCGAAACTGCCGCCGAGCCGGGCGCGGTGGAGGGGCACCCCGAGGGGCGCCCCTCCCGTTGCGGGCGGAGGAAGTCGGCCGCCCACTCAGACCAGCTCGGGTGTCCTCTCGTCGGCTTCGTCGAGGTCGATGGTCAGGACCGGGTCGGGCTGGCCTTCGATGTGGATCTGTGGCAGCCACTCCAACCAACGTGGCAAGTACCAGTTGACGTCTCCGAGCAGCTTCATGGCGGACGGGACCAGCACGGACCGCACCACGGTGGCGTCGAGGATCACCGCCACCGCCAGGCCGAAGCCCATCTGCTGGAACATCACCATATCGCCGGCGGCGAAGCCGCCGAACACGGCCACCATGATGAGGGCGGCCCCGGTGATGATCGCACCGGTCGAGCCGAGACCGAACGCCACGGAGCCGTCGTTGTCGCCGGTGATGTCGTAGCGCTCCTTGATCCGGCTCATCAGGAAGATGTGGTAGTCCATCGAGAGGCCGAATAGCACCGTGAACAGGAAGAGCGGAATCCACGTTTCGATGACGTCGGTCTGGCGGAAGCCGAACAGGTCGGCCCCGATGCCGTGCTGGAACACCGCCACCAGTAGCCCGTAGGCGGCGCCCACCGACAGCAGGTTCATCAGGATCGCCTTGATCGGGACGACGATCGAGCGGAACAGGATCATCAACACCAGGAAGCTGAGCCCGAGCACGAAAGCGAAGATCACCGGCGTGCGCCGGTTCAGCTCGGCCACGTAGTCGGCGGTCCATGCCGCCTCCCCGTCGACGAGCACCTCGGTGTCGATCCCGTCGAAGGCCGCCGGAATGGTGTCGGTGCGCAGCGCCTCGACGGCCCGCCTCGCCTCCATGGTGGAGGGATCCAGCTTGGTGATCGCGTCCACGACGACGATGGCGCCGTCGGGGCTCACGACGGTCTCGACTTCTCCGTAGTCGGCGTCGGATTCGAGGTCCGCCACCAGGGTGGTGACGGCGGTGGCAACCGCCGGATCGGCGAGGTTGCCGTCGACGACGATCGAGGTGATCACCGAGCCGGTGTCGAAGTTCTCCACGAGCACGGTCCAGGCGTGGCGGGCGTTGGACTGCTCCGGCAGCGCCTCGATGGAGTTGCTGCCGGTGTGGAGGCTGAGGTAGGGCGTCGCCAGGGCGAGCAGGAGGCCGCCGGTCACCACCACACTCACGATCGGCCTCGCCGTCACCAGGCGGGTGACCCCGTGCCAGAAGCGGCTGCCGCCTTCGCGGTAGGTCGTGCCGGAAACGAAGGGGATCTTGGCCTTGTTGACCCGGTCACCGAGCAGGCTCAAGACCGCCGGGAGCAGGGTGAGCGAGGCCGCCACCGCGGCGAGCACGACGAGCACGGCGCCGATGCCGAGGCTTCGCATCACCGTGTCCGGCGCATACATCAGGCCCAGGAGGGCGATGACGACGGTCATCCCCGAGAAGAACACGGCCCTGGTCGCCGAGTCGCCGGCATGCTCGATGGCGGCGATGACGGCATGTCCCTTGGCGCGTTCCTCACGGAATCGCTGCACGACGAAGAGCGAGTAGTCGATGCCGACCGCCAGGCCGATCATTGTGATCATGTTGACCACGAAGAACGACAGATCGAAGGCCTGGCCCACGATCGTGGTCATGCCGAGCGCCAGGATGATCGAGGCGAGGGCGAGGATCAACGGGATCCCAGCGGCCACGAGCGCCCCGAAGACGAGGGCGAGGATCACCAGCGCGATCGAGACACCCAGCATCTCGCCGCGGCGCAGGGTGTCGTCGACGAGGTCGCCGACCTCGTTCCAGACCGACCCGTTGCCGATGGTGGTGACCCGAAAAGCCGGGGCGGCGTCGGCATTCTCGACAACGGTGACGAGCGGAGCGGCGAGGTCGGATGCCTCTCCGTCACCGGCCAGATCGACCGGGATGAGGGCGACGGTGCCGTCCTCCGATGTGAGGCCGGGGGCGCCGTCGAGGTAGGACACGGCCGAGACCACCGCGGGTATCTGCCGGAGCTCGGCGACGACGCCTGCCACCATCGACGCGAATTTGGGTTCGTCGACCGTCGCGCCGTCGCTCTCGACCAGCACGTACTCCGCCTCCTGTGTCTCCGGCGCCTGACCATCGTCGTCGGCCGCCGTCGTCGCCGAGAAGTGCTCGTCGAAGAGATCCTGAGCTCGCTCCGACTCGGTCTGAACCGTTGAGTCGCTGTCCTCGGTGAGGACGCTGCCGATGCCGGTGGCGAGCACGACGGCTCCGGCCAGGGCGACGATCCAGATCGTGATCGTGCGCCAGGGATGACGGGCCGCCGCCCCGGCGAGCCTTCCGGTGAATCCGTGGGTGGACATGACTTCCTCCTCGCCTCGCGGCGACGTCGGTGCCGCCGCGGCTTCGCCGTTGACGTCTCCCGGGCATCGTGTGGGGAGGAGGCTGCCGGCACCATGGGGGATCACCCTGGATTGACCCCTGCACGATCAGGGTGCCCTCGGGGAGGGGTCAGGCCGGGGCGAGGGCGACGACCGCGGCGATCACGGCGGCGGTGAGACGGAGCTCGCGATGGAGGCGGCTGCCTCCCGACGGGGTTCATAGATGGGCAAGGAGAGCACGGCGGCAGAACACGATGTGGTGGACACCGCACACGACCGCCAGCAAGCCGAGGTCGATGTGGGCGGACATCCGGGCGTGGTGCTCGACGGTGTGTGAACCTGTCGGCGGCGAACCGGGGTTCTGAGCATCGGAACGGCGGCCGCTGTCGCTACTGCCGATTCGGGGCGGGTGCAGAGCCTGCTAGCGCCGTCTCCGCCAACTCCTTGATACCGAGCATCATCTTGCGGGTCATGACGAACATGATCGGCTCCATCGGGAAGGCGCCGAAGAACAGCCGGTTGGCGAAACCGGGGCTGTAGTCGTGACGTCCGCGGATGATGAGCCGGGTCTTCTCGCCCGGGTTCTCCGCGAGCCGGAACTGCCACGTGGCGACGGCGTAACCGCCCTCGGCCGGTTGCTCGTCGGGGTAGGGCGCGCCGTGCAGCACCAGCGTCTCCGGCGGCTCGACCTGCTCCACGCGAAGAGGCGGCGACTCGGGGTGGAGGCTGATCGGGTCGCCGAGGTCGAGCTGCTGGAGCTCGGGCACGACGTGGTCGACGTTGTGGATGCGGCAGCCGAGCAAGTTCTCGAGGGTCTGGTAGCTGTAGAAGCCGCCTCGCCCCTGCCCGAGCTGGGCTATCCACGGCCACACGTCCTCCCGCGGAGCGCTGATGGTGATGGCGTAGGTGTAGCTCCACTCGGGTTCCGGGACCAGCGCGTCGCCGGGCATGTGATCGGCTGCCTCCTCATCGGTGGCGCCCCAGTGTCGGCGCCGTGACCCGACGAACGGCGTCGACATGATGGCGGCGGCGATCAACACCAGCGCCTCCGCCGTCTCGGCGATCTTCTTCGGGAGGCGGCTGATTCCCGCCATGGCGACGTCCCTTCGTGTGGAACGAGCATCGTACCGGGAGTCGAGGCGTGTTGAAGGTGATCGGGGTACGGCGTGCAGCTCAGCGGACTCTCGCCTGCTCATGCCCTTCGCGATTGCCACCGTGTACGAATCGCGGCTCACCGCGAACCGAGGGCGCCCCGTTGGGGCGCCCTCGGTTCGCGTAGCTGGTTGCCTTCCTACCTCAGCTACATCCTTTGGAGTCGCCGCAGTTGAGGCAGCGGTAGCACGATCCGTTCCTCACCGTGATGTGCCCGCAGGTGTCACAGAGGGGGGCATCGCCCATCTTGTCGGCGAGCACCGCCTGCAGTGCCGCGGTCTGCACTTCGGCCGCGGTCCGTGGCGCGATGGCGGTGGCGACGCCGCCCCGCGGCCTCACCTGCGCCGGCCTGCCGCCTGCCCCGATGATGGCCGTGCCGATCAGGTCGTCGTCGGTCTCGGCATCGACGAACTCGGCCGCTCTCGTCTCGGCGGCGATGTCCATCTCCTTGGCGGCATCCTCCAGGGCCATCTGATACCCGGCCTCGACTGCGATGCCCTCGGGTGGCTCCGGCAGCTCGCCTCGCACCGGGGGCACCTGTGCCAGCTCGTCCCGGTGGAGGTACTCGACCCCGAGCGCCCGGAAGACGTAGTCGATGATCGAGTTGGCCATCTTGATGTTGGGGTGGCCCTCCACCATGCCGCGGGGTTCGAACGTCTGGAAGGTGAACGTGTCGACGAACTCTTCCAGTGGGACGCCGTATTGGAGTCCCTTCGAGACCGCGATTGCCAGGCAGGAGAGAATCCCGCGCAGTGTGGCGCCTTCCTTGGCCAGGTCGATGAACAGCTCGCCGAGGGTGCCGTCGGCGTACTGGCCGGTGCGCAGGAAGACCTTGTGGCCACCCACCCGGGCCTCCTGGGTGAAGCCGTGCCGCCGCGCCGGCAGGAGGAAGCGGGGCCGGTGGATCTCCTTGTAGGCCTGGGTCGGCGAGACCCCGGGAGCGAACATGCCGCCGTGGACGATCTGGCCGGAGACCATCTCCATCTCGTCGTCGAGGGCGTCCTGGAGGCCGTCCTCGTCCTGCTCGGAGGCGACCTCGTCGCTGCCCGACGACAGCGGCTGCGATGCCTTCGAACCGTCCCGATACAGTGCTATCGCCTTCAGGCCCAGCTCCCAGGACATGCGGTAGGACTCAGCGATATCGTCGGTTGTGACCTCGTTGGGCATGTTGATCGTCTTCGAGATCGCTCCCGAGACGAAGGGCTGCGCCGCCGCCATCATCTTGATGTGGCCGGTGTGGTGGATGAAGCGCTGTCCCAACCGCCCGTTGCGGTTGGCGGTGTCGAACACCGGGAGGTGCTCGTCGAGCACGCCGGGAGCGCCCTCGATGGTCTGGTGCCCGCAGATGTAGTCGTTGGCCTCCTGGATTTGGGTCCCGGTGAAGCCGAGGACCCGCAGCATGTCGAATCCGGCCTCCTTGTACTGCTCCGGCGTGAAGCCGAGGCGCTGCATCGTCTCCTCGCCCAGGGTCCACTGGTTGAAGGCGAAGCGCAGCTCGAACACTCCGGGCAGGGTGCGCTCTATCTTCTCGATGTCCTGGCCGG
>Ga0315545_1003922_pt1 | contig 12471 bp, 16 predicted proteins | sample SalMarSW160210MG_FD_203096 | JGI IMG/M metagenome (GOLD analysis project Ga0315545, IMG submission 203096) | Salt marsh sediment microbial communities from the Plum Island Ecosystem LTER, Massachusetts, United States - Salt Marsh Sediment SW1602-10 ... | reverse complement strand
TTTCCCCCTCCCTTTAATTCCCTCCTTTACCCCATGTAGTAACTCCAATCCTACTACTACACGGGGCGAGGTCGGGGAGGGAAGATTCTTTAGCATCCATCTGATCCCTCTCCCTCTATGAAGGGAGAGGCTAGAGCCTGCCCCTGACTTGATCAGGGGTGAGGGTGAGATTGTTTGGCATGCATCTCCCTTGCTGTTTACAGTAGGTTGAGTCACGGTACTACACAGGCGGACTCTTCATAACCGCTAAGTTAAGGCTATCTTCCTTAAACCCCAGATTCCGATTCTTAGTGTGCACCGTCATTCCGGCGAAGGCCGGAATCCAGTCAAGCAATTGTTCCATACAAATCCTGCTGCTAGATGGCTCAGAAAAGGGGCAAGCCACTTTCTCCCAGGACACTAGCATACTCAAGAAGTAGCCTGTCTCTTTTTCCCAACATCTTTTCTTTTGTTTGCTAGAATACGTGCTGCGGGTTGCCTATTCATATGCTATTCTCTGGATTCCGGCCTGCACCGGAATGACCAATGCCCGCCAGGGGAGAGGAACCTACTAATCAAAACGTTGTCGATACGTTCTCCTACAGGAGATTCTCGCCATCCTCGAAGATAAGAGGGGTCCAACTTCTATTGCTCTTGACAATTTACCACTCGGACGCTAAGAATTGACTTCGCTGAGGTTTCTCGACATGACTTACCGCGATGCCTCGCGGTAACTGCGTTTCTTCGCCAACGGCGCGGATCACTGCGGATCACTCACGGGAAATGGCGTAAAGCGAAGCGGTGCCCTATTTCTCGTCGACCGCATCCAATTGTTCGGCTTCCCTGAGTTTGTCGACATCGATCTTGTCTTGCGGTCTTCCGCTAGCTTCCTTTGCCTTGATCAGGTCAGATCTCGAAATAAACGGTATCTTAAGGTCATCCAACTCAACCATCTCACGGTTTTTCCAAGCCTCTTCAAATTCGACTCCCGGAAGCGACATCATAATATCAACTCGCAAAGGCGGTCTTCCCATTTGATAGAAATAACCCTGGCGGGTGAAGTCATCTGCGGCAAGATTTGCCAGCGGTGCACCAAATGCCTTCAATGCCGCATATACAGCGTCCGCATTCTCTGGGTCAGTCGCTATCCAGACATCAAGATCTCTAGTGAATCGTGGCTCGCTGTATTTCATTACTGCGTAGCCACCTACAATGAGATAGCGGATTTCATGCTTTTCGAAAAGATTCAACAGTTCTTTGAAGTCGGAGCTCGTCAGCATCTTCACCTCGAATGAACAAGTAGTCATGCAGCATTTCCCATACTGCCTCGAAAATAGCACGATCACCTTGAGATTGCCAGAAGCAAATATCGAATGAACGCCGGTCATCCGTAATGCGCTGATAATTTTCTTCAATTGATCTCATTGTCTCTCCTGTCGAACGCTAAAGCTCAGCGGCGGGTGCTGACCAAGCCCCTGACTGGGCGGGATTACTGTGCTGCTGCATATACGCGTACCTCTTTCTTTAACCGATCCTTCAGCCGATCCTTTTCTATTTCCAGATTGTATTGCGCCTGTAGATTCATCCAGAATCGCTCCGATAAACCGAAATACCGCGACAGCCGTAGAGCTGTGTCGGGACTGATTGCCCGTGCCCCATGGACGATCTCGTTGATCCGCCGTGCTGACACACTAATCTCCTTTGCCAAACGATATTGGCTAATCCCCATCGGTTTCAAGAACTCTTCCAGAAGTATCTCACCAGGATGAATCGGCGCTAACTTCTGCTCGCTCATTGTTACCTCCTACTGATAGTCCGTTATCTCCACGTGGTAGGCATCTCCGCTCTGCCATTCAAAGCAGATTCGCCACTGATCATTTACACGAATGCTGTATTGATGCCTTTGGTCACCCGACAGCTTCTCCAACCGGTTGGATGGTGGAATACGCAAATCCCGCAAATTCTCCGCCGCGGCTAGAATCCGGAGCCTTCTGCGCGCTACTCGCTGGATGCTCCGTGGAAGCTTGCGCGAGAATTGACGATTGAACAGCTTTTCAGTTTCGCTACACGCGAAGGTCTTGATCATCACTTCAAATAATAACACGTAACGTTAATAGCGTCAAGCGTTACTATGCTCTCAAGCGACTCTGGGCTCTGTATGTGAAGTCAGTTCAAAGCTCGAGATGCCGTGCAGTAGGAGGGCGTTCGCCCCAATCAGCGCGTACGCAACTCCGATTCTCTGGAGAACAGAAGCGACGAAGCATAGCTCCTTGGCGGTTCGGCCCGCCAGGAGGATCAGGGAATCCATGGCAGGTGTTTCTCTTTTATGAGTAGGGCGGTCTCGCCACAGCGAGGATCATCGGTCGCGAGGAGCTCTGCGTAGACGAGGACGGGATCGCCTAGCACAAAGCCATGTTTCTTGGATAACTCGCCGATCGCTGGGGTAAACGCGGTGCACACCTCGATCGGGCCCTCCTTTGAAGGCGCAAGTTTCAATTTGCGTTGAACGGTGTCAGTTTCCCCGAGAGGGATGTAGAGCGTTACCGAGGTAGCGCGAAGGTACCCTGTGAGAAGATCCGCAGCGTACTCTCCTCCAACAACCACGTTCTCAAGAGCGTTGTCTTGTAACCCTGCTTCTAGAAGGGCCGCAACATCTTCGCCGTACGGTGACCTGTAATGTCCCAATACAATCTTTGGATGAAGCTTGGCCACAAATGCTTCCACCCACATATCAAGCAGACGCCGTGGATTGCGGACCTGATAGCAGCCTTGCCGTTGCCGGACGATGGTCGCATCATCCTTGAGTTCATTGAGGAGTTTAGAGATCTTGTCCAATGAAACGCTCGTGGCTGCGCTTAGCCCTCGGTACGTCGCTTCTATGTCGGGCCCGTGCTTGAGAAGGTAGAAAAGAACCTTCGCGCCGACTTCAGTGAAGTACTGCCCCTTGAAGGTGGCTACCCGATGCAGCCGATTGCCGGTCACGTAGATCAGAAGCTTATCGGGGATTTCCAAGTAGGCGTTCCCTGCTGTATCTACAAACCAGATCTTCTCTTCTCGCATGAGCTGAGCGAGAGGAACGGGTATGTAATCCGAGAAGATTGCGACCTTCTCACAGAGGTTCTTTTTCTTCCAGGTGTTGATGCGCTGCTTGAGTTGTGGAATCATCGAGGGACGGAGGCTTTTTTTAAGTTCAGCACACACTTTCAGGGTGCCAATGCTGGGTAGCATTAGGTCGTAGAAGACATCAGGTATGGTGCGGTCTATCCCCTCTCCTCCGAACAGCAACGAGTCCTCTGCAGCTAGAAGAGAGTCGAGAACCCTTTCACAAGATCGGAGCAATCTCACATCGATCACTTGTTCGGCATATCCTCCTGTTCGCGATTCGCGAACATATGATAATTCCGAACACGCCACTTGTCAACCATCAGAACGAATACGTACCTGAAGCGGCCCACCGTCTGTCTTATCATGTTCCGTGCTCCACGAAGGTAATGAGTATCACTTTCCCGCGCTCCCTCTGGAAGTCCTCGCCATCCTCGAAGACGGCGCTCTGATCCCGCATGTGCGTAAGGAGCTGGGGAAGGGGTGATTGCCTCTGCACCCTTGACAATCTTCATTTGCAATGCTAGCCTGCAGCAAGGGAGCAATTGTTGATGCTTCCTGGGGTTGTGATGAGTCTGCCGACATATAGGTTGACAGCAACGATCCGGAAAGAGCCGGAAGGGTATGTTGCCAAGTGTTTCGAGCTTGGAGTAGGAAGCGCAGGTGATTCTCCTTCTGATGTGCTTGCAAACCTGAAGGAAGCAACCGATCTGTACTTAGAGAATGTTGTGTCAACCGACGAACTGATTCCGATGAAGCGGCTTCTTCAGGTTTCCTTTTGACAGTACAGGAATGGAGTCATAGAATGCATAACGTTAGGAGAATGATAGCTTCCTAAAAGGGAGATTTTGGGTAGAATAAGAAGCTCGGTGAGACGCGTCCTGCAGAGACGTCGTGGTTCGCGCGTACTGCTGGATGACATTGGAGGTGTGACACATGCCCGGAAGTGGAGCTGCCGTCGTCGCGTTTGCTGCGTTCGGAGTCGCGTCCCAGGCGGTGCTCGTGTGCTTCTTCATCGCACGGCGCTGGTGGCTCCCCATCGCAGAACGCTTCGGCTGGCTTGCGCCTGCCTTTGCTGGGCTCGGACTGCCGCTTGGACTGCGGCTTCTGATCAGCGGAGAGTCCTGGAGGCTCTGGGTGGGTCCGCTGCTGATGGCAGCGTGGGCGCTGTTCGAAGCCTACGTGGATCTTTGGCGGCCGCGCCAGTGGCGTTGGCCGATCGTGTGGAATGTGGCCATCCCCTACTTCTTGCTCTACTTCTGGGCCCAGATGTTCATGTGGTGGCCGCTCTGGAATGTGATGCGAGCAGCTTGGGTGGTCTTCCTCGTGCTGTTCGTCGCAAGCACCGCGTTGAACCTCCGCGGGCACTTCGGCGACGAGCAGAGCAAGTGAGGCCCACAGCAACGAGCGCTCACCGACTCTCCCAAAAAACCCACGATCTGATCTAAGGTGATCACTTGCGAGACGTTAGCCACAGACTCCCTCGCAAGGTTGGTTTGCTGTTGTGTTAGACGCACATTGCCGGGCGCCTTGGCAAGATGCAGATTCGACGTGATCACAGCAACAACAACTGTTCCAATCCGACTACTGTTGAATGAGTCCGGCTGAATCACCAGAACTAGCCTAGGAAACCCAGGCTCAGAGCCACGCGGCTCAGACGAGCTTGCTCACTAGAGTTCCTCTCCCAGGCTCAACCTGTTTTCACCCTGGCGATGTGTCTCAATCAGGGCACCTATAGACTTCGACTACATTATCTACCCGATCTCGATCAGCCGATCGCGGGGAAGACTCGTGAGCAGCTCGCTGCCGTCCTCAGTAACTACAGCAATATCCTCGATGCGCACCCCGCCGAAACCGGGGATGTAGATGCCGGGCTCGACAGTTACGACCATACCTGGTTCGAGGACACCTGGGTCTAACCCCATCCGCGGGAGCTCATGAACCTCGAGACCGACTCCGTGCCCCACCGGTGAGAGAAAGATGTAGTCCTTGTACGGAGAATGTTCGATAACATCAACCGCTGCCTGATGAACTTCCTGCCCCAGTACCCCAGCGCGAAGCTTGGAGAGACTTGCCTGCGTGGCCTTCAAAACCCAATCATAGATGTCGTTTTGTTTGCTCGTTGCCTTGCCCATGATGAACGTTCGCGTCATGTCGGAACAGTACCCTCCTACCACAGCCCCAAAGTCAACCAACAGGAAATCACCAGCGGCAAGCGTCCGCCGTCCAAGAGAAGGTCGGTAGTGCGGCAGCGAGGAATTAGGTCCTGAAGCAACGGTCATGTCAAATGAGGTGCGCTCTGCGCCTTTCTCTCGCATCAACAGACCAAATCGGAAGGCGATGTCAACCTCATTCATCCCAAGCTCGATCTCCCCGATGAGATCGGCAAGCGCTTCCTCGGAGATTTTCGTTGCTTTGCGAATAAGCTCGATCTCCCCGGTGTCCTTAACTGCGCGCATCTTTCGCACGGGATCAGCCGTAACAACGAGATCAATCCCTGTAATATCCCGCAGCCTTTCGACAACAAAGTGGGTCATCCGCCAGGAGGCAAAAGCAAGGCGTTGGATACCCTTCTCTTGTATGACAGCAGCTATCTCTGCGAGGTAATCCCCTTCTGCGTGTCGAAGGATCAATCCCGGGGCCTCTTTACCCGCCTGCTCTACATATCGGGAATCCGTTAGTAGGATCGCCTCATCCCGGCAGATAAGAAGGGCCCCCTCCCCAGTGTAACCAGTTAGGTAAAACAAACCTTCATGGTCGATGCTACGCGGCAAGATACGATCAAGATCGAAGACTAAGAAGGCATCAACATCCATACTACTAATCAATTCAGCACGGCGGTTCTTATAGTTATTCATAGTTCTCCTTTAATTCTATTGTTTTACACAACGGCAAGCTTTGGATCTCCAAATTCAGTCATGAGTGAAGCCTCCTCTAATGGACTCTGCTCTCTACTGCTGTTTCACGTCGAATAGATCGCGCAAACCATCTCCAAACAAGTATCTCTAAGTGCTTTATCAACATCACTATCGAATACCACGCCTCTGTACTTCGCTGGAAATACCAGATGGTAAATCAGCGCCGCTATATTATGACTCTTATGTATATACCTACTCACACAAAAAGCTTACGCCGTAAGGGGCGGGGAATACAACACTAAAGTGATTCAAAGCTAATGTCTTCGTGGGCATAGGTGCCGCCGTAGCCTCTGGATTTGCAGATCAACCCGATGACCTGAGTGGAATTTATCCATTGTCGGGAAGTCAACACAAAGCTGCTGAGGTCAGCGCTATTCCTAAACCCCTCGAATTCGAGGGGTTCAAAACCTGGCCGGGATGGTCTCAGCTTTCTCGGGCTTGTAGTCGACAACGAACTTGGCGAACTCCTCTTCCAAGATCTCGCACAGACCCAGACAACGGTCACGGCAGCCATTCTTGGTGGAGAGGATTCTACTAGGCAGCGACACCTAAATATGGTAGTGTGGTGATCACAGACCAATCCGGAGGTGTAAGATGAATATTGGCATCATCGTCTATTCTCAGACGGGGAACACGCTTTCCGTCGCCAAGAAGCTGGAGGAGAAACTCTCCGCGGCGGGGCATTCGGCGACACTGGAACAGGTGAAGGTTGTCGGTGAGCGCAAGCGGGGAGACAGAGACTTCCAGCTCGAAACGCTGCCCGATACCGGGCCATACGATGCGCTTGTGTTCGGCTCTGCAGTGGAGGCCTTTTCCCTGTCGCCGGTACTGACTACCTATCTGAAGCAGATTGAGTCGTTACAAGGCAAGAAGGTGGCTTGTTTGGTCACCCAGTTGTTTCCCTATCCGTGGATGGGTGGAAACCGCGCCATCCGCCAGATGCGGACACTCTGCAAAGCCAACGGTGCAACCATCTGCGGATCAGGGGTCGTCAACTGGATGAGGTCGCGCCGCGAGAAGACAACCGCCAAAGCAGTTGATCAATTGAGCAAACTGTTCTAGTTTTTGCCATTCCAGAGCAGGGAATCGGGGGACGCCGGCCAAGCCTCAGATAACACGGGCGCCCGGCTCCGGTTTGGCATCAGCGACCATTCGATTGCATGCCTCTGTTCAGCTGCCGTATCAAGTACGGCTTTCCGTGAGAATGAAATCTTTTCCGGGTGCCAAGGCTGAGAGAAGTTCACTGAGTTTCGGAACCGTTGGTACCGATCGCCCCTGTTCGTATCGAGCATAGGTATTCAGAGACTTCGATCCAAGCCTTCGTGCAACCTCTGCGAGCGTCAAACCGGACTTGGTCCGCTCGCGTCGAAGGAGAAAGGCCGTGAGAGTAGCTTCATCGCAAGCGCCTACTTCAAAATACTCACCCTTGCCGGGAAAGACCCGGACTTCGAAGGTCGGCTTGTTGACGAGAACCTCAATGGCATCTGCGATCATTTCAAAGGCTTCTTTCTTGGTGCGTCCTTGGGTAACTACGCTCAAAATAGGTACCTCGATCGCCCAGTACTGACCCGACTTAAACACTCTTCCCTCGAATCTCATTACCTACCTCCCCCGGCCTCTTTCAGAATAGCCCTCGCTGTGTACTCGTTGATCTCATTATGCCTCGGCACAACAATCTCCCTTTCGCCGGTGGACCATACATCATGCCGACTTCCATGTCGGACTAGAAGCCATCCGAGAGCGCGCAACTTCTTTTCGAGCTCCCGGCGTTTCATGACTAGATACTACACCAATATGTGTATTTATCAAGTCGGTCTGTTTACTGATCATTACATCAGGAAGAGCCCAGTGCGCCTCATCGCACGCTGTAGGCAGTCAAGGGGTGGGTCAAGAACTAAACGGTGAAAGGGTCAATTTCTAAGCGTTGCCAACATTGGGAATGAGTCAGCGCAAAGGGACCTACCTGTACGTGTATGCTGTCGAATAGTCTGAGTTTCAAATGATCTGCCTTTAGAAGCACGCTCTAATCACCACACTCTTGTAGTAACGGTGAAGGAGATTGAGATAGGCTATGCGATTGTCATCTTAAGAAGAAGACCAGGAACTACCACACGAGCGATTCAAGCCATGCCTACATAATAGCATAGAGGATGTGATCATATCCGACATACCTCACAACCAGAGATCGCCTTGTGACAGAAATAGGGTCTGTGTCCTGCGATTGGATTGAAGGCGGCCGCGTGCAACGAGTTGTTATGCGGCGAAACACTGAGTGAGCCCACCGAATAGCTGGTTCAGGCCTCGTGATTTAATTCAAACCACTCTTGTATTGCATCATGATAGTCATCAGCGATGAGATGAGATCCATAGCCTTCTTCAGTCCAAGTGAGCATCCTGCCGATATATTTGTAGTCCGGGCGCCAAGGCGGTGGTTCAGGAGGTTGAAATCGATCCCTTGTTTCGTAGGAGGCCTTCCCGTCTTGCACCAAGATAGTAGCAATCCCATGAGTTTTTGCGTACTTCAAGGCCCCACCTTGAAAAGGTGAGGTCGAAAACACCATTCCCTTATGTGCGCCTACCTCACACATTTTGGCATGAAGGAGCATCACAATATCCCTCTTGATTGGATTGCCCCAACTATAGTACTTGCATTCTACAAGAACCAGGATTGAAGCGCCCCCAAATACCTCAAACTTGGCCACAGCATCAATTTCGTACTCGCCTCCTGGACCCTCAAGCTTCTCGAGATGTGTCACACTGAAATCCTTCAGATCTTTAGAGGCTCCCTCAAGCCAATTTCGAACCTGCTTCTCAAACTCGGTTGGTGTGATTTCAACACTTTCGGGCGCAGCACGTAACATTGGATACTCTCCTCGAGCACTTTTCGCCGCATAACAGTCCCTCTTAACCAATATTCAGCACATACCGATACTAGCTCGTTCGGCGTGTGGCGTCAAAAATGTACACTATGTTGTTGAGGGTTTCGGGCGACGATCTTGCGGGAGTAGGCATGTTGGGCTGTTATTATGCGGCGGACGGATAATGAGACATAATACTGTGAGTTGCCTATTCATATGGTATTCTCTGGATTCCGGGCCCTGCCCTGGACTACGATCCGGGGTTCGCCGGAATGACGAATACCCACTAAGAGGAGAGGACACTACTCATCAAGAGGTACTGGATGCGTTATCTCGCAGAAATCCTTGCTATTCTCGAAGACGAAGGGGCACGAAGCTGTATTGCTCTTAATAATCTACCACTCGGACACTAGAAATTGGCTTTGTTGATCTTAGATTTGGCAAGAACTCAAACCTCGAATTATCTGTTACACCGACAAAGTACTTCATAGTCGTAGAACCTACCTTTAGTCCATCTAACGACAGTAGTGAGCGGCACGCGGTTAGCGTGTTTGCTCCACCTCTTTGTTAGGACGTTTCTTTGTTTTCCTCACGATGTACTCGGCTTTCGGTTCATGCACCGCGGGAAATCTGTCCATCCATGATAAATCCTTGCCGATAACTAGCTCCTCCTTTGTGGCATGATGTGTATTTGTCATTGCCATCAGACGCATTTGAAATCCGTGTGCCCGAGCCATTCTCTTAACCTCTTCTGCATTATCATAGGTTATCAAGAAATCGCCCTTCAACGATTCGCAGATTGTAAACAAACCTTCATGATCGAGATCGCAGTGCCTGTACAATCGCCTCCCTGCTCTCTTTCCTCCAGCGGTGTAGGGAGGATCAATAAAGTAGACTACATCTTGCTTAACAGCGAATTCCTTCATAACTTTCAATCCATCCTCACATCGAAAATCTATCCTGCTGGCAACATGTTTCAGGTTCAGAATCCTCTTAGCAAGTGTCGCTGGATACCAGCGAGAACGAATGCCCTTTCCGTTCTCTCCGTACTTAATAAAACCCGAACCCTTTGCTAAGATACCTCCGTGAAAAGTGCGATTCTTCAAAATCGTTTGAAAAGCCTTCTCTCTTAATGACTTTGGAGTTTTCCTGATTTCTTGTATGACGCTTTCTTTGTTCAAGTCGAAGGTAAGGATACGATTGGCCAACCATTCAGCATCACCATCCACAACGGATTGCCAGACTGCAGCAATATCTTCATCCAGTTCGACCATAACTGCCTTTTCCACAAGGTCTTCAAATAGAGCAGTAAGGCTGATAATCCCTCCACCCGCGAAAGGTTCAACAAGGATACTTGGCTTTGGATATGTTTCGGCCATCCAATGTCGAAATGTTGGTACAAACCATGTCTTTCCGCCGGGGTAACGGAAGAGACTTCGTTGTGGGACAGACGCTACGTTCACCGGGCTCGGTATTTCTATTTCCTCAGACAATCCAGGAAATAACGATATTTGTCTATGTTTAGTCATGTCAAAATGGCCTTTCGATTGTTTTATTCGTTGGGGGAGTTTCAAGTTGCTCGCCGAGTTTTTCTTGAAGCAGCTTTATGAAATCTTCCACTTTCCCAGGCGATGCTGTGGTGATAGAAAGAAGGGCAGGCTCGAACTTAGTGAAGACTTCATCTACCTTCGTGAGACAATATCCTGCTGGTTCTTGGTCTTTTTTCTTAAGCAGTTTCAAATCATAGATGAGCCATGCAATATCTGCATCACGTTTCGGAACTTGTTTCAAACTCGGCAGAGTTGCAAAGAAGCTCTTGTTCAATGCCACGGCAATCTTCTTTTTCCAACTGTGAAGGATTCCACCCTTGTAAACAAGTTGTGGCACAAGTCTCTTTCGAGAAGACGAAAGGTAATCAGGGCGAGGATAGTTCGGTTGTTTAGACCAGTCCATCGAGGGCCGGCCTCGCGAATCCCTCATGTAATACTCAAATGGTTCACGCACATTGCCGGAGATGTAGACGGCCTGAATCTCAAGTGCGCCAAAATCTAATACTTTACCGTTATTGTCATAGGCGACGAGAACCACATCGATGTTTCCGGCAGACTTGCCGTTCGAGTCACTCAGGCGCACTTCGGTAAGAGAACTCCATGTTGCCATTTCCTCAAAAAAGAAGGATGCAGCATCATCAGCAATAATCCAGTCTTGGCGAAAACGAATTGGGCAGGTAATAACCGGTTCGCTCTCGTAATAAATACTACACACACCAAGGGGATTCTTAGCCTTGTCCTTTGTGCAACTTGGTACTTTGTTGTTAAAGGGGCAGAGGCGACAAGATCGGTATCGTTCGGCCCTGTCGGTCTGGTCGGTTGTCAAATGGCCGAAGACCTCTGCTAGTGGTTGTCCTGAGTGAGCCATAGCTTTTCTTCCTCAATGCGTCCTAACAGTTCCTTTTAGCCAATATTAAGTCGCACACCCATACTAGCTTGTTCAGCGTCTAGTGTCAAAAATGTGTACTATGTTCTCAAGGCTTTCAGGCGACGATCTTGCGAAAGTAGGCATGCTGAGCTGTTAGTATCCGGTAGACGGATAATGATGACTTGACGCTGCAGGAACTTCAGGGCTGCTGGCAGTCCTCCCTCACCTCAATCCTCTCTCGCCAAGAGCATAAACGCTAACTTAAGCCTATCTTCTATGGACCGCAGGTTACGGTTATTACTACGCACCGTCATTCCGGCGAACCCCGGATCGGGTCCGGGGCAGGGCCCGGGAATCCAGGGTAATGGTGGTTCTACACACATCCTGCTACTGAACGGGGACTGGCTCCTTTTCCACTTAGATTACTCTCAGGAGAAAAGGTGCCTGTTCCCTGTTCTTCCCATTGTTAGCATACAGCGTCATTCCGGCCTGCCCTGTCAGAATACGATGGCAGACAGCTCCCCAACGTTAAACACAAGAATACGTGGGTCGTCTGTAGCGTCACAAAACAGGGACAGGGATCTTCTTGTCTTGAGTTAGGTAAAAAGCAGCCAGTCCCTGACCGGCAGCTACGCAAGCAAAACCTTGGTTCTTGCTTTCCTCTGCGATCTCCGCGACCTCCGCGGTTAAGGGCAGTTTGCCGCAGAGAGAAGAAAGAGAACTCTCCTATCTTTGTTCTCCGCGCTACTACAATGCCAGAGCAAGCCGTAGACCAGCATCGACTTTGTTCATCTGTGCTTGACCAAGTTGGCCTACCTTCTCTGTCAGAAACCCACGATCTAAAGTGATTACTTGTGACACGTTAACCACAGACTCCCTCGCAAGGTTGGTTTGCTGTTGTGTTAGACCTACATTGCCGGGCGCCTTGGCAAGATGTAGATTCGAAGTGATCACAGCAACAACAACTGTTCCAATCCGGCTACTGTTGAACGAGTCTGCCTGAATCACCACAACTGGCCTACGAAACCCAGGCTCAGAGCCTCGCGGCTCAGGCAAGGTTGCCCACCAGAGTTCCGCCCGCTTGATTACCACTGTTCCTGCTCAAGGGAAGCGAACTGCATCTGAAGCAGAATCGGGTCCAAATGGCCTTCGCCCGCTTGCTCATCATAGACCTCGTTCAGCGTATCTGTGACAAG